>Ga0224505_10000008_pt1 | contig 164779 bp, 153 predicted proteins | sample SF_Jan12_sed_USG_FD_169102 | JGI IMG/M metagenome (GOLD analysis project Ga0224505, IMG submission 169102) | Sediment microbial communities from San Francisco Bay, California, United States - SF_Jan12_sed_USGS_4_1 | ecosystem: Environmental > Aquatic > Marine > Sediment | place: USA...
CGAGATATTGGGTTTTGGGTACGGCACTGTGCCTATCGCTTGGCCTCGTAGGATGCCAGACGATGACAGGATCATCCGGACAGGCCTTCTCGTACAAGAACATGCCGGTGGCCGACGGAACCGTCACTGCCGGAGAGGGAAACAACGTCCTGTTCAAGGGCGACCCGCTGCCGCTGAGCGGAAACGGGGTAAAGATCGGAGATAGGCTACGGGACGTCAACGTGGTACAGAACGATTTGACAGTCGTCAATATTGCGGAAACGAAAGGGGCGGGAAAGGTCCGCATCATCAACATCGTCCCTTCCCTGGATACGCCGGTCTGTGAACAGCAGACCCATCTTCTCAGTGAGAAGAACAAGGGCCTTGACAAGATGGTGGAACTTATCACGGTCAGTGTCGATACGCCCTTTGCACAGAAGCGTTTCGCGAAGGAAGCCAGCATCGGCAACGTGACGTTCCTGTCGGATTATCGTGGCGGCGATTTTGGGAAGAGCCATGGCCTCTTCTTAGAAGGTCCACACATTTTGACGAGAGCCGTGATGGTCGTCGATAAGATGAACACCATCCGCCATCTTCAAATCACACCTGAGCTTACTCAGTTGCCGGATATGGAAGAGGCCTTCCGGATCGCCCGGCGTTTGGTGACGGAGAGCTAAGCACTAGGACACTTGGAGTTGAGGTGACGGGATGATCGACTCTCACGTGCTCAAGTCGCCCGTCACCTCGGCATTCCACAAACGCTGATGGCTCGTTACGATCTACTCGTCATTGGAACAGGACCGGCTGGTCAGAAGGCGGCCGTTCAGGCGGCCAAGCTCGGCAAGAAGGTCGGGATCATTGAACGCAAGATGGTCCTTGGTGGTGTCTGCATCAACACCGGCACCATTCCCAGCAAATCCCTCCGTGAAGCCGTGCTCTACCTCTCAGGATTTCGCCAGCGTGGCATCTATGGTGGTACCTACCGGCTGAAAAAAACCATTACCATCGAAGACCTCGCGTTTCGCGCCAACCACGTCATCAAAAATGAAATTCAGACCGTCCAGAATCAAATGGCCCGTAACCGGATCGACATGTTTTTTGGAACGGCCAGTTTTCTCGATCCCCATCGCCTCCACATTCAGACGGTCCGTGGCGCCCTTGAACTGACGGCTGACTTCATCGTCATCGCTGTCGGGACAGAACCCGCTCGACCGTCCCACGTTCCCTTCGACAACCAGGCCATCATCGATACCGATGGACTCCTGACCTTGAAACGAATTCCCAAATCGATCGTCATCGTCGGAGGTGGGGTCATTGGAACTGAGTATGCGTCCATGCTCGCCGCATTGGGAATCCCCGTCACCCTCATCGACAAGCGACCGCGGCTTCTGGAGTTTGTCGATGCAGAGATCATCGATGCGCTCCAACGACAAATGAAGGAGCTCGGCGTCACGCTGTACCACGATGAAGAAGTTCTTGCGATCAAGCGCAACTGGGACAAATCCATCCAGGTCTCGTTGCGGAACAACCGGCCGCTTCGAGCATCCACCCTCATGTATGCAGTTGGGCGTGTCGGAGCCAGCCGCATACTCAACCTGGCAGGCATTGGGCTACAGCCCGATACCCGTGGACGGTTGGCCGTCAACGAACATCTCCAAACCGCGATTCCACATATCTATGCGGCCGGGGACATCATCGGATTTCCGGCGTTGGCCTCAACTTCGATGCAGCAGGGACGCCATGCCGCGAGCCATGCATTCGGCCATTCGGATCGGACCGATACCTTGCTGCTCCCCTACGGGATCTATGCGATCCCAGAAATCTCGATGGTTGGACGAAACGAGGAAGAATTGCAACACACCCAAATTCCCTATGCAGTCGGCCGCGCACGCTATAAGGAGATCGCCAGAGGACAACTGATCGGCGATGAAAGCGGCATGCTCAAGATCCTGTTTCATCGACATACCAGACATCTCCTGGGAGTCCATGCGATCGGAGAGGGTGCGACAGAATTGATCCACATCGGCCAAGCGGTCATGGCGTTTCACGGTAAGATTGATTATTTCATCGACACGGTCTTCAACTATCCGACCCTCGCCGAATGTTACAAAGTGGCAGCGCTGGACGGCATGAACCGACTGCCGAGACCCTGGATCCCGTACTTATGAGAGTGCCCCGCTGGTCGGCAACTGTTCCAGGGTGATAACCGTGCACAGAGAGCCTCTACTGCAATTCTCACAAAGGTGGCAGTAGTGGAGAGGCTTTCGAGCCTTTGGAGGAACCCCATGTCGTTTTCGAACCATCTGAGGAAGCTGACGGTTTCAATCTGGGAGGCCCAACTCAGCCATCCCTTTGTCGTTGCACTCGGCGACGGCACGCTACCTGAGCAAAAATTCAAGTACTATATCCTGCAAGATGCGAGGTTTCTCGGCGACCTCGCCCGTGTCTTCGCCTCCGGTATCCTCAGAGCTCCAGACTCAGACAGTGCGCTGCGTTTCGCGAAGCTCGCCGAAGAAACCATCACGGTCGAGCGAAGTCTGCATGAGAACTACGGCCAGCGATGGAATCTGACGCCCAAACAGATGAGTTCGGTCCCCATGGCTCCGACAAATTACGCCTATACGCGCCATATGTTGACCGTCGCTGCTTCGGGTACAGCCGTGGAAGTGACGGTGGTAGCCCTCCCCTGCGCCTGGATCTACTGTGTGGTAGGACAACACTTGTTACGGAAAGGGCACCCCGCCAAATCGCATCCGTATCGAGATTGGCTCATGCTCTATGCCTCGCCAGAATTTGCAGAGGTCCAAATTTGGATGCGGAAGAAAGTCGATCAGTGGGCCAAGACCGCCGGCAAGGACGAACTTCGTCGGATGGAGGAGTCGTTCATCATCAGCTCACGATACGAGTGGATGTTCTGGGAAATGGCATGGAACGAAGAGCAATGGCCGGTGTAATGACGAGTCTCGTCATCGAGCAAGCCCATCCGTGCTCACTCCATCCATCCCTCCAGATGGTCTTCGCTATGACTTCTGTCTCGCCTTGGCTAAGGCGAGCGCCATGGCGTTGGCCGGCTGAGGCGGCCGCGCACTCTGGCTCGATGCCGATGGCCCTCTACCACGCTGATCACGAGTTGCGGTATTGTCAGCTTTGGGCGATCCAGCGGGGCGGCTCGCCGCATCCTCAAGCCTCATCGTCAAAGCAATCCGCTGGCGCTTCAGATCGACATCGATCACCTTCACCTTCACCACTTGACCAGGCTTCACCACCTCGTGTGGATCTTTAATATATCTATTGGCTAGCGCTGACACATGCACCAGCCCGTCCTGATGCACCCCGATATCGACGAACGCGCCGAACGCGGCCACATTCGTCACCACTCCTTCCAAAACCATACCGGGCTGTAAATCGCTCAGAGTCTCGACCCCTTCTCGAAACGTCGCCGTCTTGAATTCAGGACGCGGGTCACGGCCTGGTTTTTCCAGCTCGGCAAAAATATCGCGTACCGTGGGTAATCCAAACTGCTCATCGATAAAATCCTCTGGCGACAACCCCTTCAGAACGGCCGGTTGGCGCATCACTTCGGTAATCCCTGTTCCTAAGCGTGTCAGAATCCGTTCGACGACCGGATAGGCCTCAGGGTGAACCGCGGAACGATCTAAGGGATTATCGCCATCGGGAATTCTCAGAAAACCGGCCGCCTGCTCGAATGTTTTCTCACCCAGCCGCGGAACCTTCCGGATCGCTCCCCGATTGAAGAACGGGCCGTTGGTGTCCCGATAGTCTACGATATTCTTCGCCAGTGCCTTGTTCAGACCAGACACTCGCTCCAACAGCGGTGCCGAGGCCGTATTCACATTCACTCCGACGGCATTCACACAATCTTCAAGCGTGGCGTCGAGCGACCGCGCCAAGGCCCGCTGATCGACGTCATGCTGATATTGGCCCACTCCGATCGCCTTCGGTTCAACCTTGACCAGCTCAGCCAGTGGATCCTGCAGGCGGCGGGCGATAGACACGGCACCGCGTAAACTGACATCCAGCTCAGGAAACTCCTTCGCAGCAAAGGCCGAAGCCGAATACACCGACGCCCCTGCTTCACTTACCACGATTTTCGATACCGGATGATCAGGCTTTTTCGCTGCGACCAATTTGATTACCTCGCCTGCCAACTTGTCGGTTTCACGGCTCGCCGTCCCGTTGCCGATTGAAATCAATTGCACACCATGTTGGATGACAAGTCGCACAAGCGTCTCCAACGAACCCTGCCAGTCGTTCTGAGGCTGATGCGGATAGATCGTCGCTGTCTCCAGCAACTTCCCGGTCGCATCCACCACCGCCACCTTACAGCCGGTCCGGATCCCAGGATCCAGGCCGAGAATGGACTTCGGCCCTGCCGGCGCCGCCAACAACAGCTCATGCAGATTACGGGCAAAGATCCGAATCGCCTCAGCCTCGGCTGCTTGACGCAACTGCACCAGCAATTCCGTGCTGAGCTGGAGATGCATTTTCACGCGCCACGCCCAGTCGCAGACGCCGACGAGCCATCTGTCTGCGGGTCGCCCGCGATCCTCAATTCCTGCATGAGCCGCAACCATCGACACGCATGGATGAGGAACGACCGCATCGAGCACCTCCCCCAAACCCAACTCCAGCTTCAACACCCCAAGAGCTCGACCACGAAACAGCGCGAGGGCTCGATGCGATGGGATGGTCTTAATCAGTTCCGCATACGCATAGTAGTCGCGGAACTTCTCGGCCTCCGCCGTTTCCTTGTCCTTCATCACCGTTGAAGTTAAGACCCCTTGATCCCAGAGTCTCGTCCGCAACGCAGCCAATAGCTCAGCGGTTTCTGAAAACCGCTCGGTGAGTATATCCCTCGCCCCTTCCAGTGCTGTTTTGGCATCGGGGACGTTGATCGCCTCCACCCCCTCCGCAGCCGGCACCACCAGAATATACTTGAGAGCTTCTTGCTCGGGATGCAGCAGTGGATCGGCCAAAAGACTATCCGCTAACGGTTCCAACCCTGCTTCGCGCGCGATGGTCGCACGGGTACGGCGTTTGGGCTTAAACGGCAAATAGAGATCTTCCACGGCTTGCTTCGTGGTCGCCGCTTCGATGCTCGTCCGCAAGGCATCCGTGAGCTTCCCCTGTTCTTCGATCGAAGCCAGGACAGCGGCACGCCGTTCTTCCAGCTCACGCAGATAGGAGAGACGCTCTTCCAATGAACGCAGTTGGGTATCGTCCAGGTTTCCGGTCGCTTCTTTCCGATAGCGTGCGATAAATGGAACCGTCGCCCCTTCATCGAGGAGCGCCACCGCGGCTGAAACCTGGTGAACACCGACACCAAGCTCCTTGGCAATCGTGAGTGGGATCTTGGGGTCCGCCACCTGTGATGAGGCCTGAGTCGTTACAGTCGTCATGGATTCCAAAACCCGGTCTTTCCGAACGCGTCAGTCGTCCGCGTTCTCTGAGTATGTCGTGAAGGGTTATCGTTGCTGATAGATGGGATTGACTATATCCAGGAAGTCATAGCACAAACGTAGCGAAAGTTAACGAGTCAGCGTGCCAAATGCTGCAAACAATTGCCCCGCCAGATAGCGGGTTCCCGGAACATCGCCCGACTGTTTACGCCGCAAGAAATTGTTCAGAACTCGGCCATCGAGAGCCTTATACACTTCAGGGTGCTGGAGATTCATTCGATAGCGTTTAATTCCCCTTGAAAGCGAACTGACGAAGAGCACGGTTCCATCAGGCTCTACCTTCTCCACGACACCGACGTGTGTCAGCGGATCATTCGGCAGGCCGTCTCGGTTAAAATCCCAGGTATTGTGAAAAAACACCAAGTCACCAGGATGGACGGTCGGACCATAATGGATCTTCCCATGTTCCACGACATGGGTATAGATACGCCCGACGCCATTGCCCTCATTCAGTTCCCCGAGTCCACCAAAGAGATCCATACGCTGTGAGGCATAGACTCCACGAACAAAACCGGAACAGTCTGGATTATAGTATCGACCATCAATGACCACTCTGGACTTGCCGACAAATCTCACGGCCGTCTTTGCCAAGGCCTTTTGCCTCGGAACCGCCTTTGCCATCGCGCAACACTGTGCGCCTCGTGTCCCCATGGTAGGAATCAGGTTCGGCCCGTCATGGGCCGACTGGCGGCCGGTCGTAGCACACCCATAGAGCACACCAGAAACCAGGAAGGCCACAACACCAATCGCGAGGGAGTGCTTACGATCTTCTGAGCTCATCATCCACCAGTATACAATTCAACGGTGCTGATGCAACAGAGAATCGCCAAACGACTACCCTCCTGCACTCCCCACCGGTCCGCCTGGCTCAGTCATGCGCCATGGATCAAGCAGTGCGGCAAGTCGCTTTTCCGGTAATACCTTCTGATCTTTCGCAATCTGACGGACCGTTTTACCGGATTTGTAAGCCTCCTTGGCCAGCTTCGCCGCTGCTTCGTACCCGATCTCAGGCGCCAAGGCCGTACACATGGCCAAACTTTCTTCGATGAGGCTCTTACAGCGTTCCTCGTTTGCCTTGATGCCTTCAATACACTTCGCGGCGAAGTTATTCGAGGCCGTCGCCAGCAGCTCGATAGACTGGAGCAGGTTATAGGCCATCACCGGCATCATCACAATCAGTTCAAAATTCGCTGCCTGGCCACCGACTGTGATGGTCACATCGTTCCCAATCACCTGGGCACAGACCATGGTCACGGACTCCGCAATCACGGGATTGACCTTCCCGGGCATGATCGAGGACCCTGGTTGCGTCTCGGGCAGATTGATTTCCCCGAGCCCACACCGTGGCCCGGACCCGAGCCAACGAATGTCGTTGGCGATCTTCATCAGGCTCACGGCCAGAGTCCGCAAGTGGCCACTCGCTTCGACGAGTGAATCCTGTGCCGACTGGGCTTCGAAGTGATTCTTCGCCTCCTTGAACGAGCATCCGGTCTCCTTGGAAATAATGGCCATGACCTTCGCCGAAAACTTTGGGTGGCAATTCAACCCCGTGCCCACAGCCGTTCCACCCAACGCCACCTCACTCAAGGCCTCCTGAGCTTGCTTCACCCTCTGAATACCCAGCTCGATCTGCCTGGCATACCCACCGAATTCCTGCCCGAGCCTCACCGGCGTGGCGTCTTGCAAATGGGTCCGACCGATTTTCACGACCCGATCAAATTCTTTTGCTTTCCCCTTTAGAGCCTTCTGCAAGCGGGTCAGCGCCGGCAAGAGCTGCTGTTGCATCGCTTCCGATGCGGCGATATGGATGGCCGTTGGAATGACATCGTTGCTCGATTGGCCAAGGTTCACATGGTCGTTGGGATGCACCAGCTTGCTGCCCCGCGCGCCGCCGAGCAACTCGGTCGCTCGATTGGAAATGACCTCGTTCGTGTTCATATTGGTGGACGTGCCGGAGCCGGTCTGAAAGATATCTACCGGAAACTCTGCATCCAGCTTTCCTTCGACGACTTCAGTCGCCGCCTGCTTGATGGCCCCTGCTGACTTCTTGTCCAACAAACCAAGGGACTGATTCACAGCCGCCGCTGCTCGTTTGATCAAACCCATGGCGCGAATGACCGATCGGGGCATGCGCAGCGGACTGATCGGAAAGTTTTCGATGGCACGGGCTGTTTGCACACCATAGTAGGCCTCGGCGGGAACAGCCAGTTCTCCCATCGTGTCTCGTTCGATTCGGGTTGATCCGGACAAGTTCCCTTGATTCGTTCTCATGCGCGGCGCTCCATATGTAAGGGGTTCTCAATGTTTGCGGGCGTCATAATAAACTCAGCCCGTCAAATTTCACAAGAGCATGCCGCGATGACACTTCACCTGGACCTACTCTTAGCGACTCATTCGTCAAACTGACTACGCAGCGATGACGGTTTAGCCTCACATCTCTTGTTCTGGAATATGACAGGAAAGGCAGCTGATCCAACATTCTTTCGCTCTCACACCGATAAAACCTTGACGCGTTGTACGCTTGTGCATCGTCAATTTTGTGAAATTATTCTCCTCCACGTAACGACGTAATCCTCAATTCCTTGGAATACCGAACGAGACCCATTTGGCGCAGCTCTTGCTTGAATTCGTCATCAGCTGTGTACGTACTCACCCAGGGAGGATTCAATGGACTGTCCGAAGTGTAGGGGAATGATGCTGTTAGAGCGGTTCTCAGATTTCTTTCTCGTCTTCTATGCCTGGAAATGTATCAACTGCGGCGCCATTATCGACCGCACCATTTCCAATAATCGCAGCAAGAGCCTGGCAGCCCAAGAATCCCAGGCCGTTGCATCGCGCTAAGAAGGTCTCACCTATCTTGGGATCTGATTCCAAACCCACGATGGGACGATGGTTTAGTCTGCTGCCTATAAAAACATAAAGGCCCGCCTGGGAGGTGGGCCTTTATACCACTCACGCTACCCTTGGAAAGACTTACACCACCTTCACATCGATGGCTTTCGGTTTCGCCTTCTCCGACTTCGGCAGATGGAGGTTGAGCACCCCATCCTTGAACTCAGCCTTCACCTTTTCCTCGTCGATCACATCGGGCAAGGAGAAGGTTCGAACGAAACTCCCGTACGACCGTTCGATCCGATGGTACTTCTTCCCCTTCTCTTCCTTCTCATGTTTCCGTTCACCTTGAATCGTGAGCACCCCATCTTCGAGGGTGACTTTCACATCCTCCTTCTTCACATCGGGAATCTCAGCCTTAATCTGATACTCCCCTTCAGTTTCACTAATATCGACCGAAGGTGTCCAGTCCGCCACAATCATAGTTTCTTTCCCACTTGTCGTTCTCGTGGCCGGACGAGCAAACATGCGATTCAACCGATCTGAGACTTCTTCCAATTCCCGAAACGGATCCCATCGTACCAGCGACATAGCAACCTCCTTCTTACCTTTCGGATGTGATTGTCCACTTATCTCTGCTGGCGCTGCGCCGATTCAACTGCCTGGCAGGAAGATAAATCTGGCTCAGAAGAAGTCAAGGGCCCAAACAGCCCTGTAAATACGGGGGTTATCGCTGGTCGATAGGCACATACGGTCGATTGTGCTCGCCGGAATAGATTTGATCAGGGCGAAATAGCTTATTTTCTCCTAACTGCTCCAGCCAATGGGCCAGCCATCCCGAAACTCTGGACATCGCAAAGAGCGGTGTGAAGAGGTCGATGTCGATACCCATCTTGTCGTAGATGATGCCTGAGTAGAAATCCACGTTGGGATAAATCCCCTTGCTGTTCAGGGATTCTCCCGCTGCGGCTTCCACTTCCAGCGCCACTTCATACAAAGGAGAACTCCCGAATTCGCGAAACAACCGTCGACATAGTTCCTGAAGAACTGTTGCACGAGGGTCCTTCACTTTATAGACACGATGACCGAACCCCATCAGCTTTTTCTTATTCTCCATCGCGCGCGCGACGTACGCCCTCGCCTTCTCCGCGGTGCCGATCTCTCTCAACATCACCACGACTTCCTCGTTCGCCCCTCCGTGCAGCGGCCCCTTCAACGCCCCGATCGAGGACGCAACAACAGTGTAGGGATCCGCCAACGTCGATGCCGTCACCAATCCGGTGAACGTCGACGCATTCATCGTATGTTCGGCATGAAGGATCAGGCAGTCGTCGAAAATATCCGCCCACAATGCCGGAGCCACGGACTCCGTAAGCATATACAAAAAGTTCTCGCTGAAGCCGAGGTCATCACGCGGAGGAATAGGATCATCACCATGCCGCAGCCTGGCCCAGGCTGCCACGATCGTCGGCAACTTGGCCACAAGCCGCACGGCGCTCCAATAGTTATTCTCGACGTCTTTCACATTGCGGCCCGGATAAAACATCCCGAGTGCCGCCACCGCCGCCTGGAGGGCGTCCATCGGGTGCCCCTGCTCGGGTAAGCATTTCAGCAAGTCGACGATGCTGAACTTAATGCGTCGATGGTGGGTGACATCCCTGCTCCATTCTTGAAACTTGGTCGCCGAGGGAAGGTGCCCGAAGAGAAGCAAATATGCAGTTTCCAGATAAGAGGAGTCAGCGCACAGGGTCTCGACCCGAATCCCGCGATACTCAAGAATCCCACGTTGACCATCGACATCACTAATCGAGGACGTAGCAGCTGGAACACCGGCTAATCCCGGCATGAAATCATGCGGCATGATGCACCCTCACACAGGAAATTTTGAGCTACGGGTACCCTACCATAGCTCCGTGCCATTCTTGCAATGGAAAATGGGGGTTGGCATACTGAACACAATAGCGGTGCGAGGTATGTGCTCGGTGATTGGATAAGGAACGAGAGGCGTGGATGCTACGCATAGCTGGCATCATCATGGGCTGCCTGTTCGTTCTGGAACTGGTCATCAGAGGGTATTCTTGCGTCTGGGCAGACGACGTAACTGCATTCGCGGTCGTCAGTGAAAATCCACAAGATAGCGCACGAGTGTCCGCCAAGGTTTCCATCGGTGATTCCGTCGCGGACCTGAGACTGCTGGCATCTGAACCGATACTCTCCAACTTGATCTGGAAAAAACTGGAAATCTGCCACGCTCTGAAGCTGGAAGGACGGAAGGCTTCGGACGGCTTCCATATACTGACGGTTCGAGCCATCGATGCCGCCATGCTCCCGATGGTATTGCAGGGATTTGCAGGCGATTGCCTCTTGCGGAAGGCTTTAGAGATCGCTCCGTTTGTCGATTGAGCTCAGCGGCTCCCTCGATCAGGCCATACAGTCCGAGCATTGATCGGGTTCCTGATCGGAATCGCTTTCCTCTATCGTCAAGGGAAACAGCACGGCACAAGATCGGCAAGGTCGAATTTCGAAGTAGGGAACATCATGCTCATCGATTTCGGTCGGCAGCAGAAGCTCACGAGGATCATATCCCACCAACGCGCCGTCTCCAAACTTCACGACGGCAAGGCGGTCATTAAAGGCTTCAAAGGCGGCTTCCTGTCCTTTGCGCGCCAGTACATGGCCGAGCACGAAGACCGGCTGCCCCTTGCGCTTGATCCGAAGGTCCTTCAGTGTTCGTTGCACGGTCGTTGTGCAGGCAAACTGACCGGCTGAGCTGGTTCCGACCCAGGGCATGGACAATCCCATAGCGTAACGGTTACTGTTCGTGATCTAACCATAGACTGAAAAAAATCGTCAAGACACGTTCTTTCATACAAGGAGTCATCATGGCCGACATTACCATCTATCAGAAGCCGACCTGCACCACGTGCCGACAGGCGGTGCAGGCCCTCAAAGACAGTGGCAAACCGTACACCGCAATCAACTACTACGAACGTCCCTTTACCAAATCTCAGCTAAAAACCCTCCTCAAGAAGGCCGGCCTGGCTCCCAGGGATGTACTCCGAACCAAGGAAGAGATTTACCAAGAACTTGGCTTGGGCAAGAAACAGCTCTCTGACGATGAACTCCTCGACCTGATGGTGAAACATCCAGACCTTATTCAACGACCGATCGTCGAGAAGGGCGATCGCGCGATCCTAGCGAGGCCCGCGGATTCGATCAAGACACTCCTGTAGCGGAGGCCGCCAGCGGGATTCTCCACTGGCTTAAGAGCTGGGTGTGTGCGTTGAGGACGACCACCGGATCGCCCGCTTGTCCGGGTCGATGGTGACGGTGAGTCTTCCTTCCAATGCGTCGAGTAGGACCTCTCCAACCAGTACCCGGCGCCAACCCTTGAGGAGGGGGAGGTCCAGAGTTGAATGATCGGTCTTGGCCTCAACTAATGCCTGCAGATCTGCGGTGGTTGCCAGAAGGGTAGGCGCGATCTCCGCTTGGTTTGCGCAGGCCTTGACGATCGCTTGCAACAGTTCGACCAGCCCGGTCGACTCCGGTTCCGGTTTACGCGCTTTCGAGAGCACAGGCCAGGATGAAGAAGGAAGCGCAAGCGCCGTTTGAATGGTCGCTAACAGAACATCTCCGTTGCGATCCGCTTCCGAGCTATGGAGCCCGCGCACGTTGCGTAACTCATCCAACTGTCGTGGCGGATGTCGCGCCAGCTGCAGCAGGACTTCATCCCGAACGACCCGATTGCGAGGGACGTTTCGCCGTTTCGCCTCCCCTTCCCGCCACGCTGCGAGTTCACGAAGGACCGCGGCCGATTTGGGCTTGAGCTGATCCCATCCGCGTATGCGCTGATAGCGCTCTTGCGGCTCACGCCGAGTTTCACCGACCACAGTCTCCAGGCGAGAGAACTCTTCGTATGCCCATTGCAGCCTGCCGAGCTTCGACAACCGGCTGTGTAAGTGATCATGAATCGTTAACAGAAACGTCACATCCTCCAGTGCATAGGCCAGTTGCTCATGAGACAGCGGACGTGCGCTCCAATTAGTAAAGGTATGCGCCTTGTCCAACCGCTTCCCATGGACCTTCTGGACAAGATTGGCGTAGGCGACTTGATGGCCGAATCCGACCATCGCCGCGGCAATCTGGGTATCAAAGAATGGCTTGGGGATTTGCCCTGCATGGACTGCAAAGAGATCGAGGTCTTGCCGCCCCGCATGAACCACCTTTTCAACAGCCGGATCACACACAATCTCCCAGAATGCCTCCACCACTCCGTTCGATTGGACCGCAGGAAAATCGATGACGGCTGCCGTCTGTTCCGTCGCGACTTGAATAAGTTCCAGTCTCGGCACGAAACTGTCTTCACCTACAAATTCTGTATCCAAGGCTAGACGCTGACAATCTCGAAGTTGTTCGCACAACTCGCCGAGTTCGGACGTGCTGGTGATGTAGCGAGGCGTGGTGGAATTTTTCACAGAATTGTCACTCAGAAGGGGTGTAGGGCCGATCTGGAGGCCGCATCGGTTCGGTGTTGCTCAGACTCAGATACTCTTTGAGGAATTGGTAGGCCTCCAACATGCGGCGGAGTTCAGGCTCCGAGCTCCGATCACCGTTGTTGGCATCGGGATGGAGCTGCTTGGCCTTGGTTCGGAAGGCTGCGGTGACATCGGCGAGAGAACTGCCGAACTCCACTCCCATGATGGCATAGGCATCCAACGCATTATTCACCGAGCTCGGATTTTCTGAAAGGGCTCCGCTTCCGCTGGCGGCTTTGAGCATATCCGCAAGACTGACCCGTTTGCGACGGCGGCGTGGACGTTCGCGAATCTCACTGTCGAACTCATCCCAACGGTCCTCGACGAACTCCAGCCGAGATTCGAGCCGCATCGCACCGCTCAGATCACGGACGACCTCCAATTCTTCCTCGATTTCGATCAGCGACTTGATGATTTCTTCCAGCCCATGTTCGACCTGGAAAAATCCATCTACCCGTTCTTCCATCATGGTTTCCACGGCACAGTCCAGACTGTCTTCCGTTTTTGTGCGGAGAGAGCCGATGCGTTTTTGCATCCCACTCCGAAATTTCAGAAATTTTGCGGTCGAAAACGGCATTGGGGCGCTCTGGCTCCTTGAAGGGTCCATTCTACCACAGCCGCCTGGCCGGTCTGAAGGCTACAAAGAGCAATGGCTGACAGACAAGTTCACGACGGAAGAGTTACACAAATTCGGCAGGATCGTCCGGTTTAGCGCGTCTTCTGGCGACCCCGGCCGTACGCGCTGCAGTCGCAACAGCCCGCGCCACACGAGGGACAACCTCTTTGTCGAAGATACTGGGAATGATGTAGTCTTCGCTCAATGTCCCCTCTGGGATCACATGGGCGATGGCCTGGGCTGCGGCCAACTTCATGGCCTCGTTGATTTCGCTGGCTTGAACATCAAGCGCGCCGCGGAATATTCCGGGAAATGCCAGGGCATTGTTGATCTGGTTGGGATAATCCGATCGTCCGGTCGCAAAAATCGCAGCGTGGGAGAGCCCAAGCTCCGGTGGAACTTCTGGATCTGGATTGGCCAAGGCAAACACAATTCGATCCGGCACCATCAAATCAAGATCATCGGCCGTGAGCATATTGCCGACTGAAAGCCCGATAAAGACATCGGCCCCTTTCAACGCGTCACGCAGCGTGCCCCGCGGCCGGTCACGAGTCAAACAGGCACGTAGATCAGTTCGACAAGCCCGGAGTTCTTCAGCCTCTCCATAGAGGATGATCCCTTCCTTGTCGCATCCCAGCAAATGGGAGGCCCCAGCCGCAAGCAAGATACGACAACAGGCTGTACCTGCTGCGCCGAGCCCATTCACTACGATCCGAATTTGGTCTAGTTGCTTCCCCGTGACCCTGAGCGCATTAGTCAACGCCGCGAGCAGGACCACTGCCGTGCCGTGCTGATCGTCATGCATCACTGGAATATCGAGCGTTTGTTTCAATTTCTGCTCAACCTCGAAACAGCGTGGCGCGCTGATGTCCTCCAGGTTGATCCCGCCGAACCCTGGCGCGATCCCTTGAACGATCCGCACAATCTCATCCGGGTCCTGGCTGTTCACGCAGATGGGCCAAGCATCGACTCCGGCTAATTCCTTGAAGAGCATCACCTTGCCCTCCAAGACGGGAAGCGCCGCCTCAGGGCCAAGATTACCCAACCCCAATACAGCAGATCCGTCTGACACGACCGCGACACTGTTGCTCTTACTCGTAAAGGAATAGACCTTGGATTTGTCTTTAGCGATCGCTTGTGAGACACGACCGACACCCGGGGTATAGACCATCGACAGGACATTTCTGGTGCTGATTGGGAACTTGCTGCCGACTCGTATCTTTCCCCCAAGATGTAGCAGAAAAATGCGATCCGAAGCGGAAACCACCGTGACGTCGGGTAATTCGCCGAGACGAGCCACAACCTTTTCACCATGCTCTTCACTCTGCGCATCAAACGTGATGTCGCGAACCATGCGGGTTTTCGTGGCGGAAACAAGATCGACGGCTCCAAGATTCGCCTGTTCTTCTGCCAACAGCGCTGCCACTTTGGCAAAGATGCCAGGCGCGTTGGCTAGTTCGAGGCGAACCGTCAATCGGTAATTGGAATAGGGGCCGATCTCTGTCATAGGGAACTCACATTGTCTCCAGCCTATCACAACCCATAATCACGGCAAGGAGCGACTGAGGTCGCGCACGATGCGCAGCAAGGATCACAAAGTAGATCAAAGAGTCAGGATGTGTAAGCCTACCCTTACGTCGCGTGAGGGACGGGTGTAAACGCAGACCGAACCCTGTGTATATCAAAAGATACCTATCGACTGAAGGCCCCGCACCTTGCGCAACGGCACAGCCACCAGAACCTATCTCATCCGAGATGCACGGAAACTATGACGCATATGGAGCGATCAGTCCCAGAAATGGCGCCTTCAGTGTTGCAGTTGGCTTAGAGCCAGTTTCCCAATCGTAGCCCTGGAACGCGTCGGAACTCTCTGAGATTATTACTGACGAGCCGAACTCCAAGACTCAGTGCATGAGCGGCGATGAGCATATCCATCGAGCCGATAGGAGTACCTCTTGCCTCGAGTTGCTCCCGTACGCGGCCATAGGTCCAGGCTACTACTTGATCAAACGCGGCGACCTCAAGGGGAACAAGAAACTGCTCAAGGGCGTGACGATTCTTGGCCGCATGCCGACTCTTGCTGACGCCGTAGGCCAGTTCAGCAACCGTGATACTGGAAATGCCGATATCTCCGACTTGATGAGAGAGAAAGCGTTCGATGACGCTGGGAGGTTGTTGTTTGATGATGTAGATGCAGATGTTGGTATCCAGCATCACCTTCATGTAAAAGAAGGCTTTCGTTTCTGGACCGGCGGTTGTTGCCTACCCGCTTCCATGAAGTCGTCGGTAAACAACGCAAGGCTATCGAGAAGCAGCTGCCACGTTTGCTTCTTCGGACGAATAACGAGTGCGTTGCCTCGCCGATGAATTTCAACTTCGTCACCCTCCAGCTGAAATTCTCGTGGAATCCGGACAGCCTGGCTGTTACCACTCATGAAGAGTTTCGTTTTCTTTCGGGTGGCCATCGCAAGCCTCTTTCGAGTTGGCAATGTATATACGTCATGATATACGCTGACACGATCTCTGTCAAGGGAGCCGCCATCCGAAAGTGACCCATGTAGACTGCCTTATTTGCCCAGCAATGGGTCCGTCAACAGCCGGCGGCATGAGGCTGCAATTCATGGCGTCCACTATTGACGACCAGGGTCAGCGCGTTCATCCGTAACCGTCAGCCAGCAGGCTCCATGCTCACTGGCTGCCTTCGACACGGTGCTTCGCACCTGCTCAGGGCTAGCAGATGAGCGGGGATTGTTTCGTTGCTTTACACTCTGCTCCTCCGTTGACGCTCTTCTCGTCCCGATGCTAGGGTGGTCGAATGTCATCACCTACTACTTCAGAAAAACGAAATCCGAATCGCCTCATCCACGAAACAAGCCCCTATCTGCTCCAACATGCCTACAACCCCGTCGACTGGTATCCCTGGGGCCCAGAAGCGCTGCAGATAGCCAAGGAACAGAATCGCCCCATCTTGCTCTCGATCGGTTATTCGGCCTGCCATTGGTGCCATGTCATGGAGCGGGAATCGTTCGAGAACGAGGCCATTGCCGAGCTCATGAACCGATCGTTTGTCTGCATCAAGGTCGATCGTGAGGAACGGCCTGATCTCGACGACATCTATATGGCCGCCACCGTCTCCATGAATCATGGGCAGGGAGGCTGGCCGATGACGGTGTTTCTGACGCCGGATCAAGAGCCCTTTTTCGCCGGAACGTACTTCCCACCGGAAGACCGATGGGGACGACCTGGCTTCGGCTCGCTGCTCAACAAGATCGCTGACTATTGGGACACGCGTTCATCGGAGGTCCAAGCCCAGGCTAAAGAGATCACCCATCAACTCCAGGCAACCAGACGGACCTCATCCCCGATTTCCATCAGCGAATCGGTGCTTCTTGAAGCCGTGGCCCAGTTTCAGGAAGAGTTTGACGAAACCCATGGCGGGTTCGGATCAGCACCGAAATTCCCTCCGGCCATGGGACTGTCGTTTTTGCTTCGAAGTCACCGACGGTCGGGTGATTCCCGCACGCTCACAATGGTCACCAAGACCCTCGACATGATGGCCGCAGGCGGAATCTATGACCACATCGGCGGTGGCTTCGCGCGCTACTCCACCGACGCGCGGTGGCTGGTTCCTCACTTCGAAAAAATGCTCTACGACAATGCCCTGCTGGCTCGTGTCTATGTCGAAGCCTATCAAGTCACGACGAAGCCGCACTATCGAGAGGTGGCCACCGAAATCCTTGACTACATCGGACGGGAGATGACCGGGCCGGAAGGCGGCATCTATTCTTCGACGGACGCCGACTCCGAGGGAGTGGAAGGAAAATTCTTCGTCTGGACACCTGATGAAGTCCAGTCGGTGCTCAAGAACGACGAAGACGCTCGCCGTTTCTGTGCGCTTTACGACATCACGGCAGGAGGCAATTGGGAGCATAAGAACATTCCCAATCGCTTGCGGCCTATCGAAGATGTCGCCAGACAGCTGAATCTGACGACGGATGAATTGTCGGAGACGGCATCGCGTGTCAAACCCCAGCTCTACAAGGCCAGAGTGCAGCGCATACCGCCGGGACTGGATGACAAGGTGATCACCGCATGGAACGGTATGATGTTATCGGCTATGGCTGAGGCGGCGCGCGTTTTTGGGGAAGCTCGTTATCTGGAGAGCGCCAAACGCACAGCCGACTATCTGCTGAACAATCATGCCAAACCGGACGGCCGACTGCTCCGGACATCCCGAGCCGGTCGCGCCCATCTCGACGCCTATCTTGAAGACTACGCCTACTTGGCCGAAGGGCTGATCGATCTCTATGAAGCTGGTGCCGACGAATCCTATCTTCATGCGGCGGCACGACTTGCAGAGTTCTTGATCACGGACTTCATGGATCCGGAACAAGGCGGATTCTTCACGACGGCGGCGCAGCACGAATCACTCATTCTCCGGCACCGCGACGGGACGGATGGCGCGGTGCCCAGCCCAAACGCGGTGGCCGCTTCTGCTCTCGCGCGCCTCTCCTTCCACTTCGATCGCGACGAATGGCGGCGCGCCTCGATTTCCGCTATCCGTGCCTATGGCCGGCAAATCACACGGTATCCGCGTGCCTTCGCCAAGAGTCTGGCAGTCCTGGATTTTCTCACCGAAGGACCGGTGGAGCTCGCCATCCTTCCTGGCAAGTCGATCGATGAGCTTCGCGCTCTCCATGCAGCAGTCTCCCAGTGCTATTTACCGAACCGCGTCGTGGCAACGGGCTTGCCCGGCCAGCCCTCAACCTTGCCACTCCTGAAAGACAGGTCGGCAGTTTCCGACACCGCCACGTTGTACATCTGCCGGAATTACAGTTGCCGCCAACCGATCACCGATCCTCGCGTGGTAGTGGAGGCATTAGCGAACGAGCGCACAACCACGCTCGGTCAGGATCGAGAACCCCAACTCCTACAAGGCACTACCCTTTCGGGATTTGCCACGAGCCAAGGCACCGCCGCCTATGCATCCCGCATGATGGCGCGCGACGGCTCATCCGGACTCACGCACGCTTTCACAAGCCTAGGCACGACCGGTTTGACGACCACGCGAGTCGGATTTGGTACCTACCGAGTCGATACACACAACACCGAATACCGCGACGCGCTGAGGCGAGCCTTGCGAAGTTCGTGCAACCTGATCGATACCTCGACCAATTACATGGATGGTGACAGCGAGCGACTGGTGGGATCGGTGTTGAGCGAACTCATAGCAGCAGATGAGATTCGACGGGATGAACTGATTGTCGTTTCAAAAATTGGGTATGTGCAGGGTCAGAATCTAAAACTTGCCGAAGCGAGAGAGAAGGCCGGGCGCCCCTACCAGGAAGTCGTCAAATATGGGGATGGAATCTGGCACTGCATCCATCCTGATTTTTTGGCGGATCAACTGGCGCTGTCACTTGACCGTCTTGGCCTGACCACGCTCGATGTCTGCCTGTTGCATAATCCGGAGTATTATTTCTCGGAGGCCAAACATCGCGGGGACACAGATCTGGCGAAACTTCGTGAAGAATTTTATACGAGACTGGAACGCGCATTTGCCTATTTTGAAACTCAAGTATCGAAGGGTCGGCTCCAGTACTATGGTGTGTCGTCGAATACCGTCGCATCCCCGAGCGACGATCATGAAGCGACGTTGCTTTCGCGCATGGTCCAAGCCGCCCAGTCCGCAGCACAATCGGTGGGATCTGCACGTCATCACTTTCAGGTCCTTCAGTGCCCCATGAATCTCTTTGAATCAGGTCCCGCGCTCACCGCCAATACGGGACCGTCCCAATCACAAACCGTCCTTGAGTACGCCGCCCACAACCACATTGCGGTGCTGGTGAATCGGCCGCTTAATGCCATGGTGGGACAGAACCGGATGCTCCGACTGGCTGACCTACCGTTCGATGAAGAGCCGATCGATTTCAATCGCCATCTCGGGGAACTAGGCGCGCTTGAACAGGAATACCGAAGTTCCATCGCGCCGCATATCGAAGGTATTGGAACGGACGTGACACCAACAGACTTCTTCAAGTGGTCGATCGAACTGCAACGTGTCCGTCCTCAAATTCAAGGGCTGGAACATTGGGAACAGATTGAACACCGCATGATTGCGCCTCAAGTCAACCAGGTCTTCCAGCTTCTCGAACGAGGCCTTTCAGGAGACGTCGCCGAGCGTTGGACTGCCTGGCGCCAACGCTATGTTCCCGTGTTCATGACGCTACTACGAGGCCTCAGGCATGAAGCAACGACGAGAAGTCGTGCGCAGGCCGACCGTGTCACGCAAACCATCACCCAGTTCTTACCGGCATCGCGGCTCAGCTCCTCACTGTCTCAGAAGGCACTCTGGGTCCTCGCCAGCACACCAGGAGTGACCTGCGTCCTGAACGGCATGCGAACGACGCGGTATGTGGAGGATACTCTGTCGATTTTAAAGTGGGAACCGCTCAAAGAAACAAGACCTATTTATGAAGGCATGACGAAGCTCACCCTGTAAGAAAGCTCGCCTATTATTCCCTCTGGAAGATCGACCAGAACTCCTTCGCACCTGTTTGCCGCTGCACATTTCAGTAGTCCGTTTTCTTCCACCAAGATAATGTACAAACCTCACCCGTGCCAAGCGGACACCCCCAACAATAATTAACACGCCGCTTCTTGACAGCCCTTGTCTCTGTTCATTAAGGTCCGGGAATTATCTTATCTAGGATCTTCCTCGTGCCCAAACTTGCTGTCATCGATATCGGAACCAACTCCATCCATCTGGTCCTGGCTGAAATACTGCCGGATGCCAGCTTCAAAATTCTCGATCGCTTTAAGGACATGACCCGGTTAGGGAATGGCGCATTCGCGAACAAGCGACTGGCCGATGAAGTCATGGCCAGAGGCCTCGAAGTTCTGAAGACGTTGGTGACGCTTGCCCGCAATAAGGGCTTTGATCGTGTGATTGCTGTCGCTACCAGCGCAGTGCGTGAGGCTGAAAACGGCGGTGATTTCGTCGCAATGATCCTGGAAGAACTCGGCTTGAAGGTGCGTGTGATCAGCGGAGTGGAAGAAGCCCGGCTGACCTTCCTCGGAGTCAAAAACAGCATCGCGCTCCCGGACGGGCCGACATTGATCGTCGACATCGGCGGCGGTTCCGTGGAACTGATCGTGGGCAATCGCGAAGGAATGCTCCATGGCGTGAGCCTGAAACTCGGCGCCATCCGTTTAGCCGAGCACTATCTCACGAAGACGCCACCGTCTGAGTCGATGATGCAGAGACTGGAGGAAGCAGTACGCTCTCACCTGCGCGAGGCCGTCACCTCGTTCAAAATAAAAAAGTTCCTCTCGCTGATCGCCACCTCAGGGATGGCCGGCAATATTGGTGAGGTGGTCCATCTGCGACAGACCGGACGGCCGCTGCCACAGCATAACCTTGCGACGGTCTCACTCAAAGATCTCCGTGCCCTCGAAGCAGAGCTGGCCGAGAGCTCAGTGAAGGCGCGCTTGGCCATTCCCGGCTTGGACCCCAAACGCGTTGACACCCTTCTTCCGGCCACTGTGCTCCTCCGCTGTCTGTTGGAGCTTTCCGGCCTCAACGAACTGACGTTATGCGACAAGGCGATCCGTGAGGGGGTGATCTACGATTTCATTGTGCGGCATCGCGAGGGATTGAAAGCTGAACGTGAAATTCCGGATGTGCGTCGTCGCAATGTGATCCGCCTCGCGCGCCGCTGTCACGCGCCGGAAGCGCATTCACTCCATGTGGCTATGCTGGCTCTGCGCCTTTTCGATCAGACACAACGCGTACACCGGCTCGGGCCACAGGAACGGACCTGGCTCGAATACGCGGCGATTCTGCATGACGTCGGCTACCTCATCAATCCACGGCAGCATCACAAACACGCCTACTATCTGATTACCCATAGCGACTTGACCGGACTGGCCGCCGAAGAAATCACCGTCATTGCCACCGTCGCTCGTTACCATCGTCGGGCCCTCCCTGCATTGAAGCACCAAGAATTTGACCGTCTGACACCGCGCCTCCAACGCGTCGTCAAAGTGCTCGCGTCGCTGTTACGCATCGCCGACGGGCTCGATCGCACGCATTTCTCCCTTGTTCGGAACGTCCGTGTCCAATTCGGCAAACAGATCACCATCGAGGTACAGCTCACGGGCGACGCGGAGATGGAGTTGTGGGCGGCGAAGAATCGGGCTGATCTGTTCGAACAGGTGTTCCATCGACAGGTCCGGTTCGTCCGAGTGCTGATGGCAACCGACCAATCATGAGCGCATCTCATCCGACCAAGACCGCGCCCCACCCGTACCCGGGCAAGCTGATCATCGTCGAAGGCATCGATGGATCGGGGAAAAGTACCCAACTGCAACTGTTGCATAAATGGCTTGAGTCGAAAGGTCACAAGGTCTTCTTTACGGAATGGAACTCTTCCGCGTTGGTGAAGGAGACGACGAAACGAGGGAAGAAATCAAAGAGTTTGACCCCGACAACATTCAGCTTGCTCCACGCGACGGACTTTGCCAGCCGGCTCTATCATCACATACTCCCTCCTCTCAAGGCGGGGATGATTGTTCTCGCTGACCGCTATATGTATACCGCGTTTGCCCGCGATGTCGTGCGCGGAGTGTCCCCTCAATGGGTTCGCAAACTCTATGCATTTGCCATCAAGCCCGACATGGCATTTTATTTCAAGGTCCCGATTGAAGTGGCCATCTCCCGCTTGTTGCGTGGAACTCGCGGTCAGTTTAAGTACTATGAAGCGGGCATGGACATGAATCTGAGCCCTGATCCGACACAGAGCTTTCGAATCTTTCAATCACGCATTCTCGCGGAATACGACAAGATCGTCGACGAATTCGGGTTGTTGACGATGGATGCCACTCAAGACATTGCAACGCAACAGGAGCTCATGCGGACGTTGGTGTCCGAGACCCTGCGTGATTACAAACCCAAACGAGGCACCTATGGCCGACGCACGCTTTTTTGGCGACGGTTTGACGTACATCGATCCGAGTGAGCTCAAAGGCAAGCTGATCGCCATTGAAGGAACCGATGGAGTCGGCCGCTCGACTCACATCGAACTGTTACAAGAATGGTTGGAAATCCAAGGCTACGGGGTGATCACGACCGGCTGGACTCGATCCAATCTCATGTCCAAATCCATCGAAATGGCCAAAGCCGGCAACATCGTCGATCGATGGTCACTCAGCCTGCTCTATGCGACCGATTTTGCCGACCGACTTGAGCACCAGATCATTCCCGCTCTCCGATCCGGATTCGTCGTCTTGGCTGATCGCTACATCTACACCGCTTTCGCACGCGATTTCGTACGAAGCGCGGATCGCACGTGGATCCGTGATGTCTTCGGGTTCGCCCCGATTCCGGACCTGGTGTGCTATCTCCGGATCGATGTCGAAACCCTCGCGCTCCGAGTCATCGAGACGACGGGGATGAACTATTGGGAATCTGGGATGGATCTTCGGCTGGGAGCGGATCTCTATGACAGCTTTAAGAAGTACCAATCCCTGCTCATCGAAGAATTCGACAAGATGGCCACGGAGTTCCACTTCGATATCGTCGACGCGAGAAAGTCCCCGGAAGAAATCCAGGATGAGCTCAAAGGCTATATCCTCCCCGTCCTGCAAAACCGTAAGTCGGCGATCGGCATTGGAGCTGGTGGTTCCTAAGACCGTTCGCACGGCAGCTGTTGCCATCCACACACCTCCGACATCGTGATGACAATCCGAGAACTGTGGCTCGGTAGTCTGCCCTTGGATCGTGCGGGGTGTCTGGACGCGCCAACCGGCGGTAAGCCACGCTAAGGTTCTTTGGATGAACCCTGTCGCCGCATACTCAACCGTTCAATTCGTTCTCCCACATCACGATAGGCCGGATCCTCTCGCCTAATCCATCGATAGGCTTCCAGTGTTTCCGCGATCCTGCCTAATGATTCAAGCGTGCGACCGAGCACATAGAGGATCTGCACGGTTTCCTTTGACGACGTTGGGAGAGCTTTGAGTGCTTGTTGAAATGCCGGCACAGCGTCCTCATAGCGACCGGATAGTTTGTAGCAAAGCCCGATCTGGGCATAGGCCTTCACGGCCAATGCCCTATCTCTGGCGGCTTGTTCAAACTGCTCGATAGCGGCCTTGTACAATCCGGCCTTCTTCAATGCAATCCCGCGCTCATACCGTTCAGCCGGGCTTATCGTGTGAGTAGATGTACGACCGACAGGTTCCGACATGATGCTTCAACGGCCCTCGCAACTACCCTGGACACCTATGCGCCGACATAAACAGAGTAGGTTTCGTCATGCGCTGTACCGAACGCAGAACAGACACCCGTGTGAATTCCATGAACAGATGAGACAGTCTACTTTTGACTCCCAATCAGAAATCGCTGAAAATTATGGACCACACCGCCGAGCCACGAATGCTTCCGTAAAGCCTCCTCCAACTCCCGCTCCCGACTTGCGACATCCCGAAAGGATGGAGTCACATGATCAATGCGATGATAGACTTCTAGGGCTTGATCGGTTTTTCCCACGGCCTCGAGACTGCGACCCAAAAAATAGAGCACATCCGTCGTATCGTGAGGAAGCGCCGTAGTATCGTTCAGTGCGGTGCGAAAGGCCTGGATCGCGGCATGTGGATCCCGCATCTTGACGTAGCAGAATCCGATTTGTGCATGAGCTTTGAACCACAGCGCCTTCTCCTTGGCTGCCGAATGGAACAGGTCAATCGCTTCTTTCAAACGCCCCTCATCTTTCAGCGCCATCCCTCGCTCGTAATCTTCTTCCGATGAATTGACCGAATCTGACGCAGATAACTCATTGACAACGTCGGTCGGTCCAGGGCGTGGATCGGACGGTGTGAGTTCTGTCGGATCTTCCGGTGCGGCTGCGAGTTCTTCCAATTCTTCCTTGCCGGCGAGCGGAAGGATCCCCCCTTTGATTCGGTCGAGCGCCGCTTGCGCCACCAACTTCGATGTAATGATGGGCGCCTGCTCTGCATACCCATACGTCAACGTGATATCGGACACCTGATTGATTAATCGTGGGTTCCCCTGGCTCAATCGATGGATCAGTGCATAGGCCTTGTCCGTAAAGACGTCTTGGTGTCGGCCCGCAACCTGTATTCGATGGCGAATAAAGTTGGCGGTTTCCACCTCGGACAGCGGCTTCAGATGGTAGTCGACGACGATCCGCTGTGCAAACTGCGTCATATCGATTCGTTTCAGCAAGGTATAGAGATCCGGCTGCCCGGACAAAATAATCTGTAACTTTAATGTCCTTCCGTCATTCATATTGGACAACAATCGTAATTCTTCCAACAAGTCGGCCCCCAGACTTTGGGCTTCGTCCACGATGAGAATGACACGTCGAAGGCGCTTCGACTCTTGCGTCAGAAACTCTGAGAACAGGTGGTAGGCTTCGATTGGATCCAAACGCTTCGTGCTCAGCCCGAGCGCCAACAAGATCCATGGCAAGAGGTGCTCGATATCGTACCGCGCATTGGTCAGAAGTCCGATTTTGTGCTTACTGCCGTGCTCCGCGATCAGCTTCTGGAGGAGAGAAGTTTTCCCCATTCCCGGATCCCCGGTCAGCACCATGAAAGACGCCTGACTCACAAGGCCATATTCCAACAGATTGTAGGCGGCCTGATGCTCGGATCCAGCATACAGGAACGTACTGTCCGGCAAGAGTGAGAACGGCTTGGTTTTTAAACGATAAAAGGATTCATACATGGTGCTGTGTCTCGGGTTGTTCCGTACTCACTACGAAGACAACATGGCCTTCATATCGGCAAGGCTCAATGATGCCCGACCGGCTTTGTTCAATACTGTTCCTAGAACGGGACGCGAATCTCTGACGAGCCCGAGCGCACGCTGGAGTTCTTCGCCTGTCGTTTTACCTTCTTCAACGACCATGAGCAGCGCATCCGTATAAGGAGAAAAGGCCAAGACATCAGCCGTATGCAACAACGGTGGGAGATCAAAGACGACAAAGCGCGAAGGATATCGATGTTTCAACTCCTCGACGAGAGCGACCATTTTGGGGGACGTCAGTATTTCGGTCGAGTTTGAAATGGCTCTCCCCCCTGGCAAGAGAACGAATCGCCCGATGCCGGGATGCACGAGCAGATCTTCTACAGGCAGATCGTCCAACAAATAGTCCGCCAACCCCAGACAGTCCTGTACACCAAAGACTTTATGCACCGTGGGGTCCTGAAGGTCTGAGTCGACGAGGAGGACCGTCTGCGTCGTTTCCATTGCAAGACTCACCGCGAGGTTGATCGCCGTGAGCGTTTTCCCCTCTCCGTACCCGGGGCTGGTGACCCCGACGACGTTCCAACCGTTTTCCCGGAGGCGGTGCGTGACCTGCGTTCGTAGGATCTTGTAGGCGTCGACAAACGCCCCCTTGTTGTACGCAGCCATCACGCGATGTCCCTGCAGAACAGCCCGAGGGATGGTCAGTGACTTCGTCCGTGTATAGGTGATGGGAGGCGGGACACCCTGCTCCGAAGACCGCTTCGGTGGGGCCTCGGTAGCAGATGTGCCTTTCACTTCTCGATAAAGGTCAAGCGCTGTTCGAATTCGATCCATAGCCTTCTTGTTCCCTATTCCATGCCAATCCGTCTCAAGGCGGTAAACCACAACACATCCAAGGGGATGACAAACACATGCAGAAGCACGAGCGCCGTTCCAATGACCCCAAGTCCTGCCGTTTGGGCAAGTCGTCGTCTGACCCGTATCCGTGATACATCCTCTTCATTGGGCATAAACGGAATTACTGCTAAGGGGAAATGGTGCGTGAGCTGGAGGAGCTGCTCCGAAGACCGGATCGAGTGATCCATCGATTCCACAGCCGCTCCCGCACCGATGCCAGCACCGAGGGCCAGAACAGTGCCTAGCAAAACGATGGCGAGGCGATTGGGTTTAAAGGGTTTTTCGGGAAGACTTGGTGGGTCAATCAAAGAAAACCGTTCACCCTTTCGCTGTACCTCCAACCCTTCCGACACCTTGGCTTCCAATAATCGCGACCTGATTTCTTGGTATTTCTGCGCTGACGTGTCTCGGTCTCTCATGAACACCAAATATTCTGGTTCGATTCCGGGAGACCGTTCCAGACGCGTCGCATATTCGTTCAACCGGCGCTTCACTTCCAGGCGCGTCTTGCGAAGGGCTTCCAGAGAGGAGAGGGCCGAATTCAACTGCGCCTGCAGATTGATATAGGCCGGGTTTTCAGGCCGTTGTCCTGTGGACGGGCTTGGCATGGAGCGGAACCTAAAGACCTCCTGTTCGAGAGCCGCGACTTTCCGCTGTGCACGGAGGATATCTGGATGGGCGGTTCCGAGTCTTTCGAGGTCGGCTGCCAAGGCGGCACGGGCATCGATGAGCCGCTTCGAGGCTTCTTCGCCGTCGGGGAGTTGGCCGGTTTCCTTTTCTAAGGCCTCAATCTCCTGTTTCATCTTCACGATGTCCGGATGATCTGCCGAGAGATTCGCGGAAGCAGCTGCGTACTCAGCACGGAGCGCCCGGAGTCGTTCGGTCGAATCCAAAATCCGCTCTCCGGTCACCGAGAGGATCGGAGTGTTCGGTTTGATAGTCGCCAGTTCTCCCTCAAGGTACGTCTTTCGCTCTTCCAGGCTACGGATCTGCTGATCGACATCCATCAACTCCCGCTCGGCTTGGTTCATCAACTGCTGATTCAGTGCGGTCAACTCCGGCAACGCCCCGTTCGCTCGCCGCTTAAATTTTGCGATTTTTTCATCGATGTCGTTGATATGTTGAGCTAGATTTTCTGCTTCCTGCTGCAGAAAAGACGTGGCCTCCTGCGCCTGCCGTTCTCGGCTCTTTAAGTTTTCACCCAGGAATAAACTCGTCAGTTCATTGGCCACCTGTTGGGCTAATTCCGGGGATCGATTTTGGTAGGTCACCGTAAAGGCAATGGTCGCCTTCGTCGCATGTTGAGTGCGTTTGTCGACGACATCCGCACTGATGACTTCGACTTCGATATCCTTGATAAAGCGTTTTACAATTTCTTCTGTCGGACTGCTTTTCCGCTCCTCCTGGTAGAGATTGAATTGCTCAACCACCTTCCAGAGCGTCGTGCGACTCATCACCTGTTGCTTGATGGTCTCAATCCGTTGATCGGCATAACTGGTAATGGTGGAGCGAACGAGGTCTGAAGGAATTTCCTGCTCTTCGATCAATATCGTCGCCGTCGACTTATAGGTCGGTGGCCAGACAAATGCTAAAGCCACCGAGACAGTGAGTAGACCAAAGCTCGTGAATAGAATCAGCTTTCGGCGCCGTCGAAAGGCAGCGAGATACTCAGTGAAACTCTTACCCTGTTCGGATGTCCGTTGTGAGGGTTGTGTGTTCGTCATGATATTAGTGGAAGAACGTCCGTTTAGGTGGATAATAGGTCACCATGAATGTCGTCGCGTGAGAATTCGCTGAATCAAGCTGCGTATCGATGTCGCGCCAGCGATACATGTAGGACACTTCCGCTTGCCACCATTCTAGAAACTTCCAAGACAGTTTCGGTGTAATGCTGACATAGCGGCTATCTGGAAACACGCCGCCGACCGCCACTTGTGACTTCCCAGAGGTCAGCACTCCAACCACGCTCACGGAGCCGGTAAGCGTTTCTGAGATATCGTACGAAGCTGACCCCTGCGCTCGATTGGTCTGGATGAGCAATCCAAATCCGCTCGGAACCAAATCTCGTTCGAAGGATGCGCTGACCGCGGCTCGTTCAAATTTCTGTTGCAGACTTGCTCCGACCAACCAAACCGTATCGTGAGTCGCAAGATTCACCCCGAAGATTTCCGAGACGGATTGGAGAAACCGTGGGCCACCATGCACCGTGCCCGTCAGAGATTCACTGAATTCGTGGGTCAGGCTCATGTCGATCCCGGGAAAGTTGGATCGGAATGCGGATGGTGAATCGGTCGTTCTAAAGTCGAGGTAGGATCCCATGATCTGGACTTGATCCCGTTCGGTCAGCGCATAGCTGAACCCGCCCGACCCACCAAACAGCCGGTAGTCGACCAACCGCCCGCTTTCATAGGTCGTGTCCGAAAACTGCACCCCCGATTGAAACGATAATTTTTCGGTCAGCATTCTCGTCCACGTCGGGTTAAAGCTCCACTGATTCCGTTGGGCAAACTGGAGAACAACCCCCGTTGCCTGTAATTCGCTGAGCAGCGTATTGTCACGGGTGAGACCTCCAGAGAATTCGATCACATCTTTCTCCGTCTTATAGCGGATGGACAATGGCACAAATACGTTCGTAAATTGCCTATCCTCTCCCCCAAAATACCCGACAAAATCCGCCGCAATTCGGCTGCTCACCTCCAGCCGTTCGCTATTGCCCGATACTTCCATCGCAGGTGTAATCCAATATCCATACGTGTCATCGTGAGTGAGCGGGGTCAGCAGCAAATTGCTGTTGTAGACTGCCTTGACTCCTAGAGATGGGGCAACCGACCATTCTTCAGCCTGGAGCCTCGACACCACCCCAAGCAGGATGACCACCAAACTGCACATAACGGCGGGAACCCACTTGCTACCCCGCGCTCGATTCCACTTCGAACCCTTCAACTGCACCCGCGCAGGAGCCGTCACGGCACCATCACAACGTCACCACGTTGGAGAACGATATTTTGCTCCAGCGCCCTCCCTTTCCTCATATCCCCATACCGAAAAGGAATGGCGTGCTGTTCTCCTCGCATTCGGCGCATGACTTTAATGTCATTTTCCTTGGCAAATGGCGTTAATCCTCCGGCAAGACTCAGGGCTTGAAGGACATCGGCGTAATGCCCAATCACATATTCACCTGGTTTGTTCACTCGTCCAACGACATAGACTTTGTAACTTGCCACTTTGTTCACTGCCACGGACACGTTTGGATTTGGGATGTACTTCGTCAATCGCTGAACAAGATCGGTACGGATTTGATCCACCGTTCTGTCCTCAGCCTGAATGTCACCAATGAGGGGAAATGAAAACATCCCATCCGGGCGGACCACGACCTCTCGCGTCAGCTGCTCATCTTTCCAGACGGAAATCAACAGAACATCTTCAGCCCCTAGCTGGTATTCCGGATCGACCTCGGCAGCCAGGGCCGTTGTCATGATTTCTCCTCCAATGACGGAGAAACCACCCATCACCACAGACATCAGGAGCACTCGCCCCATAACTGTTCGAACGACACCACACATAACGTCTCCTTTATCCTCTGAGTTCTGCGAGGGTTTGTTCTGCCTCAGATCTGCCTTCAAATGCATCCGAACTCTTGAGAGCCCTTGATAGATGCATCCGAGCATCCGCACGTTTCCCGGACTGCGTGAAGGCGATCCCAAGATGATAATTCAGCACCGAACTATCCGGAGATTTGGCGACCGCAGACTTCAGCAAACGAATCGCCTCTTCTTGATGCCCCATCTTGAACCGCACCCAACCAAGGGTATCGATGAATAGAGGGTGTGGGGCGTCTTTTTCAAAATCGCGACTCAGGGCAAACGCCTTTTGCAGGCTTGACGGATCGCCCTTTCGATCCACCAGCAACACGGCCAAGTTATTCGCCGCCAAGACATTCCGTGGATTCAGACGCAGCACCGCTTCATACGCGGCCATCGCCCCATCAACCTGTCCCTGTGCAGAACGCGAGGAAGCCAGCAGCATGTATAACTCTTCGCTTTCCGGATTAGCCTTCAGACCATCTTCGACGATTTGCACAGCAACCGCGGGCTGTTTCTCTGAGAGTGACAACCCGGCCCAATTCAACCATGGCGTCAGCCATTTTGGATTTAATCGCACCGCCTCCCGATATTCTCGAGCTGCCGCTTCACGCTCGCCCAGAAGAGACAACACTTCCCCCAGTAATCCATGCGCAAAGGGATGATCCGATCGAGCCGCGAGGAGGGCCTGCAAGCGACCCCGAGCCTTAGCTGTCTGTCGTTGAGACACCTCCACTTTGAGCAAAGCCAGCAGTGGTTCTGGCTCGTTGGGAGCCGAGACAATCGCCCGCTCATACGCACGCCCCGCGTCATTCAATCGATGTTGTGCCTCATAAAACCGTCCTTCCGCCAGCAGTGCGACGTGGTTCTCACCTGACACGCGGCGAAGCTGCGCCAAGGTTCGCTCTGCTCCCGACCAATTCTTCGTCATCAAATCCAGTGTCATGAGCATGTCTAGAGCCGCAACATCATCGGGACGCTGCTTCAGCAGATCGTCGAGTCGAGCACGTGCTTGCTGATACCTGCCACTCCGACTCTCCAGAACCGCTAGCGATCGCTTGGCCTCGACCTGATCGGGATACAGAACAACGGCCCGCTCAAGACTTTCCTTCGCTAGATTGGTTTCTCCAGTGAGCTGGTAGGCCTGGCCCAATAGATAGTGGACCGTCGCGAGTTCTGGTTGATCGTGCAGAACCGTGCGGAATGCCTGAACCGCATCTTTTGCATTCCGTCTTGCCAAGGCCATACGTCCTGACAGGATCAACCCATCGGAAGATCGAGGATTCTCTTTCAACACCTCCTGCACCTGACGTTCCGCTTCAACCTGCTTTCCGGCTAAGAGATCCATTTCCGCCAATCGTACCTTTGCCTCCAACCCAACCGGACCATCTTTGAATTCTTGAACGAGTTCGCTATATCGGTCTCGTGCCTTTTCGTCTTGCCCGCTCTTTCGGTAGAGTACAGCCAATCCGAACTGTATGTGACTTGCACGCGGCAGATGGGCGGCAGCATCAAGAAGCACACGTTCCGCACCAACGAGATCCTTTCGGTTTACAAGAAAGTCAGACAGTGCTAGCCGACGCTGCTCGTCGTCCGGGTCCAATGCAATCGCTTCGCGCAAAACAGCCTCAGCCTTACCAAAGGCATCTCGACCGATATAGAAGCGGACCAGCCTGATTCGATGGTCCATGGATAGGGGCTCGGTCTCGATCATGCGACGAAGGATCGTCTCGGCGCCCGTCCAATTATTTGCGCTGGCGAAAACCGCGCTCAAATTATTGAGGAGATCGAGGTCCTTGGGGTGCTGCTGGAGCGCACGCTGAAGCGCCTGCTCTGCCTCTCCATACCGTTTCTGATGTCGATATAACGTCGCTAGGAGGATGGCGACATCCGGCTCTGTCGGAAACTCCTTGGCGAGGGCCTCGGCCTTGGGAGTGGCCACGGAAACGCCTTGCTCCGTCACAGTCTGCGCCGCAATCTTTAGAGCGGCAGCTTGAGGATGTCGTGGATCTTTACGTAGGACTGCATCAGCAACCTCCGACACCTGATCTGTCAGCCCAGCTTCAAGATAATATTTCCCCAGTGTAATGAGAGCGGCCGCGTGATCGGGAACCAATCTGACGGTTTCCTGGTATAACTGCACCGCGTTACGCCAATTCTTTTCCTTTTCTTCCACCCGAGCAAAGAGGTAATAGGCCTCTCCGTCCTTGGGATCAATTTTCAGGACGTTTCGGAGCGCGACTCTGGCTTTGGGATAATTCGCGGCATCCATATATTCATGCGCTCGAGAGAAATACTTTGCTTTTCTCTCTTCAGGACCACCACATGCGGTCAGCGTGAATACGATGAAGGCGATGATACTCGGTCGAACAATCATGGCTAACGTTCACCCTTATGCGCTGTAAGAAAGTGCTTCGTCTTGACTATAGGTTAATACGTAACCCGTTTCGCTACAACAAAATCCGAATTCCTAGCCCGAACAGAATCCAGAGCGACACGAGTCCCAATTGTCTGACACGGCTTGAGAACGCATGGAGCAGCAACTCGAAGGAGAAGAACAGCACGATGAGCTTTGCGGCGAAGATACCCAAGTGAGCGATGCCGGCATTGACTTCAGGAAGAAGCGGAAACGTCACAGCCAGAAATACCATCAAATAATCGAGCGGCGTGGTCTGGAAGCGATTATCTTCATTGAATCGAAGACTCAGAAGCACCATGATGGCGACCAGTAAAAAGAATGCGTTATGCACCATGGTCATCACCGCCACGGAAGACACCCGCGCTCCTTCGCTGACATACAGGAGGAATGTCGTCCCCACGTAGAGTCCGCCCCGCACAAAATAGGGCGCGACTTTGACGGAGAATGCCAACCCCAACAAGACGATGCCGAAGAGCGCCATCGAGAGGTATCCCACATCGTTCGGAACATGTGATGGGAGAAAGACCAACGCAATCAAGAACAACGGGACGGCCACCGCCAAGAATTGAATCGGCAGATCGGTGAGCCATCGCTCCTTCATAAACCGCGTGACAGTGATATTTGAGACAAACAGTCCATCCCGTGACGAAGGTGTTGGGAGGAGGCCACGACCGGCAGCGATAAAGAGCATCAGCACGGTGATCGCAAGGAGGAGATAGAGAGGAAGAATCAGTGTATCCGACTCCCATCGCAATACGTAGGCGACCCCTAACATGCTGGCCTGAATCAGATAGATCGCGGTGACGGCTTCATAATGGGTCAACCCGACGCGCAGGAGTTTGTGGTGAACATGAGCGCGATCACCGACGAATGGGGAACGCCCCTCTGCCAACCGCTGACCCGTGACGCCAAGTGTATCCAGAAACGGTAACCCGAGTAAGAACAGGGACAGTGTGGGGCTAAACGGACCGCGCACCGAGTCCGTCAGCAAGATGACCAACACACCCATTATGAATCCTAGGAGCTGGCTGCCACCATCGCCCATAAAGATTCGTGCTGGGTAGGTGTTGTATCGCAAGAAGCCTAAGAGGGCTCCAAGAAACGGAACCGTCAGCATCAGAACTGTTGAGTCACTCGACAGATACGCCAGATAGGCAATCCCACTCAGTGTCAAAAATGACAATCCACCTGCCAATCCATCCAACCCATCCGTGAGGTTGACCGCGTTCGATACTCCGATAAGAAATATGATGGTGAAGAGGCTTCCGAGCCACACAGGCGTTTCCGTTTCAGACAGAAACGGGAGTGTGGTAAATCGAACGTCACCACCCCAGACGACAACGAGAGCGCCAAGTAATTGTCCAACGAGTTTTGTCCGGTAGCCGAGATCGACCCGATCATCCCATACTCCAAACCCTACAATGATCATGCATCCCAGCAACACAGAGATGGTGGTCGTATCCTTTGCTCCCCACCAGGCAATTGAGGCGCAGGCACCGATGGCAAAAGCGACGCCTCCAATTCTCGGAATAGGGTGTGCGTGGACTTTGCGCTCTCCAGGCAAATCCATCACCTGAAATCGTTCTGCGACTAGCCGTAAGAGAGGGATCAGGCCCATGCACAACAATAGGGCCGTCATGGAGCTAAAAAATAGTTCGTTGATCATCGAAGCATCCTTACCCGTTCAGCGGTCCTCACTCAGTCAGGGACAAACCGATTCAATTCATGTCCGATCTCGGCCGCAAACTCCTGGAGACGTTGGTCGACCATCGCCTCGGATTCACCTGGACCGACCAACGAGGCGAGTCTCACCAGCGCACCGTCGGTACGTTGTCGTGAGATCGCATCCCACAGCAAGAACAACTTGACCAAATACTCATCCGCGAGATACCGGTCCCGTTGCTTGAACCAGTACAGGACAACCTGCTTTTGATCACCCTTGCGAATGACTGCACGATTCGCCATGACCGGCCGCTTCATCTGTGGTGACGACGGCAACTCCTTGTGAGTGAGGGAAGCGATCTCCCAACCTCCACCAGGCAAGCAACTCTTGGGTGAGTGGGCGGACTGCCCTTTTCGTTGTGATCCATAGTAGGCGGAATAGAAGTTGACCAGGTGCTCAGGACCTGAGCGGTAGTCGGCTAGCACGTAATCGTCAAATCGGAGTGCATCGATATACTGTTTTTCAAGCGGAAACCGCTCGCCTCGCCACGAGCCGATCTGCATCGGGAAGTCAACAAACGTCATCCTCTCAGGGGGAATCTCCTCACGATCGGCTAACGCGCTCGAAAGCACCGTAAATGGGATGAGCAGGGCTACGCTGCACAGATAGGCCGGACTAGGAGTAGGCACGATCCGGCTCGGTCTGGTCGACGTGCTCGCCGGACCAGAATCCTTGGACTGTTGTCCCCATGAAAACTGCACCAGGAATGGCTGATTCGGCTCGACTGCGCCGATCCTTCCCAACAACCCCATTTCTATGATCAGCAGGGCCAAACTCACCATGAAGATGACCCAGCCCTCGAAGAGATGGTAAAAGCCTTCCGCCGCCCCCTTTCCATAGAGTTCGACCAGTACGCCGATCATGCCGATCCGAAATCCATTGAGAAGGATTGAAATAGGAATCGCAGAGAGTACAAGAACAACTCGTTTCCACATCTTGTCCTTGAACAGATACGCGCAGAGCAGCGCAAGAGCCGTTAAGGGAAGCAGATACCGAATCCCACTACAGGCTTCGACAACCTGAAGCTGAACTTGTCCAAGATCGATGACATTGCCTTCGCGAAACGCGATCACCCCAACGAGCTGCAAACACCCGACTCCAAGGGATGACGACCACAATTGAAGCTGGCTCGACAGATTCGCGTAGAAGAAGGTCGGAAGTGGGATCGCGGTCAAAAGATATCCAAGAGGAAATGCGATGGCTTGAGCCCCCCGAAGACCGAGTAGCGTGATGGATAACCCAACCAAGACGACCCACAATGAGACATGCAAGAGGACAAACAACGTGGACAGCTCCCCTACCACATAGAGGATGAGCCCCACCGTAATGATAGGGATCCCCCACCAGGACTTTTCCTTGGCAATCTGGCTGAGACGATGACGTGATTGCCAAACTAAATACCCGCTGATGAAAGGCACAAATATCCCATGACTAGAGTCCTCGCTACCAAGCCATCGGCTCAACAGAAACACGAGGCTGTCCGCATACATGTATGCGAGGAGCGAAACGATCAGAGCCGATGCGATAACAAGGGAGCGTGTGCTAGACATGAGACAGCGGCGTTGAACCGTTAATCAGGAATAATCCGAACAAGTTATCGATTCGGAAGAGTAGGTCGATACGCGATTGTGTATCGGAACCTTTTTTCTGTCGATTGATTTCGCAGAAAGAACCGGGCTTGATACCCATCACAGGGTATCAAGCCCCAACGATCAGGAACGAGGTGTTCGACTAGACCTTGGATCCGTGGAGATTCCTCAAGCCACCCGCACCCAAACCAACCAAGGAGATCAGCCCAGCACCGAAGAGCACCACCGCTGCCGGCAATGGGACCGCTGTCAAACTGGTGATCGATCCGACATAGGCGGACGGAATGCCACCCGCATCCTCGAAAAAGAGCCGCCACCTCACACGATCTGAGGCTGGAACGCCCCCCAGACTCCCAAAACTGGGTGGATCTTGTAGGCTTGTATCACTAAACAATCCCCCTCCCGTACGGTCGTAGCGAAGATCAAAGTTGAACGGTGCAAAGGCGCCGTCAGCCGGGTTGCCCGTCGGCACCAGTAGTTCAGTACTAGTCGCTGCAGAGACCAATGCCCAGCGATCGAGAGTGCCACCGAACAGCGACGGCATATCCTTCGCAACCGTCACGGCGTTGGCGCCAGGAGTATACGTCGACGTATACTGGAGTATCCCGTTGGCACTATAACTCCAGGTGAAGTCCGTTACCGCGCCATTGTAGACCCCACCACTCCCACTCCTTGCGTTGTCGAAGGTAAAGGTGCCGGAAACGGAGTAGATACTACTGGGATCGTTGTCAAAGTTTCCGGCGAACGAGTAGGTCACCGGGGCAGCTTGCGCTGCTGCGAAAGGAACCAACAAGGAACAGACCGCGGCAGCCGCTAGTATGCCCCCTCTGCTAAACAATGATCGAATCATCCTCATATCACCGCTCCTTCTAGATGTTGGTTAGAGGTTGGTCATTAGGAACACGCATGAATTGAACTTCTACAGCAAATCTCGGGCCATCTTTCGATCCGACCTATGTCCATGCAAAACCAAGAATCATGATGGAAGGTCGTAGTAGCCACTGTGTCTAGCTTCCTGCAGCATTGTTCAAAATTGTCTGCGTCAGCGACCCCGCGGCAAAACTTTCCCAGCACTCAGCCTCTCATCGTTGTACTGTTCCCATGTTTCCTCGTACAGGCTTTCCCTCTTGTCGGACTGAGAGGATGTCATGTGGCCGACCGTTTCGATCAGAGCACTCAGTTTTCTAGCAAGCGCGGTCCGATCGAAATGCTTGATGACATAGGTTCGTCCATTCCTGCCCAGCTGTTGACACAACTCAGGTTTTCGAGACAGCTCCAACACTTTGGCAGCCAATTCATCGGGTTGTTCAGGCTCGATGCAAAGACCTGCCTGTGCTGCATGGATAAGTTCTGCGCTTTCTCCTTCCACGCCTAATAGTATTGGTTTCTCCATTGCCAGGCTCTCGAAAATCTTTGACGGAATCACCGTCTTAAAGAGCTCCGACTTCTTGAGTAGCACGAGACTGACATCCGACAGCGCCCAAAGCTCGCGCATGCGGCTCTTCGGTTGTTGATCGAGCATCACGACGTTATCGAGTCCCATCTCGTGTCGCATGCGTACGAGTGCTTGACGTTCAGCTCCATCGCCGACCATCAGGAAGACAACATGCTTTGAATGACTCAATCGATGGGCTGCCTGCAAAACCGTCTCAAGATGATGCGCCATGCCATGAGTCCCGAAATAGGACACGACAAACTTTCCCTTGACTCCAAGTTGCTCTGCCAAAGAACCCACTTTGTCACATGGAGCATATTGGGCGAGATCAACGCCATTCTTGATGACCACGATTTTGTCGTCTTCGATACCCTTGTTCAGCATGTATGCTCGAAATGCATCGGTGACCGGTACGATCCGATCCGCCTTGCGATAGGCGAATCGCTCGATCCATTCGAGCATCTGAATGATTGCAGGACTTTTGATGGCGCCCACAGCCACAATGGATTCTGGCCATAGATCACGGATCTCCAGCACCCAAGGGATTCGTCGCAGTCTGCTGACCACGTACCCTGCGAGACCATTAAAGAATTGTGGAGAGGTTGAAAGAACGACGTCCGCTTTCGGCAGAAAGAGGGACACGACGGAGGCGGAACACATGTATGAGATGTAGTTTAGGGTTCGTTTGAAGAACCCTTCGTTCGCCGTAATGAACGTCCACACCCTGAGAACAGTGATGCCGTCTCTTGTTTCGCGCTGATACAACCGATTGCGATAACCTTCATAGACTTTTCCTTGTGGATGATTCGGGGCACAGGTCACTACTGTCACCTGGTGACCGTCTTTCACCCACTGCCGACAATGTTCGTACGTTCTAGTCGCGGGGGCGTTCACCTCCGGAGGGAAATAATGTGATAGGAAGAGAATTCGCATGCCTGAGGGCCTTGCTGTAATAGTTCGTCGTCTTTTGGATTCGATAGCTCAGTTGAAGAGGAAGCTCTCCCGAACAAGAAAAGACTAGCACAAGGTTTCTCTGGCTCAAACCAAACTCTGGAAAGTAGCAGCCCTGCTCAATCTTCATTTGGCAGGTATTTGAAGCCTCGATGATGGCGACGGCGTCGCCATCGTGTTCAATCCTGATACTGCTCGGGCTCAATTGAGTAACGGTAAAGTCGGGATGAATGTGAACAAAGCTTTCCATCTGATGGATTCCTGCTCCCTCCAAAACATCCGTCACAATCCAAGCTCCCCGTTTCTCGTATGAGATGCGCCTTCTATGGATTGGCCTTCCAAGCAGCTTTCTGTATCCGTCATGCGCTCCTTCAAACAAGACGGATCCATCCCCTATCTCAGCGATATGACCATGGATAGGCCTCGCCCGCCGTGCGACCCGAAAGACACCCCATATCTCTGATTGCTCCTTGCCATCAATCAGGACGGTATTATGGGCTTTGGTACTCCGCGCATACGCTCGTTCCCAACTCGGCTCATAGTCAAACACTCCGCTGTCGACAATAACTCGTCGTCCATCGATCATCAGCTCATAGCTCAGAACATCGCAGTGGGCATGGGCGGGGTTATACTCAGCACCAATAGGCCCACAATCAACAATGATCATGTCGTCATCCTGACGCCAGACATAGTACCCGCTGGACGGATAGGCACGGACCATCAGTCTGTTTGATTGAGCAGGAGCGTTGTACTTAATGACTCGCTCAGCGTAGGCAGAGATCTGATAAGGAGTTGGTGCAATACCCAATGCTGAATCGTTGAAAAGCGGAATCGCACCGTCCGGCAAGCATATGCCGTTCAGGAAATCAACGGCCTTCGTGACCTTGCCGAAAAACTCGTGTACCATATCGCATGGAATGACAGCAGATGAATTCCGGGCGAGATTCAAGACATCGAGATAATCTACCAAGCAGATAGAGTGATACATAGGGCTCCGCTCGAAGTGCCCCCCATCAGCCAAAAATTGTTCGGCGAGCTCTTCTCGCAGAATCTTTAGCCCTTTTTGAAACCATCGGTCTGCATCAATTCCCTCGAAGTAGACTCCGGCAAAGAATAGAGCCACTCCATTTTTCAGATAATGATTCGCCAAGAAGTGATATTCAATATTTTGCTCAAGCCACAGAGCTTGTTGATAGAGACTTTCAACCCAATCGTCCTTAAGTAGATCCTCGGTTCCTCCTTTGAAAGAACTGTGCCCTATGGCGAGAAAGAATTTGATCCAATTGACGATCCTGAGTGAGACCGTATAGGGCTCCCACGCATCCTCAGCCCCCTCAGGGTTGTGCTGTATCCAATCGGTAATCAGAAGACTTTTACTGTCATACGATCGATGAGGGTCGTGCAAATAATCAAAATAATGCAGGTTATACCGCCACAACTTCGGCATATCCTTGCTGACCCAATCGACATGTCCAGGCTGGTGGGACTTCGACTGCCTCAGGAAACAGAACGATCGATCGTCTCCGGTGGAGCTGGATACACAAACCCCTGGTACCATGGAAATGCCGAAACGGATCTTGGCACTGGATGTTTTAACTATCGATCCGGATTGATGAAGAATTCGTCGTCGAAGAAAGTAGGCGACCTGTGAAGGACGAAGATAGGCAAGCGTCCTGAGATAGAGGCCCAGCTGCTTCATGAAGGAAAGGAGCCTATGTGAGTGAATCCATGATGTCGAAGGTCACCTCTGTCACCTCTACAAGTTCATTCCAAGGTATTGGAGAGCCCTTACCCTGGCGAATTGCGTCTACGAAAGCGGCAACACATGCGACCTGTCCTTTATCCTGGTTCCAGAGATCCATTTTTCGAAATCCAGACCATCCGTAACCACGAAGCTTTCTGAAGTTATCCAACTTCAACACCTTGCCACCACAAAACACTTCGAGCTGTTCTTTGGGAAATGCCTTATGCCCGTTGGAAAAATAATGGACGGTTCCCATGGATCCATCCTCAAATCGTAAGGTGACGGTTACTTTATCCTCGGCTACTATGGCACCCGGTGTTTTGCCCGTCGTCATAGCTTGGACGGCAAGGATCGGTGATCCGGCCAAAAAGCGAAGGAGGTCGACAAAATGGCAGCCTTCGCCAACGATACGCCCTCCCCCGATCAGTCGGTCCTGGGTCCAATGTTCATGAGGAATATGACCGGCGTTGACCGTCATGACAAACGTTTTTGGCTCCCTGACTCCATCAAGCAACTGTTTCATGCGCTGAATGTGTGGGGCAAACCGGCGATTGAAGCCTACCATCACCAGAGGTGGCGATACCTGCGCCCTGACGCATTCGTCATACACTTCAGAGAGTTCCGTCAATGCCTCTCGCGTGATCGCCAAGGGCTTCTCGACGAAGACATGTTTCCCTACCCTCAAGGCTTCGCCGGCGAGTGCCGCATGGCTATCATGCCGCGTCGCAATGATGATGGTATTGATGTGAGGAGACTCAATAACACTTCTCCCGTCGCTCGTGATCTCCGAAAATCCAAACTTACTCCCTGCGTGAGCAGCGCTGACGCCTGTGCTGCTTGCGACCGCTCGAAACGGAACTCCCGTCTTCTGAAAAGCCGGCAACAGAACTTGCGTGGCATAGTTTCCAGCGCCAATACACCCGATGACCGGGGTAGCAGCAGACCGATCCCCGTCGGGAGGTTCTTCTGATCGGACAATCGTTCGCCTCAGCAATCGACTTTGAGAAAAGGCATCTGGTTCAGGATATTCGAGAACGATCCCGAGTGACGGAACGCGGCTTGAAATGATGTCATACGCGGTCGTGGCCTGATCAAACGGAATATGATGAGAGATGAGTAAGTCCGTCTGGAGGCGGTGATCCGCCAGCATGTCGAGAACTGCCTCGAAGTTACGCTGCTCGGTCCACCGGACGTAGCCAAGAGGATAGTCATGGCCATTGTCCTCATACGCACTGTCGTAGCGCCCAGGTCCGTAGGAGCAGGACACTTGAAAACTCAGTTCCTTTTCATAGAAGTCCGCGCGAGACAGTTCCAGCCCCGTGACACCCACCAACACAATTCGACCTCGTTTTCGACACATCTGTGCCGCATGATGAACTGGGTCGTTGCTCTTTGTGGAAGCCGTGATGATCACCGCATCGACGCCGCGTCCTCTTGAAAACACCATCGCCGCCCCAAGCGGATCTGCATTTTGATTGAGATCGACCGTTTCTGCGCCAAGCTTTTGAGCGAGCGCCAACTTACTTGTATCGTAATCCAGCCCCAACACTCGGCACCCATGAGCCTTCAACAACTGAACGGTCATCAATCCGATCAGCCCCAAACCAGAAACCACTACAGCTTCACCCAGGGTTGGTTGAATCAGCCGGATGCCCTGTAACCCTATCGCACCGATAACCGTAAAGGCTGCTGCCTCATCACTGACGCAATCCGGGACCTTCGCACAGAGATTCTTGGGAACACAGACGATCTCCGCGTGCTTTCCGTTTGAGGCCACTCGATCCCCGACTGAAAAGCCAGTGACTCCCTGGCCGACCTCAAGCACCGTCCCGACGTTGCAATAGCCCATCGGCAAGGGCTGATCCAGCTTGTTGCGAACAGCCTCCAGTGTCGGCACCACCCCATCGGTCTTGACCTTATCCAGCACCATCCGAACCTTTTCCGGCTGCTGACGCGCTTTGTCGAGTAGATTGGCCTTGCCAAATTCGACCAGCATGCGCTCGGTCCCCACTGAGACAAGGGACCGCGTCGTTCGGATGAGCAGGTGATTCACCCTAGCTTTCGGGCTTGGAATATCAGCGAGATGAGTCACACCGGAAGCAAGATTTTGCAAAATCTGTTTCATGACACCTCACTCACTACAAAACGAAGTTTTCCAGTTCGGCTGCGTTCAAGAGCCGACACATACTCCACCTTAATTGCCACTTCTCGCCCCAAACGTTTGCGCGCTTCATCTAGAAGCCGTCGCTCCATCTCGGGTCCATATCCTTCTCCCTTCACGATCTTGAAGATGATTGTTTCCCGTTCCGGCTGGTAAATTTGCCCTTCCCGGATCCGAGTGAGATCCTTGAATATATGATCAAGCCTCCCCAATCTTGCTCCATTCGGAAGAACAACATAGTCTTCCTTTCTTCCGTCAATCGAATCAACAATCCGCCCAGTCATAGAACAGGGCACCGCTTCTTCTGAACACTGAACGAGATCTCCCGTGTCATATCGAAATAGAGGGAACGCAGGGTTACTCCAATTCGTGCCAATCACGCGAAACGTGCCGTGATCAGAATCTAGGGGAAACAACTCAACAAAGGAGAAATCTTCGTCAATGTGCAAATGCCCATTGGGACACTCTGAAATGTTTGCGACCGATTCCGCCTGACCGTAATGTTGACGAACTGGACAACCGAAAGCCTTCACCATCAGATCCCGTTGCTGTGGAAGGAGATTCTCAGCGCCGGTCGTCACAATCTTTGGCGGATTCTTAAGAGGAGTTCCTCGTTCCAATACATAGCTCGCCAGGAGCGATAACAATGACGGGTACCCGTGCAGCCAGGGAGGGGAATAGGTCTCGAGAGCGGCAAGATATTCTGCGGAAGTATTAGGAGACAGATGGTACCCACTGAAGAGAATTTGGCGGCCCGGATAATTCACTCTCCAGTAGGGAGGCTCAAATTGTTGTAACGGCACAACAGAGCGACCACCGAAATACCCACACCACATATCTCGTGAAATACCATGCCACTGACGGTATCGCCACCAGACCGCCCATCGCTCCTTCTCTGCGGTGGGCGTTTCGCAGAACACGAGGCCGCTGCCAGTGGTGCCACTAGTATGACTCGACAGAAGGTTGGCTGGATCGAGAGTCGCATTTCGAATGCTATCAACATGGGTCTGAACTTCGTTCTTTGTTAAAACTGGAAGCCTCTTCAATTCAGCCACTATATTCTCGGCTGAATCGTCTATTTCGTACTGCCGAAATCGTTCTTGCCAGAAGGAACATTGGAGACCAGCACGCACATGAGCACGAATGCGGGTGCTCCTGAGTTGCTCCTGCTCTACCTGACAACTTGTGTCACGCCCATTCAATATTCTATGAATTTCGCTGAACTCGTGGTCGTATCTTCGACTTGAAAGCCTCCAGCCTTCGATGGAGCACGCCACATTTTGGAGCGTAACGGGAAGGGATTTATATACATCCTCGACTGTCATAAGAAGATCTACTTCCCAACAATGGCACACAGCCAGATGCTATCATCGCTCACGGGATTCACAAAGGAGAAGTCCGTATGGGAGTACTTTAGCCCACCCTCTAGCCAGCGATGAAGCGGCTCAAGACGCAGCGATTTCCATGCAAGTCGTACGGGGTTACACCAATACCATTCTCCGAGAAATCGATAATCTGTAATATTTCTCTCCACTATCCCTTGCTGCATCCTGAATAGGCGATCATCGATAAATCGCTGCCCCCAGAGCTCGACTCTAGAAAACCGTCTCTCAAGCATCGAGCGGAACTCACACTCTGTGTACTCCTTGAGATGAGTATGATTCACGGGCGATGGCTCATAGTTACATGAGAATACTGGCCGATTCGGAGTGGAGATAAATGCAACTCCGGATGGACACAGATGCCTCTCAATTGTTTCCAGTAACGCCTCAGGCTTATCGACATGCTCAATAACTTCGCAGCAGATGACTCTATCCCATCTTCCCACTCCACAATCCAAACGCTCGCTGCAAACATCCCCTCTCAAGAACGAGTCTGTAGAATACATGCGTTTCGCATAGGCTACTGCACTTCCTGAAATATCCACTCCTAAGACTTTGGCTGATCTAAGCTTATGTTTTGCATACGCGTAATTAAAGCCCGTTCCACACCCAAGATCTAAGAGAGACTGGGCTGAGATTCCCACTTTCTCTTCAAAGAATCGGATGCGAGAGATCTGCTCCTGGACCATCATTGCAGGATCATCGTCCAAGTCATGGCCTGACCTCGAGGGGAGTGCACGCCCAGCTCCGATCCGATTATCGTAACCTTTACGAGTTTGCACCAGCTCGTCCTCCCTGAGCGATTCGAACGACCATAACCTTGGACAGCCATGGCGTGATTATCCATACACTTGAGCTAGGTTCGCTCCCTTATAACCTTAGCGGGATTGCCACCAACAATAGTGAATGGCTCGATGTTTTTAGTAACGACACTCCCCGCGGCTACCACTGCACCGTCGCCGATCATACGTCCGGGTAGAATCGTCACATTGGCGCCTACCCACACGTCCTGACCAATTACTACAGGTTGCCGAACGAAGCCCGATGCAAAAATCTGTCCTCTATTTGGCGGGACCGCATGATTGCTTGAGATTATAGTGGTCCTGAAACCGATAAGTGACCGATCGCCAATTTTTACAATCCCAGCAGAACCAATGATGACCCCACCAGCCAATGTCACATCGTTTCCAATATCTAGGTTCCGTCCAGGTGCGATCCAAACGCCAGGGTAAAAGACAACTCGTTTTCCGACTCTTGCCCCACACAACTTCAGAAAACTTGCTTTCAATGCGTTGAGGGTTCGGTAGCGCGGAAGGGAAAACAATACGGTCATGACTGTTTCATACGAAATAACGAGGAAGCTTTTCACTAGGCCCGGCGCTAGTTGCCCCATGTCGGTATATTCATCGAGCGCTCACACGTGACTCGCACGTTGTTAGGGGTTCCTGGATGGCCAGATGAATGTCATTCTCCAGTTCATCTTTCTCTCCTAAGAGCTCCCTCATGATTCTGGACAATCGTTGCTGCGGTGAAGGCAAAAGCGAAAGACGTTCCTCCCCCGCTTTCACAAGCCTGTTCTGCAGATCGAGGTCTTCCGACACAAGGATAAGCTGCTCAGCCACATCGTTCGGTTGATGAGGATCAACATAGAGAGCGCTGCCGGCACAGATATTTCGTGTGAAGTCTCGATCACTCACGACAAGTGGTAGCCTGACCGACCAAGCCTCCATGTAGTTGCTACTAAAACTTTCGAGATCGCTAAGTAGAACAACGATATCGGCTTGGTTGTACGCCTCCATAATCCGTTGAGGGGGGATTGACCCTAAAAATGTGAAATGTGCGTCAATGAGTCCTTCAGACGTGATGGGCGTTTTCAGCGACTTTATGTAAGACTCACGGGTACAGGTCAACACAAACATGAATTCAGTAATTCCTCGTTCCAAAATGCATTCGGCTATTGCAGGCAATCGCCAGAGATTCTTGTGAGAGCTGGTGTCACTGATAAAAAGAAATCGTCGACTCGGCACTCGACGCTGTCCTACCAGCGGTTTTACATACTGTGACGGAGTGGGAGGAACAACGACAATTTTCTCCAAAGGATATCGTATGGATTGGGCTAATCTTGAGCGCATGACTGTAGTCTCTGCGATAATCCTGGACGCTTTTTTGAGGCGGCTTCGTCGTAATAGGTTTAATAGTCTTATATAGACTTGATCCTTCATGCTTGCATAGTTCCAATAATCACTTTCTGGGTAACAAATGACTGGATAGGCCACAGTTACGACGCTTCGGACAGTTGAGGGATGAGGGAGCCCGGAGCCGAAAAACGTAAATATATGATGAATCTTGTGCAAACGAATCTGCCGCTGAAGATACCCATACTCGAACAGAAATCGTTTCATGAATGGATTCGGTGAAACGAATACATCAGAATATTTTCCTCGCAAGGTCAACTTAGAAAGTTCGCCTATCTCTGGTATGACCAGGAAGATATTGACATGGCTTGCTTTCTGGCGATCAAGAAGTGAGAGAAAGTTGACAGCTAGTTGGACGCCGCCCCCTGTTTTTATGGCACCAAGATCAAACAACACATTCATGATTTCACATTACCTCCCTGATTTTCCACGCGGCTCACCATGGCTTCTGTTTCCGACGGAGATCGAACCAAGATAGAACGATAGGCTGCTCTGTGCGCTTCCGCGAATCGTTCCAGTGAATACTGGGCAGCTACTTCCCGACCCCGTTGGGCAAGAGAACACCTCAGGCTAGGAGAGCTCAACAACTCGAGCAAGCGTGCTGCCAATGCATCAGCAGAAGAAGGAGGAAAAGTAAGGGCGCAACCCGTTCCATCAATAACATCGAGATTCGCTGGAATATCAGAGACTACACAAGGTAAGCCTATGGACAACGCTTCAAGAAAAACGTTGGACATCCCTTCATACCAAGACGGTAACACCAGAGCATCTGATTGTTGCATGACTTCATGAATATTTGGCTGATACCCTACATGCGAGACAACGGATGTAAGCCCAAGCTGATCAATCATGGCCTTCAACTGAGCTTCGTCCTCGCCTTCGCCGCAGATGACCACTTTGAGCTTGTACGTTCGAAGTACGATCGGCAACGCTTTAAGGAGGCATTGCCAATTCTTTTGGTGGGTGATGCGCCCGGCGAAAAGAATCCTCCGTTCGAGGATTGCTGTTTCTCCTGAAGACATCTTGCAGTATCTTGGCTCAACACTAACCGCATTCCTTATCTCAATGCCCCGCTTAATCTTATAGATCGTCCGATATTGCATGCTTGATCGTCCGATCGGATTGTTGCTTATGATGGAAGAGGCGCATGGCCACGCCAGGAGGAACTCAACCAGAGTCAGCGGACGCTTGAAGAACATAGAATTTCGATAGGACCATACACATGGGATGCAATAAAGGGTCGCAAGAAGCATCGTGGGAATAGTCATAGGTGCAGGTAGCCATGCGTGTAGAATATCGGGCTTAAAGTCTTTGATAGCCTTCGCCAGCGATGAAAAAATGTGCATGTCATATTTATTGACTTGTAAACTTTTATAAATTTGAACTGAGGAGTCCAAGCGATCGCTTCCGGTGTTATTTACGCAAAAAATGCCCGCGCGCATTCCAAATTTGTGCGAAATACCGGCAAGCAACAGCAATTGACGCTCTGCACCTCCTGAAGTAAGAGAGTGTATGCAGTGCAAAATCCGAATCGGTCTAACCTTTCCGTTTTCCATAATCGACGTGCCCCGCAGGCAGTCATAGGTACCTTCCATGGCCATATCACATTGCATCGAAGATGCTACGCGCATTCTGTACTACTCACAAACACGCATGATTGATAGAACAACGCATTACCCTAATAAATCATGGAGGCTGGCACCCTACGTCCCTAGAGTCAGCAGCTAGTTTCTATGGGTACCCTAGCCTTAAAAAGAAGGGCATAACGCTCGATAACATTAGGGCAATAAGTTTCCCGACAAAGACTTTTCTCTTTCCAATACTAAGTATGCAATGAGCCCAGTCTGCACAACCAACTTAGTGCAATAAGCGACCAGGATTGCCTGGGCAGCGGTTACTAGAGTGAACGATCCGTGCGCAGCCAATAAGAAGAGAAGTGTAATAATCGGAATCGGCAAGTTTGCGAGCATTTGAGACTTGAATTTCCGCGTAGCGGTAATAGCTGTACCCATCATAACCGAGCAGTATAGTGCGACAGAAGCAATCATAGTCCAAATTAGTAAATAGGAATACTCCGCGTACTCTTTCGTGTAGGCCAACGTGAGTATCGATTCACCGCAATAGATTGCTATTAGCACCCCACAAACTCCCAGCAGAAGCGCTACTCCTAGGCCCTGCACCAGCATAAGTTTAAATCTTTGAATGTCGTTGTCAAAACATTTTGAAAAGCTTTGATGAAGTGGTAAGGCAAGAGCATTGACAAAAATACTTCCCAAAAAAATAAAGTACGTGGTTGCGGCAAAATATCCAAGTGCTCTTTGGTCCAACCAGCTAGAGACAAAGTATCTAGGAATGTTATTAATGGACATATTGATCAGGAGAAGAACTCCTAGCGGTAAACACAGCCAGATAATAGTTTTCACTGAAGAATATTCCGTTGATATTTGCTGCTGACCAAGTTGAGTGTTGGTTATTTGGCGATCGTAACAGTAATAGACGGCTATCCAAGAGGTTGCTAGACAGGCAAGACCGACCGGCAAACTTCCCGAGACTAGCAATCCAAAAGCCAAGCTCAGAACTCCTCCGATTCCTCGTAGTCCGAGGGAGATGGCGACTGGTTTCATATTGTTAAGCTTCAGCAATAGTGCACTTCGAATATCACAAAATGACTCTGTCAATTTCGCCACAGTCAAAACTATCATCGTAGCCCAGATCTCATAGTTTCTCTCCAGAAAGAATGTAATGATAATTATGACTACCGTGCAGATGATTGAGGTTACAATGCGAGTAGCAAAATATGCCTCGTACTCGAATTGGCCTCTGACATCTGTCGCAACAGCCGCACGAATGTTCAAGCTGAACAACCCAAACAATGGACTTATTATCGCATTGGCTAAGGCATAATCGCCGACCGCTTCGACACTGCCTAGCTTGGCGATGACGCTGATGTTCAACCACATGCCGAGTGAAAACAGCGCGTTTCCAATGACTGAATATAAAACATTATACTTAAACGCTAACATTGCCTACGCCAGGACGGACAATGAACCTTTGCAGCATCGCATTTCGCTCTTCTTGGCAGGACTAGCAAGAAGTGAGAGTTTCTTACCCGCTATTCGTCTTACCTTGCCCATTACGTTTCATTTCCTGAGCTCGGCATCCTCGGAAGAGGTCCTACCTGCTAGTATTTTCTGTGCCAGACTTATATCGCTTTACTTAGCTGCGGCTAAATGGTTTTCATGTAGTTGTTTTGCAGCTCAATCACAAACTTTCGCCCCCTTGTTTTGGCCTTTCAGCTGTTTAATGCAAATACCTAGTGCACCTATCCAAATCCAGCCACGCATTTCACCGATAAATATACTGGCATTATGAAACGATGCGTGAATGAGCAATCCTGCATTAGTAGCCAGCAATACCATCACCAATACGGATAAGTTGTGCTGGTCTCTTGACCATGTTCGACGTAACACTCCGATAGCTTGACCAATCAACACCCAATAAAAGATCCCCAGCGCAGCAATCCCAGGCACCCCATAGTACAACCCGACAGTAAGAAACAGATTGTGCGGTTCATACCCTTCGGACATCATAAATGCCTGCTTGAGTTCCTTAGTGGTATTTCTCATGGCTGAATTAGACGGTGTGCGCTGGTGTCGGTCTAGTTCTAGAACTGTTGCTGGTATCCCAAGCGGATATTGCAATATCACCGGACCAAATAAAGAGAATGTGGTTCCCATTCGCACATCTTGATCCGTTCGTTCGGACTTTTCTTGAATTTTGTCGAGAAAGGTCGCTTTATCAAACATCATTAAGCCACATAACACGAGGACAAAACCGGCTACGTATGAGACGGGGAAAAACCTTCGTTCTATATATCGCATGCCTATCGCAAGAAGCATGAGGCTGGACATCAACGCCAACACCCCGGATCTGCTCAGAGCTACGACATTGCCTGCAAGGATAATTGCTCCACAACTCATGGCCATTCGCGGTGGAATTAACGCGAGGCGATCGCAATTCTTTAGATCATGAAATGCGACACCAATGAGCATTATGCCAATCCCAACTACGCTATATGAGTATGCAACAGGAAACGACTCCAGACCGCTGGGCCTTCGTAACGATTGGCCATCATAAAGTGTGCCTTGCCATGACCAATCTGCCATCCCGGCAGACTGACAGATTGCGACGATACTGCTCGCCGTACCCGCTATGGTTAGGGACAGCATAAGCACACGTCGTCCACGCAATGACATGACCGCTTGTGCAGTAATCAAGGATAATGCAATACCAGTGCTGAGTTGCTGGAATCGGAGCCAGGATCTCTCTTCTTCTATGTTTTGCCAGACCAGCACGCCTAGGAAAAGTCCGATTACGAACCATTGAATCGTAGAGTACGGGTTCCAAAGATTCGAGACGGTGAAAAGTCTTAATACGCCTAGCCACCCCAACAACAGCCAGACCATGAGAACTTGCACCGGCACTTGATAAACAGTTAACGACCATGGTTGCACTGTAAAAAGCCCAACCGCCAATCCCAAACCGAGCAACCAGACAATCGGCATATCTTCTCGCGCTTGGTCTAGTTGGAAGCGGTTGTGGCCACTGTTCAACTGATGCTCTCGTTCCATTGCACAGTGCCAAAAACAAATAGAAGCCATGGGCTTCAAGCACTCACTGGGTTCATGGTACTAACAATCTTTCACTTGGCTACTGCTAGCCTTCCTTCTGGCCTTGATGATGTTCATTATCTGTCCACATGGTCCTCGCAACGCTTCTGATGAGACCAAACTTTGGTTCACTGGCCAACGCGGTGCAGGTTTTCACCGTAATGCCTGCGTGACGTTTCAGAGGGGAGTGTCATTCAGCGCAGGTCGTCTTGCGACATCGCTGTGTTAATTCTCATGAGGAGCCTGATCAGCTTGGATCTGACTTCATTCGGCTGGAGCACTTTCATGTCCTTAAGCTCAAGGAGATATGCACTTGCTTGTCCAACTTCCTGGGCGACTGCTGGATTGTTTTGATGTGTTCTAATAAGATTTTCCAATGTCGAAAGATACCGTACGTCATCTATCCCCTCGCGGAGCCCTTCCCAAGCAATGGTATCAATCACTCCATTTGAGGTGGGATAGGCTAGTACATGATCTCGATATTTGACATGATCAAAGTCGTTCCATATTGATCCCATAGAATGCTGATAAGCATACATCATGGCGCCATCAAAATCGGCCTGCCAGAGTCGTAATCCGTAGCGGATTCTGAACAATTCAGGATTCTCTGGCCCCGTTTGTGGGTTATGATAACTGTAAATCTTGTGCCCTATGCGATGAAACTTCTTCGCTTCTTGCGAAATTGGAAGTCCATGAAGAACAAGAATATCAGTAAGCGGACCCATAACTTCAAAATGCCCTTGATAGCCCGCAGAAAATACTTTTGCTCCAAGCGTGCGTACCTTTTCTCTCGCCTTCTTCCCTTCGAGCAGTTCTTGTCCCCTAGCTTCATCTTTTCCATATAAGAAAAGCTCAGTAAACGAATACTCACTTTTCATTTTTTGCAGGTCCGGTATATCAGTTTCTAATTGCTTTAAATTACCCGGAGAATCTGAATCAATCTGCCGACCAAGATAGTAGAGAGCAGTATTCGTCATATTGAGTTCGCTCCTAATGGCAAGGTAGCGCCGAAGCAACTCTTGAGATTCATGGATAGACGTGGGAACCAGCTCTCCCTTGGGTCGATACCTCTGATACACAGTTGGATTGATGACGCCATGCTCACGCATGTTTCGCAACTCAGCTTTCAGTTGCTCTTCGCTCTTGAATTCCGACGAGACGGTAGGTGAACGAGGCGCAAGCTTTCCTCGATAGTAGACCGAATACTCAATAGACGGATTACTCAATTTGAATGGCAGGACGGTGAGTTCGTAATCGAGCTTCGCTATTGCGTGGCCTTGAGTAGTTGTGATGGATATTGCTCCCAAATACTTTCCGGACCGTGTGTCTTCTGGGACATGCACGGTAATCCAATATTGTTTATTACTGTTTTCAGTTATTGCTGAAGGCTGAAGCCGGTCGGCGTCGCGAACTGGGAATTCCGCTATTCCCGGCAAATCAGCTTGGTTTCTGATCGTGTTATCACTAATTGACTCATACCTATGACGCGTCCCACTGGGAAGCCTTACATAATTATTCTTCTTTACAACGTCCACTCGTATAAGTTCTTCATCGTTCAGCAGCAACTCGGGAACAAGCACCCGAGCATCTCTGCCCTGTTTATTGATAATGTGGGAATTCCACGCAGTGGCTGCCTGATACCAAGTTTTTACGACCTTTATGTCAACGTGCTCTTTTGGTATCACGCCATGTTCTCCTACCAGATCACTGACCGAAACGAGTATGGAGGGCGGTGCCCCTTTCAGACCACGTATAACAAAACTAGCCGGCTCATATTCTCCTCGACAGGCAACTACTTGGATTTTTGTGGATTGATCACCAGGAAGAGGGAACGTCGTTGGAAGAATCTTCTCTCCACTCGTAGGATTCACCACATGAATCACGAATGGATCGGAACTGTTAGGTTTTGCGTATCCTGCCTGGTCCATATCAAAGAAGGGCACTACACATAGTCCAGCTATCAGTGTTATCAGCACTTGGACTTTATTTTTCCCCCAGTCAATCATCATTTCTCCACCTAACGGAACTCCTCTCTTGTTCTCTTACCCCCTAAGGATGCCTCGTGCTGACAAGAAGCCGAACATGGTCCCAATCCACTTCATTGATTCATGTCAATGAGGCAAACTATCGCCATGGTAGTGATCGAGTCTCTATGTGGCAATCTAAAATCAATTTTTGGGACCGCACGACTTGATCAAGAGGAGCTGATCTGAGCGGCGTGATGAATCATCAAGTGATGTAATCATCTGAAGAACACTGTGCCGATGAATACTAATGAAAGCGCAGGGACACCAAGAAACACTGTCTGCCAATCCGCACAGTATTGATAATGGATGACCAACTGAGACAGGGTGTGATGGTAAATTGTGCGCTGAAGAAACCCGTTAATATTCTACGGATGGCTGAGCACCCGCTCCAAACACTCAACAATCCGCTCCGCCGCCCTCCCATCCCACAGCGGAGGAATGGCACCTTTCTTCCACTGCCCCGGCCATCAATCGCACGAGACTCGACAGGTTGTTCTGGTCTGTCTGGTTCATTTGGTTGATCTGGTTTGTTTGGTTGGTCTGAATTTTTTGGTTGAACAAGACTCACGCGTAGCCCACACCAGCGTTATGCTAAAGACACCACAGCAGTAGGGTCAGGCTTTGAATCGTGCATGTCGGTTGCCGCGATGACACGCAGGACTTACAGAGATCGGCTGGTTTTCCACCGCCCGTTCCGGGCCCAGGCGTCCAGGGTATTATCTGTTCCATCAGAGCGGGGGCAGGCACCGAATGCAGCTGGCGAAGCCAGTCCCGACTTCGTCTAGCCGATTGCTGCTCCACGGGACTGCGACAAGGACAGTCGAGGCTGCTTGAGTTGACATGCGATGAGGCCTAGCCGAAAATGGACTCCACTGTGAAGGACTGGCCTGATTGGTGGGAGTGGGAACTGGAGTTCACCTCTCATCTTGAAAAGCGGATGGACGACCGTGATTTTACCGAACTCGACTTGCGAGCGATGCTGGAGCGAGCTGAATCCTACCGGCCGAGTGTCGTCGCAGAACGATGGATGGTAAGCACACGCCATCACGGGGCAGAATGGGTGGTGATCGTTGAACCGGATTCGAACGCGCAGCTCCTTGTTGTCGTGACCGCGTACCCTGTGAAAGGATGACGTATGAAGGACCGCTATCTCGAAGTGACGTTCCGCAAAGGCAAGCCGCTTGCCGCCTATCTGTACCTTCCCCGATCGGTCGGAACTAAGAGCATCCGAACCGAGGAGGCTCTTCCGGGCGTGTTGGTGGATTTTTCAGCGAGCGGAGAGCCTATTGGTTTGGAAATTATTAGCCCTGCTTCGGTGACGGTCAGCCAAATCAATGGAGTTCTGAACACGCTCGGCCTGGCCGCGATTTCCCCGGAGGAGCTTGCCCCGCTCCAAGCTGCCTAGTGCACTGTGTCATACGGAAAGTACAAATAGGGAGTCTTTTATCCGTGCACCAGCGGGGTCATGAAGTGCGTAGCAGTAGGGTCAGATTTCAAATCGTGCAGGAGGGAAAGAGGTAGCACTCGCTTCATACACACCACGATCCGTTCCGCCGCCCTACCATCCCACAGCGATGGGATAGCTCCTTTCTTCCATTGCCCGGCCATCAATCGCGCAAGAGCTGACAGGTTCTTCTGGTCTGTCTGGTTCATTTGGTTGATCTGGTTTGTTTGGTTGATCTCATTTCTTTGGGTGAACAAGACTCACGCGTAGCCCGCACCAGCGTTATGCTGAAGCCGCCCGCTTGAGCGCATCGGAGGTGTTCACGACCGACGTTCTATCGAATGACAAAGGGAAGTCATTTTTAAGGGGATGAGATTGGAGCAACCGGTGAAGTTCGGCAACATAGTCACTGAGGTTCAACCTGGATCTCCTCCAGGCGCTGCAGCCTAGGCCGCAACCGAGCGAGCGTCTCTTCCTCGCCTTCCCACTCAATCAATTGCATGTCATCCACCCTCCCAAACAAGCTTGTCCTGTCGTGCGTCCCACATTTCCTTTCAAAGGCGGCGACGTTTGTCTCAACTTGGCCGATGGAAAGACGAAGCACCTGTTTTTCACGTTCGATCGCCTCTTGGTGCACGGTGCTGGACAGAGAGTCTTTCAGCGGGCGGTAATAATTTGCTTGGGCATGGTCATCGCCGTCCTGAAAAAGATGTACCGCAAGATAAATGTTACGGGCTTCCCTCCCATTACGGCCGGGTCCATGGTGATACGATCTAACTGTTTCATAGCATCCTCCCTATCACCAGATGTTCAGCACCTTGATCGTATACCTGTACTCTAGCGCAAGCACCTGCGTCAGACAGGGTGGTGCACATAAACATCCCACCTACCATCACCTCAGTTCACTACAGCACCCGCTCCAAACACTCGACGATCCGCTCCGCCGCCTTCCCATCCCAGGGCGGAGGGATAGCTCCTTTCTTCCACTGCCCCGCCATCAGTCGCGCGAGATCCGACAGGTTGTTCTGGTGTCGTTGGCTGGACAAAACTACCGGAGAGGTGACGCTGGGCCGGATGGATTATGCCGTCAAGGGAATTTCCCGGCGGCGCCCTTGTGATTCCACAATCAGGGTGGCGTGGTCATCCGCCAACTGTTCATTCGCGTTCAATAATTCAATACCGTAGACGGTCCCATCGGGCGCAATATCGATATTCATTTCGTCGCTGACTTTAATGGTGGTGGTGACCTGTTCTGTCTTTTCGTGCAAGCGTAGATAGGCGACATTGTATTGTGGATCATAGTTGAGCTTCATGGGTCCTCCCGGTTCAGAAGAATTTCACCACGACTGTGATCACAAGCCAGCCGTTCTCTTCGACGGCATACGCTTCGACCTGTTTCGTGGCATACCGTGTTCCAGCCCAATCTTTGTTGAACGAAAAGTTACGTCTATACCCGACTCTGCCGTATTTTGCGCTGAAGCGTTCGCCACTTTCCACCGTAAGCCTTACTTCTTCCTCCGTCGCCCCTCGCTCCTCCAATCGAACTCTGGCGTGCGGATGCAATCTGATCTCCAAATCGCTTCTCCTTAGGCGAAGTTCTCACAAAGAAATCGGGGCAGACTTTGAATCGTGCAAAGGGGAAGAGGCAGGGCCTTGTTTTCCCCTCTCCGTTGCCAGTGCGACGATATCCCTCCCTCTCTCTCCAGGCTTCGCAGAATCGGTGCTGGGCGACGCTTCGTCGAGCTCAGATCGCTGAAAGGAAAAGGCAGCAAGACAACTTCACAAGGCTGGAACATCGTTCCAGACCTCGTCTTCCAGGTTATCCCACACCTTCTTTAGACTCGTTTCCTGGGCATAGCCCAGATTCAACTCTTCCGCCCGTTCCGGCGTGGAGCCTCTGCGCACGCGAAGGAAGTGAACGAAATCGAGAATCTCGCGTATCAGCGATTCGGGAATCGGTTTTACCGCCTCATACACCTGTTCCGCGGTCGTCATTTCTCTTTCCTTGCGAGGAGACAAAGTTACCTAGGTCCGAATCGGGGTCAGGATATCCGAATTGAGCTCGGAGTGCAATTTCTGAAGGGTGATCAACCTCTTAACGACGTCTTACCCCTCTACCTCGCGCCGGTGATGATCACGGCGAGAACCTGTTTCGCCATTTGCCGGGTGAGCGATCGCATATAGCTCACAATCTCCATGCTGATAATATGCACTCATCGTGTACAACAATGCAGCCTCTCTTATGCTTATCATTCGTGGGCCCGAGCATGTCCTCTGGGACGATGCGCTGGCATCCCGTGCAGCATGCCCTCAACGCTGATATCCTCGTCGATCTCAGGCCAATGAACCCCCTGACCGTCGCCAAGGATCTCCCAATGTTGTCGCTGCTTCTCGGTAGCGTTCGCTAGCCGCCATGACCAGACCAAGGGGACACTGATCGTCCGTCCATCCACCAAATGCGCAATGATCTCATCGTCGGTGACCTCAATGGTCAATATGCGAGGGTCCACGATGGGCATTAGTTTTCCTGACATGATCCGAAAAGATCTTCCCTATCGCAACTCTCGGTGTCAGACCATGTGAGGCAAGGGAGAAACCTGCTGGTCACCCCTTCGATTGAGATTACAACAGGCGCTCCAGGCGCTCCACGATCCGCTCCGCCGCCTTCCCATCCCACAGCGTGGGGATCTGACCTTTCTTCCACTTTCCGTCCATTAATCTCGACAGTGCTGGTGCGAGCTTACTCGGATCAGTTCCGATGAGTTCGTTTGTCCCGATCGTGATGGTTTCCGGCCGTTCGGTATTATCACGAAGCGTCAAGCAGGGCACTCCAAGTACCGTTGTCTCTTCAGTAATGCCGCCAGAATCCGTTATGACCCCCTTGGTATGTTTGACAAGATAGTTGAATTCCAAGTAGCCGAGTGGATCGACATACTGCAGCTGTGGTGTCCTGCTATCGAGGTCCCGAAGATTTTTCGCGGTCCTCGGATGAACGGGAAAGACCACGGGCAATCCCTTTGTCCCGTCGCTAATGGCACGGAGCAGATCCAAAAGTTTCCGTTCACCATCAACATTGGCGGGTCGGTGCAGAGTCACGACAAAAAACTGCTGAGGCTGCAGTTTGAGCGAGGCCCAACAATCCGGAGGTCGCAAGCGCGGCATATTCTTGAGCAAGGTGTCGATCATGGTATTGCCGACAAAAAAGATCTGGTCCTCGGTCACACCGGCACGACGCAAATTATCATTCGCCGTTTCGCTCGTCGTAAAAAACCAGTTCGTGATGGAATCGGTCACGACTCGATTGATCTCTTCCGGCATCGTCCAATCGCCGGATCGAATTCCACCTTCTACGTGACCGACAGGAACCCCCAGCTTTCGCGCAGCGATCGAACAGGCCATCGTACTCGTCACGTCTCCAACGACTAAACAGAGGTCGCTCCTCTCTTTCAGAAGGACTTTTTCGTACCCGACCATAATGCCGGCGGTTTGTTCCGCTTGAGTCCCCGACCCCACTTCAAGATTGATATCCGGGTCCGGGATTCCGAGTTCTTCAAAGAAGCTCCCGGACATCGCACGGTCATAGTGTTGGCCGGTATGGATGAGTCGATACCGTAGCTGACTGCCACGGAGTTCAGCTTCTTTCAGCGCCTCAATGATCGGCGCAATCTTCATGAAGTTAGGGCGCGCTCCGGCAATAATGTCGATCCGTTTCATTCAGACACCTTCTATGACAAGCCAGCACCAGTTCTCAGGTCGCCATTGTAACTGACCTGAAGTTTCCTGCAATGATTTACTCAGTTGGGTTCACGGATCGGTTCACAAGGAGGAGGATGTCCACACGGACACTCCCGCTGAAGCCGATAACCCGGCAGACGATATCTAGAAGTGCACTTCTCGTACGGCGTGACGGTTGGCCTGGAACCACTGGACCGTTTTCTTCAAGCCGTCTCGCAAACGATGGCGGGCCTGAAAGCCGAAGAGTTGTTTCGCTCGGTTCACATCGAGACACCGCCGAGGCTGGCCGTTTGGCTTCGTAGTATCCCACTGGATGTGGCCGTCAAATCCCACTTCATTTGTAATCAATCCAGCAAGATCACGAATGGAGATTTCTTCACCGGTTCCCAAATTGACCGGCAGACTCCCATCATACTGTTCGGCCGCGAGCAGAATGCCCTCGGCTGCATCCTCGACATACAAGAATTCACGGGTCGGAGATCCATCACCCCACAACGTAATCGATGAGCGCCCCTCTTCTGTGGCGGTTGCGCATTTCCGTATCAGTGCCGGAATGACGTGTGAGGTTTCCAGATCAAAATTGTCACGTGGCCCGTACAGGTTCACCGGAAACAGCACGATGGAGTTAAATCCATATTGGTCACGGTAGGCCTGCGACTGTGCCAGCATCATCTTTTTGGCCAATCCGTATGGAGCATTGGTTTCCTCAGGATACCCGTTCCAGATGTCGTCTTCCTTAAACGGAATCGGTGCGAACTTCGGATAGGCACAGATGGTTCCCGTTGCGATGAACTTCTTCAGCCCCTGTTGACGCCCTACCTCGATCAGCTGAGCTCCCATCATAAGGTTGTCATAGAAGAAGCGGCCAGGATTGGCTTGATTCGCGCCGATGCCGCCGACACGAGCCGCCAAATGAATGACGATATCGGGCTTCGCATCGCTATAGAGCTGCTTCACGGCCTCCATCTGGACAAGATCGTAGTCCCTGCTGCGTGGCGTGACGATGTCGCGACAGCCTTTCGATCGCAATTGGTCAACCACGAACGAACCAAGAAACCCTGCGCCACCAGTTACGACCACACGTTTCTCGTTCCAGAATGACATTGTCGCTTCCCGCCTCCCCTCAAACCTCTGGCCTCCAGCCGTCAACATTTCTTCCCTGCGCCTTCGAGCCGCTCTCGTTCCGCCGCCAGATCCGCATCGACCATCATGGCAATCAACTCTTCAAACTGCACTTTCGGTTGCCATCCGAGTTGCTTTTTCGCCTTGCCGGCATCTCCGATCAACAGATCGACCTCGGTCGGCCGGTAATACTTCGGATCGATCTTGACATGTTTTTTCCAATCCAGCTGCAGCCGGTCGAATGCCAACTCGAGCATTTCTTTGACAGTGTGGGTCTCCCCAGTGGCAATCACATAGTCATCGGGCGTGGCAGCCTGCAACATCATCCACATCGCTTCGACATAGTCCCCGGCATAGCCCCAATCGCGCTTCGCATCGAGGTTGCCCAAAAACAAATCTTGTTGGGTGCCGAGCTTGATGCGAGCTGCCGCCTTGGTGATTTTCCGCGTGACGAAGGTTTCCCCTCGTCGCGGCGACTCATGGTTGAACAGGATGCCGTTACAGGCAAAGAGATTGTAGGCCTCTCGATAGTTGACCGTGATCCAATAGGAGTAGACTTTAGCCGCCCCATAGGGGCTCCGAGGGTAAAACGGCGTCGACTCTTTCTGAGGCACCTCCAAGACTTTGCCGAACATTTCGCTCGATGAGGCTTGATAAAACTTCGGTTTGAGCCCTGACTCCCGAATCGCTTCCAGGAGCCGGATGGTTCCAAGCCCTGTGATCTCTCCGGTATATTCAGGAATGTCAAAACTCACTCGCACATGGCTCTGAGCCCCCAGGTTGTAGATTTCATCTGGTTGCACGGTGCGTAAGATCCGATTGAGTGAGCTGGCGTCGTTCAGATCACCGTACACTAAGTGGAGACGGCGATGCGGTACGTGCGGGTCTTCATAGATCGGATCAATACGGCCGGTGTTGAACGAGCTGGAGCGGCGTACAATCCCGTAGACTTCGTACCCTCTCCCCAGAAGAAATTCAGACAGATAGGAGCCATCTTGGCCGGTGATGCCGGTGATCAGTGCTTTCTTCACGTCTGCACCCTCCGTAAAAAATTGGATTATTGCTCGCTCAATTCCTTTTGTCCACTCATCATGCGAAAGGTCGCAACAAAAATATTGTTGCGACCTTTAAGGCTAACCGGGTACTGTTACAAAGAATCAGACCTAGAGGTACCGCATGGCAACCGTTCCACATCACCAGATACGTCGAGTCGGTCTGGGTCTCTGTCTAATCCTGTGCGGGCTGCTCGTGGCACACGCCTTCAATGCGTTTGTCGCAGACGCACTCTATCTGATACCTGATCCTCCTCCAGGAGTCAGTACCGCCGGCTCAATCGGCGTTCCATCTCTCACGTCCTATTCGCCCAAGCAAGCGGTCGAGCAGATTCGATCAAGCGGCCTCTTCCTGCTTCCAGCGGCACCGGAGGATGGAGCAACGAGCGGCACAAGCTCCGATCGTCGAGGCGGCTCCGGCACCGTCGTGCGGGCTTCTCTCGGCTTGGCAGGCAAGCTACGATTAATCGGTGTTGTGCTGGGCGATGAGCGCGGTGTCTTTGCCATTATTGAGGACCTCTCGGCAAAACAGCAGTCGTTGTATCATCTTCACGAGTCGGTCCTCGACTTCGGTGAGGTCACCGAGATCCGTCGCAACGGGGTCGTGATTCGCCAAGGGAATGTGGAAGAGTTGCTGGAGCTGGCGCACGCGGAAGGCCCATCCGCCGCCGTCGATTCCACCGGCACCCCCCCACCTCCTAAGAAGCCATCGACCTCCGGAGCTCCTCTGCGAAAGGTCGTGGATCGGCGAGAGGTGGAACAGGCCATGAGTGATCTCCCAAAACTTCTGTCACAGGCAAGAGCCGTCCCCAATATGGCCAATGGAGCGGTCAATGGATACCGATTGGACTACATTGCCCCGGCGAGTTTTTATGAAAAGATCGGGGTTCAGACCGGAGACGTGTTGCAGCGCGTCAACGGGGTCGACATCCGAGACCCCAGCACCATGCTGAGTCTGCTCCAACAGCTCAAGAACGAACAGATCGTCAAGCTTGATGTGGTTCGGAACAACCAACGGTCGACGATCACCTATGAATTACGCTGACCCAGAGTCGGCAGTCCCCTTACTTCCCTGAACGCTATCCCCTACTGCCGGATTAGTAAAACAACCAGTTTGTAAGCAGTTGGAATAGGCCTGGACGCGCAAGACCTCAATTTTACATAAAAAACTCGGCATGTCCTTGCCAGGCTGTGAGAAGGAAGAGTATCTTTACGTCGATCAGGATGGGCATTCCGCGAACCTGTCGTTCGTGGCGCTCGTCATAACATGTGACGCGATACCAAGGAAGTTGGCTTCATGACTGAGACCGATCACCCCAATTCTGGCCTGAGTCGTCCCTTGTTGGGACGTATTCTCGAGGAGAAATTTCATCTTCTCGAATCCAAGCTGGAAGAGGCCCTCGCCTACCAACAGGAGAAAGGCGGGCGGTTGGGAGAGGTCCTGCTCCATCTTCGTTCACTGCGTGAGGACCAATTGCTTGAAGCCCTCGCGCAACAGTTCGAGATGACATGGATGCCGCAACTTGATACCAGCCATGTCGACCATGAACTTATCAAGAAAGTCCCGATTGCGTTTTGTCGGCGATACCGAGTCTTGCCGCTCCGGTATGAAGAGGGTGCCATCCTGACAGCCTCGACCGACCCCCTTGAAACCGTGGCCTTGGACGACCTTCGATTACTCTTGGGTAAGCCTATCAAGCCTATTTTGACAAGCAGCGTCACCCTCCTCAGCTGCTTGAACCGCGCATACGACGAAATTGCCAACCCGGCCGGTGCCGAGCAGGTGATGGAAGATATTGCGGCGAACCGGAGTCTCGATGAGCTGGCCCATGAACTTGATGAGCCGCAAGACCTGCTCGATGCGACCGATGAAGCCCCGATCATTCGATTGGTCAACTCGGTCCTGTTTCAGGCGGTTCGACAGCGGGCCAGCGACATCCACTTCGAATCGTTCGAACGCGGCTTGGTCGTCCGTTATCGCATCGATGGTGTGCTCTATCCAGTCCTCACTCCGCCGAAACATTTGCAGGCCAGCATCATCGCACGATTGAAGATTATGGCCGGTCTCAATATTGCGGAGAAACGCTTACCGCAAGATGGCCGTTTCGCCATTCGGACCTCGGGAAAGGATGTCGACCTTCGCGTCTCGGTGTTACCGACCTCGCACGGCGAACGAGTCGTGCTGCGATTACTGGAGAAGGAAAATCGCCTGCTGAATCTTTCTGAAATGGGATTTTCGAAGGAACGGCTCGCGGTGATCCATCAGCTCATCCAACTCGCCCATGGGATTATTCTCGTCACCGGTCCGACAGGAAGTGGAAAGACCACGACCCTCTATGCCGCCTTGAGCCACATCAATGCGCCGGACAAGAACATCATCACGGTCGAGGACCCGGTCGAATACCAACTCGTCGGCATCGGCCAGATGCAGGTGAACCCAAAGATCAATCTGTCGTTTGCGGCCGGCCTTCGGTCGATCCTTCGCCAAGACCCCGACGTCATCATGATCGGTGAGATCCGCGACCGTGAAACGGCGGAGATCGCCATTCACGCCTCCCTCACAGGACACTTGGTATTTTCCACGCTCCACACGAACGATGCCGCAAGCGCCGCCACGCGTTTGATCGATATGGGCATCGAGCCGTTTCTCGTGGCGTCCTCTGTCGTCGCCGTGCTTGCCCAACGGTTGCTCCGACGGATTTGCCCGGATTGCAAACGGTCCTATACGGCAAGCGAGGAGGAACTCGATCGTCTTGATATTCCAGCCGGCTCGAACGTCACGCTGTATCGCGGCGCGGGTTGCGCCGCCTGTTCGCAGACCGGGTATCGTGGGAGAACCGGCATTTTTGAGCTGATGGTGCTCGACGACGAGATTCGACGTCTGATCGGGAGCAAAGCAGACTCCACCGCCATCAAACAAGCCGCAATCGCCAAAGGCATGGTGACGTTGAAGCGAGAAGGTGCCGAACGAGTGGTCCGGGGCCACACGACGCTTGAAGAAGTTATGCGCATCACTCAGCAAGAGGTTGACGTCGACTAGATGATGCGTCGCCGATCTCACCCCTCTCTTCATCAGTATTGCCGTCGAACCATCGGGCAACTCTTGACCACACACGTTCTTATCGGGGTTCGCTGATCATGCCGGTCTATCAATATCAGGGATACCGGAGTGACGGCGGAGCCGCCGCAGGAATTATCGACGCGGAAAATGCCAAGGTTGCACGGCTCAAACTCAGGAAAGAGGGCGTGTATCCGACCGATGTCGTCGAGCAAGGCCAACCAGCGGCTCGGGCTCAGGGGAAACACCGCATTGAGACCGGACGCCCGACGAAGAAATCCTCCGTTCTCTCGGCAACCGACCTCTCATTGCTGACCAGGCAATTTGCCACCCTCTTGGTCGCCGGCCTCCCTCTTGTCGATGCGCTTGGCGTCCTTGTGGATCAAGCCCAAAAAAAACCCATCAAAGGCCTCCTCGCCGACATCCGAGAACAGATTCGGGGTGGGAAGGCCCTCAGCAGCGTCTTGGAAACCTATGAGAAAGATTTTTCTCCTATCTATGTCCATATGGTACGAGCCGGCGAGGCCAGCGGAGCCCTGGATCAGATCCTATTCAGACTCGCAGAGTTTCTCGAGAAGCAACAGGCCCTGAGGAACAAGGTCACGAATGCGATGCTCTATCCCGTCATTATGCTGGTGATCGGGACGATTATCCTGTTTTTTCTCATCACGTTTGTCGTCCCCAAGATTACCCAGGTGTTTGCACAGCAGAAGCAGGCCTTGCCGTGGCCGACGGTGGCCTTGATGTCGGTCAGCGAATTCATGGCTGATTATTGGATGGTGCTTACCGGACTTGCCTTCGGCGGACTCTACCTGATACAGCGATTTACCAAAACCGGGCGCGGTCGAATGGTCGCCGACCGTCTGACGCTCAAACTTCCGCTGATCGGCGAAGTCGCCAGAATGGTGTCGATTTCCAGGCTCACGAGCACCTTGGCTACGATGTTGGCAAGCGGGGTTCAATTACTCGATGCGTTGGATGTCTCCAAGCGGGTCATGAATAATCGCGTGCTCGAAGAAACGGTGGAAGGTGCGCGGCAAAACATCCGCGAAGGTGAGACCATTGCCGATCCCTTGAAACGGAGCGGCGAATTTCCCGCATTAGTCACCCATATGATCGCCGTCGGTGAGAAAAGTGGGGAAATGGAAGAGATGCTGCGGCGCGTGAGTCAGATTTATGACAGCGAGGTCGAGCGAGTGATTGCCCGCTTGACCTCGTTGATGGAGCCGATCATGATTCTCGTGATGGGTGCCATCGTGCTCTTCATCGTTGTCGCGATCCTCTTGCCCATCTTCGAAATGGGCCAAATGATACGATGAGGCACAGGACCCAATCCACCGGTATGATGAGGTTGACTGAAAAAAGGGGGAGTGACGATGATTGATTCAGAACAGCAGAGCGAGCAGGCGGCACGCCCATGGATACCGCATCCGTTTTGTGTCGTGATCACCCGCCTCATGCAACGGAGCCGCGGGTCTTCCGGCGGCTTTACGTTCATTGAGATCATGGTAGTCGTGGCCATCCTGGCCATCCTCGCGGCGCTGGTTGTGCCCCGTATTATGGGGAGAACCGATGATGCCAAACGAACCGCGGCGAAGGTGCAGATCAGAAACATCGAAGGCGCACTGCAACTCTACAAGTTGGATAACGGAGTCTATCCGACCACGGAGCAAGGCCTCAAAGCGCTCATTGAAAAGCCGTCCGTCGGTGTGGTGCCGAAGAAATGGAAGATCGGCGGGTACTTGCCGAAACTTCCGGAGGATCCGTGGGGCAATCCATACAAATACATCAGCCCCGTCCAACGGGGAGATCAACGAATCGACTATGAAATCACCTCACTCGGAACGGATGGAGAGGTCGGCGGCGAAGGCGTGAATGCCGACATCACCAATTGGAATTTGGATAAAGAGTAAGAGACCTCAGAACGTGTGTCATTCACCGACCTTCACACCATACAACCCCGGCTCAAGGCTCGGCCCACACACCCTGTCAGCAGCCAATGCTCGTCGATGGTCCGCGTGGCATGATCCGAACGGCTTCACGCTTCTGGAAATGCTGGTTGCCCTCTTCCTTCTCGGCGGAATTCTGGCCATCATGATTCCCCGAATTAGTTTCGAGGAAGATCTCCGTTCAACCGGGAGAACGTTGATCGGTGTGCTTCGAACTCTGCAAGGAGAGGCCGCGACGAAGCAGACACCGCTTAAGTTGTACTTTGATCTCGACCAAGGGCTCTACTGGATGATGCTCGTGGAAGGCAAAGAAGAGCGTCTCCCTCTTGATCCAGCCTGGAAGACTCCTCGCGCATTACCCGAATCCATACGTCTGACCGAGGTCTCGATCGGGCCAGACAAACATGTGTCGGGACGCGCCGATGTGTCGTTCTTTACCAATGGTCGTATCGAACCAGTCACCATGTACCTCATGGATTCCAAGAATAACTTGTTAGGTCTGGCCGTTGACTCATTGACGGGCGGAATTCGGGTGAGTGACGAACGATTCGACATTCCACGAACTCGCTTTATCCCTGACCGCGTCAGAACCCTGCTGAAACCTAGATCGCAAACGGGAGCCGCAGGGTCGGTGATAGACGGGCTTCCCAAACCCTCGATAGGCCAAGATGCTCCAAAGCAGACTCCAAACCAACGCCAATGAGACAGGTTTCACGCTGCTGGAGGTGCTTCTTGCGATCGCCTTGCTCGCGATCGCATTACCGGTTCTCCTTGGCCTGAGAAATTTTGATCTGGATCTTCAAGACAGAGCCTCGGAGTTGACGGTCGCGACGTTGCTGGCTCAGGAGAAACTGTTGGAAGTCGAGCTGTTGGGACAATATGCCATCGGCGAAACCGTGGGCGAGTTCCGGCATGTGCCCCTCGGGGCCCAGCCCGTGACCCACACCACCCCCAGGGCCGTCGGATATCGATGGAAACAGACCATCGCACCGACTCCACTGGAGTTGATCCGAGAAATTCGTATCAAGGTAACCTGGCCTCGCGCCGAACGCGAGGAGAGCTTGGAAGTGAGCACCTATGTCTTCGCGGGACGACTCACCTTTTAAGGGCCAAGCGGGCTTTACACTGGTCGAAGTATTGGTGGCCGTGGCATTGCTGGGCACCATCGCCACCATGGTATTCGCCTCGCTCGTGATGACCACACAGGCCGTCGAGGGAGGACGAGAACATGTCGCAAGGGAACAGACGGTGAGAAAAATTTTGCGCCTCATGGCGGAAGAGCTGGCCCTCAGTAAGCGCAGCCTCGCCTACCCCTGGGTTGGAATGAATGGAACATTTGAAGGTCAGCCTGCCGACACACTCGCGTTTCTTGCGATGAGCCAAGAATTGAGCACCTCGACAGTGAGGGAAGGCGAAACCATTCGTGTCGTGTACACGCGCGAACGGGATCGCTTGATTCGGTTCGTTCGCAGGAATCTCTATACGCTGACCGACACGGACGAGACGCTGGACCAGATGGAACTCGCCGATCGCGTGCAAGCCTTCAATGTTCGATATTATGACGACCAGAACTTGATTTGGCTCGACGAATGGCCAACGGCCAGCAAGCTGCCGAGAGCCGTGTTGATCGAGGTCACCTTTCTATACCCCGATGCCGCACCATGGACGGTGCGGGAATGGGTCACGATCGGTACATCATGACCATTAAGTGGCCTGATAAATGGCCTGAAGCATGGGGCACGATCACGGCGTGGGTTGTCGCCGGAATCTGCATCTTGGTGATCTGCATCCTGCTCACCTTTCCGTACGGGATGCTCCAGGCACGGCTGGTGGCGGAACTCACACGAGCCACCGGCATGGACGTTCGAGTCGCTGATTGGTCCATGGGGATGCCGCTGAGCCTGGAATGGCGAAACGTCACCCTGTCGAAGCCGAACCTCACCCCGATTGAGATGGCCGTGCTGCAGGCCAAACTCGGAGTCTTGAAAGCCCTCGGCGGAACACTGGGGCTCGATGTCGTCGTACAGCTGGATGCAACGTCGTCGCGGACAAGCCTTGCCAAGGGCACGCTGACCGCCTCATCCTTCTCTCTCTCTGGGCCGATGACCATCAAGGGACAGCTTCAGCAAGTGGATCTCTCAAAAATCCTCCGCCGATATGTCACCAAAGGGACATTGAACGGAGATTTCTCGCATCGCGTCGCGTCCGGACAGTCCACAACCACCTTCATGGAGGGTGAAGGAACATGGACGGCTGAGGCAACGGATTTGGCCATCGACCAGATTCCACTCGGAAACGGTCGAACCCTCTCGCTGACATTCAGCTCGGTTTCAGCAGGTCTCTCATGCCGAGACCTCCTCTGCGAGATTACACACATGAAAGGCGAGGGGATCGACGGTTCCTTCACGGGAGAAGGACGGATCACGCTTCAGCAACCGATGCCAAACAGCCAACTTGCGCTCACAGTAACGGTCATTCCTGGTCCTGGCTTCGCCTCCAAAGCAGGATCGTTGGGCCTCCCCGCCCCGCCTCCTGGGACGCCCATGACCGTCAAGATCGTAGGAACCTTGGCACAGGCTAGGATCGCATTGTAAAGTAGACCCCTCAGAGGAGCATTTGCCGAGACGAGTATGGCTATCGTAGATGAATGTGTCGGACTAGATGTCGGACAAACCGGCTTAAAGGCCGTCCGGTTCCGCCGCCGCTTGAGTGGTCGTGAAACCGTCGACTATTTCCAGCACCCGATGCCGTTTTCACGTCCGGAAGACCTCGAACCGGCTCGGCGTGTACAGTCTTTACGGAGCTTCATTTGGCAACATGGCCTCTACGCCACCGACCGCTTGGTAACCGCCATCCCCTGTCAGGACCTCTTTGTCAGGACGCTTTCGTTTCCATTCAAAGATTCGGCCAAACTGGCACAGGTCGTGCCATTCGAAGTCGAGAATCTTGTCCCCATGCCGCTCGAAGATCTGGCGGTCGGAAGCCTGGTACTCCCGCCGGAGCAGTCGATTGAAGGAGTCGCACGTGAAGTCAAAGGCTCCGAAGTGCTCATCACCGCCGCACCCAGAGACAAGGTCGCCGAGCATCTTCGTTTTCTCGCCCAAGCCGATGTGGAACCATCCGCGATCAACGTGGATGCCATGGCGCTCTTTTCCGTCACCCAATATCTGCAAGAGGAAGGGGCCAACGTACCGCCGGATCTGGCGATCATCGACGTCGGCGCTTCGAAAACTACGCTCTGCCTCGTTCAGGGAGGGCGTCCCGTCGTGCTCCGGACCATCCTCTGGGGCGGTAACCACCTCACCCATGCCTTGGCTATCCGTCATGCCTGCAGCTTCGCCGACGCTGAGCGTCACAAACGCACGCTCGCGGTGGATCAGGTGCATGGGTTGTTGGAGCCTATCTTGAGGGAACTGCGAATCACGCTGCAAGCCTATCAAGGAAGCGACCGTGGTCGGCTGACCCATTCCTGGATCTGTGGAGGCGGATCCAAGCTACATGAAATCGGGGACTATGTGTCGCGACAATTGGGACTCTATCCGGTGGGGCCACGCCAGGGATTCGGGGCTGATGCGCCACGAGCCTTTTCCATCGCCTTCGGTCTCGCGATTCACCCGAAGATCATCAGGCCACGCTGGCGATTTAAGTCGTCTCCGCTCGGACTTGCCCTTGATCTGAAGGGTGTGACGGAAGCAACGTCCTCGGACACGATCACAAGCAAACAGGACCGGCGTTTGGCCGTCATTGCTGTTCTGGTCATCGCACTGTTGGCGGTCGGAGACTTCACCGTACACTTTATGCTGCAAGACCAACGGGTGACGAGGCTGAAAGCCGCCTTGCAGAGCCGGTATGAGCAATTCTTTGGCGCCGGTGCCGCTCCTGGAGAAGAACTGGATTTGGCCCAATACCGCATCGGCCAGCTTGATAAATCCCTTGGTCTGGTTGACACCACAGACCAGACCGTCTTGCGTACGCTGTCGGTCTTCGTGAAGCAACTGCCGCCCGGGACAACGGTCAAGGTTCGAGAGTTGACCGTCGATGGAGCGGTGATCCTCATGGAAGGTGAGACCACCTCGTTCGACGCCGTCGAACGGGTGAAACAAACCCTCGCCGGCAGCGTTCAGCTCGCGGATGTTGCGGTCACGGAAACTCGTGTAGGCGCAGCACCCAATCAAGTGGTGTTTCGAATGACCGTCACGGTGAAACCGTCATGATGCCACAGTTTCGAGAACGTTGGCACCACATGTCCAAACGGGAGCAGACACTCGTCTTGGTGGGGGGCATCGTGCTCGGGCTTAGCCTCCTCTTCGTGCTCATCGTGGACCCCTTGCTCGACACATTGGATCGCCTTGAGCGTCAAACGGTACGAAAGCAGAAAGATCTCACCGAGTTGGCGCTGTTGAGTCAGGACTATCTCACCAAGCGGGATCGTTTGGCGAAGGTCGAACGTCGCATGCCCACACACGATCAACACTTTTCGCTGCTCACCTTCATGGAGGAAGCGGCCACGACGGCGCACGTGCGCGAACGTATTACGAGCATGCAGCCGCAGGTACAAACGCTCGCCCAAGGCTATGAAGAAACCGCCGTCGATCTGCGCTTGGAAGGCGTGCAACTGCCGGACGTGCTGGCGTTACTCGTCGCGATCGACCAAGCGCCCTACGATCTGCATGTCCGCCACCTACAAATGCGCCCAAAATTCGATAATCCGGTGAACATGGACGCCACCATTCGGATCTTGAGTTATGCCAAAAGCTGACGAACGAGGTGTCGCGCTCCTGTTGGCACTCCTCGTCTTGACTCTTCTGACAGCCCTCATTCTTGAATTCGATGCCGAGGCACGCCGCGAATACCGAGCGGCGGCGACGTTTCGAGACGACTATAAGGCCAGCATGTTGACCAGGGCGGCTGTGCAGGCGATGCGTGCCGTCTTGGCGCAGGATCTCTTGCGGGAAAAGATGACCGGCCAAAAGTACGACGCTCCGACCGACATCTGGGGCATGCCGATCAAAAACTACGCCATCGGCGACGGGTTCCTCACGGCGCAGATCAAGGATGAAACGGGAAAAGTAAACCTGAACGACCTCGCGTCAACGTCGGGTGGTGAACTAGAACAGAAAAAGAAAGTCTTCCGAGTCAGACGTCTCTTCGAACTGCTGAAAGTCAGTCCGAACTTGGTGGATGCCCTGATCGACTGGATCGATCAGGATGACGCTCCCCAACCAGCCGGCGCGGAGAGCCAGTACTATCAATCCTTGCGACCGCCCTATCGGGCCGCGAATTCGCCGTTGCCGGGACTCGGGGATCTTCGGCTTATCAAGGGATTTACGCCGGAGATCATCGAACGCATCGAACCCTATGTGACGGTCTACCCCTTGGAAGGCGGAGGACCGGTCAACCTGAATACAGCAGATCCGATCGTCATTCAGACGCTCGACCCAAGCATTACCCAAACAATCGCGATGGAAATCGTCCAAGGACGCCCCTACAAAACGAAGGTCGAGTTGGATCGAGTCAGTAGTTTTCAAGAAATCGGCAGGACATTGCGCAACGACTACGACATCAAGTCTGACTATTTTTCGGCACGCCTGGCCATTACGATCAATGAAACCACCAAATCCTCATTTGTGGTGCTGAGACGCGATGCCAGCAAAGGCGAGAGTACGGTGGAATATATGCGGATACTCTAGACCGATCAGCGAAGTAGCATCGTGATCGTCACTTCGTTGCCGCAGTCATTGTACGCCAAAGAAGGAAAAAACGAGCGAGTTAAGAACACCCCTCTTCCGTTCACATCCTCCGACCCACACATGTCTTGCGAGCGGGAGAGAAACGTCCGCCACTTAAAGCCTTTCCCTTCATCAGTGATACGGTACGTCAGGCTATTCCCGCCCTTGTCATAAAGCGTGTGGATGGTCACCCTCCGATCTTTCAATCGCGCTTGATTCAATCGTTGGGCGAGAAGTTGCTCATACTGACCGGTAGCCAAGGCCTCCTGCTTCTCCTGATAAAAGATCTCCAGATTTCCATGTTCGATGGCATTGAACAGTAGTTCTTGCAGCGCCCCCTGAAGATGCAGCCGTCGTACCGCCGGCAACATCGATGCCGTGGTTTTGATAAGCCAGGAAATAATCCCGGGGATATGGGCAGGATCCGAGTCCACCGTGAGCCGATACTCCGATCGGCAGAGTCCAGGAAGATCGGACAGATCACCGGGAAGAAGACCGCGAACGCGCTGGATCGCATGCGCCAGTTCTTCCTCGGTCACCGGCTTATGCACATAATCAGCAGCTCCGGCACGAAGCGATTCGAGGATCAGAGATTCCGGTGCGTCTTGGGCCATCACAATCACGGGGCAGGGATCCTGTCGAGCTTTCAGCTCTTTCACCAAGGCAAGCCCCGCTGCATCAGGGAGAAACAAGTCCGTGAGCACGATGTCCGGGGCTGCCGTGTCTATCGTAGCCAGGGCAGCACTGGGATCCGGTGCAGCCAGGACAGAAAAGCCTCGGCCCTGCAGGTGCTGAACGATGAGGGCGTGGGTTTCCGGACAGGGGTCGATGACCAACAGATGATCTGAAGGCTCTGTGGTCATAATGCGGCAAGCCCTTTGTCCCGCTCAAGACGTAGCGCGTTCAGAAGACGAAGAATTTCCCGTTCCAAGGTTGCATAGAGTGCTTCTGCCTGGGCAAGGTTGCCGGCCTTCGCCGTTTCCTCCAACGCCTTGCAGGCATCCAGGGACGCGGGCGCGCAGAACTGGAGCACCGCTCCCTTGAGGCGATGGCTGGATCGAGCCACACCGACGGCGTTTTGGACATCGAGAGCCGCCTTCGTCTCGGCTAAGTCCTTCGGGCCGTGTTCGAGGAAGAGTTCCACCATCATGTCGAATGTCTCCCGGTCATGATCGACCCGGGCCAGCGCCTCATCAAGATTGAAAACCGAATCATGACTCATGACATTGGCTTTCTAGGTATCGGTATCCATCACCTCGACACCCATCAGAGCGACATCGTCTGGGAATTGCTCATGCCCCTGCCACCTGATCGCCTCGCTCACACACCCAGGGACGACTTCAGCCAAGGGGCAGGTCCCGAACCGACGAATGGTCTCCTCCAAGCGACCCTGTCCCCATAAATCGCCGTTCGAGTTTGGAACTTCATAGAGTCCGTCGCTGAGGAGATACAGCCTGTCGCCTGGCGCAACCGGCAGCTCCTCAGTCAGATAGCTCGTCGTTGGATCAAAGCCAAGCGGCAAATTGGGTTTCGCCATCCAACAGACCTCACCGGATCGGCGGTGAAAAAGCGCACCGTTGTGCCCAGCCGTCGCGTACGACAGCGTGCCGCAGCGGACATCGAGTGTCGCAAAGGCGATCGTAAAATAGTGTCCATTTTCAGTGAGGGGGAAATGTTTATTCGCTTCCGTCAAGATTGCACCGGGATCACTCGATCCGATATGGCGTAGCAGGCTCTCCCTGCGCAAAAAGGTGGACAAGGAAGCCGACCGCAACGCGGGCGACACACCATGGCCGGAGGCATCAAGCAGATACAAGCCGAGAAGGTCATCACTCCAAGATACGATGTTAAAGAGATCTCCCCCTAAGGCCAGCGAAGGCCGATAGAGGCAGACCATCTGCACACTGGGCCCGATGGTCCCCGAGACCGGGAGCAACGATTCGACGTAGCGTGCAGCGGACTGGAGTTCACGCTCGAGCATCTGCTGTTTCCGTCGAATTTCCTCCGTCACATCTTCTAACCGCCGGATCAAGCTGGCAGCGCGCATCCCGGTTTGAACACGGGCCATAATTTCATACTTGCTCGCGGCCTTGCTGAGAAAGTCATCAGCCCCGCGGGCCAACCCCTCGGCAATTTGCTCCGGTTGATCATGACTCGTCATCATGAGAATTTGACTTGTCAGGAGTTCAGGGTCCTGACGGACCCGTTCACAAAAAGCAGGACCATCAATGTCGGGCATCATCCAATCGAGAATCGTCAGATCCGGTCGCTCCCGACGAAGCGCATCCAGTCCGGATTTACCGTCGACCGCTTCGATCACACGATACCCAAGCCGCTTGAGTCGCGCCGCCATCGCGATACGTGCGGTCGGCTCGTCATCGACGACGAGCACGGTTTTCATCACCTTCTCGTCCATAGTGGAGGGTACCGACTGCTGTGATGATGTCAGCATCGTGTTAGGCTGGACCAGACAGACACGGCCGTTCAGAATGAATCATGCTGTACGTCTTGGTCGAATACGACCTGGACTAGGCCGCCCGTTGCTGTCCGGCCAACGCATCTTGCTCGTTGTCATAGACAGGAATGAGTTTTTGAATGTTGGCCAGGCTCATGATTTCCCGCACGTAACTTTGTGGCTTCAACATACTCACTTTTCCTTGGCTCAGCTTGAAGTTCTGAGAGACGAGCGCCAGCAAGCCGAGACCGGAACTGTCCACAAATCTCACGTCCGCCATGTTCAAGATGAGATGCCGACAGCCTTTCTGTCGAATCGCCTCCACGGCCGTCTTGAATTGTTCTCGGTTGGCATACGTCAAATCTCCACTGAGCTCAAGCACTACACCATTCGGAACCGGACGTTCTTTCGTTTGCATGGCCATGACTTCCTCCTTCTATCAAATCAATCGAACTCAGTTCGTATGCTCCCCTCATGCGGCTCGAGATGCAGCTGCCTCTTCCGTTGGAAATACCGGAATCATTCTGTCAAGATTTGCCAGCTCCAGAATGGTCTTGACCGTACCCTGTGGCCCTACCAGACTGAGCATGCGCTCATCCGCGATCAACTGTTGAGACGTCAACGCTAGGAGGCCGACTGCGGCACTATCGACATAGGTGGTATCATGTAAATCGACAATGAGGTGTTTCCTCGATGACTCCTTAAAGGTCTTCACAGCGGAGGAGAAGTCCTTGCGGTTGCGATGTGTAAAGACATCATCAATGTGAATCACGGTGGTGGTCTGTGAGGTTCGCTGAGTGATCGGCATATGAACTCCAGACAAATAAATACTCAGCTGGACATGTCAGTCGTACTTGACTGCCTACTATTGTCGGTTGAAATTCCTCGAGACTTGAGGTCTGGGTGGTTGGGCAGCTAGGGGTCGAAGGTCTATGGCGTCCTGGAGCGGTTCATTCCGGATAACTCCGGAACCAACTCCGAGTCGCTCGCCGGCACACCTTCTGTTGATTGATCGGAGGCATCCGCCTCATTCTCTGCCTGGAGAAGAGGAGCAGGCGGCGCCTGCTCAAGAATCACAACCTCGACTCGACGATTTTTCGCCCTCTGTTCCAAATCGAGGTTGGCTGTTACAGGCCTGGTATCAGCATGCCCCACCGCAGCAAGGTGGTCGGCCGGTACGCCATAGAGTTCGGACAGTACTCTGACAACCATCACGGCTCGAGCCGCCGACAATTCCCAGTTCGAAGGAAATTGTGCGGTGCGGATCGGCACGTTATCCGTGTGTCCCTCGACCTTCGTATGGCGATTCAGCTCGACAAGTGCCCCACTAAGGCCCTCAAGAAATGGCAGCGCTTCGGTACGCACTGCCGCCTCTCCGCTGTTGAACAGGAGCTGATCAGGAATTGTGATCACGATGTCGCCATTGATTTGTTCGATAATTCGCACCGCCGACATTTGGGGCACTGCCGTAATGCTCTTCACCAAATTTCTCAGTTTTCTGACGACCACTTCCTTACTCCCTGGTGCATCAGGCGCCGTGAGTGCCGATTTATTGGTGCTCAAGGTAAAGGCGGCTGGGGAAGCAGGGGGGCTCACGACCGGATTGAGTGCTGCCTTGATCGACTCGCTGACTGTTCGATACTTTCCTACATTGACCGAGGAAATGGAGTACATGACGACAAAGAACGCAAACAGGAGGGTGATGAAGTCTGCATAGGAGACCAGCCAACGCTCGTGGTTTTCATGTTCTTCGTGCTTATGTTTTGCCATTTAGGACCGTGAAGCGTGAAGCGTCTGCATGATGTGCGCTCAAGACTTTGACGAAATACGAACAACGCTTCACTTCTTCGACTCCTTGGTTCGTTCGTTATGTGGAAGAACCCCTTCCAGTTTTTCCTGAAGGAGCCGAGGGTTTTCGCCCTGCGCCAGCCCTACCAGCCCCATGATCATCAGATTGCGAGATCCCGCTTCTTCTTTGAGCTTCAACTTCATCTTGTTGGCCATGGGTAAGAAGAAGAGATTGGCGGCTCCGACCCCATACACCGTCGCGACGAACGCCACAGCAATACCGCTTCCCAGCTTCGAAGGATCGGCAAGATTCTCCATCACATGGATCAGCCCAAGTACCGCACCAAGAATCCCGACGGTCGGCGCATACCCACCGGCGGCTTCCCACACCTTGGCCGCGATCACTCCCTGCTCTTCGTGGTGTTCCACTTCGATTTCCAGAATTTCGTGGACGGCCTTTGGGTCGGTTCCGTCGACAATTAGTTGAATCCCTTTTTTCATAAAGGGATCCTTAATGTCCTTGAGCTTGCCCTCCAGTGCCAGTAGACCTTGTTTCCGCGAGATGTTGGCAAGATCCAAGATCAGCTTGATCGTGCCTTTATTGTCGATGTGAGAGCCGGAAATCGTCAGAGACAACGCGCCGAATGCCTTGATAACGACGGACAATGGATTCTGTATACAAATTGCACCGAGGGTCCCTCCAATTACAATGATGAAGGCCGTGAGCTGCATGATCGAGCCCAGATGTCCGCCTTCCAGCGCTTGCCCTCCGGCGATCGAGCCCAATGCGATGACCACTCCCAGAATGGTTGCAATATCCATTATGCAGATGCCTCATTTGAACCAGAACTGAGCCAGGATATCGTCGGGCATTTCTTGTTTCATGGCGCTAGCTTTGGATTCCTCAATCGTTTTCCGTCAAACGCAGGAGTTTGAGAGGCCCTGCTTCTGTCATCCTGTTCAAGTCGGTCAAACGGAATGTGGTCGTCGGTAGTTGCGTACTGCTAATGCCCCACGACTCGCCTCCGAGATACCCTTGATCGCACGCTCAAAGAAACGGGCCAGCTCACCCAATTCTTCATAGAGTTTGTGTTCTGTTTATTGGGCGCTCCCTCCGGCGGTTCTGATACGGATGATCGACTGCCGAACGATAGCCTATTTGAAAATGTTTCCGAGTTTCTCCTGCATGGTCTCTACCGTGAATGGTTTGACGATATAATTGCTTGCCCCGGCCTGCACGGCCTCAACCAAGTTGCTTTGCTGAGCTTTACCCGTCACTATCAACACGGGAATGGCCTTAAGCTTCTCATCCGCCTTGATTGCACGCAACATGTCGATGCCCGTCATGACCGGCATGTTCCAGTCGGAAACGACACATCCAAATGTGTCGCTGCGTAGTTTTTGCAGCGCTTCCTGTCCATTTTCAGCCTCATCGATATTGGAAAATCCAAGCTGCCTCAGAATATTCTTCACGATTCTTCTCATCGTAACCATGTCATCGACCACAAGAATTTTCATGTTAGGATCGGCTGGCATAATGTCTCCATTTTCTCAGCCTTCTATCGGAATACCGCCTGCAATGAGTCGTGCCATGATGCGACAAATCCTCACTCCGATGACCGTTCGGCACGTCACCACATGATCGGAAGATTCGCTCCTCGACCTGAGCCTGAAGGACCAATTGACTCAGATACTCACCGGGGAGGAAGGAAGCAATTGGTGTGTCTGGGGAGCAACTCGCGCATTTGAGAGAGGTGAGGGCAGGGTCATACCCACCGTTCATGCCCAAACCTTCTGGGGCAAACTACAATGCCCAATGGCCATTTTCCCGACGAACCTCCCAGCGTCGCACTCGTCATGAGGCCTGCTTGGACCGACTGTGCATCCATTCATGAATGTCACGGCGGAGAAAACGCCAATGCTTTCCAATCTTTGAAGCAGGCAACTCTCCGACCCGCGCAAGCTTATAGACGGTGGATTTCGGAACCCGGAGGAACATGGCCACCTCCATCACAGTCAAGATTTCCCCGTCCCGCAGGGTGTCGGCTTCCGACTGAGTGGCTGTTGATGCAACTAGGTCGCTATTCATGACACCTGAGGTATCGGCGGAGCGGTTTGAAAACTTGAGCCGGTGCTATACTCAGGTATCGGATGTGGCGCCCCCTTCGTTGCTACTGTGTCCGGATGGGGCAGGTTTCTTCAGAATTCCCATCTGTGAGCCGATGAAGATGTGGCACTCTGCTATTACCGGTAGAAACTGATCGCAATGGGACACACTATCTCTATTGCATCTGGAAAAGGTGGGGTTGGCAAAAGCGTCGTCGCAGCCAACCTCGCACTGGACCTAGCGAGGAAAGGCAAGCAAGTCGTGCTCGCGGATCTCGATGTTGGAGGAGCAGACGCTCATGTGCTCTTCGGCCATCTCCATCCGACACACACTCTGACCGATTTTCTCACCCATCGAGTCGAACGGTTGGATGACGTTGCTCAACGCCTTCCCATTCATCGCACCTTGCGGATTATTCCGGGAACCGGGGACACACTGGCAACAGCGAATATGTCCTATTCGCAGAAAACACGGCTCATCCGGAATTTCGAAGAAATCCATGCAGATGTGATTATCGTCGATATCGGAGCAGGTACCAGTTACCATGCACTCGATTTTTTTCTGATGGCCGACCATCATGTTGTCGTCGCGACGCCAGATCCCACCTCGGTCCTGGATCTGTATCGCTTTATCAAGCTGGCCGCCATTCGTCGTGTTCTCTCCATGTTTTTGATGCGCGATGTCATGGCGGAGGGACTTGCCAACCGAGATTACTGCAGCGTGGAGGAAGTTCTCGAGGTCGCCGGCAAGACCGACGAATCAGGGCGAACGATCGCCGAATCGACATTACAAGCTTTTAAGCCTGCCCTCGTCCTTAATCGCGTATCGGGACGTGCCCGCGTCAACGTGCCGCAGCTGAAGAAGTTACTCAAAGACTACGTCGGTGGCGATTTAACTCTGTTGGGTGAGATTCCGGAAGATCCTGCGATGGAGCAAGCCGTACGCGCATACACCCCTGTCATACAACACGCTCCGTCCTCTCCAGCTGCAACGGCGTTGACAAAGATGGGAGAGACTCTGCTCCACATGCTGTCGACTCCTTCTACTCGGGCGGCCTAGTGCAGAATGTTCAGGATGGCGCCCCTAGTTCGGAGCTTTTTGACGCGATCTCAGCCGTTCCGCCTGTGTTTGAAGAATGTGCCGGATCAGATGCTCCTGATCGTCTGGCTTGAGATCGACAAACTCCGTCGCGATCATGAACCCATGACCCTGTGCCAACGGCTCCGATCGGATTACTCGGACGGTGCTCTGAATCGGAGTAAACGGGGGTAGAAACAGCTTGAGCATGAGCTGATCACCACTTACGAAATCCCGGGAAGCCGCAAATCCCACTCCTCCCCCACTCAAATTGACATCCGTTAGTCGAGCAATGTGGACTGTCTCTGGTCGGCTGGCAGCTAAGGAGTTCAATATGACCTCGAGGAGATAGTCCACCTTCATGATCCAGGGCAGCATCGGTGAGCCCATCACCGATTCGCCCGAGCGAGCAAGCAGTTCTGCCGTGGGTTTCATCACCGCTTCAGAAATCGACTGAGCAGTCGGAGGTCCCACCGTTATGGGAAGGACACTCCCCGACTCGGTCAACATGCGATATTCCATCAATATGCGATCGTCGATTCTGATCCATTCGCGCCGTTCGTCCTGCGACATCTCGACCGGCGGATGCGACGATGTCATCTCAGATGAAGTCATGGCCACCTTCCGATCGACGTCATGCTGCCAAGCTTAGTGCAGCAGCACAGGCTAATGCCGGCGGTTGAGGGACATGGATGGCAACGCAGTTCCTTCCTTGAGCCTTCGCTTCCCTCAATGCAGCCCCGGCAATCGTCATCCAATCCAAGCTCGAAGTGACACCGAGATCCGGAACCGCAGCTAAGCCGATGCTCGCTGTGGTACGAACCTGCCCCGATTGACTGACAAACAGGTGGCGCTCAATATGCTCTCGCAATCGCTCCGCAAGATGACGGGCCTGCCGCCTCTCAGTATGCGGGAGCACCACTCCGAATGTGTCACCTCCGCATCGCCCCACGATATCACTGTCGCGCACCATCTCGCGTATCACATCGGCTGCCGATCGGAGCACATGATCCCCCGCTTCGTGGCCAAGGCGGTCATTGACCGTTCTGAAGTAATCGAGTCCGATCACTAACAGACAAGCCGTGACTCTGTAGCGTTGCCCGATTCGCAATTCGCGGGTCAAGGCACCATCCAATGCGTGGGTATTGAGTATGTCGGTCAAGGGATCGCAACGATCGAGGTCTCGTCGAAATCGACGAGATTCTGCATTCCGAAAAGACACCGCCAGGACCGTGCCAATGATGTGAAGTACCTGTCTCTCCCACTCGGTGAACGACTCGTTGCCGTTTCTCTGAACAAAGAACAGACCTACCTCTTCCTGTCCTAATGCCAAGGGTATTTCATGGGCGTTCGTCGGTTTTTCATCCGGCTCGATGAGCGTGCATGCCGAACTTGGTACGAGCGAGAGATGTCGGGAACGAGCCGGCCGTCGAGACCTTACGAGCTGAGGCGTATCAGGAGCCACATGACCGAGCCGTCGAAGGAGGTAGCGACGGATACGTGCCTCTGTTTCTCGACCCTGATCACTTGACCAGAGTCGGACATGTTCACAACTTGATCGAACGATTCCGATCGCATCAGTGGAGATCAGCTCGTGCAATTGCCCTGTGAGAGTCTTGACTATTTCATTTTCGTCTTGGCAGGCAACTACCGCGGCAAGCAACTGATGGAGCGATTCCAATTGCTGGTTGGTCGAGAGCAGCTTGTGACCGGGTGTTCGTTGTAGATTGGCTGAAGGCAGCTCCTGGCTTGCCATTGTCCGTTCCTAGTTCGATTAGGCTTCCATGGACATCGCCTCAGGTGCCATCGCAGGTACCCCTAATCGTTGACGTAGCCCTTGTAATCGGCGTTTCGTCGCCGCGGCTTCCCCTAACAGCGATGCCAGCAAGGCCTGTGTGGTCTGTACGTGGTCGCAAACCTGGCGATCCAACTGTAACAATTCTTCTCCCTGTTCGAGTGCGGGTTGCATCGTTTCCAAGAGATTTCCCCGGTCTCGGTAGCATTGGATGACAACATCCCATTGCCCTGATCGAGCGGCATCAACGGCAACTTTGGTGAGTCGCTCGATCTCGGACGTATGGTTAGGCCTCGGAGAATTCATCGTACTCCCGCCATGCGAGGCTGCTACTGGGCAGCGACTTCGCGCCATGCTTCACGCAACGTGATCAGGCAGCGGAGAGGCCCTTCCAGCCTCCGCTCATTGTTCCGAGCATTCGCTTCAACCAGCTCTGCCATCATGTAGTCGTACAATCTCCGTAACGATCTCGCGATGGCTCCGCCTTGCTCATGATCCAGCACACTGTTCAGCTCTCCAATAATGGCGATGGCTCGCCCAAGGTGTCGTGCCTTCTCTCGAACATTATTCACCTGAATCTCTCGCCTAGCTATTTCAATCGACTGAATCGCACCGTCGTAGAGCAACACAACCAACTGGACGCCGGAGGAGGTCACGACTTGGGTCTGTTCGTACTGACGCGCGTACTGGGTGAGCATAGCCGATTATCCTAGTTTTGTGATTGATTGGACGAAGACTGGGATTGAAGGAAGCTACTTTGCCCCTGAAGCTGTCGTAAGAGTCCATCCAGCGCAGCGAACTGGCGCCTGAGTCGTTCTTCATAGCGACTCACGGCATCTTCCTGCCTGGCGATGTCGTCACCAACCCGCGTTATCTCGCTCGTTAAGCCATTCTTGCGAAGCGTGAGAGCTCCGCCTACGACGTCGTTTAACGCATCCACAGTCGATACGAGCGATTGGGCCAAGCCCGCTGCCGAGCCCTGATTGACGAACAATGCTTTGACCGCACCGTAATTCGTGTTCAGCGCGGTGGTCAGCTGTCCATCATCCACCGCAATGGTCCCGTCCCGTTCAGTCTTGAAGCCGATCTGTCCGACGCTTGTGTACGTGGTGGCGCCATTCACGGAAGACGAGAGAGCGGTTCGAAGTTGAGCAATTACTGTTCTAGCGGAGGATTCATTGAAGAAGACTCCACCTTGCTTCGTCGCAACGTCGTAGGTTGACCGCTCATTGATAAATTTCACGACCTCATTGTATGCGGTTGCCAAGGCCTTGATGTTCGTCTTAACGGCATTCACGTCCTGAGACAGGCTCACCTGGACCGTCTCCGCTCCCGTCGTCTTGGTGAGCGTCAGAGAGAGTCCTGGGATGGCATCAGTAATCGTGTTCGAACTACGCTCAATCGTTAACGGATCAAGTGACTGATCTCCAATCTGGACCTGTGCATTCTGGGCGGCAGACAATGTATCAATTCCTCCGGTGCCGCTCCCATTCAGAAGATCCAAATCCGTGCCGTCAGCAACGATGGTAATGGCGTTATCACTGCCTGTGTTGTTGGACGACAACGCCAACCGGTATGATGGGGCTGCCTCCGTTCCGGTATTGATCAGCGAGGCCGTCACTCCCGCTCCGAGGTCATTGATCTGGTCCCGCAAATCCGCCAGTGTGGCGGTCGATCCCAAATTCACGGTTTGGTTTGATCCGGACCCTACTGTGAAGGTGAATGTGGCCGATCCGCCACTGACGATGTCGGCGGTCTCTGATGGCGCCGCCTTGGCTGCTTTACTCACGATCTGATGAGACTGTGCAAGCTGAACGACCCGCACACTGTAGGTCCCCGTTGCCCCGGAAGAAGAGGAGGAGGCCGACAGCACCGTCGAGTCGCTGACGGATACCGTGGTACGATCGAACGAGGTCGAAAGCCTGAGCGCCTCGGCGGCGCTCTGCAACGCCGCCACTTTAGTGCTCACCGTAGTCAAATCCGTCAGCTTGGCATTGAGGTCCGTTCGTTTCTTGGTCAGGCGATCAACCGGCAGTTGAGCCACCTTCACCAGTTGATCGACGACCTGTCCAAAATCCAGCCCGTTCCCTAGGCCTCCGAAACTTATCGTCGGCATCTCACATCCCTGTGTGTCGGATTAGACATGTTCCTCAAACAACAGCCCTTTGTGGTTCGCCAAGTTTTTGGCCAGATTGATCACCTCCTGAGGAGGGATCTGCCGAATCACCTCTCCCGAGTCTCCCTTCAAGATCTTGACGACGACTCGTTGAAGTTCTTGATCCACTTCGATCTGCAAGTGTGAACCCGATTGCTGCAGAGCTTCCCTCACCTTGCCCACGGCTTGTTCAAGCGCAGCTCGCTGCGTCGATGACGCGGGAGTGAACTCTGAACTCCCTGCATGCTCAGCCGCACGCGTATTCGTGGGAGGAGCCTCGGTGTGGCTCCTACGGTTGGCAGTGGTCGGGAGATCCACCTTGGATGTTACATTGGTGATCATGATTCCCCCCCTTGTATCACCTCGTTCACCGGGCCCCTCTCCCAACTAGGAGAGGGGCGGTGGACGACGTGCTGCCAATTATCCTCTGAGTAACGCCAGCGCCTGTTGCGGCAAGGTGTTGGCTTGTGCCAGCGTCGCAATACCAGCCTGCACCAGGATCTGGTTCTTGGTGAAGATCGAGGTCTCGAGTGCGATATCGGCATCACGGATCCGTGATTCAGCAGCCGTGAGGTTTTCACTCGTGACCTGCAGGTTTGCAATGGTTGCTTCAAATCGGTTCTGAATCGAACCGTATTCGGCACGTGCTGTGGCAACCGCACTAATCGCATTGTCGATATTCGCCAACGCGCTCGTCGCATTGGCGGATGTGGAAACGTTCACCGAGGACAACCCTAACGAGCTCGTCGTGATGTCGTTAAGATCCAGACTCAGCGTGTTCCCGGATCCACTCCGGAACCCGATGGCAACGGAGAAGCTGATCGTCGAGCCGCTTGTGAGCGCCTGACCGTTGAATTCCGTGACCTGGGCGATACGATCGATTTCAGAGCGTAGGGCAACAAACTCCTGATCGATGTAGGAACGTTCCGTATTGCCCACCGTTCCGCTCGCGGACTGTGAAGACAACTCGCGCAACCGGGCCAGCAAGGACCCGATCGTGGCGGCAGCACCGTCGGCGATCTGCGTCAGACTGATGCCGTCCGACGCATTTCGAGTGGCCTGGTTGATGCTGCGAATTTGAGCCCGCAAGGACTCGGACAACCCAAGGCCGGCGGCGTCATCTGCAGCTCGTGTCACCCGAAGACCGGATGACAACCGTTCGACCGAACGGTTCAGACTCAGGGTGTTAATCGAGAGGTTCCGCTGAGCCGCGATGGACGCGGGGTTATTGTTAACGATAAGAGCCATTGCCCTTCCTCCTTGAAACTAGAACACCATCCGTTGCTGTGCTTCCGACATCCGTGCAGAAGCCGTATTCCATTACGCCCTTACGTGGCGTGCCTGTCTTATCGGCCAATCCCACGGGGACTTGAGCCTCCAGACCAACCACCAGAGAGCGGAGGAACTGCTCTGCAACGGTATCTAACGGATATCGGCGTTTTCGGAGGAAAGCCTCGGTAGGATTTCATATTCGAGCAGATCGGCCATACGAACCGTATCACTGAGCTGTCGTGCGGCAAGCAGCTCCTCGATCCATTTGGCCTTGTCGCTGACCATCGAGTCAGCTTTGGGATCCGACGCCTGGTTGCCGATCAATTCCAGAAGATCGGCCACCTTCCCCAACCACCGATCCAGTAAGGGGAGCTCCTGCTTGCCCAGTCGAAGCTGACGTGCCAGGGAGCTTCCTTCCTGAACGACCAGTTCTCGGTATCGACGGATTGCACCACAGGCATCTTGGATGATCTCCTCTTGCGTACGTGACGTCGCGACGAGGTTCCCGAACTTGGCGGAAGATTCTTTCAGTAATCCTGGATCCAGATCGCGGTCAGTCAGCCGGCGCCGATCGAGCATCATGGTCGTCACAATACGCGCTTTCGCATGAGCACGCTCGCTCAACTCGGCAAAGACCTCCTCCAATGACGCGTCGGTCGGCGCCACCCATTGATCATCATCTAATCTGATCTGCATGAGATGTCTCCTTCTTCCCAGCGAGATTCACGCAACGTGCTGCGTTGAGCCCGTCTGGCGCATAGGTGGTCTGAGACCCGGTAAGGGACAGGAGTCATTTGAATTTGAACCGAAACATCGTCGTTCAATATCCAACACCCTCGTCAACAGCGTTCTATAGGCACCTGCATGGTGATGGGCTAACCGGTCTAACCCCTTGACGTTGTCATTTTGGAGTTGGCGCAGGAACGCAGCGGTCACCGGCGCCGTGGCCGAACTACCCATGCCAATATGAACCAGCCGCTCCTTTTCTTTCCCCTGCTGCTGTTGGAGCTGTGTGACCTCCGAAATGTTGATGGTTTTCCGACCGGCCAGATGAGCGATTTCCTCGGCTTTCCGGCAAGCTGCCGTGAGAAGCGGAATCAAACCTTGAATGGATTCTCTTGCCTGCTGCTCGTCGGGTGGCGGCCCATCGGGGGCTGGAACCCTACTCCCAACTCCGGTGTAGGTCTCATACCAATACCGGCGCCAGAAGCCGGCGTACCAAGCCGTCCTAACGGATTCCGTTCCTGCGTGTAACCGGAACGTACCCAATCCATCCTCATCGACATCCGACCTATACAAGAGCACACCCGTCGCTCGTGATGGAGGCGGTGCGCCCTTCAACATATGAAGCAACAAATCCGCCACGAGGTCCGGTGAAATCCGATCCTTGCAGGCATGGTGGGCACAGACCTGCTCAAACCCACAGGGAGCACAATCGAGCTCGGGCTGAATAACCCAGTGGCCCGTCCCGTAGGGACCCGTTTCCTGGAAATCCACATGACCCACTGAAAGGTCGATCACCGAGGTTCCCACTGCAACTCCGATATGCATAGGACCCGTATCATTCGTCAGGAGCATTCGGCATTCCGCTAAGAGCGCGGCGAGCTGGCTCAAGGTTGTACGACCTGTGAGGTTCTTGACCAAGTTCCGCCCCCCCGCCTCTCGATAGGCCTGCATGACCTGAGCGATGGTCCCTTCTTCATCGGAACTACCGATGAAGGCAAGACCTCCATCCCATTGCTTAGAGAGTTGTGCCAACGACAAGCCGAAGAGATGAGGACGCCATGCTTTCATGCCGTCACTGGCACCGGCTTGAACGGCAATCCACCGAGACGATCCCCCCAGAACTTGCCTGGCCCAGAGGCGATCCTCTGCTGGAATCCTGACCCGTAGTGGCGCAAACAAACCTGGACCGCTACCACCTAACGCGTATACATCCACGAGATTAAATCGATTGAATCGGCGGAATTGGTGGAAATCACAAAAATAGGCCATCCATGGATTATCGACCACCATCCCACCGTCCCATGCGCTTCGCGCGCCGCGAATGTCAGTTGCTCCGATCGCGCCGGCTAACAGGGCGCTGGGACGATTAAACGTAAGGTTGATGATGCGATCATAGCGACGCTCAGCAAGCGGCTGTACCCATACATTCACCTCTTGGTAAAGCGAAACCACATCTTTCACCGCCGCACGGCTCTCGTCAATGAGCACGTGGAAATCGAACGGAATCACATCGCGCAAACCCGTCATCAAGGCCGCCACCGAGGCAAACCGCCGATCCACGACCAGATCCACCGACGCTCCCGGCCATTCTTCTTGAAGTCGGTTCAACAGTGCTCCCATCTGGACGAGATCACCCATTCGAGTAATATTGATGATCAACACTTGCCTGGTCACAACAAATCTCTCGTCTCGGCCCGATAACTGTCCAACATGAGGACCAGCAATTCCTCTCGGCTCAGTTCGCGACCTGGCGCCCGTGCCTGGATGTCGGCGGCAAGATCCTTGAGCTCAACCCGTTGGCCGGGAGGAAATCGGCTCAGCAACGGTGAGAGTTCGGTTGCGGAATCCGTCCGACGCTGCAGCGCGGTCGCGGATCGCTCGCCACGCAAGATCGAACCAATTCTATCGGGCTGATGCAGGCCCACCGCAGCGAGGAGGTCCTGCATCCTGTGTCGGTATGTATGTTCACGCAACACTCGCCGCTGCGCCGCCTCTGCATAGGCTCTCCGGCCGGCCGAGTCCTTGAGCCATGTCTGAATCAATGATGGAACCTCGTCTGGGCTTCGAAAGCATACCATCTCCTCTGAGGAAAACAGATCTGATAGCAATGTTCGTTCATCCACGAGTTGGAAGGCTCCGCATGCTGCAAGTTCAAACGTCCGAGGATTGACGAAATCCGGATGGGCATCCAATCCCATACCGGAAGAGGAATGGAGATTAAGATTGATGGCTGTCGCGTTGAACACCTTCATGCAAGTGTCGGTGTCGATACGGGCTCCGTTTCGTTGGAGAACGCTGGAAAGATCCGCTGCACCGTCCCATTCATTTCCCCACAGCTTAAAGGACCATTCCTTGGAGAGCCACTGAGGCAAGAGACGGCGTCGATTGGCGTACCCTGCCCCGACAAACGAGACGTCGGCTCCATACTCCTGTTGCTCATCAGCCGTCAGCGTGATGGGACGATGGACGACCGGATCCGCTGCCATGGGAAGGTAGTGCACCTCAGTAGCACCCGCCCGCTTCAGCGCGTCAATGCACTCCGTCTGTTGAATGACGAACCAGTACTCATACCCGGCAGCCAGTTGCTGCCAGTATGTGAGATGCCGGAAGTTTTCCACAAACCACATGGCCGTCAGAAACTTCTTTTTCTGTAAATGTTGGAGAACGGCCAGCGACAACGGAGCTTGGGCAATGGCCAGCACGAGGTCAGGAGGATCCTCGGCAATAGTTGCCATGGTACTGAGACTCAGGACATCGGCAAAACGGCTCTGCACAGTCAGTCGCGATCGTTCATCTCGATAGGAGTCAAACGCCTGATAACTGGCATGATGAACGCTGTGGTCGATATAAGTAACCCGATGACCTAACTCGCCGAGTGCTCGGACGGCATAACGGGCGATCGGGAGTGAGCCCCCATAAATCGGACCGACCACCGCAACATGCAGGCGGCCTCCTGCTTGTGCGGCAACGATTCGGCGCAAGCTCGCCTCAAGCCGCTGGTGTTCCTCAGCATGGACTCGCGCTGCCGGACCATAGGTAAAGAATCGCAACGGCGTAGCGTGTGAGGCCAACTGCTCGGCCATCTCCTGTGCGGTCCCCATGACCCAGATAATCGTGTTGAGCCAGGGACCGAGCGGCCTCGCTCCCAGCGCATCCTTCAACACCGAAGGGTCAGGCACCACGACGGCAAGCCGGCAATGATCAGGATTCACCTGAGCCAAGGCCTCGATGTGATACAACAATCCGACCCCGAGGACGACACCCAATTCTCCCCTCTTCCATTCACCCACTTGTTGCTCGGCCCAAGATCTGGCTTCTGTCCGAGGATCGTAGGCACTGTGGACCCATTGACCCTGGTACGTGGCAGAGGGGGCACCTTCGCGCGAAGGCGTCACGGTGAGGACATTTCCAGCACTTTCCCGTACGGCCATAACAAGAGCCGGACACCGAGAGCGAAGCCTCTCCAAGTTGTGCTGTAGATACTCCACTACGTCCTCTTAGGACACCGACAAGGGTTGCAGCTGCCGCCAGATCTGCGCCCGTTCACACGGCTCGATCGGCTCATGCTCCGACTCGACATAATAGGCGCCCAGATCATCGCGGTAACTTCTCCACAACGACCAGTCCTCGACCGATGCGGCAGCGCCATCACCAAGTAAGGCGATCGTCTCAGCAATGGGCCATCGGGCCGGCTTTATTGCGGCCATCCGATCCATCTCTCTCGTCTCCGCCTGCCATACCCAGTGATTCGGACCATACGGCCCCGTTTCATGCACACGAGCCCTGGCAAAATACCACCCGATCACTCTGGTCCCGACCGCCGCTGCGAGATGAAGTGGACCGGTATCCGTTCCGATCACAAAGCGACAACGAGCGAGAAGGCTCGCCAGCTGAACCAGCGAGAGCCTTCCAGTGGTGTCCCACACCCGACCCAGAAGTAACGGAGAGAGTGCTTCCTGAATACGTTGTGCCCGCTCTTGTTCGTGCTGATCGCCGATCAACACGATGCGACTGGCAGGGCGAATCTCCAGACACTCGGCAATCAAGCGCTCCCAGACTCCAATCGGAACCAATCGCTCTTGATCTCCCGCCCCAACCAGCAGGCCAATCCAATCACCATTTGACTGCCCGATCGGCTCAAGATCGGTGGGAAGGACCGTTGTTGGAACGTGTATTGGTATGATGTCATTCGGTGGTGAGAGGCCGCACATCCCACAAAACACGTCAGCCAAGTGAACGCGGTGGCTGCGGTTGGATATCGCCACGCTTCTGATGTACTCCGCCCATGGAGACAGCTTGTGGCTCAGCGGCTTCCCGCTTACGGCTCCAACGGACTCCCGTGCGAGGAGTGCTCCGGCTATGAACGCTCGAGGATGTTGGTTCAACACACACGCGCGGTCATAGAGGTCTTCGCTGATGGCACGAATCCCGGCACCGGCTTCTGCAAGATGTTCGGGACGTACCTCCGCCTCGGCGCTGGCCGCTCGCCGATGCCATGCGGCGCCATCCCAATTCACGACTTCCGAGATTCCAGGCAAGAGACGGCCGAGTACAGACAACTGCACCGGACACAAGAGATCAAGCTCCCAATCTGGGTGAGATTTCTTCAGCGCGGTGATCGCAGGAATCGTTTGCACGAGGTCCCCTAATCTGGCCAGTTGAATCACAAGGACACGTTGCGTCATCCGGCTAGGAAGAAGCGGCCTCGAGCGCGAGCGCCGCTTCTCTCCCTGTTATAGCTCGACCGAGTTCATCGAGCCCGTCATACCTCGGCGAAATCTGTCGTAGAGCGTCATACTCGCGGCGGGCTGCCTCAATCTGCTCCCCACGCAACAACACGCTGGCGAATGCAAATCGCGTGGCGACGTCTTCTGGATTTCTCTCGACATAGCTGCGCAGCTGTCCGCTCAGCTCTCGCCACCAATTTTGCGCAGTCCCCGCACGCAGCAACCAATGAACCGCTTCAGCGTCATCGGGATACTCTGCTAGGACGTGAACGAATCGCTCCCACGCTCCCTGAGTGTAGGACCTACCCATCGCAGCCATCCCCATTCCCATCAGACATTTCTTCCGGTCTGCCCCAGCACCCATTGCTGAATCGAACGCTGCCTCCGCTTGCTCGTACTGTTCGCGCTGCATGCTGAGGATCCCCTTCAGCAACAGACCTTCGGCGTGGTTTGGGCTAACGCTCAGTAATTTCTGTAGATGTCGGTCAGCTGCTCCGAAATCTCCGTGTTCCAGAAGCCCTCGGATGACTTGAAGGCGCATCGCCGGATCATTCTGTAATTCAAGGTAACGAGCGAGAAACTTTAACTGTAAGGTCGGTTCGTGTAGGCGCTCACACACCATCGCAGCCCAAGACAACACAAATCGGTCATGCGGCCAATCCTCAACCATCTGGAGCTCCCATCTGACCGCCGCCCAGTCCTGCTTCAGCGCTGCCGCTTGTGTCGCCGCCACATGGGCCCAGGCTGCACGGTCCTGGACGTCACATATGGGCTTCAATTGAGTCGCAAATTTCGTATCTTGTTGCCCGCCGACTAGTTTGAGTCCGTCACGGTGATAGTAAAGATCCTCGTCACAGAGCCACCAGTGGGAGCCCCACCGTTCTCCGAGCAGTCGGCTATTGTGCTCATCGTGGTTCTTCCGGCCGGGAGTCTGACTTTCCAAGTGATACAGGACGCTGCGTGGCTGGTAGATCACGTGGTAACCCTTGTCCCGCACTTTCAGACAGAGATCCACGTCTTCAAATCCATTGATGAAACCTTCATCGAAGCCCAGCACCTCCTCAAAGAGCTCCCGACGAATCAGCATGCAAGCCGCTGTGACCGCCTGGAATTCGCGTCGCTGATTAACGGCTGGACTGTTATCCGGAGTTGATCGATAGATGTGATAGGCACTCAGATGCGATCGCATGAACACCACTCCGGCATGTTGGACGGATCCATCAGCGAAGAGCAGCTTACTCCCCACCACACCGACCTCCGAATGCTCCTCCACCTCGCTCACCAATGGTTTGAGCCAGTGAGGCTGTGGAACTGTGTCATTGTTCAGGAACACCAGATACTTGCCGCGTGCTGCTCGTGCCCCTTGGTTGCAGGCCTTGGCGAACCCCAAATTCTCTTTATTGAGGATGAGCCGCACATCTCCGCCCAGCGTGCGCAAGAAATCGGAGGTGCCGTCGGTCGAACCGTTGTCGACGATGATTACCTCGAACGAGACGTCGGTCGCGGAAGAAGCCAACGCTGTCAGACATTGCCTGGTCAATTCGATCTTGTTCCAGGTCGGGATGATGATGGAGCAGGCGAAGGACTTTGGAGACATCTGCGCATAGAGCCTTTCGAGATGACGCTGCTGAGCCTCCCGCACGCCGGCAATCAGTTCTGCATGGGGTGCATACTTACGATAGATGATCTCGGTCGTACGCCGATAGGTATCCGTCGTCCCACTCGTCATGGAGGTACCGTCGCTCCGCCAGGTAAACTCAGCCGTCTTCACGGCCAGGTGTTTAAACGGAAACCGGGTCGCCATCCTGATCCAGAGATCCCAATCTTCATGAGCAAACAGCGACTCGTCGAAATGACCCACCTCCTCCAGGCACTGCCTCGCATGCATGACACACAACACCGGAAAATAGTTGTTCACCAAAAGATCGGCAGGACTGAATTCATATGAATACGGCACGTCACGGCCTGTCTCGACATACACGCCCTCAACCTGCCGTTCCTGCACTCGCCAGGCGTCAGTGTAGACAACACGGCATTCGTGGCGATCCAGATAGGCGACAAGGGTTTCCAGATGATGTGGGAGATAGCGGTCATCGTCGTCAAGATAGGCGATATAGGTGCCCTTTGCTGCACGCAGCCCGCTGTTGCGCGCCGCGGCCAACCCACGGTTCCGATCGTGTGTGATGGTCGTGATACGGTGTCGATCGATGCAAGCGGCGACGACAAACCCTACCTCGCACCCCGCATCGTTGACGACAATCACCTCAAAGTCCTGAAACGTCTGTGCGGCCAGGCTCTCGAGGGCCGTCCGAAGGCGATCAGGGCGGTTGTAGGTCGGCACGATGACGGAGACTTTCGGTGGACGCGTAAAGGGAACGGGACGTGGACCGGCGGTCCGCTGACAGATCCAGACTTGATAGATGGGAAGCAGGTTCATGGAGTGGAGGTCGAACGGCGTCGGAGCCGGGACGAAGCGGAGACTTTGCACTTCGACATGGACGCGCTCGAGCCCCAGCTCCATGAATCCCTGTGACGTGAACAGGGCACGCAACTGATCTTCGGTAACCCAATCTTCCACGGGCTGATTCGGCGGTGCGATGGTTTTCCACTGTTCCCACATTTCGCCTCGCGGCGTCGTGAGAATGAGATACCCGTCGGGTTTAAGCAGCTGGGCCAGCTGTGCGAGGAACGCTTCCTTTTGTCCGTACGGGATATGCTCAATGACCTCTGAGGTTAACACCACATCGTATGGCATGAAGTCGGGTCGTTCCAAGACGTTCTCCGCCGTCCCCGCCTCGAACCGGAGGTGCGGGAACAGTCTACGCGCATAGTCCACGACACCGGCAACCGGCTCGATACCTTCGCAGGTTCCGTATGCATTCGCCAGGTTGGTGAGCCACCCACGACCACAGCCGACATCCAATATTCTTAGCTGCTTACACGGCTCCTGCTGCTGAAGACGGCGCAAGATGTACTCCAAGAAGCCTACGATCTTGCTCCAGCGGGCGGCTTCGTCAGGATTCGGCTCAGGTATCGACCAGTACGGTGACTTGACGAACAAATTGACGTAGAAATTATCACTATCCATCGAATCCTCGCACATAGGTTTATCGGAGTGTGTTTCATTCTGTCGTCCATCCGGCTCGACAGTGTGTTGATTCGGCAACGACACGCCGTCCCGCAGTTTGACCCTGGAGTTTGCTTCGATAATCGGTGAAAAACATGCTCCAGTTTGTTGTTCAGGTGAGATGGAGTGAATACCATAGTCCGGTTCCTTTCCGGACTCAATCCATTCAAGCACCTGCTGCATACGCCGTTCTGCCGTGTGATGAGTGAGAAGCTTGCGCTGTCCGCTAGCCCCAATCGCATCGGCACGTTTCGGATCCGAGAAAACGTATTCAATTCGTTCCGCGAGGTCCTGCGGTAAATGAGCCGGGAAGAGCACGATCTCGCGGCTATTCTGAAACAGTGCATTCGTCTTCGGACGATCTGGAATCTCCCAGGAAATCACAGGACGCCCGACTGCCATGGCTTCAAAAACCCGACCACCAAAACAACGGGTGAGTCCTGGAAGATTGATAATGGCACCACAGTTTGACAGTGCGTTGAGCCACTCCCGAAACTCAGCTTCGCGGACCGTCCTGAGCGCCTCTACATATCTCCCCAGATCTTGTTCAACCACCAGCGGCTGTTGGAGCAATCGAGCCCGGACCGACGATTGAACCACATCAAACTGTTGCTGATTGGGCGTGAGTCGAGCTGGCGACTGGGCAAACAGCATCCTCTCGCGAAGGAGTGGATGCTTGAGCCAAAGATCACGATGTCCGTAGGGCACCCCGTGAAAGACTGCACGTCTGTCGACGAGCGGGAGCCCTTGCTGTAGAATAAATCGGCGAGGGACAAAACCGGGCCACCATAAGATAGGTTTCCGCCCGTGTGCTTTCAACTCAGAAGCGTCGCGCTCGTCGCAGACCAACGCATGCGTCAAATATTCGAGCTGTTGAGCAAACACTTGCTCCCGCTGGCGGAGTTCTGGAGCCCAAGTATAGTCCTCCGGCTCATACCGTAGAGACTCCATGACAAATCCGATGCGAACCGCGGCTAACTCTGTGACCCATTCCAAAATCTGATGATCAAGTGGTGCATGCACAAGCCATATCCACACCTGATCGAAACGCTGGCCCGCCAGAAACCGACGTGCGTGATACAACCATGATGCTGGTGTCGAGGGCAGCGCGTCAGGACCGATCGGGACCGTGAGACAGCTCACACCGTGAGCGGTTAATCCTTCACTAACCGCAAAACTCGCCCCGTAAGTCCAGGGTCTCGCAGTTTTCCATGTCGGAAATTCGAGTTGAAGGAGCAGCGCTTTCATCGATATCCTATAACCGGATCACGGAGTTCTGACTCATTGATTTTCTTCCGAGCTGTTCCCGTAAGACACTGCGGCCATAACCTGCCGGCTGGGACTCGTGGCTTCAGTATCACAACCCGCGGATCCATGCCCGACAGGCAAGTCATGCAGCGGAAATGCACTCCAAAGTCCTACACGCCGGTCCGGGCCGGATAGAGCACCAGCACTTTCATGTCGCACCTCGCGTGACGGTCAATGGAATTACCGAGTGTTCTGGCGATGCAGACGGCAACCGCATCGATGCTTGCTCCGGTCGAGTGACAACCCTGGACAGCCGCTGTTGAGTCATCCTATCGATGTGTGCGACTGTTCCATCTCCAAATCGTTCACGCATCATGAGCTGATATCGGAGGTTGGAAAAATACGTCCGAAACGCGGCGTCCCGGAACCGCAACACATCGACCGACGTGAGATGTCTTGTCGGCAACGGGAAGCTGTCCGCCGCGTGTTGCGAGTACCCAGACCAATGATCCGGCAGAGGCCAGCCCTGCTGCAATGCCTGGGCATACAGCGCTGACCCCGGATAGGCCATCGTGCAGTAGAAGTTCGCATACTCCGTGTTCAACTCCTGAGCCAACGCAAGCGTCGCTTTCATACTGACCAGATCGTCTTCAGGAAGACCGAAGATGTAGTTGGACACGACGGAGGTGCCGGCTTTGCGAACACGCTCTACGGTCGCAAAAATGTCTTGCTGGTCATATCCCTTATCGACGGCGTCTCTCACGCGTTCGCTGGCAGCCTCAATGCCGAACGCAAGCCATTTGATGCCAGCCTGTAGCATGATGTCCGCCATACCTTCCCGCACTGTGTCGACTCGTGCGTAGGCCCAAATGTTGAGATCGTACCGACGGTCGATCAACCCCTGACAGATCGCGAGTACGTGCTTGCGGTTCAGCACGAACATCTCATCGGCGATCTTGATATTCCGCACACCATAGCGCGTCACGAGGAGATCGATTTGCGCAAGCACCGATTTGGGGCTCCAATAGCGATAACTGTTGAGACTCTCGCGCATACGCAGCATCTGCTCCCCACGCTTGAACGGTGCTTGAATGCAGCAAAAAGAGCAATGAAAGGGGCACCCGAGTGTCGTGTAAATAGCGGCGTAGGGTTGTCGAAGATCGATGTTTTCAAAACAATGCCAGTTATGGGCCCGATAGCGACGCATTGGAAGCAGATCCCAGGCGATGCTAGAAAGGTCCCTATCCAAAGATTCAACCAATGGAGCAGGCGCGGACTGACTCACGCTATCTCCATCCCAGTACCATAGGTCTCGGACCTGTCGAAGGTCAGGTTGTGCACTGTCGCGCAACGTCTCGATCAGCTCGACAACCGTGACCGGTCCTTCCCCGCCGCAGACATAATCCGCTTCCTCTTCCCGCAGTGTTCGCTCCGGAAGTGCGGCGACATGCCCTCCCAGGAGAAGAATGGTCGTCGACGGATCGACGTTTTTGATGGCTGAGCAAGTGGCGCTGGCTCCCGGCATCACTTGAGTTGAAGCGGACGGATTGTGGCCGTATACGACGATCGCCACCAAAAGAGGTTTCATGGACTGGATACGAACGGCCACGTCTTCCGGAGACAAATCTTCAGCATTAGCGTCAATGAGCGCAACGGAATACCCTTTTTTGCGGACATAGGTTGCAATCAGTCCCGCCCACACCGGCGGCTCGATCGCCGCTAAATCCTCACCAAGTCCCTGATACGCAAGGGTCCGATGACCAGGATTCACGATGACGAGGTCTAACTTCATGCCGTTCTTTTTAAAAGGGCCCCTTGAACCGCTCTTCGTAGCTGTAAAAAGATTCTTGGCTCAGGTCGATTGAATCCAGATCCAGCAACCGCTCCACCGCGCGGATAATCTGCACGGCTGATGGGTAAAACAGATTTTCCAGCGGTCGGGTTGTGGGACAGGGTACGGGCGCAAAGCCAATCCGTTCGATCGGTTTTTTTAAGACACCAAAACAATGATGGGCGAGGCGGGCAGCCAGCTCCGCTGAGAACCCGGCATAGAGCCAATCATAATCAGCGATGATGCACCGACCGGTCTTCGCCACGGAGGACACGACTGGTGTCTCGTCTAATGGGGCAACGGTCCGGATGTCGATTACTTCCAGGCGAACCCCGTGCCGAGCAAGAACATCCGCAGCCTTCATAGCCTCGATCGTCATCCAAGACGTACAGGCGACGGTCACATCCGTTCCCTGCCGAACGACAACAGGCCCCGGCAAGGGGGGAAGATACTGCTCATCCACACTGCCTTCGATGTCATAGAGCCAGCGGTGTTCGAGGAGAATGACAGGATTGTCGTCACGGATGGCTGCGCGCAGCATGCTGTACGCATCCTGCGGCGACGTTGGAAGGCCGACCTTGATGCCGGGAAAATGCCCGAAGAGGCCGTGCATCGACTTACTGTGTTGCGCACCCTGGCCCCATCCTCGGCCAATCACAGCCCGGATGACCAAAGGCACGCGTAAGGCCCCGCCGCTCATGTATCGCAGCGACGACATGACATTGGCAATCTGATTCATTCCCAAGAGCAAGAAGTCCGCTCGAATATGCACGTGAACCGGGCGAAGCCCGGATAGCGCCGCTCCAATCGCAACCCCCGTCATCGCATCCTCGGACAACGGCGTGCCAAAGCAACGCGACGGGCCAAATTTTTCGACGAGACCTTTGGTGCTCCCGAAGATACGCTTGTGGTCCGGCACATCCAGCCCGAAGACAAATACGGTCGGGTCTGCGTCCATTTCCTTTGCCGCAGCGAAGGCCAAGGCTTCACGATAAGTCATGGTTTCCGTCATACCCACAGATCCTCGTACAATGCTTCTGCCGTTGGATAATCGGCACTACGCGCTCGGCCGATGCTGCGGCAAATTTGGTCATCGACCTCGACATCGATGGCGCGCAATTCGGCTGGGTGATAGCCCAGACTGAGCAGATGGGAGGAAAAACGGATCAGCGGGTCACGTTCACGCCGCTCCTGATCGCTCGGAGCCTGTCGATACCCCGTAAAAAAGTCTTCACCAATGCCGACATGCTCAAGAAATCGGAAATAGCTGACATGGAGAAGGCCCGGCTGCTTGTCAGCTTCCATATCACGGTAAAGTGCGCGAGTCGCTTCAATGATCGCCGAGAGATCGCTGCCATCGGCCGTCGCCGTACAACAGCGGAACCCTCCCACAGCCTGCGTGATGGAAGAAAAACCACGCCGGTCCGCCGCCGGAGCATGAATGGCAAGGCCATTGTCTTCGCAGACAAAGAGCAGGTTCAGACTTCGCTGACAGGCAAAGTTGAGGCTTTCCCAAAACACGCCCTCTTCCGCCGCACCGTCGCCAAAAAACACCGCGACCGGCTGACGCAAATGGCGATACGCTTGAGCTAACGCCGCGCCAACCGCTAAGGGAATCGTCGTACCAACCACCGCCGACGTTGCCAGAAGCCCGCGACTGGGCTCACAGAGATGCATGGAGCCAGCCTTGCCGCGACCCATCCCCGCTTCTTTCCCATGCAGTTCCGCAAAGAATCGATCCGTATCCTCCGTGAGCGCCAGATACAGCGCATGGTTTCGATATGTCCCGAACATTGGCGAACCTTCTGGCAAGACATGGCACACACCGACAGGAATGGCTTCTTGTCCGATGCTCAAGTGGACGGGAGTTTTCATGTCGTCCTCGCCATAATGTAGGCGGATCGCTTCTTCCGCACGGCGGATGAGCGTGAGCGTACGGTAGAGCCGTAAACCTTCGCCTTTGTTCAACGTGTCACTCCTTCGCTCAATGGTTTGTGAACACGGTAGTCAGACTCTGGAATCGTGCCAGCCGTTCCGGGGTGCCGATGTCGTACAGCGGCGCATTGCTGAGAAATCCGAACACTCCGCGAGGCAGCAGCGCCGGCAACAAATCCGTCTCGATGGACGATGGCCGGTGATCCGGAATCTCCGCCAGCACGGCCCGCCTGAACACGTATACGCCGGCGTTATGGTATTTCTCCCCCGCGCCCGGTTGCTTCTCCGCAAAGGCTGTGACTTTGGCGCGGGACTCGAGCGTCACGAAGCCCACATCGTCCCGGGCATCGGCCGAGGCCAGCGCGACCGTCGCCCATCCTTGCTTGGCGGCATGAAATCCCAGCAGCTCGTTCGGATCGACGTCGATCAGGGAATCGCCGTTGACAACCATGAACGGATCGCTCCGGATCAGCCCGGCCGCATGCTTGACCGCACCGGCCGTGCCCATCGGCGACGATTCACGCGAAAACACCAGCTCATAGGGATGCCGGAAACTGGCATATCGCTCGTCGATGCAGTCGCCCAGATGGCCGGTACACAGAATGATGCGCGCGATGCCGTGATGCGCAAAGTGTTCGAGAATGAAATCGAGAAATGGGCGGCCGTCGATCATGGCCAGCGATTTCGGACGGTCGCTCACCACCGAGCGCAGCCTAGTGCCGAGCCCCCCGCAAAGAACGACGAGATCGCAGCCGGCGGCGCACATCCTGATCATGCCGCTTTCTCCATCGGCATCGAATTTCGGCCGGCGGCCGTCGCCTGCTCATCCGCCCATCCGAAGTCCCGCACGATCGGCATCTCCTGCTGATAGAACACGATCTGGCTGCCCAACCCTTCGAAACGGAATGGGACCTGAAGAAGGCCGGGCAACGACGCTTTGATTTGGACATGGGTCTCCGGTTTGGCAAATAGAAGCATGAACCCGCCGCCGCCAGCTCCCAGCAGCTTGCCGCCGAGCGCCCCACATTTGCGCGCCGTGTCATAGATGTCGTCGATCATCGGCGTCGTGATCTTCGACGTGAGGCTGCGTTTGACCATCCAGGCCTCGTGCAAGAGCTCTCCAAATTCGCCGAGGTTCCGGTCGCCCGTCAGAATGGACACACCTTCCTGCACCATCTGCAACATGGCGAAGAGCTCGACGCGTCGCTGCTTCGTTTTTTCGATTTGTTCTTTCGCGATTTCCGAGGCCGTGCGGGAAAATCCAGTGAAGTACAGCAGCAGATGATCCTGAAAATCGGCCAGCCGCTCCGGCTTCATCACGATCGGGATGTACCCGATGTCGCCGCTCGGAGAAAATTTGACACAGCACAACCCGCCGTGGGCGGCCAAGACCTGGTCTTGGCAGCCAACGGACTCCTGCAATATGTTCTGCTCGATGTGAATCGCATCCCGGGCCAGTTCCGCCTTGCTCGCCATGGTGTGCCGCAAGGCGTGCACGGAATGCAGCAGGCCGACGGTGAACGACGAACTCGACCCCAATCCCGTGCGCGCGGGCAAATCGCCGTCATGATGAATTTCAAGTCCCTCGGTCACATGTAGATACTGCAACACGCCCCGGACGGCCGGATGTTCGATCTCCAAATTCGATTTGGCCTGCTCGATGCGCGAATAGGCGATTCGTGTGCGGTGCTCGAAAAACGGGGGCAAGTACCGGCAGCTAATGTAGCAGTACTTGTCGATCGTCGTGGCCAGCACGGCGCCGCCGTGCTCTTTGAACCAGACAGGATAGTCCGTGCCTCCACCGAAGAATGAAATACGGAATGGAGTGCGGCTGATGATCATAGTGCTGCTCCCTCGGTTGGTCTGCTCCCTCCCCTACACATTGCCGTACCCTGTCCCGTTGACGATGGCGTAGCATTTGATCAATTCGCGGACGCCGCGCTCCAGCGACCAGTCCGGTCGAAATCCTGTTGAAAGAATCCGTTCGTTGGATACGATGTAGTCACGCTTGTCGGGATCTTCTCCGATAGGCGCCTCACAAAACACGAACTGGGGCAGAATGCGCTGGATTTTCCGACACAGCTCCACCTTGGACAGGTTCGCGTCCTCCAGTCCGACGTTGTAGGAGCGATTCTTCATGGTCTCGAAGTGATCGATCGCGTGGAGGAATGCCTTGACCACATCCCGGATATGGATGTAGTTCCGCTTGCACTGGCCTTCGAACACGGTAACCGCCCGGTCGTGGACGGCCCGCCACACGAAGTCGTTGACCAGCAGGTCCATGCGCATTCTCGGCGACGCGCCGAATACTGTAGCCAGCCGGAGCGTGATCGCATTGCCTCGCTCCAGCACGACCCGCTCTGCTTTGACTTTGGTTTCCCCATACAGGCTGATGGGACGCAAGGGGGAATCTTCGGTGCAGGGAATTCCCGGCTGGCCGATGCCGTAGCCGCTGTTGGTGACGGGGAAGATGATCCGCTGATCCTTCGACGACAGCTTCGTCGCCAGTTGAACGGCTTCGAAGTTGATCGTATAGGCTCCGACCCGGTCGCGATTGCAGAGCGGCGCCCCCACCAACGCGGCAAGCGGGATTACGATGTCGGCATCTCGCAAAAGCTCCGTCATGACTCGCTCATCCCGGCAATCGCCCCGCACGACCTGAAACGAGGCTTCCGGGCAGCAATCCAAGAGGCTGTTCTGCCGGTACATGAAATTGTCGAGCACGGTCACTCGATACCCGCGGTCCAGCAGCTGCCGACATAGAACCGAGCCGATGTACCCAGCTCCTCCGGTGACAAGCACATGTGTGGATGTCGTGGTCATACGTAAATCATCTTCGTTCGGCAAATACATTCTGTGACGGTCTGTCTCCAGCCGCTTCGACTGAAGATGCATGCTCCACAAACCAGCGTATCGTCTCTGCTAACCCATTCCTGAGGGAGGTAAACCGAAATGCCGGAAATCGAGAAACAAACCGCGTGCTCTGTAGCCGCTTGATGAGCACACCCTCCGGCTGTCTTGGATCGAAGATGATTGGCCCTCTGTACTCCATAACATCTGCTATGGTCTCGGCAAGCGAACGGATGGTGATACCTGAATCCGCCGCTACGACCGTGGTCGTAGACTCTCGATTATCTTCGATGGCATCCAGCGCCACATGGGCAACATCTCGCGCGAAGACGAATTGGCGTACCGCCTGTCCGCTTCCCCAGACAACGTACGGTGTCCCGGTGGTCTTGGCGCTCCAACATCGGCGGATCAGTGATCCAACGACATGCCCTTCCTCAGAATCGAATGAGTCGTGAGGACCGTACATGGTCACCGGCGTCAGCGTCGTCCATGCAAACCCTTCATCCTTCGCAACCAGTCGCGTCTGGAAATCCAACATACGTTTGGCGTAGCCATATCCAATGTTGCCGTCGTAAGGGAGAGCAGTCTGAAGATCTTCTTCTGTCGTGGTCCGGTCCGCGAACAGGGGGAAAGCGCAACTCGAGAGCATACTCACCAGCCTGGGAATCCTGAGCGCCCGAGCCGCACTCAGTACGGACAGGTTCAGCAGTGCGTTGTCCTCAAAGAACCGACTATTCTGTCCAGCATTAGCCTTTACTCCCCCAACCGATCCCGCAAGGTGTAGAATCCTGCTCGGGCGGATCTCTTCTAACAACGTCTTCGCGATATCAAACTGACGGAGATCGCCGTCCGCGCTGGTCAGGAACACAGCCTGAGGGTGCAACTCCCGGACTGCTGAGCCCAGCAAACCCGACCCTCCAGTCACCAAAAGCGGTCCTGTCACGCGACCTCCATAACTACGCGGGCAATGGTGGTAATGTCGTCATCGTTCAACCCCGCATGGTTGGGCAAGAAAAACCCACAGTGATGAATCCGGTCAGCGACGGGAAAACTCGTTGACCCATACCGACTGGCCCAGAATGGGTGAAGCCCCAGATTGCCAGCGGAGAAGATGCGGGTTTCGATGCCATGCTCGGAGAGGTTGTTCACAATGCGGCGCCGCTGCTCTTGCGATTCGGCGATCAGCCCAACGGAAATACTTGCCACCTGACTACCGGCCGGGGGCCGCTGCACATAAAAATGCGAGCCCAGGCACTCAAGATAACGGGCGTGGTTGCGCCGCCGTTGCTCCGTCATCCAATCCAGCTTTTCAAGCTGGCCGATTCCCAGAAAAGCATTGATGTCAGTCGACCGGAGGTTGAACCCCGGCTCGTAGAACACGAACGGAGAATGGAAATCGTCGATCGAGTGTTGTTCAACGAGCGAGCGATGGGTAGTTTGGTCTAGATCCTTACTCCACCCATGGCTACGAAGCATGAGGAGGAGATCTGCTAGGGCCTTGTCGTCCGTGGAGACCATGCCACCTTCAACCGTCGACATTTGATGTCCAAAATAGAATGAGAAGCTCGCCATATCTCCGAACGATCCAACCTTTTTGCCTTCGTAACTGGCGCCAATCGCCGCACATGCGTCTTCCATCAGCACAAACTCGTATCGCTCTTTCAGTGCCAGCAGCTCTCGCATCTTGTGAGGAACTCCCAACACTTGCACTAACATGACGGTTTGAGCCTGATACTGCTTCAGGAGGTCTTCAAGATGGTTCAGGTCCAAGCCGAAGGTCTCAGGATCTGCTTCACACATAATGGGCTCAAATCCAAATTGAATCGCCGGTGCAATCGAAGTGATCCAGCCAACACTGGGAACGATAACCTTCTTGTTCCGCAAACGTCCGGAGACGAGCAGCGCGTAGTACATCAAGAGGTTGGCCGACGATCCGGAGTTACAGAAAATGGAGTGCGAACGAGCCATCCAATTTGACCAACGCGACTCAAAGTCACGCGTAACGGCCCCCTTCGTTAAACGTGGATACGTGCGAAGCCACTGGATCAGGCGATCGATATCGTTGCGGTCGATCGTGTCGTAGGCAAGACACCACCGAGGATTCAACTCGCGCTGCGTAGTACCTGGGCCATCCATGATGTTCACTCCATCATCACCAGCACGACCCACTAGTCATGCTTGAAAAGCGGTACTTCAAGATATGTGCCATCGGCACGGGCGAATTGTTACGCCAAGAGCCTTACTCCTCATTGTTAGTCGACGATTAATTCGGCAGAATTTGCCGATCGTTGCGGAATAAATGGCTTCAGTGGTGACTACGGCGAGTCTGATTACGGGAGAAGGAACGAGGCGCTGACCTTCTGAAAGACGCATTGCCCGATGGCGTTTCGGACGGAGCCGCCCCACCCTCGATATTCGATGTACTCAAGCTCGTTGAAGCAGAACTCGATGCCGATCATCTCGCTGCCATGGCGCCTGTCGGAGTTCTTTACGATTCCGGTGAGGTTCGTAACGTGTCCCAATCCAGGCAGCTCGAACTCCAAACGGACCGTACTGCCGGGACCGAGCCAACCTGGTCGTGTGACCAACGCGACACTACACCCTTCCTCGCTGAGATCTTTCAGTAAACCACCAAAATAATCGCTGGTCGGCACTGTAGATTCGGATGGATGCCCCTGATCGGTTCGCATGAGTAAGATCGGCTCATTCGATGGTACCCGCACATGCTTGCGCATGTGCATCTCTTCGACGGTTTTCGGATAGGCGAGGAAGAGCAACGGCACCGGCGCATTGAGGACATCGCGTATCTCGCTGCGATATCCAACCAATTTACCCTCATGCAGGTAGCTGACCGTGCACGGCGTGTCGCCACTGATCGGTTGGTCGTGGCCGAGCTGCAGCGGCCATTCACAGATCAGCCAGGCGTGATCTTTCCATCCGAGGAGTGTTGAACCGTACATGACCTTCTGCTGATCCATAGTCAGGGATATTTTCAGCGGCAGCCCAACCGAGAGAAACGACACTGCGGGAGGAACTGACACGATCATTTCATTCATGCCCATGACTCCTCAGGTCTGTCAGCTGACACGAACCATCGCTGATGAACCTTATCGGCAACTCATCGCTTCGCCTTGAGGACAAACGGACAGTATCCGGCATACCTGCCTCGCTGACACCGAATGCAGCAGGCCTCGACCGCAATCATCAAGTTCAACGCGGAGTTCGCCGATATGACCCTCAGATCTGTCTTCCGTCGGCATGTCCGACCGGCAATTCTTCAGACCTGGAGCATAGTCGTTATGGCGACCAAGCAAATCGCGATCGAGCAACTCGTTCCCGGCATGTATCTGGTTGACGTGGATGTTCCATGGTATCGGACACCATTCCTCTTCCATAAGCGAATGGTCAACGACTTACAGACCATTGAGATCATGAAGCAATATGGGATACGGATGGTGACCATCGATACCAGTAAAGGAGCTGATCTTCCTTTAACGACCACCCCCTCCTCCGTGAACGACCAACCGGCAGGGCCAACTGTCCCTCCTCCCCAAGAAGCACAGGTCGAGCGGGCCACCGAGCCTGTACTTGGATGCCAACCTGCAGTGGTGATTTATGCGCAGGCCAAAGAAGCGGTGGAGCGCATCTTTGATGACCTTGAGCGTGGAGTGCCTCCTACTCCTGAAGCCACAAAAGCCATCGTGTCGAACGTCTTAGATCATGTCCTCAATGACCGGGTGGCGATCGCCACGCAGGTTGCCATCCAGAAAATCAAACAATTCGATCGGTCCCTGACAGGTCATGCATTGGATACCTGCGTCCTCTCTCTCATCGTTGCCATTGAAAGCGGCCTGGAGCAACCACAGCAGGAATTAGTCGGCATGGGCGCCCTGCTCCACGACGCAGGCTATGTCCGTCTCCCTCGTAATCTCGTTCGAAAACGAGACGAATGTTCCGGCCAAGACAAGACCCTACTCGAACAGCATTGTAAGCTTGGTGTGACGCTCCTTTCCGAACACCCTGGGATGCACGAGGACGTCCTTCGCATTGTACTGGAACATCATGAGCGTACCGATGGGACCGGTTTTCCCGCCGCTCTCGGGAACGACAAGATCTCCCCTCTGGCCCAGATTGTCGGGATTGTTGACGTGTACGACGCGATGGTCACTCGGCGGGGAACACGCCCGGCGCTGATCCCGCACGATGCCGTTCGGCAACTCTTTCTCGCAGGCGAGCGGGGGCAGTTCCCAAAACCCTTAGTGGAGACCATGATTCGCAGCATCGGGGTCTACCCGGTTGGAAGTCTGCTCAAACTCAATACCGGTGAACAAGCCGTTGTGGTCGGCGTCAATCCGCAGCAGCGCCTCAAGCCTCTTGTCAAAGTGACAACGGATCCACAAGGCGGCTCCTACGCCACGCCGCTTGAGATCGATCTCGCGGCACCGTCGTCCGACCATACCGTACGAACCGTCCTGCGTGTGCTCGACCCGATTCATGAACGTGTCAATGTCGCCATACATCTGGACCCAATCTTGCCGAGAGCCGCGTGATGAACAGACCGCAACGCAAACGACGACACCGGGTTCCAAAGGTATCCGCTCAACCGGTCGTCCCCGTGGCGATGGAACTTCTTGACGGGCTTCCGTTTGCCACTCTCATTCTTGATCACGCTCTCACTGTTCAAGGGATTAATCGAGAGGGGATCAGATTACTCGGGGTTGGATCCAGCTCCGGTCAGGGATTATTCTTTCCAGGTCTTTGGGCGAAACTCACCCACTCCAGCAAAGCGCGCCTGTCAGCTCAACTGAAGACCACGTTGAAAACGAGCCTTCCTATCTCCGCAACACAACAGCTTCTCATGAGCAGCACCACGATGAGCACCCCTGTAGAATGGACCTGCGTTCGAACTGAACTCAATGGCACGAGGGTTCTGCTCATCACCATTCGAGACCTGTCCCATGAGGTGGGATTGGAGCAGGACCGTGATCGCTTGGCCGCGATCGCAGAGGAGAGCCCCTCACCCCTCATTGAACTGGATCGCTACTCCAGTCTGTTGTATGCGAATCCTGCGATGATCGCGCTCCTCTCTCGATTCGGCTACAGCCTTGATGGATTTCCAAACGTCGCGCCAAACCGCCTACAAGACATTGTGAAGCAATGTCTCAAGACCGGTCGACCGCTCCACAACGAGGAAGTCCTCCTTCCTGACGCGAGCTTTTCATGGACCTTCTGTCCTCTTCCTCAACATGGGGTGGTTCGTGGCTATGCCACGGATATGACGAACATCCGCAAGACTGAACAGGCGCTCAAATTATCTGCAGACCAACTGCTTCAGAGCAATCAACGTCTCGACAAGGCACTGGAGGAAGCAAAGGAGTCCGCACGGGTCAAGTCGGCGTTCCTGGCAACGGTCAGCCATGAATTAAGAACGCCGATGAACGGCGTGATCGGCATGACAAGTCTGCTCATGGAAACCGCATTGACGCCGGAGCAGCAGTCCTACGCCGAAACCATACGCCAATGCGGCGAAGCGTTGCTGCAGTTAATCAATGACGTGCTGGAATGCAGCAAAATTGAGGCCGGCAAACTGGAACTGGAGTGCCTTGACTTCAACCTGCGCACGACGGTCGAGCAGGTGCTCGCCCAGTTTGCTGAACGCGCTGAAACGAAAGGACTTGAGCTGACCGGACTCGTCCACGCCGCGGTCCCGACCGGACTCAAAGGTGATCCCGGACGATTGCGTCAGATCCTGACCAATCTTGTGGCAAATGCCGTGAAATTTACCGACAAGGGAGAAGTGACCCTGCAGGCCTATCTCGAAGAGGACCTCCCCGAGTCGGCTGTCATTCGGTTTGAAGTCACCGACAGCGGTATCGGCATCAGCCCGACTACTCAAGCCAAACTCTTTCGTCCATTCGTGCAGGCCGATAGTTCAACAACGAGAAAGTTTGGCGGCACCGGGCTTGGCCTTTCGATTTCGAAGCAACTCGTAGAACTAATGGGAGGGACGATCGGTGTGCGCAGCACGGAAGGGCGAGGAAGCACCTTCTGGTGTACGGCACGTCTCCTCAAACAAGCTGACTCACCACGTGCGATTCTTCCGATGGGAGATCTTGCCGGAAAACATGTCTTAATCGTCGATGATAACGAATCGAACCGTCTCATCCTTCATCACTTGGTCTCCGGCTGGGGGATGGTGGACGACCTCGCACAAGACGCTGAATCGGCCTTGCGTCGAATCTCCGAAGCCACGCAGTGTGGTACACCCTACGACCTCGCCATCTTAGATTTCGTGATGCCAGGGAAGGATGGGCTCCAGCTTGCTCGAGAAATCCAGTACCATCCGGAAGGAGCTGGGATTCGTCTTGTCGTGATGACTTCGCTGCTCCAACGCGGCCACGCAGAAGAGGCCCGTCTGGCGGGCGCCATGGGGTACCTACCGAAACCCGTTCGTCATGATGAGTTACGAGACTGTTTGCGAACCGTCCTCGGCCTCGCCGAAACCCACAAACCAAAAGAGCCTCGGACGCTCTCAACGGTCCCCCAACTCGTCACCAGGCATACGGTCGCCGAAAACATCCGGCACCGACACGTGCTCGTGGTAGAAGACAATATCGTCAATCAGAAACTCGCCGTTCGCATGGTTGAGAAGCTAGGCTATCAACCTGACGTCGTCGACAACGGACAGGAAGCGTTGACTGCCTTGAAGAAGGGTGACTACATCGCCATTTTGATGGATTGTCAGATGCCCATCATGGACGGGTTCGAAACGACCAAGAACATTCGCGAGCGTGAAGCCGCAGCCGCATCTTCCACAACGCCAGCAGGAGACGATGCCGAATCGAATGAGCCTTCGTCATCCATGCCGCATATCCCGATCATTGCCGTAACCGCCAATGCCATGCAGGGAGATCGGGAGCGTTGTTTGGCCGCCGGAATGGACGATTACCTTTCCAAACCGATCAAGTTGGAAGAACTTCGTGCTGCTCTTGCACGGTGGGCCATCCTACCGCCTAGCAGTACCGCTTCCGAGACAAGCCCACCAACACAGGCGACGACCGACCCGACACGAGGCGTCTTTGACCCCGCCAGGATGTACCAAAATATCGGGAGTGACAACGACTTATTCGCTCAGCTTATTTGCCTGTTCCTTGATCGTCATCAGACGATGCTGGCCGAAATCAGAACGGCGCTGGCCGAGGCCGATTCATCAGCGGTCGAACGAGCGGCGCATACATTCAAAGGAACCGCCGGTAATCTGTGTGCTTCTGAAGTCGGACTCACGGCTAGTCGTCTGGAGGCCGTCGGTCGGCTCAGCGCGCTTCACGATGCGCCACCCGTTTATGCACAACTCGAGCTCGAAGTCGCTCGACTCGTCCGCGTGTTGGAATCCTACCGACGAGGCTATCAGCCTATCCGTGAGGCGGCCGCGTAAACCAACTTGTGTCCAACCTCATTCCCCTTGTGACGACTCACGCAGGACATTCTGTGGCGGGTTGCACATCCGTAGATACGCCGCGAGAGGGAGACGCAGTCGGGAACAACGGATGTCTGGTAGGAAACTCCTCCGAGAGCACTAATTGTTTCCCAAGCTTGCTCTTGTGGCTCATGAGCAGTGGCCCGCGAAGATTGGCAGTGATTCGGCTTGGGTCATCCGAAGGAATGGTCAAAATCACGACCAAGGTGAGATCCTCGCGCTCCCCTCCTTTGATCTCCATCAGGGCATCGGCAGGCACTTCAACGTGGTAATCAGGATGGAATGTGGCGGGATCCATCAGGACAAAGGCAAGATCAGGCTCTTCAATTGATTGAAGCCACTTGAAGGGAGCCTCGGTATCATGATCAAGGATCACGTATCGTTGCTGCTCGGGGAACCCAAGTAGCCCAGAAGGAAATGTGACGACGCTTTCGTCGGAAACTTCAAAGGACCCAAATCGAGTCGATGTGCAGTTCACGGACATAGCCTCACGAGACCACACGCCGATTCACAGGAGCCAAGCTACGCAACGCCTCGAGCGGCACAGCCTGTGTTTTAGCGGCCAACCGGTTCTCTTCTTGGATTCTCGTATAAACCTCTTCCCGATGTACGGCGACAGCCGATGGTGCTTCGATTCCGAGACGAACTTGCCCGCTCTTCATCCCCAGCACGACCACACGGATATCGGGGCCGATTGTGACACTCTCTCCACGTCGACGGGTCAGTACAAGCATGACAGCCTTCCATGGCGACACAAGGTGACATGGAATTATCGGCTCTCCACGGTACAAACTTGAGAACGATCCTACCGGAGATGTTTCAGGAGGGAATTGTCGAAGATCCGACCGAGCGTCTCGCCCGCAGCTTGAATCGCGTATTCTTGCAGCGTGAGATCGGAGATGGTTCGTGCCAAATCGATATCTTCGAACGAGGACAGCGTGTTAGTGGCCAGAACTCTGGCGTCATCCAATGCCGAGGAGGTGGCTTCCAAGCGATTCGCGATCGCGCCCACTTCGGCCTGAGCTGCCGATACCTGACTCAGTGCATGATCTAAGTCTCCCAAGCTCTCCTCGACGCCGGCCCTGAAGTTTCCTCGCAGGGCGGCAAGCAGATGTTGCACCGCCTCAAACACATTGACATTCGGACCGCTAAAGACTTCATGGCCAGGTACGCTTGTTGAGATGACCTCTCCGTCGGCCACTTCAATTTCATGAATACTGGAATCTCCCGCATATCGGCTCTGGCTGACGACATGAAAGAGATCCCCTGCGGCCGGAGATGCTGTTCCGTCACTGATCGCGAACTGAATGCCGTCAAATGTTATCGCGGCTCCTGAGACATAGGTCTGTCCGCTCAGCACCGTCTTGGGGACAAGCGTCACGGCAAATCGATCTCCGGTAACCGGCGCTCCCGCTTGCTCGTGCGCAAGGACGACGCGCAACCCATCAAATTCGATGGCGCCTCCGGATACATAGGAGTTCCCTGTCGACAGAGTAGACCCGGTCGTCGTGTTCACGACAGAATACTGCGACGAAGACGTGAATTGAATCTCGTAGGAATCGAGGGTCACACGCTGATGATCGATGACCCCGGCATCGATGACACCAACCCGTCCCGCATTAGCTGCGTTCGCCGTCACCGCAACCGGTGCGGATGTATTCAGGACATCGAAGCTCGCCGGTCCCGTGAACCGAATGAGATGGTTGTCGAACGACCTGACGCTCGGATCACGCACCTGTCCCTGAGAGATTGTGGCTCCTCCGACATTGGTCGAGGCGACATGTGTGACGACCGTGGGGACGAATGTCGAAGCACCATCGCCGGCGCTTCCTCCGTTGAATCCGAGCAGGCTCCGTGCGGACCCTCCCACCACTTCGGCAGTAGCGTTCGGCCCCTCGGAATTTGATGCAATCACAAGGCGACCGTTCTCATACGTCACCGACACGCTTTTCCCTACTGCAAGTAATGTTGAATCAGTATTAATCCGGCTCTGTACCCGTGCGGCTAGCTCTGGACCACTGAGCGTCTCGGTGCCGTTCGTTAAATCGATCAGACCGGATGTCACGCCGTCAATTCTCACGGTTAACGTATCGGCGACCGTGTTCGTCAGGGTAATCGGTGTCGAGACCACGAGACCCGCGGCGAAGCCATGGCGGCTCGTGCCTCCAAACACCGGTTGATTCTCATCGAACTCCGCATTGCCCAGCTGAAGCAGATGTTGCAAGAGGGCACGCACTTCATGCGCACCAGCCGTTCGTTCTGCCGCACCGTTCGTATCAGATGCATACTGAACCGCCAACTGCCTGATACGGGATAAGGTAGCGGTGGTCCCTTGAAGGGATGTATCGGCCAGTTCAACTCGCGTCGTCGCCGTGGAAATGTTGCGGAGACGTTGCTCCAGTCTTGTCAGCGTGATGTGTTCCCCGACGATCCGATGAAAGCGACCAGGATCGTCGGAAGGTTGTAAGACCTGTTTACCGGTCGCGAGATGTTCTTGTAATCGCAGCGCGCGAGATCGAGCCCGTTGGTAGCTGTTCACTAGGAATCCAAACACCTGTTGCTCTGTGACACGCATGGTGTGCTCCTCTGCCTACCGCTTGAGCGAAATCAAGGTCGACATCATTTCATCGGCCGCGACGATCATGCGCGAAGCCGCTTCAAACGCTCGCTGGAACTTGAGGAGATTGACAAGTTCTTCATCAAGCGAGACACCGGACACTTGGGCTCGAAAATTCTGAAGCTGTTCATGGCGGATCTCTTCCGTCTCAAGACGCTGACCAGCCACCTGAGAGGACACGCCAAGATCTGTCGCGGTCTTACGATACGCGTCGAAGAGCGTCGCGTTATCGAGGCCGGTGAGCGCCTTGGACTGCAGTGCGACTAGATCCAACCCATTTTGATTGTTTCCCGGAACACCGGCCCGGGTTGAAGACAACGCAACTTTCGCCGGATCGGACAACGTCACGGCCAGGTCTCTCGCCGCGTTCTCGCGGGAGTTCACCCGTAAGACATCGTTGGCAGCCGGAGCCCCCGAAACCGTCACCGCAATCCCGTCCAGATGAAACGTCTGAGGTCCACTATACGTGCCGGACGCCGCAGTACTGACCCCACCCGATAATCCAAGCGTGGCCCTTGCGGTTCCGCCTGTCACGTCTACCGAACTCCCTCCTCCGGTGGAATTCGACTGTAAGACCAGTCGATTGGTCGTACGATCAAACAATACCGTGACCTGACGGCCGGCTGCGACCAGTGTAGAGTCCGCATTGATCTGACTTTGGACCTCCTCGGCGAGAGCCTCGCCAGAGGTATAGGCCAACCCCGGTGACCCGGTGCCGTTGAGCGTGATCGTTCCTGACGTCGTACCATCGATCGATACGACCAGTGTGTCGTTCACTCCGGTCACAATATTGACGGGGACGTCAACCGTGGGAGGTGTCAGCACGGTTCCGGTATAGTTTCCCCTGATCCCGGTACCCGTTGTTGCGTCGATGATCGCGTATCCACTCGGTCCCGTGAATTGAATTTCATAGTCATGGAAGGTCAGAAGGCTCGGCGCAGTCACTGTTCCATTGGCGATCGAAGCAGACCCCACATTCGTAGCAGGCGCCTTGGTTGTGACCGACAGCCCACCAAAGAGATCTTGCCCTGTCGACCCATCGAGACCATACCCCACTCGGTGAATGCGGTTCACCTCGGTCAGGAGCGAGCCAGCCAGGGCGTCAACGCCTTGTTGGACGGAGGGAATCGTCTGATCCCGGACATCTAGGAGTCCACGCAACTTCCCAGTTCCTATCAGATCGCTGATCACATACGGTTGAGGCCCTCCGATATCGTATCCGATATCCAGCAGGCCGTGATTGTCCAGTGATTCAACTCCGACGAGGTTGCGAGTTGTCTCCTGGTCCACTAAGACAAGCCCACGAGCGGTGAATAGTGAAACCGTGCCGTCCGGACGTTCGAGGGTGAGCACCTCGACTCGTGTGGCAAGCTCGTTGATCGCCAAGTCTCGCTGATCGCGGAGATCATTGGCATTCTGACCGCTGACTTCAGCAGATTTAATCTGAGTATTATATTGGGCAATCTTGCTCGTCAAGCTATTGATCTCGCCGACTGTGACACCGATTTGCACATCAATGGCCCGACGGGTCTCGACCAAATCCCCATTGAGCTGTTGGAATGCGCTCGACAAGGTCGAGGCTCGTGAAAGGACCACGGAACGCGGAGCGACCTGAGACGGTGTGGTGGTCGCGTCCTGCAGTGCCTTGAAGAACTCGTTCAATTTCCCCGACAAGCCCTGTCCTCGTGCATCCCCAAAGAGACTCTCCAACCGGCTCAGTTCATCGCGCGCCACAGTGAACTGGCCCAGATCTTCATGAGATTGGATTAACTCCCGGTTCAGGAAGGTATCCACGGCTCGTCGAATTTCAGCAATCTTCACACCGGTCCCAACCTGCCCTGGACTCCCATCAGCCGGGCGCTGCTCAGTCAGGATGACCTCTTGCCGGGAGAAGCCTGGAGTGTTCACGTTACCGATGTTATGACCGGTCACGGTCAACGCTTGTTGGGCGGTGAAGAGAGCGGTCTTCGCAACGTCAAGCAGTCCGCTAATTCCCATCGATCATCACCCCTTACACCTGATCAACGTCGCAGGCGTGCCGCTGGAACTCCGACCACCTGACTTCGAATAGACATCACTTTCTGGTGTAGTCTGACGATGAGCTTCTAAAGCCCGTACGATAAACGATTGAATATTCTTAACGAGCAGCTGGTTGACTGTAATATCCCGTTGGACGGCTCGAACTCGATCGGCGAGTCGTTCATACAGTTCCAAGCCGGCGAGAGCCTGTGAACTCTTTATGCTTTGCAGAATGTCCGGTAAGGTTCGACCCGTTTCCGGTAGGCCATGAGTAGCGGAGAGATCTCGCACCAACCCGTCAAACTCTTCCTTCAACCCGCTCAAGCGCTCGAGGATCGAAATCCTAGTCTGATTGATCGCGATAAATTCGTGAAGTGCCATGCGCTTAATGGCACCACGCTCTTGGAGAATGTTGTGTGCCAGAAGGTCACATTGGGCAGATTCACGAGTAAGGAGATGGAGTACCTGTTCGAGAAGGCGTGAGTCTGTCACGATCGACAACCTGCCCATCCATAGGCCAGAACGGAAGTCCGTCCGTTGCTGTCGCACGAGCACGAAACGGAATCAGTTTAGAGAATCGCGTCGGTCAGCACCTGTTTCACAAGGGCGTCACCGACGGCACGGCCACTGACATCGTAGGTGCCGGCATCGAGAGAGCGCCTGATGCTCTCCACTCGTTCAGCCCGCTCCGGGTCTGGCTGACTGGCCAGTTCGCGAATTCGCTGAAGCTCCTTCGCTTGAGCAGAAATCTGAACTTCATCCTTTCCTGCTTGCGTACGAGCCGTTGCTTGTCGGGATCCTGAGCTTTCAGCCTCGTGAACCCCCAGCAACACCTTTGCTAGATGATCGACTTTCCCATGACCTGAAATCTGCATAACCTCACTCCTTCTTGTGTCTCCGGGGCCATGTTACCGGCCTAGCCTCATCACGACCTTTACTCCGGTCGTACACTCTATCGGTTCCTACCCACCAGAACTTGAGTCTTTCACAGGAGATGACGAAAAATGTTTATCTGCATATTCCTGTACCATTCTGGCAATCCCAATACCGCCAGATTCGGCCGCCCGTCTCCCGATTTCCTCATCATAGAACGAGTAGAAATAGGCTCCTTGTTTGTTCGCAAGGGCACCTTCCGGCACCGTTTCTCTCATAACCTTCAGTAAATACGAGATAAAATAGGCTTCGAACTCCTGGCCAGCCTGAACCACCTGTTCACGACTCTCGACAGCACCTTGCAATTTCATGGAGTTCAGCCGACTGTCAAGACGACCGGGTTGGATGCCAAAATCATAACCTCCATAGACTGATACCGGTGAGGAGACCCATTGCGAACCATCCATGGATGTCTGTTTGACGGGATGAGTCATGCAGTGACCTAAATTATCTCAAGATTGGCCTGAAGAGATCCGGACGCCCGCAATGCCGAGAGGATGGCCACAAGATCACGAGGGGTCACGCCCACGGCATTCAACGCCTGTACAACTTCGCCTAAGGTCACCGTTTCATCCACGACAATAAGACGCGATTCCTGCTCCTTGATTTCAGTCTGAACATCTGGAGTGACGGTTGTTTGACCGGCTGCAGAACCAATGAGCGGGGCCGACGGTTGAGATACGTTCAACGTATTCTTGACCGAAATTGTCAGATTGCCATGTGAAATGGCACAGGTCGAAATCCGCACATGCTCCCCTAACACGACGGTTCCGGTCCGTTCATTCACGACGACCTTGGCCACGGCATCGACGGCCACATCCAGCCCCTCAATTGAGGCGATGTACTCGACGACACGCCCTTGGAAGGCCTGCGGAATCGTCGCGCTGATAGATCCGGCATTGATCGCCGACGCGCTGCCCTTCCCGAAGGCACCTTCGATCGCTTCGGCAGTCCTAATCGCCGTCGTGAAATCAGGCCGCCGCAGAAGCACGGAAACCGTTTCCCACGAATCGATGTTCACAGGCAGCTCTTTTTCAATAATGGCTCCGCCAGGAACTACTCCGGCTGCTTGGTGATTCTTGGCCACTGTGGCGCCGCCTGCCCCGCCCGTTCCTCCGAGAAATCCACCGATGGACACCGGCCCCTGCGCCACGGCAAACACTTGCTGATTCGCAGCCTTTAACGGCGTCAACAAGAGCGTACCGCCTTGTAGACTCTTCGCATTTGCCATGGACGACACGACTGCGTCCAGCGTCATACCGGCCTTTGAGAACGGGGGAAGCTTGGCGGTCACCATGACCGACGCAATATTCCTCGTCAGCAATTGGATCGGGTCAATCACAAGATTGACTCCCATCTTGTTCAACATGGACATCATCGCTTGGATCGTGAATTGGCCTCCGATGACTCGGTCTCCGGTACTGTCGAGTCCGACCACTAACCCATAGCCAATCAACTGGTTCTCGCGCACTCCCTCGATCACCCCAATATCTTTGATCCGCACGGCATCGGCCGGGAAGGGAGAGACGAGTGTCCCCGTGAGCACCACCATACCGATCAAGAGCAAGAAGCGTGAATGCATAGATGACGGACCTATCATATCTTTGGGCGTTTAACGAACAGTGATTGCGACCTTCGTCCCAGGACGATGCGCGACAGGCATCCCTGCTCAGCGGCCACATCCGTGATGGGGTTCCGATCAACATTCTCTATCACATGGAACTGGGTCATGCTCACCCCGGGTGGACTGGAATCAGCCCGCCGCACCACCCCACTTTGCACCATCATCTGCAGAGAATCGAGATTGAGCAGATGCCGCGTTGGCATACTGCTTCTCCCCGCTTTCCACCTCACTGGAGCCGGCATTGCCCCCCCTTCATCAAAATGGATAGATCCAATCAAGGATGCGAACAAACCATCCTGGTCGTTGGACATCATCGAGAACACCAAGCCCGGAATATTCGATCTTGGCATCGGCAATGGCGGAGGAGAGCACCGTATTCTTGGTATCAACATCTACTCGACGAACGATTCCGCCGATACTCATCAGTTGCTTTTCACTGTTCACACTGACCTCTCTCCGGCCTTCAATACGAAGATCACCGTTCGGCAGCACCTCTGTCACGATCGCCGAAATGGTTCCGGTCAGCGTCCCAGCCCGACTCGTGGAACCCTTTCCGCCGAACTTGCTGTTCGCGTTGGCATTAATCCCAAAGCCTCGACGCGTTTCATCGCTAAATCGTATGCCAGGGATTCCGATGTAGCCCATGCCGCTGCCGATCAGGCTATTTTGAATCGTCGATTCGCGTTGTGCTGCCGTATCGGCTGATTTTGATCCCTTGTGATTTTCAACGATCTTCACAGTGAGAATGTCACCAATGCGCATGGCACGAAGATCTTCATAGAGATAGGCTCTTCCGTTCTCTTCCTGCCACAGGGACCCCACAGTCTTCGGTGGAGGCAGAGGAGCTACAACGACCTTGCTCGAGACATCCGGAGGGCTCGAACATCCCCAACCTAGAACGAGAAGGGCTGCGCAAAGACAGCTAATCGATGAGTGGTAAGAAAACCAGATTCCGCTCTCAGGTATGAGCAGTTCTTTCTTGTGCGCCCTCGCCTCCGACCACGTAACACGTTGTTCTGACCTCACGAATCCCTTAGACATTCGGTTAAAACTCCACCTGAACTAGGCTAGGGCCGACTACCTTGGCTGTCAGTTCTCTGCCGGAATCTAGATTCGCAACCGTAATGGTTTGGCCGACCCGTCCGCTCGATTTTGTAATGCCATAGGTTCTGATCGACAACCCCCCACGCTGCACCTCAATGAGGACCCGATCGCCCTTTTGCACGGCCAGAGGAGGTCTGATGAACGCAGAGCGCAATGGAACATCCGGTGGAAGAGGCCGAGCGGCACTCATCCCGATGACTTCACTTTCATTCGTCATAAAGGGATGATTTACTTGATGAACACGCATCCGTACAGTCTTAATATCCTCAACGTCGATCGGTTCATTGGCCTTCAGAAATCGACTGGGGACAATCGCATCGATCATCGCCGTGACATCCGCGACCACTTGAATGGTCTTTTGAGATTTGCCATTCGTGACCGCCACCCGAAACATGCGCCGTCCAGGACCCTCTTCAGTAGGGCTGGGAATCACATGTAGGTCGGCTGAGTCGCCAGGAAGGCCGACCGACTCAGCAGGTTCCAGAACCGTGACGGAGACCGTTGCCACCTTCTGCTTCCACTCCATTTCAAGGTACCGCTGGATCACCACAGTCAGTAACTCGACGGTCACTTCATTTGTGCCCTTGCGTTCCGCACCAGTTGTGCTCTTCGTATGAATCGCTGGTTTATTTTTCATGGCAGTTGCTCGGACATCTCCCTGGGTCCCACCCATCACCATCGCCTCAGCCCCAACGACCACGATGAGTTGGAACAGGATCACAATAACGAACCTAGTCACAAGCTACTCCTTACCGTCTGAGATTATTGGCGATAGCCATCATTTCATCAGATGCCTGAATCGTCTTGGAATTGATCTCATAACTACGCTGAGCGATGATCATGTTGACCATTTCTTCGGCCAGATTCACGTTTGAACTTTCCAGGAACCCTTGCTGGATCGTCCCAAATCCGGTGGTAAACCCGCCCGTCCCCTGTGTCGGCGGTCCTGAAGCAAAACTATCAATAAATAGATTGCTCCCCATGGCAACTAAACCCGATGGATTGTCGAATCGTGTGAGCTGAATTTGTCCCACTTGCGAAGCTTGAGTGACTCCAGGAAGCAGAACTGAAACGGTTCCATCCTGACCAATATCCACCTTGAGCGCACCGGAAGGAATAGTAATAACGGGATTGAGAAGATCACCATCGCCGGTAACAAGATTGCCGACGTTGTCTCGCTTGAAGGAGCCGTTGCGCGTGTACATGATGGTCCCGTCTGGACGGGATACCTGGAAAAACCCCGTCCCATCGATCGCGAGATCCAATTCATTGTTTGTTTGGCGCATATTCCCTTGGATCCATTCCTTCGCCACGGTCGTCGGTCGTACTCCGGCTCCAACCTGGATACCCACTGGGAAGACACCGACATTAGATGCATTCGTACCGGGCAGCCGTTGAATCTGGTACAGGAGGTCTGCGAATTCTGCGCGACTCCTTTTAAAGGAATTGGTATTGACGTTCGCAAGGTTATGCGCAATCGTATCGACGTTGATCTGTTGAGCCGTCATTCCGGTTGCGGCTGTCCACATGGCACGAATCATGGTTTCCCTCCAGACCAACCCTGATGGCAACTGATCATCAGAACGGCATATTCCTCAACGGCTGAGGAACTCCACCTGTTCAACGTATTGCTCATAGCACTCGTCCGACATCCTGAATGGCAATTTCAGCCATCCGGTCAAGCGTCTGAATCAGTTTTTGCGTTGATTCGTAACTTCGCATGCCCTGAATCATCTTCACCATCTCGCCGATCGAGTTCACGTTTGACTCTTCGATGTGACCGACCTGAATCTGTGGATTCTTGCTTTCCGTACCGTTTTCTGAAAAGAAGAGCCCGTCCGATGACTTCGTCGGCATCTCCTCATCCGAAAATTCCATGACTTTAATCTTTGCCACAGGCTTTTCGTCGACCCTGATCTCTCCCTGAGCTGAAATGTCCAGCTTCCCCGGTGGAATCTTGATTTCGCCCTTCGTGCCCATTACCGGAAAACCCAACCCGGTGACAAGCCGCCGATCAGAATCGAGAGATAGCATACCGTTCCTGGTGTACCGAGGCCCCTGAGGCGTCTGAACCTCCAAAAACCCGCGGCCTTGAATGGCGATATCCAGCGGATTGCCGGTCAATCGAACCCGTCCCGCTTCAAAGGTCGTCTTGATCTGGTGGGGTGCGACAAATGCACGTTCGGTTGGTCCAAAGGGCCTGGCCATGATCTGTTGAGCTAAGCTTACCGTCCGACCACCAGTCGGCATCACCGCACTGTACCGCGGAAATATCGCTTTGAACGCCTGCTCATCCTGTTTGAACCCAGCCGTGTTCACATTCGCCATGTTGTTGGCAAACACTTGCATCCGACGCTCGTGGGCCAACGCTCCGGACAAAATTGGGTAGATGCCTCGATTCATGTACTCAACTCCATAGTGGCTTCCAAAGAGTAACAGCAACCATCGTGCCAGGAGTATCTTTGCAAATCTTCTCTCTTGTGAAGTTAGGACCTACTGAATTCAGGCGAGAATTCACGATTGGAGACGACGACCGAGCCGGACAGTGCCCACCCCACTATGAATCTAGGTCCGATTCTTCCTGGTATGGTGAAAATTATTCCTAGCCAGACCGGCGGGTATCACGAAGTTCACGAGGGGAAGAGGCCAATGGTGCCCTCGGATGACCAACCATGCGTAACAGGGAACGCCACCATTACCTTTCCGCCTGCAGGTGAGCCTTGAGGCGGATGATGGCCTTGGTATGAACCTGACAGACGCGTGATTCCGTCACTTTCATCAACTCCCCAATTTCCTTCATGGTGAGCTCTTCATAGTAGTACAGCGTGAGCACCAGCCTCTCCTTTTCCGGGAGCTGCCGAATAGCCGTGGCGATCACTTCACGTTCTCGTTCGTTGACCAAGGAAGAAAGCGGATCGGGCGTATGGGTATCAGCCAGCATCTTGACGACCTTATGCCCATCCGGCTCATGCAGACTCAAGTCATCGACACTGATCATGACGGCACCTCTGGCGCGCGTGATGAAATCATCCAGTTCTTCCATCGACATCTTCAACTCCACGGCCACCTCCTCATCATGCGGAGGACGACCTAGCCGGCTCATGAGGGTGACATGCGTTTTTTGGAGAAGGCCAATGCGCTCGTGAACAGATCGTGGAATCCAATCCATCGACCGGATCTCATCCAGCATGGCTCCACGAATGCGAAACTCCGCATACGTCTTGAATTTTGCCTCGCGGGTGGGGTCGTACTTATCCATGGCATCCATTAACCCGATGGTGCCGACCGAAATCAAATCCTCGGCATCCAGATAAGCCGGAAGTCGAAAGGCCAGCCGATGGGCCATCGCACGAATCACATGCGCAAACTCTTTGATGAGCTCTTCCCGTCTCGCTCCCTGCGCTAGGAATGATTTGGGATTCTGTGATACGGCTGTCTTTCTCATGGGTGTTCCGTTGAAGCGTCCTCTCAGTTGCCTACATGCGTCGCTGTTCGTTGCCACACAAGTTGCACGGAGCTCTTGGGAAGGCCGGGTTTCGGCCACTGAGTCACCTGTTGGGCAAGCCGTTTGAAGGCCTGGGCAGCCGGTGCCTCGGGAAACATGTCGGCGACCGCCTTCTGCTGCATCACGGCCATGTGGACGTAGTCGTCGTCAGGAATTGTTCCTACCAATTCGACGGCCACATGCAGAAACCGATCGACCGCTACATCAAGCTTCCCAAACACTTCAGAGGCTTCCCGCGGACTCTTGGCCTGATTGACGAGCACCTTGAATCGGCGCTCGCGATATTGGCGAGCCAAGACTTTGATCAGAGCATAGGCATCGGTCAGGGAGGTAGGCTCCGGTGAGATAATGACCATCGTCTCGTCTGCTGACGAGGCGAAAAACGTGACAGTCGGTGATATCCCGGCACCAGTGTCGATCAACAGTACGTCCATCTCCGCAGCTAGATCGGCCAGCTGCTCTTGAATCATCAGCTGTTGCGCTTCCGTCAGTGATGTCAGGCGTGTGACACCCGAGCTGGCTGGCAGCACATGGATGCCCGCCGGACCTTGTAGCATGATCTCAGCTAAGGTATGCGAGCCGACAAGCACGTCTTCGATGGTATGCCGTGGAACCAGTCCAAGGAGGACATCAAGATTCCCAAGGCTCAGATCGGCATCCAGGATGAGGACTTTCTTTCCCATCCTGGAGAGCGAAACTGCGAGATTCGCCACGACGTTGGTTTTTCCAACCCCACCTTTTCCGCTGGTGACCGCGATGACTCGTGTTGGCGACTCACCTACAGCGTCCGCATCTTCCGATACAAGGGTGGGCCTTCGCATTCTGAATTGCATTGTGTGACCTCCAGCCAGTTATCCGCGGTGAGTTCCGACTCCTGTCATGGCAGGAGTGCCGACCGACGCTCGAACCGATTGACACCTGACCACCGGAAAGTCGGCACCGTCCTGCGCCGTGAGGAGCGTTGCCAGGCGTTCCGATGAAGCGACTTCAAGATCCCCGGGCACTCGTCGCCCAACACTCCAATAGGAAAGAGGAATACCGACTTGCTGCGACACTTCGAAGATCATGCCGAGGGATTCAGTCTCATCCAATTTCGTAAACAGAAGACGCGGACGTGGGAGGTTGCCGAAGCGCGCAGTGATACGACGAGCTTCCTGTACCCCGGTAAAAGCTGGAAGAACAACATGGGTCGTGACCGTGTCTTCGGGTAACAGACGGGCCAGCTCTTTGGCTAAGGTGAGATCGTCCGGTCCGATCCCAGGCATGTCGATCAGCACAACATCACACCGGGTCTGGCGACGCAATCCTTCAGAGACCTGACGTGCCGACAGGGCACAGGCGAACGGCACTCCCACGAGCTTGGCATACCGCCGCAACTGTTCCACCGACGTGTCACGAAAGGTATCAAATGTGATCAAGGCGACGGATTTCCGTTGCTCCGAGCGATAATAGGCCGCCAGCTTCGCCACAGCGGAGGTTTTCCCGGCTCCACTTGGTCCAAGAAAAAGACTGATCGTGGGGTGCCGCTGATCAGCCGACAGGGGACCGCTGGTAGGGATGCGCTCTGCAATGGCCCGGTGGAGAGCGCATCGCACCGACTCCTCGTCGGAGGCTTCTTCAGGCAGGAGTGTCGCGTGGACCTCATTCACAAGGAATTCAACGGTTGATGATTGAAGCCCGCGCGCCAGGAGCGGACGGCGCATGGCAACAAGGAGGGGTGATACGGGATGACCAGCCGTGTGGATTGTGTCAGGCGAGAGATCCTGTAACAATCTGGTGAGTTCAGCCACGGCCACGCGCACATGATGTTGACGTTGTCGCCTTCTCTGAACGCGCGTCGGTCTCGACGGAGGAACCGGCTGATTTCCGCATGGAGTGCCCTTGTCCTGATTCGGCTGTAGAATGGTTTGCAGCGTTTGCTGAAAGGTCTGCAACGCGACCGACGAAGGCGGTTGAGAAGCGATGGGAGCCGTTGGGCGATCGCCGACTTGACGGCTCTCGTTCGGCTGGGTGAGCTCTTGTACCTCTTGTTCAGCAGCCGCCATAATTTCCAACACCGGCCGATTGAATACCCGCAACAGCCGTCCCCCCTCACGCACCTCTTTCGACGACAAGATGATGGCATCCGGCCCAAGCTCCTCCTTGATGGCCCGCATGGCATCCTGCATCGTCACGGCATGAAATATCTTGATCTTCATCGCTTATCCTAGGACGGCTGTGCCAATTCCAGATCGATTCGAACGGTATCGAGGGATTGCAAACGAACGAACGAATCGACTTCGTTCAAACCCATGACAGGCACGGAATGCAGCAGACGATCGCTGAGCCGCCGAAGGTGGCGGCGCACAACTTGCGAGCATAGGACAATCGGTTGCTGCCCTCGAGCGGCAACTCGTTCAGCCGCTTGCTTCAGATTGCTCAGAAGTTTGTGTGAGAGCGTCGGATCGAGGTTCAACACGGCACCAGGCGGGAGTGCTGCGACTTGGTCCGCCAATGATCGATCAAGCCGTGGGTCCAACGTAATGACCTGAAGTGTTCCGTCCGGCGCCTGATATTGTTTGGTGATGGTTCTGGCAAGCGATTGCCGCGCGTACTCCGTGAGGATATCCGCGTCCTTGATGTTCGTCGCCTGGTCTGAGATGGCCTCCAAAATGGATCGGAGGTCTCGGATGGGGATCCCTTCTTTGAGGAGATTGCCGAGAACGCGCACAACCGTCCCAAGCGGCAACAGGGTCGGGATGAGTTCCTCCACCAGCTTGGGGTGCGCTTTGCCGACCTCATCCAACAACGTTTGAACTTCTTGTCTTCCCAGCAATTCATGTCCATGGCGTTTGATCAACTCAGAAAGATGCGTCGCAATGGCGGAACTGGCATCAACGACCGTATAGCCGGCAATCTGAGCCTGCTCACGAGCATCATCAGGAACCCACAGCGCTGGCAGGCCGAATGCGGGTTCTTTAGTCTCAATCCCCTTCACCAACCCTCGCTGCCCGGTTCCGGGATCGATCGCCAAGAGATGACCAGGCATGACATCCGCTTTGGCGACCTCCACCCCCTTCAAAATAATGGCATACTCATTCGGGCGGAGCTGGAGGTTGTCACGAATGTGAATCGGGGGTACTACAAAGCCCATCGATTCAGCAAACTGCCGCCGGAGCGCCTTAATCCGATCCAGCAATGCAGTTCCTTGCGTGCCCTCAACGAGTCCGATCAGTCCATACCCGACCTGAACTTCCATGAGGTCGAGCGGCGTCACGCGGGTGACGCCCTCTTCCACCTTGGCCGTGACGGGAGCCGGTGTCGGCGTCGCCTGGACCTGTTCTTGCTGGTGAAGATGGTAGGCGATCCACGCGACCGCACCACCCAATACGAGAAACGCCACATGTGGAAGGCCCGGCACGAGTCCGAGCGTCAGGAGAATCCCGGCTGCAACGCCCACCGCTTTGGAGGACATCAACAGCTGGCGAGCCATCTCTCCACCCAGATCTGTTTCCGAAGCGGCACGCGTCACGACAATACCGGCCGCCGTTGAGACGATCAGAGCGGGAATCTGCGCGACTAATCCCTCACCGACGGTCAGCACCGTATAGGTTTGCGCTGCCAACCCAGGACTCATTCCCTGCTGCAAAATACCGATCGCCAAGCCACCGAGAATGTTAACCAAAATGATAATCACAGCCGCGATCGCATCCCCTCGCACAAACTTGCTGGCACCGTCCATCGCACCGTAAAAGTCAGCCTCTTCCGTGATCTCTCGCCTACGGCGGCGTGCTTCAGTTTCATTGATCAGACCGGCATTGAGATCCGCGTCAATGCTCATCTGTTTCCCAGGCATCGCGTCCAATGTGAAGCGAGCCGCCACTTCAGCCACCCGTCCCGCCCCCTTTGTCACAACGACAAAATTGATGATGACGAGAATGGTGAACACGACCAAGCCGACCGTATAATTTCCCCCCACGATGAAATTTCCGAATGCCCGAATAACCTCGCCTGCCGCTCCAGCCCCCTCATTGCCATGCAACAGAATCAGTCGGGTCGAAGCGATGTTGAGGGACAACCGGAACAACGTGATTATGAGGAGGATGGAGGGAAATACGGAAAACTCGATCGGTCTCCGTACCTGGAGCCCCACGAGCAGAATGATGACCGAGAGCGTAATATCAAAACTCAGCAGCAGATCCAGCATGAAACGCGGTAGCGGCAGCAGCATCACCATGATAATGGCTACCACTCCAACGGACATCAGAATGTCCGGGTGTTTCAGGAGCTGATTCCCGCTTATGGGTTCTGTTGCTGTTGCCATGCCTATATGAGTCTATCCAATGCTTATGGTGCCACGCCTCTGGCGCGGTACACGAAGGCCAGAATTTCAGCCACGGCACGGTAGAGATCATTCGGAATTTCATTTCCGATCTCGACGAGTTTAAAGATCGTTCTCGCCACGAACTTGTTTTCCACGACCGGCACCCCATGATGCCGTGCCAGCTCGCGAATCTTCTCGGCGATCAGGCCTGCTCCTTTCGCCACAACAACCGGGGCCGCCATCTTCGCCGTGTCGTATTTCAGGGCGACAGCTAGATGTGTTGGGTTGGTAATCACAACGTCCGCCGTCTTGACCGCAGCCATCATGCGCTTCTTCGTCAACTCTCGCTGAACGGTCCGTACTCGACTTTTAATTAAGGGATCGCCCTCTGTGGACTTGTGCTCTTCCTTGATTTCTTCTTTCGACATGCGAAGGTCTCGTTCCCACTCATAACGCTGATAAAAATAATCGAGCACGGCCAGCCCCGCGATAGCCCCGGCAACGGCCAATCCGACTTTCAGTGACAACCAACCGGTCGTCTGTAAGACCGATCCCATATCAAATTCGATCAGTTCAGGTATTCGTAAGATGTCGTGCCGGACGACCCAGAGACCGACCCCCGTGACGATCGCAATCTTGAACAGACCCTTAATCAATTCCATCACGGACCGGAACGAGGCCAGCTTGGAAAGCCCTTTGATCGGATTGATGCGGGAGAATTCCGGCTGCAGCCCGTTTGATTTCCATAACAGGCCAGTCTGCAAGAGGGAGGCGGCACTTCCGACCACAAACACTCCGACGACGATCGGAAGACTCAACACAAAGACCGTGAGCCCGGCTTGGATGACAACCGTGTAGACTTGCTCGATGGACATTCCTTCGTAGAATTCGGCTGGGAACGAAAGCGTGAGCCCTTGCCTCGTCATCTCCGTCATTCGCTGTAGGCCGACCGGCAACATCGCCGCCAACAACCCAATCCCCCCTAAGAGAATGGCCGCCGTCGACACGTCGCGACTGATCGCGACCTGCCCTTTTCGACGCGCCTCCTCCTTTCGTTTCGGAGTCGCGGGCTCTGTCTTATTGGACTTGTCTTCAGCCATGTCCCAATGCTTTCAGAAGCCCCTGGATGGTGAATTGCAGTTGCTCCAGCTCCCGTGCCAAGAGCCCAACCGTAAACGGCATGGAGAGCGCCAAGACGGCCAACCCTCCGGCAATCGTCACAGGAAAACTCAAGACGAACACGTTGATTTGACTGACCGCCCGTCCCAGCATGGCTAACAGAATATTGATCACAAAAATTACGACGAGCACCGGCGCAGCTAATTTCAACCCGAGCAAAAACATGTTCTGAGACAACCTCAAGACATCATCCGCCACGCTCCCCGGAAGAGACGCCCCGAACGCCGGAATAGCCTCATAACTTGAAAGAATGGTCGCCACGAGAAACATATGGCCATTCATCGACAGAAACACGAGCGATGCCAACAAGGAAAAGAATCGTGCGATGATGGGAGTCTGGGCTGCCGTGGCCGGATCAAACAGCTGAACGACACCAAACCCCATTTGAATACCGATCAGTTCACCCGCAACCTCAAGTGCACTGAAAAGCAGCCGAACCGCCAACCCAATCGCCAGACCGATTGTCATTTCGCTCACCAGCCCGGCTGCGAGAGCCAGTGGGTCATACGGCATGCTCGGGAGATGGAGCATCGGAGCGAGCAACAGTCCCAAACTCAGAATCAGCGCGACTTTGACCTTCAGTGGAACCGCGCGTCCGCTCAAGACGGGGACTGCAGCCAGCAGTCCGCCGATGCGGGAAATGAGGACCAGGAAGGCCTGGAATTCCGGAAGCAGTATGTGAATCGGCTGCACGAAAGCCATCGTGTGTCACTAATGCACGTAGTTCGGAATATTCATGAGCAGATTCGACATATACGTGGTCATCACGCTCAGCATCCACGGCAGAAATAAGAGCAATGCCCCAAAGAGCGCCAACACCTTCGGCACAAAGGTCAGCGTGGCTTCATTCAACTGCGTCATGGCCTGCAAGGCACTGATGGCCAGTCCGATAACCAGACTCAGCCCAAGGATCGGAGACGACACCAACAGCGTGGTTTCAAGTGCCTGCCTACCCAATTCAGTCACCATTTCTGGCGTCATGGCGTGTTCCCTCGTTGCTCGTATCTTGTGGTTCGTGAAACGTTCTCCAACCGACCGGAGCACGGCGCTTCACGTATCACGCTACACTATCCATGCTTCACTGAAAGCTTCTCACCATCGACCCCACAACCAAATACCACCCGTCGGCTAAGACAAAGAGAATCAACTTGAACGGAAGTGAGATCACCACTGGCGGCAGAAGCATCATTCCCATCGACATGAGAATGCTCGCGACGACCATATCGACGATCAAAAACGGGATATAGATCAAAAAACCAATTTGGAATGCGATCCTCAGCTCACTGAGAATGAACGCAGGAATAATCGCGTGAGTCGGGACATCTTCCACTCGTTCCGGCTTGGGAATTTGACTCAACGTGATGAACAGTTCCAAATCCTTGTCTCTGACCTGACGCAGCATGAATCCGCGAATCGGCGCACTTCCTTTCTCCCAGGCCTCTTCATACGAGATTTGCTCTGCCATGAGCGGTTGCAAGGCACTGCTGTACACAGCCTGACCAACCGGCGCCATGATGAACATCGTTAAGAATAGGGCCAATGACAACAAGACTTGATTGGGAGGAACCGCCTGAGTTCCAAGCGCCTGACGCAGGAATGACAGCACAATGACGATCCGCGTGAACGAGGTCACCATGATGAAGAGGGCCGGCGCCAGGGACAGCACCGTGAGAAGGATTAGGATCTGGATGACGACGGCGGTTTGTTTGGGACCGTCTGGTCCGAAATCGAGACTGAGAGACGGACCACTCGCCATCACCTCAGATGCCGACATCAGGAAGAGCGCTGTCGCACAGAGGCCGCTCACCCAGATGATCATGTATCCCTTCTTGAGACTATGGTCCATGAACGTCCTTCTCGCTAGAGGCAGTGACGAGATCACGACGCCGAAGCCATGACGAAAAGACCGAATCCGGAATGGACGAGGTTTGCGTGGACGACGTGTCCGCGGTCTGTGCCAGCAATTCTGTCACGTGACTTGAATCGTTGATACGTCCCAGAGGGACAAGATCGGTTGCCGTCGTCCCAACGATCAGATACTCGCCGGCGACTGACACCAGCGATATCGTCTTACGCGGAGCCACATATCCTGTGGCCAACACTTGAACGAGTGGACGCCCTCCGACCGCTCCCCATCGATTTCCCATGATTCGTCGGAAGACAACCGTCACAATTCCGATCAATACCAACACAATCGCCAAGGCGGAGGCGGTACGGAACAGGCTTTCCCACAGATCGATCACAAGCTCTCCTCCGGCCGCTCAGCGAAGCTGCTGCACGCGCTCCGCCGCGCTGACCACATCCGTCAGTCGAATGCCGAATTTTTCATTCACAACGACGACCTCGCCTCGAGCCACTAGCTTGTTATTGACCATCACCTCCATCGGTTCTCCGGCCAATTTGTCCAGCTCGATGACTGAGCCTTGGGCCAGTTGCAACAGATCGCGGATCGCCATTTTGGTAGACCCGACATACACGGCGACGCTCATGGGAATATCGAGTAGAAAATCCATATTCTTCGGCGTGCCTCCTACTTCTCCGCCTTGAACTGGCGGAAACGTAGCGGGCTGAGGAGAAGCCCTTCCTTCATCTTGAAGATCGGCGCGCATCGCAGATTCTGATTCAGCCATAATTGCTCTCTTCGTTGTCTGAGGATTAGTTCATCACTTTGGTCACACGACAGGCATGATTGCCTTTATAGATTCCGGGACTGCCTTGAAACTTCTGATAGCCTTCGATATAGCAATCAAGTGGATCACCTGGGCGTTGATCAAGGAGGATCACGTCTCCCTTGGAGAAGTTCATGACATCCTTCACCGTCACCGTGGCTGATCCAAGTCGTACGGCGATTGGGAGTGAGCATTCTTGCAGTCGTTCGCGGAATCGCTGGCTCCAGTCTCCGCCCTGATCCACTTGATCTGACACCAACCCGGAGTAGAGTTTCTCCTTGATGGGCTCGAGCATCGCATATGGATAGACGATGTACAGTTCCCGTGCAGTTTCTCCCAGCACGACCTGCAGCGTCACAACCACGACAACCTCAGAGGAGGTGACCACCATCGCAAACTGAGGATTGCTTTCAGAACGCAAATACTCCACTTTCACCGGCACAACGGCATGCCAAGCCCTTTCCAGATCGACAAGCGCTTGAAGCAGCAATTTTTTGATGACCCTCAGCTGGACGGGCGTGAAGTCCCGTCCTTCGGGTTTCACATGCGTCTGACCTTTCCCACCAAAGAAATAGTCCACGATCAAATACACGAGGAACGCGTCCATCACGAAGAGGGCGCTGCCCCGCAACGGTTGCATGTGAAACACGTTCAAGGACGACGGCATCGGTATCTTCTTGAGAAACTCACCGAATTTGATCGCCTGCGTTCCGACGACGGCGAAGTCAATCGCCTCACGGAACATATTGGTCCAGACCACGGACTGACGCCGAATGAAGCGATCGTTGATCATCTCCATGCCGGGCATTCGACCTCGAATGATCCGCTCTTGGTTGAATAAATCGTATTGGGAGACTCTTTTTTTGGCTGGCTGGTTTTCCTTGGGAGCCGTATCGACTTCTCCGGAGACGACCCCTTTCAAGAGCGCATCGATCTCTTCTTGCGAGAGAATTTTATCCATAATGTCGACTGTTATTGAACGACGAAGTCCGTAAAGTATGCGGAACGGACACCGGGTTTCGGGAGGAGGCTATTGATGCGCTGCGTAATTTCGTCACGCAGTTGGAATTTCCCTTGTGTCGTCCGGACGGCATTCACATCCTTACTACTGAGCAAAACCAGCACGGCATCACGGACTTGAGGGACTCGCGCAGACAAGTCCGTGGACACGGCCTCATTCTCCACTTCAAGTTTAATCGTAATCTTCAAGTAACGAACGTCCGGCGTATCCGCGAGGTTCACGATAAAGGGATCTAAGTCGAACATGGCGCCTGGTGCGGCCGCCTGACCTTGCTTTCCCCCGCTGTGAGAGTCGGACTTCGCCGCCGCCTCGCTTTTATGCTCTTCTGAATTTTCCGAACCTTTGTCCGATCCGCCCAATAACTTGACAGCTACCACAGCCCCTCCGACACCAAACAAAAGTGCGACCACTGATACGATTATGAGTAATTTGATCGGAAACGCAGGAGCGGGGACCGCTACTGAGGATTTTTCGTCTGCTGCGGCAGCATCTGCCATAACTCCTCCTCACATGACTCGTTGGCCAGCTGAGGGAGATTGCAATGCATATGCCATTATGTGGAACTAGGCCATCACTGTGATGATCAGCAATCAGTACAGCCAACGCGCAGTTACGGAGGAATCCCCAAACGCGCAAGGTAATTCCTTCACTTCTCGTCAAGTAATCCGTTGACGGCGTCAATAAACTGACGGGGCTGGGCGGGTGCTACGGTCGGAGGGGGAACGAGGGAGACGGAGTGGGCTTGGCCTAGGTCACGTGCTCACCCCAGGCCAAGCCTCTAGCACTTATCGTTTCAGATTGACCAATTCTTGGAGAATATCATCCGAAGTCGTGATCACTCTCGAATTCGCCTGAAACCCTCTCTGCGCTGCAATCATCTCGATAAAACTTTCACCAAGGTCCACATTCGACAGCTCAAGCGTGCTGGAAAGGATTCGCCCAAGGCCCGCAGACGTCGCGGGACTGACCAACGGTTGCCCGGATATGCCTGACTCGGCGAAGGTGTTCTTACCGGTTCGAACAAGTCCCAATGGATCCGGGAAGCGTGCGAGAGCCAATTGAGCCAACGGACGAACCTGCCCGTTGGAGAACCTTCCGTTAATTACCCCGTCAGTCTCCACTGAAAATGCCTGGAGCGCTCCGGCACCGAAACCGTTTTGAGTCTGCTGGACTAACCCCGATGGCGCGCCGAACTGTGTAGTGAGGTCGACTCCCGCACCACCGTCCGTTGTCACGCTGGTGCCAAAATCAAAAGTAATCAGCTGATCGGTGGTCGCACCGACAAAATCGATTTGTGCTTGTCCTACTATGGCTCCTGCAGTCCCCGCTGGGGTACCGCTGTCGTAACTGGTGATGACGCTCTCGGTATCGAGTGCGCCGCTTGTTGCAAACGTCAAGGTTCCGGAAGCCAAGCGCACGAGTCCAAGCGAGGCATTGATATTGGACACATCGTAATTGGCCGTAACAACCTCATTCGTACTGCCGACGATGTTATAGTCCCACGTGTTCGCCGCAGTCTTTGAAAAGTAGGTGGTGAGGAGATGACTATTGCCAAGGGAATCATAGACGGTGAACGACGTCGAAAACTGAGATGTCCCATTGGGATCCACGAGTGAGAAGGTGCTCGTCGTCGATTGTGAATTGAGATTGGCCCCGATATCGACGGTCGTGGTGGAATTTGGCGGTGCAGTCGTGGTGGGTAACGTAACCCCTCCGATGCTGGCCGTGATCAGACCGCTGGCATTGACTTGATAGCCTTGTAGGAAGAATCCGCTTGGGTCGACGATGCGGCTCTGAGCATCCAGATGAAATTGTCCTGCCCGTGAATAGAACGGCGCCCCGCTCGTATCGCGGAGGACAAAGAAGCCATTACCGTCGATCGCCAAATCCAGTGCATTGCTCGTCGTGCTGAGGGACCCCTGACTGAAGTTTCCCTGCACTCCGTTGAGTGACACACCCAGACCCGTCTGAATCGCCCCGCCCGCTCCTCCGAGTGAAGAACTGATCAGATCAGCGAACACGGAACGGCTGGATTTGAACCCGATCGTACTCAGGTTGGCGATATTGTTCCCTATGACCGATAACGCATTCCCATTCGCGTTGAGCCCGCTGACGCCCGTAAATAGCGACGACAGTATCCCCATCGGTAGAACCCTCCTCTTGTTTATCGCAGTTCGACGATCGCAGATGGATCAATGGCTAGATCACCGACAAGCAGCTTGGCTTGTCCTTCTTCCATACGGACTCCGGAAACGATGAGCGAGGCACGCCCTTCCACTGGGACCGCCTTCCCTTCAACATCAAGCGCTGAAATGACATACCGGTAGAGCCCTTTCGGCATCGCGATGCCGTCTTGGTCCTTACCATCCCATTCAGCCGCATGGACGCCTGCGAGTTGATCACGGTACTCCAGGCTCCGGACAATCTGTCCCTGATGGTCCTGAATGCTCACGAGAACTTGCTGGGCATTCTTGTCCAGTGTATAGCCGAAGGCCGCGGGGCCATCTCCAAGTTGAACCACCGGCTGCCCAATAGTGACCGTTCGACCAATCATGGGAAGCAGCGTGAACTGTAGAGACGCCGTTTGGGCATCGAGACTCTGCTGAAGGAGCTGAGCCTGCTTGGCGCTCTGTTCGAGCTGGCTGAACTGAGCGAGTTGTGAGACGAATTCGGTGTTGTCGGTCGGCTTCAACGGGTCTTGGTTCTTGAGTTGTGTGACAAGTAGCTTAAGGAAATCATCCTGGCCCAACTCCTGAGGTCCGGTTCTTTCCGGCGTCGATGCAGGTGCTGCGGAGCTCAACGCTGAAACATCAATCATGTCGATTACCCCCTCTCGGCTAGGCCACCAAACTCAACAGACCGTGACTTGATCTTCGTGTTCCATCTTGCTTCTCTTGCTGAGTATCCTGTTTCATTTCAGGCGAACCCTGGTTCCAGGGTTGTCCTTGTTCCTGAGACGAACCCTGCTGGAATGAACGACCGGCACCTTGGCGATCGATGTCAACACGGAATTGTCCCATATCTAATCCGCTCGCTTGCAAGGCCGCCTGAAGTCGATCCTGACCGTTGACAATGAACTGTCCGACTTCGAGTCTGTCGGAAGAGAAATGAGTATGGACCACATCATTGGTCATCGCAACGCGGATGTTCACCTGTCCCAGGTCTGGCTGAGCCACGTTGACGACCACGGAACGCATCACCGAAACCCCAGCCGATTGAGTCGCATCCTCCGCATGTAACCCGGGCGTCACATGAGGGCCAAACGATGTCGCTGCGGGAGTTCCATTAGTAGACATTCCATGGCGAGGCGCTCCAGGTACTGCCGATTCCGCTACGGATCCATTTGCGATCGTGTGATCAACAACAAACGGTTGATGGATCTTTGGTTCACCATCCTCCATCTGTCGCCCGTTGTGACCCGACCACAGCTCATCGAACTGCTCAGACCCCTCGTTGCCGAACTGTCGCCCATGAGAAAAAGACTGCTCCGTGCGTGCGCCGAGAGCATCATAATCGCCAAGAGCGTGCATATGCTGGGCTGCCTGACTGGAAACGGAATGATCGACTAGCCCTCCCTCGTGCTTCGGTGCCTCGTCGTTGGCAACAAGAACTTTCCCGTCCAACGATGTCTTCCCGATATGAGCCTGAACAACTTGTAGAGGAATGTTCGGATCCTGAGGAGAAAGAGGTGAACCGGGAATTGAGTCTTTGGAGACAGGTGGCGGTGATGCAGCATCCGCATTCGTCAGAGAGGAGCGGCCTCCGATGGCCTCAGGAGTTGCCCTCAAGGGGTCGATCGACTCGTGCGAGATCAACGGGTGCTGTGAGCTCGTGTCCAAACCAGCTTCGTCGCCAATCACATGCTGTTCTGTCTCGTTCTGAACTTCTGCCTGGTCAACAACCTGAGGCTGGGCTGGAACAGAAATCAGACTCGATATCGGAATAGCCCCTTGGTCCTGGGATCCAGACCCAGCCTCAGTTTGACGAGGTGCAGATTCAGGGTCTGTCCTTGTCTCGCCCGCAAGCTCATCGTCATTCCTACTTGTTCCCGTTCCCTCCGTTTTCTGGGAGGAGACAGAAGACCTCGCTGGTTGAGTGTTACCCTTGATCCCTTTCCTCTCCTTGGTACGAGACCCATCATCGGTCTGGTTTACTGGCCGAGCGTCCTCCGCTTCGCGAATCGTGGCTCGCCCCACCTCACCCCGAACTGACCGAAGAACCGATGAAAAGCCTCTCCGACTGCCAGTCGAGTTGAGTGAAGTTTCCCGGACATTTCGCGCGCCACTATCGCCGGGCGCCCCGGAGAGAGCAGAAAGTATGTCTGGAGCAAAAGTTGCCACGTACGTTGGTCCTCGTGATAATCCGGCACTGAGGAATACAATCCCTATGCCACACAGGTTGATCGGAAAGCCTTTGATATCTCGGCTTTTACAATGATGAGGCCAACGACGTTCTCAGGAGAACGGAAAACTTGATTAGGTGGTGGGCAAAAGTTTCCTGCACCCGAATGACGGCTTGTCTTTTCCTGGACTACAGAGGTGCTTTCAACTGCGGAGGCGATTTCTGTCGGCGATCCTCCGGCCGTTTGAACTTGAAATGCCAATCGTGCTGGCCGGATTCGGGAGAAGAGTGGAACCAACCTTCGGCGGCGAAATGCTCGTCGGACTTTGACTTCCCTTCTGGATAGAACTTGAACCGCAGATGCTTCCCCTCATCACCATTCGCTTCATTGGGGTTGAGATTGCCGGAAATTTCCACATGATCTTCCAGCCGATCAAGCGCTTGATCGAACAGCGAACGCAAGAGATTCATATTCAGCGCCTGCTCGAAGGGTTGATCAGGGTCGAATGATTCCGGCTCACTCGCCCACACCGGAGCGACCATGCACATCAAGAAGATGGCTGCTACCACAGTTCGCAACATGGGATCACTGTAATCCTTGGATGCAACCCGGTCAAGAGTTCCACATATAGAAGGACATCCTGATGGCAGTCACGAAGACCTTTGGAACGCCTACAAGCCATAGTCCACTGCGATGAAGCGCCATCAACACGTCTATTGAACGAAGCATCGCGACTATCGCAGAAGGCCTTGGTCAGACTCACTACGAGAGGGCGGTGAAGAACATTGCATCCTCATCCTACCCTTTCTTCCTCAGGGTCAGTATCTCCAGAAGCTTGGATGGATCTAGTCCGAGAGGTAATCTCAACAGCGTTGGCAACGCGGGAGCCAAGGCTGCTAAGACGGCTGGCCGGAACTCCTCTTGAGTATAGAGGATGAAGCCGGCCAGACCGAGGAGCCCGACTTTCATTGCCCAGATGGCTTGCTCCCCTAACTTTACGGGCTCTTCCTCTTCGAGGCTCTGCAGCAGACTCGTCTCTTTCTTAAACATTTCCTTGATGAAGGCACGATCATCCTTGCCGTCCTTGACCAGTTGCGGGTTGGGCTTAAGTCGGACGAGCCCTTTACTCTCCAAGCCTACTAGCCCCTCGCTTTTCCCTGTCAAAAAACGGTCATCTGCAAGGTGATGCAACACCAATTTCTCACTCCGCGAGCATTCGCCCCACTGGCCTTGGACATCGCCTGGCGAGACTCTATCTTGACGCGGCTCCCAGAGAAAGAATACTTGCCCAGCAACCATACTCGGGAGGCCGTAGGAAACACATGCGAATATGAGAGCGCTCATGAGTAGAAATCCTATTGCAGGCCATATGAGTACTACGGATAGACAGATTGATAGCCCCACTAATACGAATAGGCGGATTGATATGTCCTTAGGAACAGTTGCTTCTTGACTGTCCGAATTCAGATCGGGCCGGCGGACTAACTTCCACCAGCGTACGCAGGGGAGTAGTCCCAAAACTATCAAGCCCTCATAGAGGTAGAGGTCGTATGGGACAGCGGGAGGCAAGTTTTCTGGATTCTTCAAATCCTTTGGGTCAGTCCTTTTCTCTAAGAATCTCCCTGTTTCGGTTCCAAACTGAAAACTGAACAGGCGTCGAACGGTGGCATACACGGGTAAAAAGTTGGACAGTATGGGTTGCTGTGCGGGAGAGAACAGAAAGGTGGTAACAGGGAGCCCCTCAAGTTTGCTGTCCCGGTGTTCTAAGAGCTTGTCGACGAAACCATTCTCTTCTACGTCGGTGGGCTCCTTTGATTTGGATTCTCCCTTTTGCGAGTAAAAGTCCCTCAGTCGTTGCCTTCCCTCCTCCAAGTCCTTCTCATGGTCATACTGTGAGAATTCCGCGTACAATCTCACCTCCTCATTATAGGCCATCGTGAAAAAGTGGAACGCGGGCAACATGGCAAACAGGAGGAGAGAGCTCACCAACATCAGGAGATAGCCAGAGCGATGGTTTGGAACGAGACGCTTGGGGAACCACATACTAAACTTCGTGGGCCTAGCTAGATAGTAGATCATAACGATCTGGACGACTGGAAGGAGAAAGATTCCGGACAAAGTTATAAGAAGCACTGGATCCGAGACTCCTAACATGGGCACTAAGTAGAACGTTGTGGCCCCGTACAGCACCAGGAGAACGACGTTTAGAATGAAGACCAACGCATACGTGCGAGACTGCTTAGGGTCAGGCCAAATTAGGCCCCTGTGTTCCCCCTTAAGCAACCGATTGATAAGCAACCAGAAGAACCCAACGCCGAGAATCAGCAAGGCATAAAGTACGAACAGCGTCACGGCAAAAAACCCCGCCTCAAGGAGAGGGGCCTCGAGGACATCCTGATCCAAATAAACCACGAGCGACCATTTCGGAGGATCTTTAGCCACCTGAATTCCCTTTCCGCTCTGTAGACACGCTTTACCAGTATTAGCGCCAGGATTCGTGCAACCTCCCCATTTGACCGGCATCACGTAGAACCTACGATCTTTTCCCCAATACTGGCCGGAGAAAGGTTCCGATTTGCCCGTCCAGACAGCAGCCCGCAATTGCTCGTTGTGATCGGTTTCGGCAAAGAAGTTCTCGCGCAGATTCCGATGAGAATCTGAATGAAACTGTACTTTCCCCTCTTGATCGATCACGGCGAACCCCATACCGGGCAGTACGACAGTTTCCATTACGGAAGGCAGTTTCCCTTGCAAGGCAGCGACCCATGGCCCCCCAATTTGGGAAACACGGCTTTTCGTTGAGACCATGGCAAAGTTCTCCCCCGTGGTCCACGAATAGATCGACTCAACCCAAAACTGCGCCCCGCTTCGAATCCGCTTAACATATTCTCGGTCATCAAGACGCAGTTGTCTCTCTGAGCGTTTCCACGACCAATCCACACGCTTCTCTCCTTTTTCGTCCACCCACAGGACCTTGGACAGATCGTAGAATAGCAGGTACATTTTTCCATTAGATTCGACAGTATTTCTGAGCTTGAGCTCATACTTATTCCGGGCGTTATCATAGCGGTCTATCGTCAGCTCTTCCGACCAGAGTGGCGCTCCTTTTAACTTGCCGTTCTTGACATATGTTTCTTTACACCACTGATCAATTTTATTGAGCTGTTCCTTCGCATCCTCCACATCACGCACGAAATTGTCATGGATCTTAGTGGCAGCCTCCTTGAGCCTTTCATCAAACTTAGTCCTCGCGGACAGGAAAGTGGCAAGGATGACCACTAAGAAGGTGACCGCCCCGACCCAGAGCACTGGGCAATACAGCAGTGCGAACACGTCGCCCTGTGAGAGTGCATCAGTCGATCTCATGGATTGCAGCTTGAGATACGGCAGACTCAACGCTCCCACCAAGATCAGGGAGATGGTGACGAGTAAATAAGACGTCGGAATTGTCTTGGCTTGGACGTAGAAGTCGTGGGAGGGTACTATTCCGACAACCAGAAAATCGAATGATTCCTTCTCTGCTTGGTCTTTCTGCGCGGTTGCTTGCCCAAACGGCCAGCGAACGGCTTGACCAAATATCAAATACTCCGTGTCGCCTTTGGAAAACGGCTCGAAGATGGGCGGGACAATGGGCTCACGATCCTTGTCGCCCTGCGCTGGGCCTCCTTGAGCAGGGTAGCAAGGTTCGCAAAGCGGTATTCGGGGGTATGATGTGCGACTCGCCGTTGATGAACCACATTGCCTTGCGAATCGGTTAAGAGGAGGTCTCCGAAGATCGGCTCCACCGGTAGGGGTTTCATGATCCCTTTGAGATCAACTTGTGCCGTTATAAGCCATGACTGACTGTCATCCCGGGAATCGTAACGATAATCCAGCTGTACTTCGCTTCCGATAAAACTAGCCTGAAAGGTTGGGACATCTGTTTGCTCTTTCTTGAGCATAACCCTCTTTATATGGGACAGTTTGCAGAACTCCTTCCCAAGCTGTTTCTCCATAGTTCCAGGCTTCTCAGCAGTCCCAGTCTTAGGTTGCAAGCCAGGGTCACATTCAAGAACCTGTTCCTTACTGGGAGATTGCCCATGAAGGATTGACTGAAACATCTTTTCATACCTAGCGATTACCTGACCGAGATTTTCGCCCCGTCCCGCGAGATACCGAAAATTACGCTCCATTAAATATCTTTGCTTTATCGCCGCCTCGTGCTGATACAACACCCAGTACACACCGAGTACGGCAAGAACCACAAGGAGCGCGACGGTAAAAGTAGGGAGGAGACTTGGTGTTCCTTTTGCCCTATCGCTCTTCGTCCCTTGCCCCGTCGGCATGTCTGGTGATTCAGAGAACATGGTTCCTGCTCCTATTTACCCCGTCCGGTTAGTCCCTGGACTCGGATCGGGAATCAAATTCGTCGTTCAGGAAAGAGGCACGCGCCATCGGCCAGCACTGTTCACGAACATATCCAGAGGCCGTAGGTGCCGGGTGTCGGACCCCTTCGCCCCGCTTTACCCTGAGAACCGAGAGCCGTGGGTGGAGCGCATGACCGAAGGGTCAAGCCACAGCAACATACCTGCCAGTCGCAGGCAGCGCCTAGGCCCTAATTTACCGCGGAGCAGAGACGATCAAATGGCAAAGTCAAAGCCCGGGGCGGCTCCGTCCCTCCCATCTCTTCCGTGTCACCAGCACAAGATGATCGAGGGCACAGCTATTCATAGATGACGAATCCGGCAGCCGGGACCGTCAGCCGCACTGCTCGCGTATCATCATTGAGCGTCTCCGCTGTGAGTTCCCCGCCGAGTTGAGCCGGATCGGTCGAATAAATGCACGTGAGGTGATCGCCCTTGCGATGGAGGTAGCGATCCACTATGGTCCAGGCCGTCCTTGGCTTGTCACGATCGGTATTGAACGCAACGAGTATCTCGCGGTTGTCGAAAATGCGGGACCACGGGACGATCGAATGGATGTTGGACCCGATCATAGCCGGGTACCCAAACTGCATTCCGTCGTCTGAGATTTGCCGCAAATACTGTCGCCCCCGCCGGAGCGCGAGTTTCTGCGCTCGAAGCGCGAGAACCTTTTGAAGTTCTCGATACACCGTGTACTCTTCGTTGAAGAAATGGCGATCGCGGCTTCGAAAGGCGCCGAACGCTCCTCCGAACATCGCCTCCCGGATATACCGATCATCGCCTCCTTCACCATCGAAGCTTTGTTCTGAGCCATAGTAAATACAGGGAATGCCAAGCGTCAGCGCATTGAGCCCGAGCACATTGAGTACCACCTTGTCACCAGAATCTCCGGCACAGAACCGTGCCTTGGACGAGCCCTTACGGACTTGATCGTGATCGTCAAAAACCGTAACCACCTTATTCTTAAACCAGACATGCGAGTCCTTCTGGACGAGGAGCGAATTCCGGAACAGATCGAAATATTCTCTTGGATTCCGCTTCCCTTTGACGAGATACTCAAGTTTGTCTGGAATATCATCGATTCCCAGCGCGGCATCCATGCCCGTCTCTTCGAGCGTTTCAAAGGCTCGCTTCCTTCCCCCCGTGATCTCGCCAATCAGATAAAAGTTCTCCTTGCCCAAACGCTGGGTAAACTCGTGGATCACTGCGGTGAAATAACGCATCGCGCCGAGATCCATGTGTTTGACAGTATCCACTCGAAAGCCATCGAGATCAGCAAAGGCGATCCAGAACTTATAGATATCGCACAGCGCATTCAGAGCCGCTGATGGTTGGTACCGTTCAATTCTGTCTTTGCCTGACGCATCAGTTGGGGCTTCACCAAGGTGGATGTCCTTGAGATCAGAGAAGTCGCCCTCGATGAATTCGGGGTCGTAGTCCCAGTTACTAATCCGGCCCTTCTGCGTAAACGTGGAAGAGTCTTGCAGCTCAACGGGCCAGACGGCGCCATCCGGCCACACGGCCGGATGGTGTGCCAGATCAACCGGAGCGAACGGTAACGATGGAGAGCCAGTACCGTCGCGGTATCCTCGAACCAGGTAATGGTGGCCATCCCAACGCGGGTCTAGATACCACGTATGGGTCGTCGGATCTTCAGTCCAGTAGCGGTCCGGATCATAGGAAAAGACGTCGCCACTATGGTTCAAGATGATGTCGAGAATCACATAGAGGCCGAGACGATGCGCCATAGCCACCATGCTCTTTAGATCGTCTCGCGTTCCAAACTGTGGATCGACATCGAGAAAGTCCTGTGTCCCATAGCCATGATACGTGTTGCGGATCCGGACTTGTTTGAAAATAGGACTCACCCAAATCGCGGTCACCCCAAGCCGCTTCAGATACCCAAGCTTGCTTTCGAGCCCCTTCAGGGTTCCTCCCACCCAGGTGGTGCCGGCTTGTCTCCATTTGGCAGCATCGTTCGGGGTCTTGATGGCATTGCCGTTATCCGTTCCTTGAAAAATTGGCGTGGTTCCGGTCGTCACAAGCTGGTTGTTATTGTCGCGATACCGGTTTTCTCGACCGTCCGAGAAGCGGTCCACCATCATGAAATAGAGCACCTGATCCTCCCAAGCGCTCGGCGATGGGTGATAGGTGCGGCTGGTGGTCAGTGCTTGGAAATCGATGTCTTTGATCCGCTTGTCGGCCATGGTTTCCTCAACAATAAATGGTAAGAGTGCAATTTCTGGGGAGGTCTACCTCATTCGGTCATCCCCTAGTTTCCCCATTCAACTAGCCTTAAGTTGGCTGGCAGCCTGCTGTCAAAGAAATTGTTCTCCGCCCTCAACTTCCGGACTTTCTCAGTCAATACGCATGTTAAACCCCAAATTGTTGAGCAGGCTCCCCCTAGACAGCCATTTTCATAGGTGACCCTAATTCAGTTTTCCCATTTCATCTAAACCACGAGAGACTCCAGGAAGCGAAACGTTACTTGCAGTCTGGCTCCGTCACGCTCGATATGCAGCTTCTGCGAATCGGCTGCGTTGAGCATGGTGTCCACTGTGAAAACGAACAGCACCGGTGTCTCATTCGATGCGAACGACACGTAGACGTCATTGCATAGCAGCCAAGCGTTTGCGTAGGGATGCTGGAACGTCTTCTGGAACGGATGGAGGGCGGCAAATGGTTGCAGGTAGGTCTGTACGAGCTGGGGGAACAGACTGGGCGGGTTCTGCAGGTCAGGGAAGCTGGCGGAATATGTCGCCTTCTTCAGCATCACTTGCAGCGTGCCGTAGGTCAGGTCCAGTGTCGGCAGGAAGGAGAGCGACTGCGCCAGGTTCAAATGTGCTGGCAGCGTGGCCTCCAGTTGCACGTTGATGTGCTCATCCGTGGAAACGGCATACGGATACCATTCCACGATGACGCCGCCCACATCCACCGCATGCCAGCCTAGCGATGGATTTATACGCGGCGCGACGCCCCCTGTCAGATCCGGAGGCACGGGGGATACGATCTGCCCGTCTGCCTGCCGGTACATGCCATAGCGAGCGGTCATTATGTGATCAAGGTCGATGAGGAGATCACCCCGGCTCACCAGTTCCGGCCCCAGTGGCCCTTTCAGCCCCATCCACCACCATTCCGGGGCTACCTCAGGGCGGCGCACAATCCCGCCCCACGCGTAGTGAGTGCGCGTCAGGCGGTAGGTAATCGGGATGTGAATCGTGCCAACGGCATCACTCAGGCCCGGCAGCGCCGACGGGCTTGCCAGCTTCAAGACAGGAGTGCCAACCGTCCATTCCTCGTCGGTCTCTTCATAATCGGTGGGATACTTGCCCCCTTCCGCGGGCGGGTTGTAACCACCGGGCAAAGTTACGTTCGGTAGACTTTCCCCACTCAGGTGTTGCCGCCAGTCAAAGTGGAGCGCCTTTGCCGTCTTCTTGAATTGCGACAGGCGATAGGCGGCCACGCCGTTCAGATAGTCGGTGGCCAGCGTTATGGCAAAGTCGCCGGCACAGGTAGGCAGCGTGAGAGCAGGCAGCGGCGTTGGAGCCCGGTCAGCGGGTAAGGTAATGCGCGCCCCGATGAGTTGGGCTTTCCCCGGATTGGAGACGACCACTGCTGTATCTAGAGCGGGAGCGGGCGCATCCTCGAAGTTGAACAAGTCCGGGAAGCGCAGGTCAAGATCTGCGATAAAACCCTCCACACTCTCGCCAACCTCGTCGAGCAAATCTCCTTCAAATGCATTTGCCAGAGTGAAGATAGCGCTAAGGACCTCCGTCATGCCCAGGGTGAAGATGTTGGAGCCGTGGAAACCGTAGCTGATGTTAGCGTGGCTGCTTGAGCCCAACTTGGCCTCTAGCTTGATCTGCTTGCCCACCTGGGTGGGCACCAGCTCAAGCGATAGGAGGACATCTTTGGCGACGACAGTCGCGTTGCCGGACTGGATTTCCACAATGTTAGCGGCGCCAAAGGTAAAAAAGCACAAAGCCACGTTACCTACGCTGCCCGACGGTTGTGTTTCGTACTCAAAGTCAACGGTGACGCGCTCGATAGCGACGTCCAGGCGCAGTCCCTGAGCCGTGACATCCAGTGTCTTGAGGACGTTGCTGCCAGGCTGCAGCTTCATCTTGAAGCCGCGCGCATCAAAATCAAATGCCCAGCACGAGTAATTGTAGGGCTTTTGCCGGTCAACGACGGGGCCAGCGAACCGTTCCTGGAGCACATCGTCCACGAGCTCAAGTAGGATCTTCTGCCGGTATTTCTTGTGATCGACGGCCGTGGGTTGTGTGCCGCCGAACTCCGGTGGCGGTTGCTCCAGGCCGTTGAGGAACGTGCACCAGCGCTGGTTCGCCTCCACTTTCTTGTCAGCGAAGATGTTCTTCAGCCATTGCCCGTACATAGCGTCCATCTCGGGTGGTATCTCACCCTTGTTGACAGCACTGGGAAGGATGTGCAGAGCGATGGCCGACTTTAACAATTCCCGCACCCGGGTGAAGGCGTTCAGCTTGCTCGTGCCCAGCTTCTTGGCGGCGCGATCGTACCAATCAAGGATAAGGCCGCCCTGGCTATCGTACTGATCGAATTCGCCGCAAGTCTTGGCGATCTCGTTTGCCAGTTGCTGCACCTCTTTTATGATGCTGGGAGCGATGATCCAGCCTATGTGTTCGCCGGAACCGGCCCCGAGGGCGTAGGTCCAGACACCGGGCTCGGGCACCTTGTTGCGGGCCTCACCATGCAGTGGCGTCAGGCCGACCATGCGGTAGCCTTCCACGTCCAACACGCCGGGTGCCCCGCGTTTTGCCTCGATGATGGCAATCTCGACAAGTGTTGCCCCCGTCTCCCCAGCTTCCAGACTGACTTGCTGTGGCAGACCGAAGCTCGCCAACTGTTCCCAGTAAGCCGCATCATCGTCTTCGGGCTGCAACCAGAAGAGATCGCCCCAGAAAGTGCGTGCCTCCAGCATACTGAGCCTGAGGCCGAGCGGGACGCTAGCCCGCAGCAGCGTGCCGTTGTTCAGGTAGATGCACAGTTCTTGGGTTTCCTCTTGGGGCAGCACCCAGCTGGTCGGAGCGGCCTTACGGGTGGGTACGCGCAAGGCGTGGACGGTGCCAGCCTTGTGGTCAACAAATTGGCCCCGACGCCAGGAGCCGGTCGCAACTTCCAGTTCATAGCTAACGAGACGGTCGCCGGTGGCCTCGTAACCCTCGACACGGATAGCGCCTTGTGCGACCGTCACCGTAGCGCGCGCGAAGGCTAGCAATTGCTCGGTCAGCGCCAGTGCGTTTCGATTTCCAAGTGCATCTTGCCCTTTGCCGGTAAGGGCTGTTTGAATGGTAAGAACCAGGGCTGACTCTTCATTTGCCGACATATCTCTATCTCCCTTTCAGTTTGGTTCACCAGCAGGCTTCGGAAAAATCTTCTGTTTCCCTACTCCAAGGGGGCGAAGGACAGGATGCGCAGGAAGTAGGAGAAGACAAACTGGAGTCGAGCCCTGTTATCTGCAGTAGATCCGCAGCTTCAAAGTCTGGTAATACGCAAGACAAGCTTCTGCCCCTTATTCCCTGAAATTACTGCGATGAGAATGACTAGGCTTCGCCTTAACACAGGTGTCTACTCGCTCCCAGATTCGTAAGAGTTTCCCGTTCTTTCTTTTCAGCGAGCGGAAGAAACCAAGAACCATTTCCCCTCCGAGGCAAAACAATAGAATCTGACCTCTTCAATTGCGCCTCAGACAGCAGTCGATCACCGACGTCCATTTGGCCATACATACACAGAACAAGATATACTCCCAGTGCTCCACTCGTGATGCGTAATCCAAGATAACTACTTCAAGAACTACGGTGAATTCCGCTCCGAGGGCTACCCCTCGTCATCACAGCGGTCATCGCTCGTTAGCTGCTCCTTGACGCGATCACCAAGCCTGTACCAGACGATGTTCGAATCCGCCGGTGCAAGCTCCATGGCATTGATGATGTGCGCTTGGAACGCGTACATAGCGCCCTTACGCTGAGCCGCGCTTGGTTTCCTGCTTTTCTGCGCCAGTTCGAATACAACGCTGAAGCGACCATTTTCGTCGGTGTTTGTATGAGCGATTACGACCGAGCCGTCTGGCCGTGTCATGTCGATGCGAAGCTGCTGGGCCTTGATGTGCGGCGATACGACGCCGAAGATCCAAACGACGTTTTCCTTTTCCGGGCGTACCTTATCATCAAGCTTGACATCAGACCGGTGCTTCGGCGTGACATTCGCCAAAATGCCGCCGATTGGCGCAAACCATGAACCTGGGTAGCCCGTCATGTCCAGCTTCTGCGAATAGACGCGCGGCACGCGGCCGAACAGTCGGATATCGGCTTTGCGACGCTTCATTTCCTGAATGTCGATCAGCGGAATGACGAGCAAGTCAAGCTTGCGCTCGGCCAGGCCATCGAGCCATAACCAGCGATGCGGGAAGTACACGTAGTAGCCATAAGGTACACCCTGCAGCGAGATCATCACCAACGAGCGCTCCCTGAGCGGGTTGCGCACCGCGACAGTCATCACCACCGGCTCGGGCACCGACCCCGCCGCGGGCTGGAACGTGAAGACGTTCTCCTGCGCGGAGTTATTGCCGGTGGTTACCTCACCGAGTTGCGGTGAGATCGCGACTTTCAGGCACGTATGTTCCCCAACAATTGGTACCCAGTTCACCTGGCGGGTAACCGAACCGTTCGCCGGAATTGCCGCAACAGAATAGGTGGCGAGCGGCGCCCAATTGCCGTTGTCGCCCACGCCGGGCGGCTCCACCGCGTAGTGCGTAACCTTAACGTTGTTCGCAGCCGCCGAGCCGTCGTTGCGGATGCGCGCTTCGAAGCGGTTGATCTCTAGGGGGCGTGGTGCGTCCCCATTGCCGACAGGGTTACCGGCAGCATCGGTGTTGTCATAGGTACCAAACGGATTACGGTCAATCCAAATGTCCGTGGTCTCCCAGCCTGGGCCCCATGGCTCGATGCGCAGGTCGAAGTCCCCACCTGGCGTATCTCCAATCACCTGGGCCCATTCGATACGCACACGGCAAACGCGCGGCCTCGCCTGGACGTGGTCGTTGACGACGGCGATCCTCAGCGTGCGCAACGGATCGACGGCTTCCTCTCCGGTAACCATCACTCTCGTCTGCTCCTGCAATAGCGTGATGAGCCGGGTCTGGTGGTTGTTGTTCAGTTCACCGGTGATCACCTTGGTCACCAAGACCCCACCGTCGGGGGCACCACCCATCGGTAACAAGATGTTCTCGTCGAAGATCTGCGGTGTGGCAGCGGCAGGATCTGGCCGCTGGCGGACCTCCACGAAGTAATAGAGCCCCTCACTCACCTTGATGCGAATCAAGTGGTAACGAGTTGCCAAGGCGTCCTGTGTCAGGCCGTGGGCGACGATGTCGTATTCCTGCGAGAACGGATTACGGTCCCAAACCAGGTCGACGATGTTCGCGGCGTTGTACCAGCCGAGTTGGTGCATGTAGAAGGCAGAAAACAGCGGATGGGAATCATGGTTGCCCATCATCTCAAAGTTGTGCACCGTCGCTTCGGTCGGGTCGATCAGATCGCTACTGTACACGTCCTCTCCAAATGCCAGTCCGCCATCGACCAGATTGTGGCCGAACTCATGGGCGGCGCGTCCCCAGTCCGCATCGTGCCGCTGAGCGATCAATCCCAGCGGATTGGTGGTCGTGATGTTGATTGAAACCCCAGCCCCGTTGTCGTAGGCGAAGTTGCTTTGGCTCCATCCGCCCCAGGCCCGTACGGTGAATCCTGGCAGGTAGACTGATGCTGTCATCACCGAGTAGTTATTCAGGTTGAAGCCTTGATCCACAGCGCCCTGCGCACATTCGGCTATCAGTTGGTCGAGAACGGCACTGTCAATGTTTGGATAACCAGTAGCGCCGTTGGCACGGTGGTAGTAGTCAGTGTTGTTCAGAAGCGTAACGAAGTTCGTGACATCAACCTGAACGTTAAGCTGCCCGTAGCTCGCTTGGTCGTAGAACGTGGTTACGTCTGCGAATGTGTCCACCACATCCTGCCGTATGTTGGCAGGGTTGGGCGGAACAAGGTCTGTCGGATTGCAGACCACAACAAGAATGCGTGCGGTTCCGGTCGGAGGCACGGTGCCCGCTGCTGGTGCACCACCCGAGCCGGCACCAGCGTACGAGTAAGGTGGGCCGTCATCGCCGGCATCGGGCTCAGGCCAGGGTAGCACGTCGAAATCTCGCGGCCCCGTAGCCGTCACCCCGTCGACGGTAACCTTGACTGGCCCGTTGCGTGTCTGGTGATGTGTGATGACAGTCAGGCGGTTAGGCTCAGCTTCGATAACTCGGGCTGGCTTGCCTCCCACCTCCACGTAGTTGCCGTGACGCTCTTCAGCAAAACCGCTGCCACCGATTACCATAAGCGTGCCCGCATAACCTTGCCAGGGCTGGAAATCCACAATAGCGAGGCCGCTTGGAGGAAGAGGGTATAATTCGAGAAACCGCCCCAGCTTGTATCGGTCGAGCAGGTGCTCAGCGATTCTGAGCGCAGTATGCCTAAGTTGCAGTTCGGGGAGCCTTCCCATGATCGCCTCCCATGAATAGGGCCTTTATCAAAAGTCAACACATGTCTCTGGTGAGAATAAGGTGATAATGTAATAGATGGAACGTTTCCCTCCTATGGGGCTCGGTCGCCCAACCTTTCGGCTCTAAAGTACCGCTGCCCAATCCTGCTCGAAAATACTGTGAAAGGCATGGTCAGAACTTGCGTTAACATATGAGTGCTTGAGGTGCGTTGCTGCGGCTCTTCCCAAGAAACAACCAAAAGGCGCCTTGGCTTCACGTTAGTCCATATGTTTGCTCACTCCAAGATTGACGAGCACAGCTTCTTCTTGGGTTTCAGCGAGCTGGAGAAACCAGTAACCATTTCATTCATATCCGGAACATAACCATACATCCCGCCCCTCGCCAGCTCAGTGGTCCTCACTCGTTTTCCATCGTGCACTTGACTTCCTCGACTTTCACTCCAGCCTCTTGCGAATCTTGTTCCAGCAGATCTACCACTTGCGCATGATGTTATTAGCGTCTTCGCTGTGTCACCGGGCGCTGACGGCCTTTCTCCACAGAATCACGCGCGTACGTGTCGTAGCCGTATCTACGTATGACCCCTGAAGATCACAGGACTTCATCCCGGCACGTCAGATGGCCTGCTCAGAGCTCGCTGGAATGATGCAAAATACCTCAACCTAGGAAGATTTCTAGGAGCAGAATGCACTGTGTCGAAGGAAGTGAACAGTTGTGACTCTCGCGACGTCGGCAAATGCGGATTTATGCGACAGATGAGCGCCGTGTTCACTATTCAGCAGAGCTGAACGGCCTTATGCTTTAGTAAAGGGAGGGTGTCGGCTGACTGGTGAAGTTACTAGCTGGGATTGTGGATCGGTTTCTTGTGGCTGGGGACTTTTCCCCCACATGCGTTAGCCTGACGCACGTGGCCTTCGGACAGAACCATCAACAGATCGGGATGTGTTATATCCCTAAGTGGAAGCGAGCTGATCCCCTCAAAGAAACTCGCTCGCCGATTCAGAGGAAGTTGTCTCTACCTGTGGGAAGCCGATCTCGGTATAGCGGAACTTCCAGGCCTGCATGCCTGGCGTTCATGGAGTCCACCGGCCACTGAGACTCAAAAGACTGGCTGCAATACTGACGATATGCCCTTGTTCGTCAAGGATCGGAATCAGCCACCCATTGACCGTGCCCTGACCTTTCGCCCCACTGAGAAAATTCATCCGCCCGTTCAATAGAAGCCCTGGAACGAAGTTTCCAGCTCCCGTCGCAATGCACGTCGCACCATCCGGAGTCTCACACTCGACCGGTGTCGGTCCTGCATTGGAGGCCATCGTCATATTCGCTTCATAGACGCCCGCAATCAACCGAGCATGAATGCGCCCAGACTGTGTGGCAAGCGGCACGTTAGAATCATAGGTGATGACAAACGGGACACCAGCCGTTCCTCCAATCGATCCGGTAAGGGTCCCGGTAATCTGTCGATCCCTCACGATGAATCGTCCACTCTGCCCGGCCGAGCGAACATCGCCCACATCAATCGTCAAAATGGTGCCACTCGCACTAAACGGGACAGGTGGTCCTGCTAGTGCAGGGCGAGAAATGGCTCCTATCCCAACAACCAAGGCGAAGACATGACAGGCTGCCACACCTAGCAATAGGTGCGGAGAACGGACGGGCGACACTCGACCCTTATGCATGAGACACCCCTTTCCAGAGCTATGAATCCGGGACAGCGACTGAAAGACCTACGTAGTATAATCTACCTCTCGTAGAAGATACAAGACAGTGAGACGACGTGAGTCCTCCACCCTAGCCGGCCATCGCTAGGAGCGACCGCAGGCTGAATGACGCTCAGTTGTCCACATTCGGGAGGATGACACCGTCTTGTCGTAAAACAAGCCGATGGATAGGGATCTGTAGGAAGGTCTGAAGAGACTGTGCTATGGCACTTGTGCTAACAACTGTTCGGTGAGCTTCGCGGCTCGATCCGCTTTGACCTGGGAAAGAATCAACCCTGCAGTTTTCGATTTGACCAGCCGAAGGATTTCAATCGCCTTCCGATCCGGCATATGCTCAAGTCGAGCCGCTGCATCCTCCGACGGCATGGATTCGTACATTTTCGCCAGCCGCGTCCGTTCTTCCTGTGCCTGACGTTCTTTCTCGCCTTGCGCCTTGGTCTGCTGAGCCGAAAGACGGTCTTCCTTTTTCTCCTGCGTGCTCTGAATCTTCTTTTCCAACGCTTCGTTCTGCTCCAACAGCTCCTCGATCTGTATACGAACGATCATGAGCCGTTCTTCGTTTTGACGAATCGCCTCTTCGCGTCGATCCAGATCACGTTTACGCTGTTCCAGCATCTCCAGCACTTCACGCGGAACCTCGATGGCCGGCCCTTGATTCGTAGGTGGCGCGAATAACTTGGCATCACTCTGATCACCCGATTCGTTCTGCTCTCCGTGCGGTACAGGAGACTCCACATTCTGAGTCGAAGAGGGCGGTGATACCGGCGATGCCTTGGATTTTGGTTCAGGGGAGGCTTGCCCCAATTGCACCATGACCCAGAAGAGAACGGTGGATACGATGAGTCCACCGACCAATCTCAAGAGAAGGAAGCGCCGATGAGGTCTTGCCGTCGAGTCATCACGTCTCATACCGGTGAACCGAACCCGTTCTGCCTTGAGCACGGTAGAAGATGAGTTCATGAACCACACCCTCAACGTGACGAACAGCGGCGGCTTGCCGCCTCATCCATTGTCTGCTGCTCTTGACGGGCGACATCAGCGCGATGGATTGCCTCGCGCCGTTCGAGGACACGATCAAGCACCTTACACTCCTGGCTCGCTTCGACTAGGAGACTGTTGGTACGATTCCACAACAAGGCGGCGTGCTCAAGGTCACGGTGCACCTGGTGCAAGGTCGCCTCTTGTGAACCCAAGCGAGCCTCCCACTCCAACAGACCCTCTATGGTGAGACCTTGCTGCATGTCTTGCCTATACCGCTCGGTATCCGCCTGCATCTCCGCTTCAACCTGACGATACCGTTCTTCGTTGCGGGAAAGAGATTGAGCGATCTGGGCCAATTCCATCATAAGGGCTTCGACCCGCTGTTCGTGTAGTTTTCGTAACGCGTTGAGACTCATGCCTTTTGCTTGACCAGTGCCTCGAGTTGCTCCACAGACAATGTAAAGCCTGCTCCCTGGTCGATGTCTTGGCGCAAATACCCATTAATCGCGTCCTGGGCATCAACCGCACGATCAAGATCTGCGTTCATCCCTGGTTTGTAGGCTCCCAGGAGAACCAAGTCCTCAGAATGTCGATACCGCGCGACCAATTCCAGAAGACGCCTGGCCGCATCATAGTGTGATCGGCTGACGATATCCCGCATGACGCGACTGGTGCTTTGGAGTAGATCGATGGCGGGAAAATGATTGCGTGCCGCCAGCGTACGGGATAGGACGATATGGCCGTCTAAGATCGACCGGACGGTATCGGCGATTGGATCATTCAGATCGTCTCCATCGACGAGCACCGTGTACAATCCGGTTATGGTGCCTGGACCAGGTCCCGTCCCCACACGTTCCAAGAGTTTCGGCAAGAAGGCGAACACTGAGGGCGTGTAGCCTTTCGTCGTCGGAGGCTCTCCGATCGCAAGACCGACTTCTCTCTGACTGTAGGCCAATCGCGTCAATGAATCCATCAACAACAAGACCTGTTTCCCGGCGTCACGGAAATACTCAGCAATCGTCGTCGCCACCAATGCGGCACGGAGTCGGATGAGCGGAGCCTGATCTGAGGTAGCCACCACGACCACGGAGCGCGCCAGCGCCTCAGGACCGAGATCGCGCTCCAAGAATTCGTTGACCTCTCGGCCTCGCTCTCCAATCAAGGCAATGACGTTCACATCCGCTCTTGTGTAGCGGCTGATCATTCCCAACATCACACTCTTGCCGACCCCGGAACCAGAGAAGATCCCCATTTTTTGGCCCCGACCACAGGTAAGAAAGCCGTTGATCGCACGAATGCCGAGATCAAGCGGAGCTTGGATGCGCGCTCGTAGCAACGGATTCGGAGCATCGGCATGAAGCGGATATCTGGCGTTCGCGGCTGGCAGGCCCTTGCCGTCGATGGGAGTCCCACAACCATCGAGCACACGCCCCAGCAGGCCCGGCCCGACAGCCAGGTTGGCCACCTGGCCAGTCATGGTAATTCGACTTCCCGGGCCAATGCCCTGCATCTCTCCGAGTGGCATCAATAACACGCGATCCCCACGGAATCCCACCACCTCTGCAGGGATCGGTCCATCCCCCACTTCCCGAGTAATCCGACACAGCTCTCCGACCGTCGTCATCGGCCCATATCCTTCCACGACAATTCCGACCGCTTGCGCCACTTTCCCCGACACCTCAATTGGGCTGACATCTTCGATCAGATTGCTAAGACTCACGATATGCCCGGTTCCTTAAGGTATCACCCAAGCGGAGCAACTGCGTGTCGAGAGACGCGTCCGCTAATCGTGTGCTGGTATGCACCAGACAACTTCCCCGTGGGAGCGAAGCCACCGGTTCGATCGCCAACTTCAGCGCAGTGTCTGGTTGCCTGGTCAGCTCCGTACGTGCCGATTCGATAGCGGCTGCATCGAGTGGATGCACCTGTATCACCAGGGTATCCGACTTTCCCACCGCACCGAGTGCATCTTTCACCTGGATGACAATTTGCTCCCGGCTCGATTCGGCCGCCTCATGCAGAATTTTGGAGACGATCTGAATCGACAAGGCAATCACCTCATCCTCGAACGTCCGCTGCAGTTTGGATTGAGCAACATCAAACTTCCTCGCTGCGTCGATCAGCACAGCCAAATCTTGCCGACGCTCTTCTTCGACCCGTCGTTGGCCATCCGCTACGCCACGCTCGTATTCAGACTGGCCGTCATCCTCCCCCGCCGTTTCATCATCTCCGAACGTCTGAAACGGCAGACTTTGCAGCCGCACCGCACCAGACTGGACGGCAGCATGTTTCAAGACCGTGTTCTCGGCACGTAACCGATGGAGTTCCAGCAAGCGACGCACGGTACTCAGCATGATCTCGTTCTGAAACGGCTTGATCAAAAAGTCGATCGCGCCGGCCTTCATCGCACGCACAGCCAGTTCAACCGTCGCTGCTCCCGTCATCACCACGCCGATGATCCGATTATCAATTTTCTGAGCTTCCTCAAGAACCGCAATCCCATCTTGATCGGGCAGCAGGACATCCACAATCAAAAGAGCTGGAGGCATCTCCTTGACCATCGCAATCGCTTCTTGCCCGGAACCGGCGACCCGCACTGGCACCCGTTCCGGCCGGAGCAGTTCGAGAAAGAGATGGCGAATCCTTTCCTCATCATCGACGATGAGAATCGTCCCCTGCAGTCGACTCAGTTCATGTTCGCGAAATATCCCCGCCGATATCGCCGCGCCATTCACTACAGCATCTCCTCGCCCACCCCAGCGATCACAATGCGGCCCTCGTCCTCCAGTTTTCGACAGACCTTAAGAATATTCTGTTGTGCTTTCTCGACATCCGAAACCTTGACCGGTCCACGCGCCTCCATATCGTCCTTCACCATTTCTGCGGCACGACTGGACATATTCTTGAAGAATTTCTCTTTCACGTCCGGATTGGCGCCGCGCAGAGCCACCGGAAGATCTTCCTTACTGATCTCCTTCATCAACTCCTGCATCCCACGGTCATCGACCTTCACAAGATCATCGAACACGAACATGAGCGCCCGGATATTGTCGGCGAGGGTCTGGCTTGTTTCGGAAATTCTGGTCATGATGCCGCCCTCGTTGGTCTTGTCCATCCGCATCAAAATATTGGCGATGACCTCCGCACCTCCGACGCTGTGCGAACTCATCTCTTTCCCTGCCACCAACGTTTCCTGTAAGGTCTCGCTCAGTTCCTCCAAGACGTCCGGCGGCACTTCCTCCATTGTCGCCAGCCGAAGCGCCACATCCCCTCGCATATCATTCGGCAGAGCAGCCAATACTTGGCTGGCCTGTTCGCTCTCTAAATGGGCGAGTACCACCGCGACAGTTTGGGCATGTTCGACCTTCAGCATTTGCGTGAGGGTTTTCACGTCCACCCATTTCAATGCTTCTAGGCCTGGATAACTCTTCTGCGTCATCGATTCAATAATGCGCGCCGCCTTCTCCGATCCGAGCGCTTTCGTTAGCACTGTCTTGATGAACTCTTTCCCCCGAAACTGTACTCCCCCACTCGCACTCGCTGCCCGAAAATCTGAAATGACCGCCTCCTCTTCGTCTCGAGAGATCTGTGCGGTCTCGCTCATGAACCCTCCGAGCTTCTTGATCTCCTTCGGATCAAGTTGCTTCATGACTTGGGCAGCCGCCTCCTCACCGATGGCGCGAAGAAGAATGGCTGCTTTCTGTTCCCCCGTCAGATTCTTCGCCATATCTACGTCACGTCGGACTCTTGAGCCACTGCTTCACGACCACTGCCGTCGTGTCCGGGTTCTTTCTGGCCATATCGATGATCTGCGCATGGTCCGGGGTATTGGCCAATGCGGCCTGTCCGATTCCCGTACTGCCCGAAAGGGCGGAGGCCGACGTGTCTGCCTGCATTTGCTCAGTCGTCGATCCTAACATCGCCAGCAACGGACGAACGACGAACAGGAAAATCACCGCGAATAGAAGGATTCCGACGCCATACCGAAGATAAGGGAGCCACGCTGTACGAGCTTCCGCCGCAGCCTCCGCCACCATGCCTTGCGGTTCATCCGGCCCCGTCCCAAATTGCACGTTGACGACTTGCACTTGATCCTGCCGTTCAGCTGAAAACCCCATCGCTTTCTTGACGATGTCTTCGATCCGTTTCAAATCCTCTTCCGACCGTGGTGTGTACTTTCGTGCCGTGGCCGATGCGTCCGTTGCCTCTCCTTCACCGGCTTTCACCGGCTCATAGATCCCATCGACAAGAACGGCTACCGATAATTGCTTGATGACACCGACGGGCTCCACAATTTTCGATACCGTCCGGCTAATTTCATAGTTCACGGTCTCATTTTTCGTTTGGCTGCTGTTTGAACTGGTTTGTGCCGGCTCTTGGTCCGTACCCGGCGGGACGTTCGACTGAACACCCGGCACACCGCCACCGACGCCATTCGTGCCATTAGCCTTTTCTTGCCCGCGCTGTTCACTTCGTACCACCTGGCTGTTCGGGTCATAGCGTTCTTCCGTCGTTTCGACTTTACGGAAATCCACGACGCTGGACACACGAACGACGGCCTTATTCGGACCGACAATCCGCTCCAACATCGTTTGAATCCTTGTCTCCACATCTTTTTCGATACTACGTTGATAATCGAGCTGCGTGTTGCTGAGACCAGCCGTCTCATCCGTCATGGTCGCCGACAACATGCGACCATGCCCATCGACGACGGTCACATCCCGAGCCTGGAGACCTTCCACGCTGCTTGAGACGAGGTGAATGACTCCTTGGACTTGTGCTTGACTCAGCTGTTGTCCGTTGCGCAGCGACAGGATGACGGATCCGCGCGCTTTCTCTTGTTCGCTCGCAAACAACCGCCGTTCAGGGATGGCTAAATGAACCCGAGCTCGTTCCACCTCCGGCATCTGTGCAATCGTCCTCGCCAACTCCCCCTGCAGCGCGCGACGATAATTGAGTTTTTGGACGAACTCCGACATGCCGATCGAAGTCCGATCAAAAATCTCAAATCCGACCCCGCCTCCGTGCGGAAGCCCTTGCGTCGCAAGCTGGAGCCGCAAATCGTGGACCTGTTCGCTCGGCACGAGGACGGTTGATCCACCGCCGGTGGTTTCATACGGCACCTTTGTTTCTTTGAGCTTATCGATGATGGCGGCCGCATCTTCACTGCCGAGGTTGGTGAACAGCACCTGCATGTCCGGTTGCTGGGTCCATAAGGTTAGAGCAATAAGACCAGCGACAGACCCCGCCAAGGCAACAAGGATGATCATGCGCTGATTGATGGTGAACTTAGACAGCATACCGGCCTTTCATCTCCGCATTCCCAGTGGTGTATTACACTTGCATCCGTTGAATTTCTTCATACGCCGTAACCAGTTTGTTCCTGATTTGCATCATGAGTTGAAACGACACATCGGCCTGCTGCAACGCGACCATCGTACGGTGAATGTCCTGGGTTTCACCGGTCATGAGGTTGTCGATAGCCTGCCCCGCTTCCATCTGAGCTTCATTCACTTTGCCGATAGCCGACTTGAGAGAGTCCAAGAACCCAGATGCTCCCGAGGCGCCTGCGCTTCCTGACGCCCCTGACTGCCCCACATCAGCGATAGGAGCAAAACCCGATGTCACACCATGCAGCTGACTCATCGCTACCTCCCGATCTCAAGCGCCTTGTTCCACATGGCGCGTGTCGCATTGATCGCTTGCACATTGGCTTCGTAGGCGCGCGAGGCGCCGATCATGTTCACCATCTCTTCCATAACATTGACGTTGGGAAGACGGACAAACCCTTTTGGATCGGCATCCGGATGATGTGGGTCATAAATCAGTTGTCCCGGTTTTGGATCTTCCACGACCCTTGCCACGGAGACCCCTTCAAGCGCATGAGACGAGGACCCGGCCGCGACCTGACGAAAGGCCCGCTGAAATGAGCTGGGAACGGTCGTTGAGCGGAAGACAACATCTCGACGTTTATAGGGCCCGCCATTGGGCGTTTTCGTCGATTGTGCGTTCGCCAGATTACTTGCGATGACATTGAGCCGCCGTCGTTGCGCATCCAAACCGGACACCGAGACTGCCAGACTGTCAGACATCTCCATACAACACCTCCTAGGCCTACATCATCAGCTGCAACCACCGTCAAAAGAGCCACCCTAAAACAAGTTGTCGTTATCGTGCATCTCGAATAGCGCTCAGCAACCCTCGAAACTTGGCAGCCAAAATCGTCGCAGCGGCGTTGTACTGCATCGCGTTCTCCGATAACTTGGCCATCTCCAGTTCCAGGTTGACAGAGTTGGCGTCAAGCGGGAGATCACCTGCCGGCACTTCGTTGAGCTTTCCTGTCACGGCTTGGACTCCCTGCGGGCCACGCACCCCAAAATGCCGAGATTGAGTCGCTGCCATTACGATCGGGAGGCGCCCTTTCTGTGCAGACTGTAATTGGTCCATAAACGTCAGTTCGGACGCGCGATAGCCGGGCGTTTCTTCGTTGGCGAGATTCGAGGCAATCACTCGTTGCCGGGCACTGCGAAGATCAAGCGTCCGTTCGAGCAACCGCATGGTTTTGTCAAAGATGGTCATTACGGTTTGTCCCTTCTCCCGCACAGCAGCGGGCCCGCCCTAACGCCTTGCAACCATAATGCCGCATCAGTCACTTCTGCTCAGATTGAAATGCACGTCTGACCTCTCCCCAGGCTCTCTTCGATGCACCCTACTCCCTTTCGGCTTGGATGGGAAAACTGCCTGGCATAAACCTGCCGACCGGCAATCTTTTCCTCGCTTACTGTGACGGAATAGACAATGGCCGTTCGCTTTCTCGATATTCCCGGAGCTTGTTCCGCAACGTGCGGATGCTGATGCCCAATTCTTTCGCGGCATGTGTCCGATTATCCTTCACACGTGCCAGTGTCTTAAAAATCAACTCCCGCTCCATCTCCCACAATGATCCATTGGTCGGTTGTTGAGAACGAAGCGGCAACCCCAATGGTTCGCTAGGCATTTCCGAAGGACAATGCTCGGGAAGAATCGGTCCATCTCCCGCCAACAGAACCGCCCGTTCCATCACATTCTCTAATTCCCGCACATTTCCCTTCCATGCCAACCGTTGTAGATGCGCCAGCGCGGATTCCGAGACAGTCGAGGGGGTGAGACCATTCCTCGAGGCCGATTGAGCCACAAAATGTTTGGCGAGCAAAGGGATATCAATCGCGCGTTCTCGAAGCGGCGGAACCGTGATGGGAAAGACGTTCAGACGATAATAGAGATCCTCTCGGAAGCGACCTTGCTCGACGTCACGATACAAGGCCCGATTCGTCGTCGCGACCACTCTGATGTTGACCGGTACCGGATCGCGCCCTCCGATCCGATCCACCTCCCGCTCTTGGAGCACCCGCAGCAATTTGGCTTGAAGGGGAAGATTCATCTCGCTGATTTCATCCAGGAGCAGGGTGCCTGTATGAGCCATTTCGAATTTTCCGATCTTTCTGATCAAGGCGCCGGTGAATGCCCCACGTTCGTGCCCAAACAGTTCACTTTCCAGCAAGCCCTCGGGCAACGCCGCGCAATTGACTGCGATAAACGGGCGGTGCGCTCGCGGGCTCCTGGCATGGATAAACCGAGCCAGAAGCTCTTTCCCGGTACCACTTTCCCCATGAATCAACACGGTGGCCTGGCTCGCGGCGACTCCCTCGATCGTACTCAAGAGTCTGACCATTCCAGGGTCTTGGGTTAAGATAGCTCGGCTTTCTGTCGATTGAGCAAGTGGAACAGCGGGAAGCCCTTCTTCTCGTCCTGCCTTCAGGCTCACGATGGTGCGTTCCAGGAGATCCATCGAAAACGGTTTCAGCAAGTATTCGCTCGCGCCAAGCTTCATGGCTTCCACGGCGGTTTCGATCGTCCCATAGGCCGTCATGAGGACGATCGTGACTTGGGGCGATCGAGACCTGATCTCCTTGATCAAGTCGAGACCGCTCAGCCGTGGCATCCTAAGATCCGTCAACACCAACCAGGGACGAAACCGGACAAGCCGTTCCAAGGCATCGCTCCCATCAATCGCGGCTTGGGCTGAATACCCTAGTCGCTTCACCGTCTCCAGCAACGCCGTTCGCATCGACGGATCATCATCAACGATCAGTACTCGCTCGCTATCCTCGCCATTGTCGAGGAGAGGGCCGTTTTTCTCCCGTTCATTCATGTCGCCAGTCCTCCGTTAACGCCAATCCACGGCCCACAGGCTCTCCGTCACTCAGTTCGTTCTGCACTTTCTCCGACGTCTGATCCTTCCCAGGAGTCACCGTCGTCGAGGGATGCGGAAGGATGATGGCGAAGGTCGAGCCGTGCTTGATCATGCTTTCCACATCGATCCGTCCTTGGTGCGCCTCCACGATTGAATAGACAATGGCAAGTCCAAGACCGGTTCCGTCATCCTTCGTCGTAAAGAACGGGTCAAACATACGTGATCGGAATTCCGGATCAATACCGACACCGCTATCGCTGACTGCCAGTCGAACGGCCGGGATGCCAAGGGTCTGCGGAGATTCTTTGTGCAGACCGATCGTCAAACGACCGCCGTTGGGCATGGCCTGAACAGCATTGACGACTAAATTGACGATGACCTGCTTCAACTGCCCTTCGTGACACCAGAGCAAGGGAATGTCCTTGTCCAGATCCAATCGAACCTCTACCGGCACCTTGGTGATCGCATGGGCAGCTAACTTCATGGAATCATGAATCAAGGGTTCGGCACGATGCCATCCGCTCGCCATACGAGTCGGCCTCGTATACAAGAGAAGATTAGCCAGGAGTCGATCCATCGATTGGACAGCTTGTGAGATCTGCTCAGCGTACCGTTTAGCAGTAGACTCCTTGGGCAGATCCCGTTGAAGCATCGATGAGAACAACTCGACACTCCCCAATGGATTTCTGACTTCGTGTGCGATTCGACCGATGAGCTCACCCATGGCAGCCAATCGATCTTTGCGCTGTAACTGCTCTTCAAGCTGATAGAGGCGCGTGACATCTTGGAGCAGAATGAGATGACTGGACCCTTCGCTGGAGCCATTGCGCAGTGGCACCTGGCTGACTGACATCACGGTCTGCCCGAATCGTTGAGGCCGATCACACACGCTCACCCCTCGCTCCCCGAGGACCTCCGACACCACGCGCTCCCGCAACTCCTGGGCGCCGGTACCGAGCATCGCCTCAGCGGCGTGATTGCAGCGGACAATCATCCCCCGATCATCGACCACCAACACGCCCGTGGACAATGAGTCGAGAATGCCGTTGAGATGCGCTCGCATGGCCTCGTTTTCGCTGAGTTGCCGGCGAAGCGCCTCGTTACTGTGCGCCAACTCAACATCCATCTGCTCAACACGTGCCGTCAATGCGTCATAAGACTGCTGTAACGTTTGTGCTGCTTCGTCAAAACTCTTGAAGGCTGCTTGAAGGAGCGCTCGCTCTTCCAATTTCCCCGTCGCGGCTTTCGTCATAGCCCCTTCACTTTCTGAGATAGGCGGGCCGTTTGCAGACTGAGTTTCAGGGATGCGGCAACGCGGTTGATCATCTGATCGTCGGCGACATCAAGCTCTGCCAGTGCAATGGTGGCTCGATCGTATTGCTTGAGCGCCGTCCAATGCTTGGCCGTTTGCAAGTGTGCCCATTCAGCTTGCTGAGCCGTTGGTTTCTTTTCCAACACCGATCGGTAGGCTGCAACCGCCGACTCATGTCGATTCAACCGAGACAACGTATCCGCGTAGGACAGCAGCGTGGCGACAGACTGTGTCGCGCCGGCTTTGAACGCTTCTTCATACGCCAGTGCGGATTCACCGAGCTTTTCCAATTCACCCAACGTCTTGGCCAGCTGCACATACATGGCGGGGCGCTCGCGATGCGCCGGATGGCGCACAAGCCATGTTCGGCAGAGATGAAGGAGGCTTTGCAGGTCACGCTGTTGTCGTACGGCGCTGATTAGAAGATGCAGGACCTCTCCGTCGTATCGCCCGAGAGGAAATTGAAACCGGTATCGCTCCAGGACTTTCCTGGCCGCCTCGGGATCCTGTTGATCGAGGTAGAGCTTTCCAAGCCCCAGCAAGGCAGGTTCAACCAGTGCCGAATCTTTCTGCACTTTCAAGACTTGCTGAAACAGCCGCACGGCCTCGGCCGTAAACCCTAGACGCTTGTGGGATTCGGCAATCTCCAGCAACACTGGGGACCGCGCGTACCGTTGCTCGGCTATGACGCCATGTCGGTGATACAAACTCACGACCGTCCAATCGTCATGCGATGCAATCGCCGCCTCAATCCATGGTATGAGGAGGGCTGACAACCGCGCTGCGGCTTTTGTGGCCCATAACTCACTTCCCCTTGCAGTGCGAAAGGTCACCTCCTTGTACGTACGGATGGCCTCGTTGAGCTCATTTCTCTTCTCGTACTCTTCCCCGAGGTAAAACAGCGCTTCGCTTCCTGTAGGAGAGTCCGCCTCCCGAAGGGCGATCTCCTCCAGCAGCGCTCGATATGAAGCTGTGGTGTCTATCGGAGCCGTCACGTTGTGAATCATGGCTCCGATGATCGGACTGAGGATATTGCCGTCGTCCGATACACGACTCTGAGTCCGGAGCGTGGCAAGTCGTAGCTTGACCATTGAGTCCAGCTGGCTCTGGGGATAAATCGACGGGATCAAGGCATACACAAACTCAGCCAGGGGTCTCTGCCCGGCACTTCGCAAGGTTTCAGCCACATGCAGCAAAGCTTTTGGCGCATACTCATGGCGTGGATAGAGATTGTAGAAGAGGAGCATCAAGTCTCGCGCGGAGACGTCATGGTGTGCGTGCGCCTCCGTAATGGCATAGCGCTGAAGCGTGACCGGATCGCCTTTGACTAGATGAGGCCAAAGTCGATAGCTCAGATCATAGATGGGCTGTGCATCGGAAAGGCGTTTTTGCCTGAATAACGCATGGGCCAATCCCACCGTGGCACCCTGCAGCAACGAATCACTCTCACTTCGCTTTCTCAGATTTGCAAAGGCGTGCTCAGCATCTCGCCATTTCCCCGTGGCCATCAACGTATAACCGAGCCCTAACAAGGCCCGATTCCCGTCGAACGGAAGATGGAGGGAATGAGCCATGGCTTGCTCGTAAAATGCCTGTGCTTCTTGAAACCACCCTTGCTCAAAGTACAAATCTGCGATCCGCCATTCCGCTCTCCTGGCGTTGGAGGACTGCGGATGGTCGCGCAGAAGCTTCTTGTACTCTTGAATGGCCTCGGATCGGTTCTGCGTTATAGCCTCATCCCGAAGGGATAACTCAACCAAGTATGCTTTCGCCGAGGGAACCAGCGAGCTTTCAGGATGATCGTGCACGATCTTTTCAAAAAAGCGTTGAGCCTCGCCCCACGCTCCTTTCTTGTAGGCGGATCGGCCTTCCTGCCACGCGAGTCCATCAATCCCAGAGGACTGGCCTTCCGCCCTCGGTCCATCGTCGGGCAGCGGTTGCGCAAGCCTTTCAATCCACGCCGGAGCTTGCATGGTAGCCGGACGTTCGACCGGTGGCGTATTCGTGAGGGTGGAGGAAGACGGAGGAGTAGACTCGCCGATCGCCACCGGGACGCATGCCATCCAGACGGCAATCGAACCTATCAATTGAGCATATCGCACGTTACATCGATACACGGCGATAAGGCATCAGCAAGGCTCATGCCCTAGACAGCGTTAAAAAAGTTCAAGGAAATCAGGATACTTTTCAGGAAGGATCGTGTTACGGGATGGATTCCGTCAGGATCGGCGTCGCCTACGTCGTGAGGTCGTCAATCTTTTGACTGGATGCGCGCGGCCAAAGCGGAAGGGTTTCCACCTGTGATCGCGGATCAACCCCCTTGCGCTTCAACTTCTCAACCAATGTCGTTCGATTGAGATGGAGGAGTTGGGCCGCTCGGGAGGTGACCCCGTTGGCCTTCCTCAAGGCCTCCATGATGAGGTGTTTCTCGTACTGCTCGACCTCTCTCGAGAGATGAATGCCATCCTCGCTCAGTCGTATGAATTGTTCTTTCAGCTCGGGGATCATGGACCTCCGACTGATCTTTTGCGGAAGGTCTTCGGAGGCCAGGATTCCTTGCTTCTTCAGGACGACCAGCCGTTCCATCATATTTTCCAGCTCCCGAATGTTTCCCGGCCAATCGTATTCGGTCAGGAGTCGAAGCGCCTCATCGTCAAGACCGACCACCTCGGTGCGCTTGCTCTGATTGAATCGGTTCAGAAAGTGATCGATCAGGAGCGGAATATCGGTACGGCGTTCTCGAAGTGGTGGAATGACAATGGGAATCACATTGAGTCGATAGAACAAATCTTGCCGAAAACGGCGTTCTTCGACCATTGCCTCTAAATCCTGATTCGTCGCCGCAATAATACGTACGTCGACATGAATCGTCCGGTTTCCACCTACCCGTTCAAATTCCCGCTCTTGCAAGACTCGAAGGAGCTTCACTTGCAAGGGGAGACTCATTTCGCCGATTTCATCCAGGAAAATCGTGCCTCCATGAGCGAGTTCAAACCGACCCATACGCGCATGCGTCGCACCGGTGAAGGCACCCTTCTCGTGTCCAAAAAGTTCTGATTCGAGGAGATTTTCAGGGATTGCGCCGCAATTCACCGGCACCAATGGACGGTCTCGCCTCTGGCTATTGAAGTGGAGCATCCGTGCAACCAACTCCTTGCCCGTCCCGCTTTCGCCTTGGATCATGACCGTGCTGTCGCTGTCGGCCACCTTTTGGACGAACTCCAACACCTGTTGCATCGGTTCGCTCACCCCCACCAATTGCTCCAATCGATATTGATCGCGTACTGCTCGTCGCAAGAGATGGTTTTCTTGTCGAAGCCGATGAAATTCTGCGGCCCTCCGAACAACCGCTGCAACGGTTCCGAGGTCAAACGGCTTCGTAATAAAGTCAAACGCGCCGGACTTCATGGCACGGACAGCTGTTTCAATCGTGCCGAATCCGGTCATCACGATAGGGATGATCTTGGCGTCAAGCTTGGAAAGGCGGTCAATGACCTCGAGTCCATCGATATCAGGTAGCTGGAAGTCCGTGATCACAATGTGGACCACGGTCTCTTTGACCGCTTGGACCGCGCCTGCCCCATCCTCTGCCGTGGACACGCTATAGCTTTCTCGCATGAGCGTTTCCTGGAGAATCTCACGCAAGGCAGGATCGTCATCGACAACCAGCACGTGAACTTGGCTCATACTCAATCCATCTCACTCCATTTGGAATACGAACTTATCCGCGGGCTTAGAATAATAATCTGTGGGAAGCAAAGCAAGTCATATCAACTATTTGGGCAAGACCCCAGGAAGCGACCTCAAGCAGTTTCGAGGGCCCACCTCTCAGCAGAACCAGCAACCTCTTAAAATCGGTCTTACAGCATGCCTATGCCGACACGGATCCAAGACCCTAGATGAACCGTTCACGCTGCTCGGAAGATGCCAAACATGGGCCGGGATCGGCTGGTCGGAGGAGCCTGCGGCAAGCTGGACTGGTCTGGTTTCTCGCAAGTCGAGGTTCCCCCCATATGAAGGGAAGGAACTTCTTGTTATCCTGAGATACAGGGCACAGCCTGTGGGTTTTGTTGTCACGTTGAAGAGCCACTCATGCGCCTGGATTGGACGAGCACTCTTCGAGGCCTGCTGGCCATCGGCTTAATGAGTGGACTCGTAGCCTGTGGCAGCTTTGCGAGCTGCTTTAATAGTGGGTTCGCTCCCGTCGCCTGTGGCGGCGGGTATGGCGATCGCCACTTGTCGTCACTGCCGCCCACGGCGAGCTCGGCGGAAGGTCGTTGGACCGGCACCACTTCCACAGGTCGTACCGTCACTGGACTGGTCCTCGAGGACGGTTCATATTGGCTCTTCTATACTGCTAGAGACAATCCCCACGTCCTGGCTGGCCTGATTCAGGGCACGGGCACCTCGCACTCTGGCTCCTTCGGGTCCCCGAACACCAGAGATTTTCATCTGGAAGACGCTAGCATTCGCGCGGGAAGGATGAGTGCCACCTATGTGCCGAAGGAGAGTTTTCACCTGACAATCATCTATTTCAATGGTGAGACAGAACGCGTGAGGAGTACGTACGATGCGAACGCTGAGTCGGCCCAGAACCTGAATCTACTGGCCGGGACCTATACTGGACTCCGTGCAGATAATCACACGGTCACCGTGACGGTGGATGCAGCCGGGACGCTGTCCGGTTATACAGCAGATGGCTGCACCGTGACTGGCACCTTGTCTCCTCGTGCAGAGGGAAATGTGTTTCATGTCAGCGCCACAATCAAAGGCGGCGCCTGTCGCCAAGAAACCGAGACGCTCACCGGTGTGGCCTTCTACGACGCCGCGACCAACCGGCTCTACAGTGCCGCCCTCAACCATACCCGGACCACCAGCTTTCTCTTTCTCGGCACGAAGGAGTAAGCCTCACTCGTTCGACGAGCTTACAGGGACAGGATGTGTCGAACTGCCGTGGGGGCAAAGAAGCCTTGCTCTCGGAGCGTGGCAAACCAAGCCCGGGCAAACTCCTGCAAGTCCTGTTTGAGCAAGGGCAGGACATGGGTGCGTTTGCCAACTTCGTCATACCGATAGACGTCCTGAACGATCCCCAGATAGTCGTTCCGATAGGACACCGGTTCGGCTGCCGCACCGTCGGGCATGTTGTGAAACAGAAACACCAAATCGGGATCACGCATGAGATCGCCGTTCTGTTCACCGTATTGGCACAGCTAGACCAACCGGTGCCCGTCCGGACTCATGCCGATGTCCTCGACCGAAAGTGACATGTAGCTTGGTACCGTGATACGCACCGCACGTGCATGGCCGAGTAATTGAGTCAGATCCGTCGCAAAGGCTTGATACAAGTTCATCATCGTGTTCCTTTCTGTTGGGTGCAGGAAGCCCCCGGCGCGAAGGCCGGAGGCTTCCCGTCACGGTCAGCGACTCGACCGCTCGGCGACCCAGAGTTTCGCCTGTTGGGTGACCGCCACGAGCGCGTCCAGGTCCGCGAGACCGAAGAAGTCGACATTCTTCCAGACGCCATCTCGGTCCTTGTACGAGCGAGCGACGGTCACGTTATACAACGGACCGTTCATGCCCTCATTCATCCAGATGCTGGCTTTGATGCTGCTGCATCGAAGCGTGGTGACCGGCTTGGGTTTCTTGTCTTGAGGTGCCATGGTGTTGTCTCCTTGAGTTAGAGTTGATGTGTTGGCCTCTCACGAGGATGTGGAGGCCACACAGCGACGACAAAGGAGACAGAGAGGACGCCGTCACCTGGCGGGCGCGATGCGGAGGAATGCCCGTGGAAGACGACGCGATCGTTCGCGGCGCGCGGGCATGATCGACGCAGCCCGATGGCGAAAAGCCAGGGCGACGGCCGGATGCGCACAGGCACCGGACCAGAAATCACAAGCTGGCCCCCGCTCATCACCAGCACGGCATCGCAGAGCAGATTCAGCGGACGAGGCGAGACGGTCCTGTGCTCACCGCCGACAAGAGTTCACCCGCTTGTCGAGGTGAAGGATGATCAACGGGTCGGCTTCGAGACAGTCTTGAGTTTGACGCGGTTGTCGGCTAACGGCGACGACGCATCCATCCAGATTGTCGCTGAATGCCTTGGAGGGCCGAACGGGCCTGTGAGACCAATGAGGAATATCCCGTGAAGGGTATTTGACAATTATACCTGTTCAGGCATAATTACACCCTGCCGCGTCAGGAACGGCCGCTCGAATGGATTGGGAGTAGCTATAAAGATTTGATGGCGTTACCAGCTGACGTTCGGCGATTCTTCGGGTACGCGTTATCGCTGGCGCAGGCTGGTGATCAACATGATGATGCGAAGGTGCTCAAGGGATTGGGCAGCGCCGGTGTGCTTGAAGTGGTCGAAGACGACAGGAGCGGCACCTATCGAGCGGTGTATACCGTGAAGTTCAAGGAGGCGGTCTTCGTCCTCCATTGTTTCCAATAAAAGAGTAAGCATGGCATCGCCACGCCGAAAGAGGATCTCGCCATCATCCGCGCCAGGCTGAAAGTGGCTGAGGCGCTCGCCAAGGAGCGACGACATGAAAAAACGAGTCATTGAAGGAATCGAGGTCTATCGCGGGTCTGGTAATGTCTTCGCAGACTTGGATCTGTCAGATGCCGAGACGCTCAAAATCAAGGCCGGGCTGGTGATCGAGATCCGGAGAGCGATTCGCCAACAAGGACTGACGCAGCAAGCCGCGGCCGCACGGATGGGGCTCACACAACCGAAGGTCTCCAGCATGATGCGTGGGGACTTCTCCAATGTGTCCGAACGCAAGCTGATGGAGTGCCTGAATCGGCTCGGCTACGATATTGAAATCAAAGTTCGGCCAGCCTCCGCTCGCATCGGACATCTGATGCTCGCGCTGCCGTGATCACGGAGCGTTGTCTTGCAAAGGTCATCACTCTCCTAGAGAAGAAGCGGACGTTCCCTGTCATTTCTGAGAGGGGGAACTCTCCCCTCCTCTCATATCTTCACGGACACTGACGATTCAGTGCATCACAACCCCGAAGGGCAGGCTGCGGCCTGTCGGAACGACAGATACCAATCACGGAATGCGGCCTCGATGCTGCCATGCCACAGGCGTTGCTTTACATCGTACAGGAGGAGTTGCAGCATGACGCTACGCTCGCCGTTCCTTGCCCTGGTGATGGCGTCCCTCACTCTGCCCTCAATCTCTCTCGAAGAGCCGAGCCGACCATGACGGTCTCAAACATCGGACTCGCACACCGACTACTTCTCAACATTGTGTTGCGCCCATCACCCAGGCGGGGGCGCAATAGACCTTCCGAATCTGTGGCTACGAACGGCTGCAAGCGTGACACCGTCCGCGGTGGCGCGGTTGCCACGGGTGTGCCACACCCTCCATGATCGACGGCTCTTGTCTCGGCACGGTCGGGCCGCGTTGCGCGGGACGACGGTGCCTGACGCCACGCGGCACGGCGTCTCCGGACGCGGTGCCTCAGCTGAATGGAAACCGAGGCTCCTCACCCAACAGAGACTGTTGCCTTACGAATAGACCTCATCCCAGAGGTTCTTGAGGAACTCCTGGAGGGGGAGAACCGTGACCTCACCAA
>Ga0224505_10000011_pt1 | contig 151435 bp, 147 predicted proteins | sample SF_Jan12_sed_USG_FD_169102 | JGI IMG/M metagenome (GOLD analysis project Ga0224505, IMG submission 169102) | Sediment microbial communities from San Francisco Bay, California, United States - SF_Jan12_sed_USGS_4_1 | ecosystem: Environmental > Aquatic > Marine > Sediment | place: USA...
CGAGTCCCTCAATGGCAGCGACGATCTCTTCGAGGTCGTGCGGATAGTAGTTCTGGCCGTTGATGATGATGATGTCCTTGACGCGACCGGTAATGACGAGGTCGCCATCGACGATGACCCCGACGTCGCCCGTTCGTAACCAGCCATCGGCCGTGAACAACTCGGCCTGCGCTTCGTCAGCGTTGTAAAGCCCGCTGGTGACGCTGCCACCGCGAAGCAATATGTTTCCAACGAGGCCATCCGCAAGCGGCAGATCATCCTCGTCTGCAATTCGTAATTCCACATCACGGATCGGTCGACCGACTTTCAGGAAGCTGACCGCATCCGCATCGCCAGGTTTTGCATTTTCGAAGGCGGTCCCGATCTTCAGTGAATGCCGGTTCGCAGTAATGCGTGAGTACGCGTGACCCGGCTCGGGAAAGGTAACCGCGACTGTTGCTTCAGCCAGTCCGTACACCGGGTGCATGGTATTGCGCCGCAAGCCGAATGGAGCCATGGCGTCCATGAATTCTTCACACAATTCCCAGGATATCGGCTCGGCACCGTTCAGGATCAGTCGGACGTTGCTGAGATCAAGACCGTCGAGGCCCTTGCGCTCGAACATCTTGAGAAAGTGCTTGTATCCGAAGTTTGGCGAGCAAAGCTGCGTCGCACGAAGTTCGCTCGCTTTACTCATCCACAACAGCGGCCTTCGGACGAACAGGCTGGTATCCATCACCGTATGATTCATTCCGGCTGCCATCATCGTCAGATGATAGCCGATCAGTCCCATGTCGTGGGTCAGCGGCATCCAGCTCAGTGAATGGTCTTCCGGTGTAAATTTGAGCTTCTCGATAACCGCGCGAAAATTGGTACCGAGATTGCCGTGCGTCAGGCAGACTCCCTTCGGGTCGCTGGTCGATCCGGACGAATACTGGATGAACGCCAGATCGTCTGCATTGACCTTGGCAATATTTCCATCCTGGCCGGATTCAATATCGCTCATCAGCACCGTTGCGTCATGTAACAGAGTGACAACAGATGTCAGCTCCTGTGATTCGGCGAAAGCCTTCAGTTTCGCGAGCAGTGCCGAATCGGTGTACAGGGTGCCGCGACGCATCTGCTGCAGAATGCGAAAAAGCTTCAAACGATGTTCGTCGCTGATGCCCACGGCGACCGGTACCGGAACGATACCGCCGAGAACCGCCGCCCAGAAGGCGATGATGAATTCTTCATTTGACTTACTGAAGATGACGAGCTCGTCGCCGGGTTCCATGCCTTTCTCTTGCAGGGCGCCGAGCAGTTCAGAAGAACGAAGCCAGATGTCGTCAAATGACACCTTGGATTCGTCCGTTTCGCCGTCGATGAAGTGAATATGCTTAGCGCGCCCACGCGCATCAGCAAGCATGTCAATCAGGCTGCCGTAAAGGACCATCAGCGGGTACCGGCAGCGCTTGTCCGGTCAAGTCCGGATACGGATAAGTTCATGATAAAAGGATATATTCTGTGTATGGTAGCCGCTTGCACGCGCAATAGTACATTGACCGGCACAGAACCGATACTGCAAACTCGCCGGCCCGGCGGCGACCTGAAACGTATGTTTATCCGATGGCGTTATTCATTCGTTGTTCAGACGCATTTTCGTAATCTGTACGTCTATATTTCGTTGTATGGTCGATTTCGCAGGCAAACGCCAATATTTCTTGCAACAGAGCTCATCGATGACTGACGAAAATACGCCAAGCAATTTCTCTGATATTCAGGCGCGGCGCAGTCCATCGTCCAGCCGTCAGCGGTCTCTATGGCGTCGCGCCTACTACGCGATAGGCATGCCGATATTGCAGGGTGTGATCAGCCTGCTGTTTCGAAGTTACCGCATCGAGGCGGTGATCGGTCAGGACGTAGTGGATCGGTTGATCAACTCCGGCACAACCTGTGCGCCGTGTTACTGGCACCAGCACCTGATACTCGGCAACCTGTTTCTCAGGAAGTGGATTACGCGCGGTTTCAGAGCCGGCTTTCTCATTTCCGCTTCCGTAGACGGTGACGTACCGTCACGAATCGCCCGCTCCTGGGGAGCCGAGGTTGTGCGAGGTTCTGCCAACAACACGGGCGCGTTGGTGTTGCGGGACATGCACGGACTCTTCAGGCGCGGGATCTCAGTGGTCTCCATTGCCGACGGTCCGACCGGTCCGAAAGCGGTTTTCAAGACCGGTGTAGTATTGATGGCAAGAATTGCAAACGTGCCGATGGTCCCTATCGGCTGCGCGGCGGAAAGCGCCTGGTACCTGAATCGTTGGGACGATTTCATGATACCGAAGCCCTTTTCTCGGATTGTCCTTGCGGTGGGCGAGCCGGTAACGATTCCACCAAAGACTCCGGTCGATGCGATGGAAAATTACAGGCAGCAGATGGAAGATGCAGTAAAGTCGCTGTGCGAGCGGTCCAAGGAACTCATCAGCAGATAGCGGAGATAAACAGGTGTCGCGAAAATCAAAAATTCATTCAAGTCTCATTGCCGGCAGCATGATCTGGGTCCTTGTGGCGCTCTCAGTCGGCAATGCCGGTGCGGCACAGCCACTGACACCTTACAGGGCCGAATACAAGGTAAAGATCAGCGTCCTCAGCGGCAAGTTGACGACAGAGTTTCGACGCACGTCCGACGGTTACTCGGCCAAGTCAACCATTGAGCCGGCGGGACTGGCGAACATCTTCCTGAATGGATCGATCGAGGAAAGTTCGACATTTACGGTCACGGACGGCGGCGTCGTTCCAGCACTATACCGATCGATGGACACACTCACGAAAGATCAGAAAGAAATGAATTTCAGTTTTGACTGGGACCGGCACGAGGTAGCGGGAACGATCGGTGAAGCAAATTACGTGATCCCGCTCGAGGGCCCGGTGCACGATCGAGTTACGATTCAGTATGAACTGATGTACGAGCTGATGAACGGTTCACCGGCAGACAACTACGTCATGTTGAACGAAGAAGAGCTTCGCCCGATCGTCGTTTCCAACATCGGCAAGAAACAGGTCAAGGTTCCGTTCGGCACGTTCGAAGCGGTTGGTATACAGCACCGGACAGAGGATTCGTCGAGAGTGTCAACTCTCTGGTGTGTCGAAAAGCTGGGATTCCTGCCGGTCATTATCGAGCAGCACCGGGACGGTAAACTTCGTGCTCGTGCCGTGCTGAACGAATACGCACCTATAGACGAATCACAAGGCGGCAGTGACCAGCTGTAAATCAGCTGTGCGTGATCGAAAGCTGCAGCACGAACATTATCGTCGCGGTCACCAGCGCACTTAGCAGCAGGCAAGTCGTCCAGCGCACGATGGTCGAGAGGTTTGCGACGCCTGCGAATACCGGTGCCACCGGCAATAGCAGGATGCAAGCCAGTGGCAGGGCCAGCCGCGCAATCCCCGGAAAACGAAAGGTCCAGCTTCTCAAAGCAATCGTGTTCGAGACCTGCTGTACCAGCCGGGCGGGGTCGCCCAGCCGCGCCGCAGCCAGTTCCCCGGCCGAGTCCGGCGACGAACCGCTATTGAGGTTTTCAGTCTGGAGATCATCGTAGTGATCGCTGAGTTCGGCGATTGTGCGCATAGCGACTCGCGTTGACACCCCGTTGCGGAGCATCTCGTCGCACATCCGTTTGAAGTCAGGTCGAGACATGATTCACAGGACCCAGGGCAGCGCTTATTCCCGATTCTATCCTTTGCCATTCTCCGTGCAAACGATCAAGTCGCTTTCTGCCTTTTGCAGTCAGCCGATAGTACACACGCGTACGCCCGTCCACGGATCTGCGCTTGGCCTTCAGTGCGCCTCCCCGCTCCAGGTTATGCAGGACCGGGTAAATGACACCCTCGCCAAGGCTGATGGCTTCGCCGGTAACCAGCCTGATCGATTTGACCAGTTCGTAACCGTACATCTCGCGCTGAGCCAGCAAACGCAGTAACAAAAGCTCCGGTACTCCGCTCATAAAGGGTGGATTCGTCTGGCCCATCGTCCCTGCCCCGCGGTTCAAAAACGCCACTATACCTCGTAGCACAAGGTATATCAATATATACATAGTTGTTCGAGGTATGTAGCATATACCTCGTAGATAGAGGTATCCCGGCGGATAAGGAGAAAAGATCGATGATTATTACGAGATACCTGTCCGCAACCTCTGCCGGCTTGCTAATCACGACGAGCCTGCTATTTCTCATGCAGGCCCTTATCGACATCGGACCCGACGTAGTTACCGAGCCGATCGTTTACGACCGGTTCGAGTGGGTGATGCCAAAAAAGGATGAGACCCTGAATGTCGAAGATCCGAAACCGGTCAAGCCGAGGCCGCCGGAAGCCGTGCCGGCAGATCCAAGACAACCCTCTTCAGATGTCAACTGGCACGTTGGCGTTCCGAACCACCTACCCCTTCCGGGCCCGGGTCCGATTCGACTGGACAAACCCGTGCCGGCGGATGGTCCGCCGATTTCTCTCATCAACGTCGCCCCGGTCTACCCGGCGAGGGCTCTGGAAAAGGGCCTCGAAGGCTATGTGATCGTGAGTTATGACGTACTTGCAAACGGCGCGGTCGCCAACGTCGTCGTTACGGAGTCCAGCCATTCGGTGTTTGACGACGCTGCAATAGCGGCAGCCTACCGCTTCCGTTACAAGCCGAGGATCGTCGACGGTGTTGCAATTGAAACTCACGGATTAGGAAATCGTTTTGTGTTCAGGATTGAAGACTGAGCACCAAGTGCAAGGCTGAGGGGGTTGAACTTTGCTGGACCTTATCTCCCGCCGGGTATCAACGAAGTTCTTCCCCCTCTTCTTGACTGGAGTTGCTGCTCCTGGAAAAAGATTGTTTCAGCGTGACATCGTTGTTGTCGGATTTCCGAAGAACGATGCGCCGATGAAGCGTTTCTCTATCGTCGGAGAGGTACAGATTTTCTGTCAGCTTCATACCCTTTCGATCAAGTGTCTCTACGACGTATTGTTCGCCTTCCCATCCGGAAACGCGCTGGGCGGTAATTTCGCCGACGTTGATCATTCGGTTCTCACCAAAACGATACTCAACCACAACCGAGCGATCGAAACTGATGAATATTCCGTGCGGGGTCTGGGTGACCTTGAGATTCTCACCCGACTCGAGAAACACTTGCACAAGGCCGCCTTTGCCCTGCCTTGACGAAGATCGGCTGGACGAAACACGCGTCTGACGTTTCTCCGCTGGCATTGGAATGATGTCGGTACCAGCGCCGGCCGCCCGTCCTATTGCCTCATTGATACGGTCGCGATCTGCAGCGGAATCGGTGCGGATGTGCCAGCTACCGGACAAATCCACGCCGGGGGGCGCAACAGAACTTTTGGTCAAGAGAACTTCCTTTGTCGCGCATCCAGAGAGACACAGGAAGGCAAGAGCACAAGCGATGCGATTTACGAACATTTGCCGCTCAGGCTCTGTCGGGAAACGATGCCGGGGTTTGGGCCACCATGCCGGCGCGGAGATCGCTGCCTCGGCCGCTGACGGCCGAAAACCAATGAAATTCCGCTTTCATCAGGAAATCCGTTAGGTAAATTTGCAAAGGGAAACCGATATTACCCTTTTTGGTCCAAGGCGACAGAACCCAATGGATACGGCAGAATCGCCAGGCTTCAGGTCGATGCCGCGTTCGACCTGATGTTTCGTTACAATCCGCGATAGCGGATACCGGAAGGAAGGAGAAGTTTGTGAAATTCGCAAATAGAACTATCGCAATTGTTGTTGGATTGATGTTTGTCTGCCCACTCTTGCTTATGTCCCCGCTGTATGCCGAAACGCCGGATCCGGCGGGAATGAGCGCGGACGAGCGTCGCGCTGCATATGAATCGATGAACGACGAAGACCGGGCCGAGTTCCGGGCCAAAATGCGCACCTACTATGAGAACTTGAGTCCCGAAGAGAAAAAGGCCGCGAAGCAGGCAGCACGCGAACGCTTCAAGAACATGACACCGGAAGAACGGCAGGCTGCGAAGGGTCGGGCCCGCGACCTATTCGAAAGCCTGACACCCGAAGAACAGGAAGCGGCCAGGCAGAAGGCGCGCGAGCGATACCAGGACATGACACCCGAAGAGCGCAAGGCAATGAAGGAAAAAACGACCAGGCAGAAAGACCCTGCAACGACTGACGACGGTTTGAAATGAAGTTTGAATCGGTCCAGAAACACGTGTTGCAGACGCAGCGATAGTCGACTGGCCTGTTTTAGTCGGTGTGACAGTTGGCGCCTTGCTGCCGATTGCAAATCCATTCAGCACTGCTCCGGTTTTCGTTGCAATCACGCGCAGAATGAGTCACGTGCGACGCAACCAGCAGGCCCGCATGGCCGCTATCTATATGGCCTGCATATTGATGGTTGCACTGCTGGCCGGCGCATTGATCCTGAAGTTTTTTGGCATTTCCTTGCCGGCGTTGCGCATGGCGGGAGGGCTGATTATTGCTCGCATCGGATTCAAGATGCTGGATCCCGCCGCGGAAGAAGCACTGCCGGAGCAGGATCAGCGAGAAGCACTGGATCGCAGGGATATCGCATTTGCACCGGTTGCGATGCCGCTGTTGAGCGGCCCGGGTTCCATCGCGGTCACTATCAGCATGGCCACATCGGTTGACAAGATTTCAGATTTCATTCCCGTCTATTTCGGCATAGCCATAGTGGCCTTCATTTCCTGGTTGGTGCTGCGATCGTCCTCACGAATCATCGGTTTCATGGGTACCAGCGGAGTCAATGTGCTGACAAGGATCATGGGGCTCATCCTGGTATGTGTCGGTATTCAATTCGTCGCTAACGGTTTCATCGGGCTGTTGACGGACGAGGCCATCGCCAGCATTTTCATGGAAGCGTATCCCGACTGACTTCGTTTCCACTTTGCAGCAATCAGATATCCTTGATATGGGTCGATGCCAGTGCAATGTAACCAATATACATCGCAAGAAAGATCAGGCCTTCTCCCCTGCTGACGCGCCGTCCGGTTATGGATGCGGCAACGAAAAGCAGCGTTACGACGCACATCATGTAACCATCGAAATTGCGGATTTGCGCGGGTACAGAGATTGGCGCGACGACGGCGGTTGCCCCGAGAATTGCAAGTATGTTGAAAATATTCGATCCGATAATATTGCCAATGGCGATATCCGCTTCGCGGCGTATTGCGGCTATCAATGACGTAACCAGTTCCGGCATCGACGTCCCGGCGGCAACGATGGTCAATCCGACAATGCTCTCGTTGACGCCGAGCCGCTGCGCTATGGAAATGGAACTGTCGACAAGCCAGTCGGCTCCGATAAGTACCAAGGTAAGGCCGAAAACTGCGATCAGCAATGGTTTGACATGCCTCACCAGACCTGCTGACGGCGCGTCATTGGCAAAGGCTTCTTCAGTCGTTTCAATTCGCGATGCCGTGCGGACTGCAAAGATCAGGTAGGCGGCCAGCGCAAGCACGAATGTGACGCCGATCCAGCGCGTCAGTTCGCCGTAGCGTAACGCCATCAGGCAGAGAATCGACGCAAGCAACATAATTGAACCGTCTCGCCGCACGACCTCGGCGGAGCAAGCAATCGGCGATATGACCGCCACCAGGCCAATGATCAGCAATACGTTGGTGATGTTCGATCCCACGACATTGCCGACGGCAATGCCGGGCGAGCCGGCCAGCGCTGCATCGATACTGGTAGCGAGTTCGGGCGCGGACGTGCCAAAAGCCACCAATGTCAGTCCAATCAAGATCGGTGGAAATCCGATCCCGCGGGCAAACTTTACAGAGCCACTAACCAGAGACTCACCGCCAACGAAAAGCAACACGAAGCCCGCAACCAGTTGCAAATATTCCAATGTCAATTCCTGTCGCTGTTGTCGGGAAGGATTACCGGTTCGATCCGGGTAAGGGAATGAACTCAGGGTCGCCAGGCACCGAATCAAAGCGCCCATCGCGCCAGTCGTTCTTGGCTTGCTCGATTCGTCGGCGTGAGCTGCTTACGAAGTTCCACCAGATATGGCGTTCGCCATTCAGGCGCTTGCCGCCAAGCAGCATGCACTTGCTTTGCATGGATGCATCGAGAGATGCGGTGGCCGATTCTGCCAACACAGCCATACGACCTGGCGACAGAGTATTGCCGCCGATATCAACGGCACCGTCGACGACGTATACGCCGATTTCGTCCACGCCCTCGGGTAGCTGCAAGGTCGCGTCTTTCTCCAGATCAGCCTCGACGTAGAGTGTCTCGCTGGCGGTTCGCACCGGAGACACTCCGCCGTAGGCATTGCCTGCAATGACTTTCAAACTGGCGCCCGACAAGTCGATACGGGGAATCGTGTCGGCGGCATAGTGCACAAAATCCGGCTCGATCTCTTCGCTTTCGGTCGGTAGCGCAATCCATGCCTGAATCCCGTGCAAATGCGACCCGGAGCGTTTCAGGGATTCCGGCGTCCGCTCCGAGTGAACGACTCCGCGACCAGCTGTCATCCAGTTGACATCACCAGGCCGTATCAGCTGATCGAAGCCGAGGCTGTCACGATGCCTGATCGCGCCGGCAAACAGATAAGTGATTGTAGCCAGACCTATATGCGGGTGCGGCCGGACATTGACACCGCTGCCAGGAGAGAAATCTGCCGGGCCCATGTGATCGAAAAAAATGAACGGACCCACACGCTGCTGATTTCTGTCTGGCAGCGTTCGGCGTACGTCGAATTCTCCGAGGCTTCTGCTCGCAGGCGTCAGTATCCGCGCAACGGAATGTCCAGTGCCTTTCATTTCTCCGGCTTGATGAATTTCAGCGTCATCCGATCGGATTCGCCGATTGCAAGGTATTTGTCACGATCGACATCACCGAGCGCCAGTGACGGTGGGAGAGTCCAGACACCCTCCGGGTGGTCACGCGTGTCTTTCGGGTTGCTGTTTATCTCCGAACGTCCCGCGAATCGAAAACCGGCACTTTCTGCATCGGCAATGACGCGTTGCTCTGAGATATATCCGTTGTCGGCCGACGGATCCTCGGTTTTCGCGTCAGGCCAGCGATGATCTACGATTCCGAGCACGCCGCCCGGTTTCAGCGCATCGAACATGGCGCGGTAGCCAAGTCGCATTGCGTCCTGGCCGTATCCTTCACTGGCCCAATTGTGCACATTGCGGAAAGTGACGACGAGATCGGCAGAACCGGGTGGTGCAATCTGCAGCGAATACGGAAAATCGAGCGTCGTGACATGCACGTCGCGATAGACGTCCGGCGTGGTCCCGATTTTGGTCAGGAACGAGCCGAAATAGCGTCTTTGATACGCGAAAGGCGGATTGGGGCTGTACTGTGCCGCATAAAGCCGGCCTCGATCTTTCAGCGCCGGCGCCAGGATTTCCGTGTACCAGCCACCGCCTGGCCATACTTCGACCACCGTCATGTCGGATCGAAAGCCGAAAAATGCCAGTGTTTCCATGGGATGACGATATACGTCCCGCGCCTTGTTCTCCGCGCTGCGATGTTCGCCATTTATTGCAGCATTCAGGGCAGCTTCGGTCGTCGCATCGAAGGAATTGCCGTCGGCGCGCGCGCTGACAGCTGCCAGGCTCATTGCGAGAACAATTACCGAAATCCATCTGTTCAACATGTTTATCCCTTTGTCACTTTTGTTTTTTTCAATAGGGCTGCATATCAAATACTGCCTATAGGCCTTCAGCCCCGCTATAATTGCCAGCTTTCCGCAATCAATAGAACCAAGTTCCTTGCGACAGGTCAATGGTCCCTGCTTGGACCTCTGATTTTTCACGGCGTGGGCCACGAATGCTCTACAGAATACTGACGACGGCGATTTTCGCTCTAATACCCGCGCTCGCAAGCGCAGCAGATCCGATCCCCGTATCGGTGCAACGGCTATCGGAAGTACTGGTCGATCGGGAGGTCCGGGCACCGGCAAGCGTCATCTCCGCGAACCGGGCCATTGTCACGTCAGAAGTTTCGGCCCTAATCAAGGAATTCGCCGCCGACGTCGGTGCATCCGTTCGCAAGGATCAACTGCTGATTCGACTCGATTCCGACAATGCGAGTCTTGCGCTGGCGCAGTCGAAGGCGGCACTTGCCGCGATCGAAGCGCAGATCGTGCAGGCGAAACAGCGACTACGCAAAGCCGAGGAACTGCTGGAAAAGAATTTCGTATCCGATGACGAACTGATAGCGAGGCAAACCGATCTGGCGGTGCTTGAAGCCAATCGTGTCTCACAACAGGTAGTCATTCAACAGGCCGAACTCGCGCTTTCCCGGACGCGAGTCAGAGCTCCGTTCGACGCCACGGTGGTAGAACGCCAGGCGCAGGTCGGCAGCTTTGCAATGCCCGGTACGCCACTGATCACGCTCGTACAAACGGACAGCCGCGAGGTCGACGCTGAACTCGACCCCCGATCTGCCAGTGGCCTTTCTCAGGGATCCGGCCTGCAATTCGTCAGTCAGGACCGCTCATGGCCCGTCAAGCTGGCTCGTTTGTCGGATGTTATCGAGACAAATACGCGAAAACTGCGCGGCCGATTCGTTTTCACCGCCGATGCGGCTCCGGTCGGCTCCACCGGGGAACTGGTCTGGAACGAATCGCGAGGCCTGGTTCCGGTTGCCCTTATTGTGCAGCGTGGTGACGAGTTCGGCATTTTCGTTGCCGTGAACAATCTGGCTCGCTTTGTCGCAATTCCGAGTGCGCAGGAGGGTCGTCCGGCTATGCTCGACATGCCGCCTGACACACTGATTGTGTCCAGGGGGCATATCCGATTGCAGGACGGCGACGCACTGCAAATCAGCAGATGATGAATTTCTACCGCACCATCCTGACCAATCACCCGTTGGTCAACATCCTGTTCGGTGTCGTTTTGCTCATGGGTGCGCTTTCGTATTTGCAAATGCCTCGTGAGCAGGATCCGGAAATCAACTTCAACGTCGTCAACATCAATACAGTGTTGCCCGGTTCGACAGCAGCGGACGTCGAGGAACTTGTAACCGGCCCGCTGGAGGATGCGCTGCGAAACGTTCAGGACATCAAGTTCGTTGCAAGTGCTTCGCGGGAAAACGTATCCAACATCCTGGTCCGGTTTCGAGAGCTGTCGGAGAGAGATTTCGACAAGCGCGTGACGGATTTGCGTCGCGAAATACAGAGCAAGACAAACGACGAGTTGCCGGAAGATGTGCAGGACCCGTACATCATGGAAATCACGACGTCGAACGGTTTTCCTACTGCTATGGTGCTGGTAGTAGGACAGGCGGATGACGAGCTGCTGCGACGGCAATCGAAAATCATCAAGGACGAACTGGAGCGATTGAGCGGGGTCGATCGGGTACAGGCTTTCGGTTTCAACGAGCCGGAGCTGCAGATCGAACTCGATCCGCAGGCATTGGCGGCGTATGGAATCACCGGTGCCGACGTCGCGGATCAGCTGCGGGAATCGTACCTGGATGTATCGGGGGGCAAGGTCGATGTGGCGGGCGATGCCTGGCTAGTTCGTGTGAAGGGCAAGACAACCGAGCCGGATGAACTGGCACAGTTCCTCGTTGCGCCGCGCGCGACACCGCAAGTCAAGATTCCGCTGGACCGTATCGCGAAAGTGAGGCGTGGCCGTGAGGAAGCGCAGCAACTCGTCGAGTATCAGCAGAATCCCGCAATCAGCATGTCCATCACCAAAGTCGGGTTTACCAACACGCTGCAACTGGTTGACCGGATCAGTGCCTATGTGGAGGACAAGAACAGCTATCTGGCAGGAACCGGCATTCAACTGATACTTGCCGACGATCAGACGACGCAGACGCGCCAGGCGCTCAGTATCATGCAAAGAAATGCCGGTCTGGGCCTGTTCCTGGTACTCGGAGTTTGCTGGCTTTTTCTCGGACTCCGCATTGCAGCTTTCGTGACCATGGGCATCGCATTTTCGATTGCAGGTGCGTTCTGGGTGTTGAATGTTTCGGGCAACACGCTGAACGTATCGGTACTGCTCGGCATCGTCATCGTTCTCGGCATGCTGGTAGACGATGCCGTGGTCGTCGTCGAAGCGATGTACTACCGGCTGCAGCGTGGCCAGGAAGCCGTTGCGGCCGCGCTGGATTCGATCAGGGAAGTCGGCAAGCCGGTGACCTCGGCCGTGTTCACGACCATTTCGGCGTTCGCGCCACTGATGCTTCTGCCGGGCATCGTCGGCGATTTCATGTTGATCATCCCGATGGTCGTGACGGTCGGATTGCTGGTCAGCCTGATCGAGGCGTTCTGGATCCTGCCGTCACACGTGGTCGGCTCTAGGGCGCGACCGGTTTCCGCCGCGGATCAGCTTCACCACTGGCGAGGGCGATGGACTCACCTGGTGCGCGTCAAGTACACGCGAATGCTTGCATACGTTTTTCGCCGACCCGTGCGCTTCTTCGCTGCCGGTACCCTTGCGTTCGTCCTCTCCGTCGCCGGGCTGATGACAGAGCAGGTTCGAATGGAATTCTTCACATTCGACCCGATGCGCATTTTTTACATCAATGTCGAATTGCCGCCGGACGCGCCGCTGGAAGAGACGCTTGCACAGTCCGAACGCGTTGAAGCCGCAATTCGGCCGTTTCTTCTGGATGAAGAAATTCGGGCTATCTCCGCTATGGCTGGAGTCAAATTCACCGACGCCGAAGCGCTGTTCGGCGATCAATACGGCCAGATTCTGGTCTCGCTGAATCCGAAAGTCCGCGGATCACGTGACGTCGGCGAGGTGGTGAACGCGATGCGCGACGCCGCCATCGACGCCCGTGGCAACGCCAAGGTGACCTTCTTCGAGCTTTCCGGCGGCCCGCCGGTAGCAAAGGATGTCGAAGTCCGTGTCCGCAGTGACAACTACAGGGAGCTACGCGCCGCGGCGGACCGCATGCTTGAAATCGTGAGAAACATCGACGGTTCATCCAATGTGCTCGACGACGATGTCCCGGGACGCTTCGAATTGTCGCTGGATCTGGATCATCGCGCCGTTCGCGAGGCCGGGTTGAATCCCGGTACGGTGGCAAGGCTGATGCGATTGCACGTTGAAGGAGAAGTCGTTGCGTTTACCCGCGACGCCGGCGAGAAAGTCGAGCTACGGGTACGGGGACCGCGACGTACGCTGGAAGACATTCATGAGATTCTCGATGATCCGATTGCTTTGCCGCAGGGTGGCACAACTACGTTTCGCGCACTGGCCACGACCGGTATCGAACGCAGCAGCGGCACTATTCGCCATTACAATTATCGCCGATCGATCAAGGTCGAGGCCGATCTGGACCCGCTGAAAACGAACACCGTGGCGGCGAAAAACCTGATCGCGGAAGAATGGGACAAGATACGGGAAGACTTCCCTGCTTCGGACCTGGATTTCTCCGGAGCTTTCGACGACATCCAGGAGAGCCTGGATTCCCTTCTGATACTTTTCCTGTTCGGCGTCGGCCTTATTTACCTGATTCTGGCGACACAATTTCGCAGCTATTTCCAGCCGATGCTGATCATCGCTACATTGCCGATGGCATTTACCGGCGTCGTTTTCGGCTTGTGGGTAACCAGTAATCCGCTCAGTCTCTACACGCTGTATGGCATAGTCGCTCTTACCGGCATTGCGGTAAATGCTGCCATCGTCTTGATCGACGCCGCCAATATGCGCATTCGCGACGGCATGCGCCCGTTGCATGCCATCATGTACGCTGCCAGGCGCCGGGTCATTCCGATTCTGATGACGACAATGACGACGATTGCCGGGCTTTTTTCTCTCGCGACCGGCCTCGGCGGCAAGTCGCTGCTGTGGGGACCGGTTGCGACGAGCATGGTATTCGGATTGTTCGTTGCCACGATACTGACCCTGTTCCTGGTGCCGGTCATGTTCAGGTCATTTATGCGGTTGCGTGATCACCGTATCCGAAATGCATTAAAGTACGGCGTCTTGAAATTGCAGAACGCCCTCAAATCATGAGCCACAACATCGCGCGGGACACCGTCTCACAAACCTGGTCGAAGCCTGTCACCGCGCCGGAAAGCACCCCGGAACAGGCGCAAGTCGTGATCATCGGCGCGGGCATCGTCGGCATTTCGACGGCCTGGTTCCTGGCCAAGCAGGGAATCAAGGCCGTCGTCTGCGAAAAAGGCCATATTGCCGGCGAGCAGTCGGGGCGCAACTGGGGCTGGGTCAGGCAGCAGGCGCGCGACCCGCGTGAAATGCCGATGATCATCGAATCCCTGAAGATCTGGCGCGGCCTCGAGGTCGAGATCGGGGAGGATGTCGGTTTTGCCGGGGGCGGTTGCCTTTTCACGGCGCGCAACGACAAGGATGTCGAGGATTTCGAAGCCTGGCTCAAAGTATCCCGGGAATTCGGGTTGGACACGCGAATCATCTCCGGCAAGGAACTGGATGCGCAGGTTCACGGAGGCTCGCAACGTTGGCCGGCGGCAATATTTACCGCCAGCGACGGGCGCGCCGAGCCACACAAGGCTACACCGGCGATAGCTCGGGCCGCGCAACGTCTCGGTGCTACCGTACTGACCGGCTGTGCCGTTCGGGGTATCGAAACTTCCTCCGGCCGCGTGTCTGCCGTGGTTACGGAGCATGGCAGCATTCGGACGTCGACCGTTCTTTGCGCGGCCGGCGCCTGGAGTTCGATGTTTTGCCGCTCGTTAGGCATTTCGCTGCCGCAACTCAAGGTGCGCGGAACGGTAGCGCGGACTGCTCCGGCGGACGTCGTCCTGAATGGCGCGTTATTCGACCACAAGATCGGCATACGGCGACGCCAGGACGGCGGCTATACGATCGCGCACGGCTCGGTGCTCGATCACGGCCTGACGCCGTCGACGCTGCGCTATTCACTCAAGTTTGTAAAGGCCCTCATGAGTGAGTTCAGCGTGTTGCGTTTGTCGATTGGAAGCGAATTCTTCGAGGAGCTGCGAACGCCGAGGCGCTGGCCGCTCGACCAGCCCTCGCCGTTCGAACATAAGCGCGTTCTCGATCCCGAGCCGAATGCAAAAGTTCTGCAAGAGATACGCAAGAATCTTGACGAAACGTTTCCGGAGTTGGCCGGTGTCGAGATCGTCGAGTCCTGGGCCGGCATGGTGGAAACCACGCCGGACGTCGTACCGGTCATCTGCGAAGCGGAATCGATCCCCGGTTTCCACATTGCCACGGGATTCAGCGGACACGGCTTCGGCATCGGTCCCGGCGCCGGCAAAGCGATTGCCGGCATGCTGGGCGGCACGGACAGCGGCATCGATCTCAGCGAGTTTCGCCTGAGCCGTTTCTTCGACGGGACGCCCATCCGCCCTTACACGACTATCTGATCGGAGGCTCCATGCATTGCAGACCAGCCGGCATCGCCATCTTTGTCGTGATTGCAGTTTCCAGTACAGGCGGCATGGCAGCGGCATCCGAAGGCGTGCGCACAATGCGGCTCGACTTCTATCACAGCGGTAATCACCAATCCGAGATGTTCAGCCTGGATCAGCTCGTACTTGAGCCGCTGGCTTGGCCCGGCAACCTGCAGCAGCCGGTGGACAAGACGCTGCGCGGGAAATACGCCTTCGAAATTGTCGATGTCGAAACCGGCGTCGTAAGCTGGTCGCGCAGCTTCAGCAGCATCTACGGCGAGTGGGAAACGACCGGCGAGGCGCGTGAAATGAACCGCACCTTCCACGAATCGCTGCGTTTTCCGCAACCCGAGCAGAACTTTCGCGTGATCCTCAAGAAGCGCGACCACGACAATAGTTTCCACACGATCTGGCAGATCGAGCTGGATCCGGTCGATTACCTGGTTCACCGGGAATCGGCTGCCTACCGGCACGAGGTCGTGGCAATCGTGCAGAACGGCGCTCCGGGTGAGAAAGTGGACCTGCTGCTTCTTGGCGATGGCTATACCGCGGCCGAAACCGACACTTTTATCGCGCGCGCAAGAGAACTCACAGAGGTGTTCCTCGCGACGGCACCGTTTCGCGAGCGAAGTGACGACTTCAACGTCTGGGCAGTGGCGCCCGCCGCCAAGGAATCCGGCGTGTCCCGCCCGTCTACTGGCATCTACCGCGACTCGCCCTTCGCCGCGACTTACGATGCGTTTCGCAGCGAACGATATGTATTGACGTATGAAAACAGACGCTGGCGGCAAATCGCATCATCAGCGCCTTACGATTTCGTCGAGATACTGACCAACAGCGACACTTATGGTGGCGGCGGAATTTACGGGCTTTACAGCACCGCCGCCGCACACAGCGAATGGGCGGACTATCTTTTCGTCCACGAATTCGGCCACCATTTTGCGGGTCTGGCCGACGAGTACTACACCAGCTCGGTAGCCTACGAGGCACCCGACGGGATTCGCGAACCGTATGAACCGAACGTCACCGCGTTGCTGGATCCTGCCGAACTCAAATGGCGGCACCTCGTAAATGCCAAAACACCCTTGCCAACGCCCTGGCCGAAAGACGCATTCGAAGAACATTCGCTCGCCTACCAGGCGCGCCGCGCCAGGATGCGCGAAGAAAACGTCGCCGAATCGCAGATGAACAAACTGTTCAGGGACAACCAGGAAATCGTCGACGGGATGTTTTCCGAGGCGCCATTCAAGGATGAAATCGGTGCATTCGAAGGCGCCAACTACCAGGCAAAAGGTTACTACCGGTCCGAATTGAATTGCATCATGTTCACTCGAACGACCGACTTTTGCCGGGTTTGTGCAGACGCGATCGAGCAGGTAATCGACGAATACACCAAGGGCAGCGACTAGCGCAGTTCGGTGCCGAGTCGACGCGCCAGAGTACCGCGGCGCCCGACCTTGATCGTCGGCAACTCAAGCCAATCCGCGAGATTCCGAAGCTCCTCTGCCAGAGCGTGCGCCGTTTGCGATACATCGATGCCGTCTTCGGCATGCGCGGCCTGCACCAGCAAGCAGCCTTTGGCTCGGTCCGCCTTCAGGTCAACGCGCGCAACGATGCGATCGCCGAGCAGAAACGGCAGCACGTAGTATCCCCACTTGCGTTTCGCCGCCGGTACGTAGATCTCGATGCGGTAACGAAAATCGAAAAGTCTTTCTGCGCGCGGTCGAAACCAGACGAGCGGATCGAACGGGGACAGCAATGCGCGTGCCGGCCTCGGCCGCGGTATTCGGACATCGGCAGGAACATAGGCTGTGTCGCGCCATCCCTCGACCCGCACGGGCATCAGCCTGCCCTGCTCCTGAAGCTCCAGCAGCCGCGGGCGCGCCTGCGGAACCGGTATGCGGTAATAATCTGCGAGATCCGGCAGCGTGGCTATGCCAAACGCTTTCGCAGCGAGCATTAGCAATTCCCGTTGGCCGCGGACCCTGGACAAGCCTTTTTCGAGATGCTGCCGATCGATCAGACGTTCGGGCAGGTCGTATTTTCTCTGGAAGTTCGGCAGGCGATCCGCGATGGCCAGCCGGCCGAAACCGAAGTGGTACTCGAGCGCCCAGCGGGGCACCGAGCGATGCCAGTCACCAGGTTTTCGCTTTGGCCCGGGAACCGGTTCCAGGTCGGCAGAGGTGACAGCGCCTTTTGTTCTTATTAAATCAATGACTTCATCGAGATACTTCTTGTTGTTTCGAAGTCGCATGATTGGACTGTTGGGCCAGGGCTTGAATTCGTCGCGCCGGTATTTCAGCAAGGGCCAGGACTCGACCGGGACAATGCTTGCTTCATGCGCCCAGTGTTCGGTGAAGCCGCGGCTGCCGTAAATCAGTTCGTTGAAAGTCTCTCGCCGGTAATTTCCGAGTCGTGAAAAGATCACGAGATAGTGTGCCGGGACCAACACGTTGACGAAGTCCAGCTGCAACAGCCCGAGCCGGCGAATGACATTGCCGATATTGATTTGGCTTGCCCTGCCTTTCGGGCGTGCCTTGTCGAATCCCTGTGACGCCAGTGCCAATCGGCGCGCTTCCGCGATCGACAGGCTATCGCAGGTCACGGCGTGACGGATTTGATGGAGTCGGTGGGAGCGACGGGGCCGCCGCCGGACTTCGTTGCCAGTGCCAATGCGAGACAGGAACCCGCCGAATACAGCAACACGGCCGGCCAGATCCATGGGACATTGCTGACCGCCGGCGTCCAGACACTGGTCGCAAGCGTTACCGCCGGCAGCACTGCAAAGAGCCTCAGCAACTCGAAGCGGCTCGCGAAGGCCCTGTTTTCGGAAAGCAGGCCCAACGAAAAAAGATGCACCCACAGCAACAGGCAGGGAGTGGTTATCGCTGCAAGCCCCTGCTCCGCATACCGTTCGCCGATCCAGAGCACGCCGGCAACGGCGACCAGGAACTGCCCGATGATGTAGCGGCGCAAGCCCGTGCCGACCGGCGGTTCGAACTTGCGGAAATTCGCAAGGTCTCCTGTGGCCTTCGGGTATATGGTATCGACATCCGGAGGACGCCAGCCGGTACGGCGAAACCAGATTCCTATCTTGTCGCGCCAGCGGCGGGTATGCCGTGCATCGAACCAGAGGTAGGCGTAAACCTGCAGGTTGGCCCAGAACGGGTTCCAGCTTGCCAGCGGCTTGCGTACGCCGAAGACGACCGGCTCCGTGTCGAGCTCCTCCTGAAAGGTGCCGAACAGACGGTCCCAGAGCACCAGGATGCCTCCGTAGTTTCGATCGATATACAACTGATTCTGCGCATGATGAACGCGATGATTCGAAGGCGTGACGAAAACGCGGTCAAGCCACCCCAGCTTTCCGACAAAGCGCGTATGTACCCAGAACTGGTAGATCAGATTCAGGGCATTGACCGTTATCAGCACCTCCGGAGGGAATCCAATAAGGAACAGCGGCAGGTAGAAAATCCAGGAAAAGATGAAACCGGTACTTGTCTGTCGCAAAGCCGTCGACAGATTGTAGTCTTCGCTCTGGTGGTGGACCGCATGAGCCGCCCACAGGATGGAAATTTCGTGGCCGCCGCGGTGTGCCCAGTAATAGCAAAAGTCCCACCCGACCATGGCGGCAAACCACAATGCGAGACCCGTTGCCGACAAATCGAACCATTCCATCGGCATGTCGATGATCGCGAAATTCTGCAATGCATAGGCCCAGATGACCGTCGGCACAATCCTGGTGAAATAGCCGAATGTCGTGCTCAGCGTGCCGGCACTGAGGCTGTTAATCGCATCGACCGCGCGAAAATATCCGGTGCCGCGCAGCCGGTCGAGGGCGAGCTCTGCCAGCAACGCGAGCAGAAAAAACGGCACGGCGATCGCGATAAGATCCATTTAACCGCTCACAACGAAAAAACAGATTGCCAATAGTACCGGACAATCGGCGAATCTGGGTTAGGATCCGGGCGACGCGAAGCAAAGGGTGCACAGATGGCATTGCTGGAAAAATCCGAAATCGACATTCTGTTGAGTGCATTGCAGACACTGCAGAAGGGATTCGATCATTTGCCGGAATTTTCCGTGCAATACGATCGCGACAAGCTGCAGTCCGTACTCAATCAGGTCGCTCGGCGCATGCAGGATAATTATCCCTACTATCATCCGCGATATGCTGGTCAGATGCTCAAACCACCGCATCCTATAGCGCGTCTCGCCTACGCGTTATCGTTATGGATCAACCCCAACAATCACGCACTGGACGGTGGTCGCGCAAGTTCAGGCATGGAACTGGAGTGCGTCGTGCAGCTTGGCCGGATGTTCGGCCTGGACAAACCGCTGGGTCACTTGTGTGGCGGCGGCACGATGGCGAATCTGGAAGCCTTGTGGGTGGCGGGTCGCGTTCATCCTGGTAAGACGATCCTTGGCTCGGCGCAGGCACACTACACGCATTCGCGCATCAGTGAAGTGCTGGCGCTGGATTTCGAAGCGCTGTCGGTGACGAACGATGGCCGTATGGACGTATCAGTCCTTGCGGAGAGATTGGGCCAATCCGATGTCGGTACGGTAGTTGTAACGTTGGGAACGACCGGGCTGGGTGCCGTTGATCCGTTGCCGGAAATTCTCGAGCTGCGCGAGAAGTTCGGATTCCGGGTGCATGTCGACGCAGCCTACGGTGGCTACTTCAGGCTGGCGAGCGAGCTTGCAGCGGATGCGCATGAGGCGTTCTCGCGTACCGGCGAAGCCGATTCCATTGTTATCGACCCGCACAAACATGGCTTGCAACCGTATGGTTGCGGTTGCGTGTTGTTTCGTGATCCGTCAGTCGGTGCCTTATACAAGCACGATTCACCCTACACCTATTTCAGCTCGGCCGAATTGCATTTGGGCGAGATCAGTCTGGAATGTTCCCGGCCAGGTGCGGCGGCAGTCGCTCTGTGGGCAACGCAACAGTTGCTTCCGATGGAACCCGGCGGTGAGTTCGCCGCAGGTCTAGATCAATCGATTCTGGCTGCGCGCGACTTTTGGCGAAGGCTGCAGGCCAGCGAACGGTATCGCGTTCTCATGCAGCCGCAGCTGGATATCGTTGTGTTTGCGCCGGACGGTCCGGATGCGAAGCAGGTCAGCGAAAAGGCGCGACAGCTTTTCGAGGAAGCCGCGAAACGGGATTTACACCTTGCGCTGACCGAGATACCGGCAGCGATGGTCTCTCACTACTGGCCCGAGCTGCACCTGAATCGGGATACGGTAAGCTGTTTGCGTTCCTGCCTGATGAAGCCGGAACACCTGCAATGGATAGACGATATCTGGTCGACGCTGGAATCAGCCGCCCTGTGTCTGAACCACTGAGCGAATGAGCGCGGCGCCTGCATAAAAGCAGGCGAAACCGCCGATCATCGTTGCGCACAGATAGGCAAATGCCGGCAGTACCTCACCGCGCTGCATCAGGTTACTCATCTCAACGACAAGCGCCGAGAGTGTTGTGAAGCTGCCGCAGAATCCAACGGCAAAGAAAAGCCGGTTTTGTTGCGTGATCAATTCACTGTGACTGAACCAGCCAGGACTGGCCAGTAGCTGCACGACAATTCCCATGACGAAGCAGCCGATCAGGTTCGAAGCGAAGGTTCCCAGCGGAACAAGAACGATACTGCGTGAAAGCCAAAGCGTCATCGCCAGGCGTGCCACGGCGCCCAGCGCGCCTCCGAGTGCAACCAGCAGAAACGACTGCATCATCGGTGGCATTTTCAGCTAATCTCTTATTCCACAGGCTCAGGCAGCTGTCACGCGCTGCAATGTGTCGCGGTATTCCCGCTCGATCTGCATCACGACATCGTGCACCGGCAGAATTTCGTCGATTGTTCCCACGCCCTGCCCCGCGCCCCAGATGTCGCGCCATGCCTTGGCGCGGCTGTTACCCCCACTGCCGAAATTCATATGTTTCGTGTCGACCTGATCGAGATTGTCCGGATCGAGCCCGGCGGCTTCTATACTGCCGCGAAGGTAGCTGCCATGGACTCCAGTGAATAACGGCGTGTAAACGATATCCGCCGAATTGCTGTTCACAATCATCTCCTTGTACTTTGCCGGGGCGTTTGCTTCGGTGGTCGCAATGAAGCGCGTGCCGAAATACGCGAGGTCGGCACCGATGGCGCGAGCGGCAACAAGATCGCAACCGCGACTCATGCTGCCGGACAGGATAAGCGCTCCGTCGAAAATCCTGCGGATCTCCTTGATCAGTGCGAATGGACTGGTGGTGCCGGCATGTCCACCTGCGCCGGCGCACACGGCAATGATGCCATCGACGCCCTGTTCCAGCGCTTTCTCCGTGTGACGCAGATTGATCACATCGTGAAACACGATGCCACCGTAGCTGTGTACTGCATCGACTACGTCGGCCGGCGGACGCAGACTGGTAATGACGATGGGAACCTTGTACCTGACGCACATCTCGACGTCGTGACCGAGGCGATCATTGCTCTTGTGCACGATCTGGTTGACGGCGAACGGGGCAACGGGGAGGCCCGGATTCTTCGCCGAGAACTCCGCCAGTTCCGTTGTAATTTTCTGCAGCCATTCCTCCAGCATGCTCTCCGGCCTGGCGTTCAGTGCCGGGAACGAGCCGACTATGCCGGCCTTGCATTGCGCCAACACCAGCTCAGGGCCGGAAACGATGAACATCGGCGCCCCGATCAGCGGTATTCTGAGCTTGCCGTCAAGGTTTGCAGGTAATGCCATCGATATCTCCGGTCCGGGATACAAAAAAACGAGCGCATCCTAACATAGCCGGCCGCCCTGACGGCACGTGACTGCTGTCACATTTCAGCTCGAACGTCACTGCTAGACTGACACGATGAAAAAATCAAACCATCCAGGTGTCGAAGACACTGCGCAAAAGGCAATTGACGCGTTGACCGGTGTCGACTGCAAGTCAGTTTCCTTCGTACAACTTCGAAAATTGAACGCCGCGTTGCTTGACGCCAGCGAGCGCGTTGCAGCGGAGACGGCACATCGCTCGAATGACGATGCTCTCGGGGATACGGTCAGAGTCGCCGTCCCGACTTCTACCGACAGGTAGTTCCGTGCAAGCAGCAACCGCTATGCGGCCATGAAGCTGGCTTCGCAATCCGCAACGAGTGTTCCGTCAGAAAGGCGCGCCTCTCCCCTGAGAACGATCAACCGTTTGCGCTGACTATCGATCCAGCCCTTCAGAAAGATACTTTCATTCACCGCCAGTGGACGGCGGTAGCGGATTTCGCATCGCGCCGTATGCGCCTTTATGTTCTTCAAATAGAGGACATTGGCCATGACATCGTCCAGCGCCGAAAAGATGATGCCGCCGTGCACTGTATTACTGTAGCCCACGTGATTTTCGTTCGCCCGGAATTCGCCGCTGCAAACATCGTCTGCCAGCGTGAATCGAATCTGCAGCCCAATGGGATTGTCCGGGCCACAGGCGAAACACATTTTCGCTTCTTCGATCTGGTTTGCATTCGACAAAGGGCCGCTCCGAAACGTCGTGTTGTGATTCCGGTTCTACGGTACTTGCTGATCGATACGGATTCGAACGGATTCGCTGTTTCCCCTTTGGATCGTCAGCGTTCCGAACCAATCGCCGCTTTGCGCTATTGGATTGCCGGACATCGAAACCCGGGCGATCAATTCGAGTTCTGCAAATGCAGACGGCACGCGGCCCGGTATCATCGCGTCGGCGTCCGACAATGTGATTACGGCAGGCAGTTCGGCGGCGCGTCGGCGAACAGCCGCAATCGGCGGCGACGGTTGCGCCGGGTCTCGCGCTATGACGAATACCGTTGCATCCGGGAGAACTGCGGATTCGGCCTCGGTACTTAACTCGACGTCAATGGAAATTCCGAGGCCTGGCTCTGCACTGCTATCCGCCATGGCAGCGAGCGACGGTGGCGGCTCTCCCCGCAACTCTGCGATCCGGGTCCGGAGAATGTCCTCGATTTCCTTGGGTTGCGGGCTTGCCAGCAGTGCCTCCCAGCGGTCGGCGCCGAGTTGGGAATCGCCGCGATTGATCGCAACCAGGCCCGCATAGAAAAGGGCTTTCGGGTTGCCGGGTGCAATGGACAACGCGGTTTCGAACAACTGCCCGGCGCGCGCCGTTATGCTGCTTTGGTCGTTCATGAAGATCGCTTCGCCGAGGTCGGCCAACGTCTGAGCATCGCGTCCGGATTCGAGTTCCACTGCTTTCTCGAAGGCGGCGATCGATTCGGGCAGGCGTCGCAATTGGAGAAGCGATCGGCCGAGCATTTTCCAGCCGGCGATATCCTGTGGATTGTCTTTCAGCCGCGCCGCGAGGGAGTCCGTCATTTCCTCGATGCTGGGCACGGGTTCGGCTGCCGGGCCGCCGTGCGGACTGCCGATTTGCAGGTACAGCAGGGGTGTAAGGGCAAGCAGCACCAGCAGAACGGAGATCGCCGTCGACGAAATCCGTCTTTCACGTCGGTACAGGGGCCACAGCAGCATCACGGCCGCGGCCGCGAGCATGAGCGCGAAGATTGAATAGAGCACGAATCAGGCCTTTGTTTCGATAGTCGGTTCTACGTCTGATTCGTCGTCGATCGGCAGCGCCATACGCTTCCGCACTACGCGAAATGCGACGAACGCTCCGAATCCGGCGAAAACAAACAATGCCAGCCAAAGAAACATTCCGCTGCCGGACATTTGCGGCCGGTAGAGCGCAAACTCGCCGTAGCGCACCACCAGGAAGTCATAGACTTCCGCATCGGTCTTTCCTTCCTCGAGCAGGCGGCGGATTTCGCGCCGCAGGTCGTCGGCGAGAAAGGCGTTCGAGTCCTTGATCGTCTGGTTCTGGCACTTGAGGCAGCGGACTTCCGAAATGATTTTCTCGTAACGCGCCTGCAGCTCGGGATCTTCGAATGCCAGTCCGGTGTCGATCGCAAGCGACGCCATTGGTATCGCTAGCAGGAGGGCTGCAAGAAAAAACCGCATCAGGATGCACTCCCCTCGGCCTGCAGAATTCTCGGCTCGAATTCCTGTTGCCAGACCTGGCTGTTCAGCGGACCGAGATATTTGTACAAAACGGTGCCGTCCTTTGCGATCAGGAACGTTTCGGGCGCACCGTAGACGCCCCAGTCAATTCCGGCCTTTCCGTCGCCATCGTAGCCGGACACGACATAGGGATTGCCGAGCTGCCGCAGCCATTGCAGAGCATCCTCGCGCCGATCTCGCCAGTTCAGGCCGTAGATCGGGATCACCTTGTCGCGCGCCAGCTGCAGCAGGAACTCGTGTTCCTGGCGGCAACCGACGCACCAGGTAGCCCAGACGTTGACCAGCACGACCTGACCGGAAAGATCCGCGTTGCTGACTCGTTTGCTGGCGTTTTCGAGCGTTGGCAAATCGAATGCCGGTGCTGCCCTGCCGATAAACGGCGACGGCAGAATGGTCGGATCCTTGTTCAAACCGATCATGAACACGCCGAGCAGAATGACGAATACGACGATCGGTGCGATGTATCGGTTCATCAGGCGGGTTTCCCTTCCAGCGCTGCCGCGGGTTCCGTGGCTTTGACGCTAAGGCGATAACGGCGATCGCTCGCGGCGATAATGCCGCCGAGGGCCATGACCAGCGCGCCAAGCCAGATGAATCTAATCATCGGCTTGTACTGAATACGCACGCTCCACGCATCACCTCCGAGGGGGTCGCCGAGTGCGACGAACAGATCGCGATTCCAGCCGGCGTCGATGCCTGCCTCGGTCATCGGACTTTGCTGCACAAGGTAAGTCCGTTTTTGCGGTCGCAATTGGGTCACGAATTCGCCGTTCCGGTGGACATCCACTTCACCCTCGAGCGCCCGGTAATTCGGCCCATCGACCTGGCGCAGGCCGCGCAGCTCGAACTGGTAACCGGCCACCTCAATGGAATCGCCCGGCACCAGACGGCGGTCTTCTTCGACGGTATAGGCCGATACTATGGTTACGCCGAGGACGAACAGGCCAAGCCCGAGGTGTGCGACGGACATGCCAAGGACTGCGCGCGTTATAGCGGGCGTGCCCGGCGCGCGGCGCAGCGAACGAATGGGCTGCAAAAGCGAGACGGCGATAATCCAGACCGCGGCGATACTGCCGACAGTGACCAAAAGGCCGAAGCGGCCATACAACAGGACCGGAATCAGTCCTCCAACGACCAGTGCGATGATGGCCGGAATCCGCACCTGCTTTGCGAGTGCGTTCCACGGCTGCAGCCGCCAAGCGGTTTGCATACCCAGGCCGACCAGCAGGATCAACGGCAGCATTGGAATGGCAAAGGCAATTTCGAACCACGGCGGTCCAACGGATATCTTGCCGGCCTCGAATACCTCGACCAGCAATGGCGCCAGCGTTCCGAAAAGAATCAGCGTTGCCGCGATCACCAGCAGCACGTTATTCAGCAACAGGAAAGTCTCTCGCGACAGCGGTCGGAAGCCGGCCGCCGAATCGAGTTTCGGCGCACGCCATGCGTACAGGATCAGCGCGCCAAGGATGACGATTGCGAGGAAAGCCAGAATAAAGCGGCCGCGGGTCGGGTCGGTGGCAAAAGCATGCACCGAAATCAGGATGCCCGAGCGCACCAGGAAAGTTCCTAGCAGGCTCAGCGAAAACGCCGAGATGGCCAGCAGCAGCGTCCAGCTCTTGAAAAGCCCGCGCTTTTCGGTAACGGCGAGCGAATGGATCAACGCCGTGCCGACCAGCCATGGCATGAACGAGGCGTTCTCGACCGGATCCCAGAACCACCAGCCGCCCCAGCCGAGCTCGTAGTAGGCCCACCAGCTGCCGAGCGCGATGCCTACAGTCAGGAACAGCCAGGCAAAGGTCGTCCATGGCCGGGTCCATCGCGCCCAGCTCTGATCGAGCTGGCCGCTGAGCATGGCCGCAATGGCGAATGCAAACGCGACCGAGAATCCAACATAGCCGACGTACAGGATCGGCGGATGAATGGCGAGTCCGGGATCCTGCAGCAGCGGATTGAGGTCGCCGCCATCCACAGGCGCGGGAAACAGCCTTTCGAAGGGATTTGAAGTGAGCAGAGTGAACAACAGAAAGCCGCAGCTCAGCAAACCGAGCACGCCGATGACCCTCGCCGAGAACGCGTCCGGCAGCTCATCGCTATAACGCCCTACTGCGACGGTCCAGACCGCAAGAATCAGGATCCAAAGTAGCAACGAACCCTCGTGGGCGCCCCAGACGGCAGAAAATTTGTAAATGTCTGGCAGTGCGAGCTGCGAGTGATTGGCAACGTACAGGACCGAGAAATCACTTTGCAGGAAGGACCAGGCGAGACTGGCGAAGGCGATGCCGACAAAAAACAGCTGACCGACGGCAGCCGGTCGCGCCACAGCCATCATCGCGGCGTCGTTTCGATGCGCCCCAACCAGCGGCAAAACGCCCTGGCAAATGGCCAGTGACAGGGCGAGGATCAATGCAAAATGTCCGATCTCTGGAATCACTGCGTGGCCCCCTCGGATTCGGCCGCCGCCTCGGCGGCTTTCGCGGCTGCGTGCTTCGCCAGCGTATCGGCAACCTCCGGCGGCATGTAGTTCTCGTCGTGCTTCGCCAGCACGGTGTCTGCCATAAATCGTCCGTCATCGCCCAGGCGGCCATGTGCAATCACACCCTGTCCCTCGCGAAACAGATCGGGGAGAACCCCGCTGTAGGCGACGACGAGATCCGATTCGGTGTCGGTCAGCGTGAACTCCATCTCGAGTTCGCCGGGATCCCGGCGCACGCTGTTCTCCATCACGAGACCGCCAACGCGAAAATTGCGATCGTCCGGGACGTTGCCCTTGGCGACTTCCGATATCTCGATGTAGAACATCATGTTGTCCTGGAATGCTCTCAGCGTCAGTGCTGCGGCAATCGCCAGGCCCGCTACGGCCAACCCGACCGCCAGCATTCTCTGCTGTCGTGGTTTCATCTGCTCTGCTCCATCGCTTTCAGTTGGGTGCGAATGTCGTTGAAAATCCTGTGCTGGCGCCGACGCGCCGAAATCGCACAAACGGCCAGCACTATCAGTGTTAAGCCAATGCAACTCCATACGTAGGGTCCGTAACCCCCCATACTCAGAGCCTCGCTCATCACCGCATCTCCCCGCCGAGCACCAGTTCACGAACCCAGCGGGAGCGCCGTTCCCGGTACAGGACCTCGCTGCGCACGCGGTACAGCAGCAACGCACCGAAAACCAGCGTAAATCCGAGGATGTTGATCAGCAAAGGATTCAGCATTTCGGGCGGCATTTTTCCTTCCATGACCGTCTGCCCCTGGTGCAGGGAGGTCCACCAGTACACGGAGTAATGAATAATCGGGATATTGACTGCTCCTACGAGGGCCAGTACCGCGCTGGCCTTGTCGGCCTTCAGCGGATCATCTATGGCGGAACGCAGTGCCATGTAGCCGAAATACAGAAATAACATTAAAAGTTGCGATGTCAGCCTTGGATCGCCCCACTCCCACCAGGTTCCCCACATCGGCCGACCCCAGATAGAGCCGGTGGCGAGCGCCAGGAAAGTGAACCAGGCTCCGAGCGGCGCTGCGCCGGCGGCGACCGCATGTGCCAGCTTCATGCGCCAGATCAGCCCTATGGTCGCCGACACGGCCATGATCGAATAGGCCATCATCGACAGGTAAGCCGTCGGCACGTGAACGTAAATGATGCGAAAAGCATCCTTTTGCTGGTAGTCGATCGGCGCCTCGAACAGGCCGCCCCAGCTGCCCCAGCCGATCAGGACCAGGCCGGTAACGGCAAAAACGCGGATAAATGCCGGTGCAATGCGATAGAAGTGTGGCGGTGAGGCCAGCTTGTGAAAAAACGTCCACATGGTTTCTTTTCTTACTCGTTACTGATTTTAAGGGCAGCCGCTGTAGCGAATGGTGCGAGCGACAGGTTGAGCATGCAATAGCCGGCAAGAAAGTACACGCCCGACGATGTCGCGTCGCCGGCGACGGCCAGCGAGACCGTTCGCGCACCGAAAATCAAAACCGGCATGGCCAGCGGCAGGATCAGCAGGCTCAGCAATGCATTACCGCGATTCAGTCCGACCGTCAATGCCGCGCCTATGGAGCCCAGCAGGCTCAGGCTGATGGTACCGAGTGTCAGCGTCAACAACAGGATGCCGGTGATTTCCGTGGGCAGGCTGAAGGTCATGGCTATTACCGGTGAAACCAGCACGAGAGGCAGCCCCGTTGTCAACCAGTGTGCGACGGACTTGCCGAGCACCAGCAGCGGTAAAGGCTGCGGGCTCAGGATCAGCTGATCGAGACTGCCGTCTTCGTAATCCGATACGAACAGCCCGTTCAAGGCCAGCAAGGTTGCCAGAAGCGCTGCAACCCAGAGTACACCGGGCCCGTTAAGCAAGAGCTGTTGCTGGCTTGGGCCGGTGGCGAGCGGGAAAAGCGTACTGACCATGGCATAGAACACCAGCGGATTGAGAGCATCGCCAGGGCGTTTCCATGCCAGCAGCAGATCTCGGCGAACGATCGCCGAAAAACCGGCAAGCAAGTCGCTACCATCGTGCTCTGCAGGCGTCATTGCAGCGTCACCCGTCGCGTTGGCGCACCGATATCGAAGGATTGGTGCGATGCTACGACACACAGGCCGCCATCTCTCAGGTGCTCGCGGACCAGTTCGAGTACCAGGTCATGACCGGCGACGTCCAGGTTGGTAAACGGCTCATCCATCAGCCAAAGACCGGACGCCGACAGAATCAGGCGCGCCAATGCGACCCTGCGCTGCTGTCCGGCAGACAATGCGCGCAGCGGCAGCCGCGTAAGGCGGTCGATTCCCAGCCGCCGAAGAAGCGATTCCTGATCGTGCCATTTAGCGCCACGCAGCCTGGCTTCGAATCGCAGGTTTTCGACCAGCGTCAGGTCGTACTTCATCCCCAGGCGATGTGCCAGCCATGACATCTCGGCAGACAGTTCCTGACGATGCAACCGGGTTGCCTTACCCCGCCAGTGGATTTCCCCCTGGTCGAGCGGAAGCAATCCCGCGATGGCGCGCAACAGGCTCGTTTTGCCGCTTCCGTTGGCCCCTTCCACCAGCAGCAATTCGCCGGGATTTAGCGCAAACGAGAGATCCCGGATGAGACAGCGATCGCCACGATAGAGGCGAAGCCGATCTGCAGAAAGCAACCCAGTCAAGGTCTTAACTCAGACTGTCTGGCATCGGCGACAGCGCCGTTGCGGAAGAGTGGAGCCATAAATTCGCTTAATAAACATTGTATTAACGTTCATAGTTAATGTTAATAATTTGATTCTCACGCTGGCACGTTGATAGCAAACAACACACGCGCAACGCGTTTGCAGCGCATTGCTCATGTCCGTAGACTAATTCGCCCGGTTACAAGAAAGATCAGAAAGCACAAAAGAAAGTAACTCTATCAGAATGAAAAACCGGGACTAAATCAGAGTTCAAGAAAATGGAACTTGCCGCCGCCGGATTGCAGGAACAACCCTTCCGTACCCACGGGAAACCGCTGGTATACGTCGATTGTGCGGCTCAAAAAAACGCCCTGCGATTCCTGCGCGAAACGGCCGCGCATGCGCAGGGCCTCGGGCTGTTCCAGGGGCCCCGGCTGTCCGGAAAATCAACGATCATCCGTGAATTCGTCGAGTACCTGGATGACGATACAGCGGTGGCATTGGTCGACGGCGCCGGGCTGAATACCACGTCCTTCCTGAATAGCGTATTGAGCCAGTTCGGCTATGAATTGCAGTTCAACTCGGCCAATGAGCTGATCAATATGTTGCGCGTTTTCGCGCTGCAACAGACAGCGACCAGTCGCCCGCCGGTCCTCATCGTAGAGAATACGCACGCGATGAACCCGAGTGCGCTCAGGATGTTGTGCGAACTGGCGCAGTTCCGCCTGAAGAACCGGTACGCACTGATAATGATATTGGTCAGTGACCGTTCGATCGAACCGATTGTCAATGCACCGGCCATGGACGGTGTCGGCAGCCGCCTGACGGGCAGCTTCTTTCTCGAGCCGTTGTCCGAGGAGGACACCCGGCACTACCTGGGCACCAAGCTCCGTGCCGGCGGTTGTTTCGATCCCGGAGCCATAGTCCCGGATGACGTATGCCGCCGGATCCACGAGTACTCGGGCGGCTGGCCCGGCATCATCGACCGGCTTGTGCTCCTTGCCATTGCCAAGGCAGACCAATGCCCTCTCAATATTGGTCACCTCGAACGTCCTTTGTTGCCGGCATTGCGGACCGCACCGTCTCCGGCGACAGGCGGCGATGCCACTGCGGCAGCCTACGCAGGCCCGCCACGCCTGATATTGACCCGCAGTGGCAAGACACTAAAAGAACTGTCCATGGAACGGCCGCGCTTGTTGATAGGGCGTTCGGAACACAATGATCTGTGCGTCAACAGCAAGTACGTCAGCAGGCACCACGCCCTGTTGGTCCGTCACGGCAAGGCGACCTTCCTGATGGACCTCAACAGCACGAACGGAACCTACGTGAATTCCCGTCGCGTCTCGAATCACGTCATGCAGCATGACGACGTCATCTCGCTCGGCCAGCACGCGGTCAAGTTCGTCGATCCGGCCGCAGCGGACAGCAGTGCGATAGACGGTGACGGATTTGCCGACACCGTCATAATGAAGAGCCTGCAGGACATTCGCAGATTGCTCGCCCGGGAGAACACCGTATCGCTGCCTGCCTGTGAAGGCGACTCGGCGGAGGCCGATTCCGCTTCCAGCTGAAAGCAGCGCCGAATCAGCCTGTAGCGGTCGAGTCCTGCTTGCGCACCGACCCGCGCAGGAAATTCTCCTTGAAATGCCGGCGGCACATCGAAACGTAGCGAGTGTTGCCGCCGATCTCAACCTGCGAGCCTTCGGTAATTGCGATGCCGTCCTGGTCCAGGCGGATGACCATGGTGGCTTTCGATCCGCAATGGCAGATGGCCTTCAACTCGCTCAGCACGTCGCTCCACGCGAGAAGATAGCGGCTACCTTCGAAAGGCTCACCGCGGAAATCGGTTCTCAGCCCGTAAGCAAGCACGGGAATACCGAGTCGGTCGGCGACCTCGCCAAGTTGGAATACCTGAAGCTTGGTGAGGAACTGTGCCTCGTCGATCATGACGCAATGCAAAGGGTCTTCCTTGAGACAGGTCTCGACGATCTCGAACAAGTCGTCGGCGCGATTGAAGGTGGTCGCCTCTGCTTCCAGCCCGATCCTCGAAGTTACCCTTCCGACTCCGTATCGATTGTCGATGGCAGGTGCAAGGATCAGCGTGTTCATGCCACGCTCCTTGTAGTTATAGCTGGACTGAAGAAGCGACGTCGATTTGCCCGCATTCATCGATGAATAATAAAAATACAACTTCGCCATGGAACTGTCCTGGTGAGGAGCTGATTGTTACGGCGTGGCCAAGCGCAGCCCGGAGTTTATTGACCTCTATTCGACGGCCGAAGACCGGCGCTACTGAACGCGCTTGACTCTGATGCCACTCTTTTCACCATCGATGGTCATCTTGTAGCCGAATACGTCCTTGCGTAGCGTTGCTTCAAAGACGCACTCGCTTGTCTTGACGCGCTTGCCGCCGGTCTGTTTCCAGATTTCCCCGTTCTCGAGAAAAAAATAGAACTCGCTGTTCCTGTTCTGCTCACAGGAGCTCACGGCGACGCGGAATTCCTCGGTCGGCCGTTCGTCGCCTTTGAAAGGAACGTTTGTCGGAGCAGATGTTTCGCCGGTCGCGGCTGCGGTCGAAGCAGCGGCGACTGACATCTCCTTCGCCGTTTCAGCTTTCGGGCTGGTGTTTCCGGGCTGTTTGGCCGGCGAGACCGTCTTGTCGCGGCCGGCGTCAAGCACTTCCTGGCCCAGCGCCTCATAGCAGGCCGCGCGTGCGGCAGACTCTTCGATTCTGGCACAAGCTATGAGCCGCTCGGTGGTGTCGTCGGATTGCGCAAGTGCCGAACCTGCAACACCGGCAAGCCATAACAGGACTGTCTGCGTGAATATTCTCATCATCATAAATTCTTGTTGGTGCCCGGGGCGGGAATCGAACCCACACTCGCTTTCGCGAAACGGATTTTAAGTCCGTAGCGTCTACCAGTTCCGCCACCCGGGCTTGCGGAGGTAAATGGAGGCTAGGGTCGGAATCGAACCGGCGTCCACGGCTTTGCAGGCCGCTGCATAACCACTCTGCCACCTAGCCGGGGGCACTTACCAACAGGGATTCTGGCAAATTCGCCATACTACCCTATCTGGCAGGCGCTGCAGTATACCGACCTCCGGAGCGGAATCAATTTCAAAATCATGCTGTTAATCGATCGCTGCAGCGTATTGTCCCGGTTGCCGCCGGTCGATGTTTGGGAGAACTGATTCACGTCCGTTGACAATAATCTGTCGAATTCCGTCAATCGAACGCGGACCCGCGGAAACCGCGAGAGTCCATTGCAGGAACTCGCTTTCGCAGTTATCGCAATTCCAAAAAAAAAAGCCCCGCATCGCGGGGCCTTTTATTTCTGGAGCGGGTGAACGGGCTCGAACCGTCGACCTGTACCTTGGCAAGGTACCGCTCTACCAACTGAGCTACACCCGCAGAGTGTTGATTTACCGTATGAATATTGGCCTGGCTCAAATGCCTGTTCTGTCAGCCTATTCCCGCGGAAGGGCGCAGATTGTAGCCGGTCAACCGGGTCTGTCAAGGACAATGGCCGGGTGTTCCCTGCCGGTAGCGAGGAATATGCCGTGTAGAAGCATGCAGGCATCAGTCTTGCGTCAGTTTGTGATACCGGTTCATGGCCAGGTCGGGAAAACGCGCCCGTTGCATGCCGCACCAGGCCACTTCGATTTCCATTGGCCCGGTGTAGCTGCCCAGGCCGAACAGCAGGCGGCTGTCGCCCTGCGCCGAAAAACCATTTGCCGACGTTACTTCCCGATACTGATTCGACATACCGCTTTCCTTCGGAAACCGGAGCCAGGCCCGGGTACCGACGGCATCCCGGTTGCATTCCCTGGCATTTCCCTGCAGATCGAGTCCCAGCCAGGTCCTGTTTTCACTGTCGTTGCGAAACAGCGATGCCGCTTCGAACTGATGTGTCACCAGCGCATCGAGGTCGCCGTCATTGTCAAAATCGGCAAGCGCGATGCCGCGCGACACACCGCCCTCGTCCCAGCCCACATCGGCTGCCACATCGACGAAGTTGCTGCCGCGATTCAGGTAGACGCGATTGAGTTCATTCGGAAAAATACAACGTCCACGCAGGTCCGCCCAGCGATCGGCGAATCCGTGAACGCTTGGCGCCGTCAGCGCTATCTTGTCGTTCCAGTACCAATAGTCGGGGCATCCCTCGTACTGCTCGTCGTAGCTGTCGTCGACCATGCCGTTGGCCTGCAGGATATCGATACGACCGTCGCGGTCGAGGTCGCCGACGGCCCCTCCCCAGCCGAATCGATGTTCGTTCAAAGCATTGAGCGATGTCGCACGATCCCGCAGCGCATCGGCGCCGCGCGTACCGAGGGTGCCGTCGTTGAGCCACAAGAGGCTCCCTTCGGGTTGCAGCACGTGATGCACGTTCGATACGTAGATGTCCGGGTAACCGTTGCCGTCAACATCGGCGATCGACGCGTTCATTCCCTTATATGTGTCACGGCCAGGCTGACCGACGAGGTGCCCGCGCACTTCGGCGAAACGCCGGCCACCCTCGTTCAGATACAGTTGGTCCGGCCCGAAGTCGTTCGCGAGGTACAGGTCGGTATAGCCGTCATCGTTTAGATCCGATGCACCGATCGCGATAGTCCAGCGCTTGCCTTCCAGTCCCCAGTCATCGTTGTCTGCCAGTTCGAAGGCAGTGCCTCGGTTCAGGTACAGCCGGTTTTCGCCACCGTTCGCGGCATCGTGCCAGGTTCGGTGCATGATATTGAACATGCGCCGGTCCCCCTCGTATTGCGGTGCCGGTAAGCGGAAGACGTTCAGTCGCGTTTCCTGCTCGTATTCCGCCAGGAACGGATCAAGCGAATTGCCAACCAGGATATCCAGCAGGCCATCCCGATTTACATCGATGGCGTTGGCGGCCAGGCTGACCGTATACGGACGTATTCCGCTCGTGTCACCGGTATCGACAAATAGCAGCTGGCCGTCTTCTGCCACCCGGTTCTGAAGCAGACGGCTGTTGCCGTAGCCGGCTTGCAGGAACAGGTCCTGGTCGCCGTCGTTGTCGTAGTCGAGGAACAACGCGCCGGAGGGCAGGCCATGGCTCGCAGGGTCGCTCGTGAACTCATCGAGCGATGGCATAGCATGTCGCCGGAACGTCAAATTGCCGTTGTTCAGAAAAAGCGCGGCTCGCTTGCTCTGCTCCTTCAGCGGGTAGGTGAGGAAGACGTCCAGCAGCCCGTCGTTGTCAACGTCGGCGACTGCAACGGCGTCGCCGACGGAGAGCAGCCATTTGGCAACGTGCGCGAGCCGCGGATCCACCTGTTGCAGGATGTCGCCCGGCGCGGCGTCCAGCCCGCTTGCCTCTGTATCGATCCGGACAAAGCGAAATCCGGTGTCTCCACCAGGGACCAGGCTGCGCGTCGATTCGTGCGCGAAATGTGCCGTAATTGCAATCGCCGAAATAATGACTGCGTTGCGGACGGCCGGCAGCAGTCGCGATTTCAACATGCCGGGATTTTCTCGGTACGCGGCCAGCGACTGCCACGCAAACATCAGCGAATAGACGACGAACGCCGCTTTGAACAAAGCGGCGAAACTGCCGTACTGCTGAAACATCAGGTCGATAACACAGATAGCGAATGACATGGCGACTTGCGCCCGCGGCGTCTTGGGAGACGTCGCCGGATCCGTGATCATGAAGAACGCAAAAAGATAGAAAGCCGGCGATGTCAGCGTGCCGAAGAACAAGGTCTCCGGCGGAACGTGATAACGGGTGAGCCACGCGCGAAGCGCGAGATTCAAAGTGTAGAAAAGCAGAAACGAGGCTATCAGCGCGCTGCGCCGGATCTTCAGAACAAACAGCAGCAGCGCGGCGGTAACGATAAAGACGGCGACGGCCGGATAGCCGCCCCATTGATAGGCCGGCGCGGGGCTGATCATTTCGCCACCCAGCCATATCGCCACGACCAGCCCGAAAAGAGACGGGTTGTATACATGCCGGCCGTTAACTGTGAATACGTACTTCGATGCAATCGCAAAAAACACTGGAATCAGCGGCAACCAAAGGCCGTGGGAGTAATTCACCAGGATGGCCAGCGAGGAGCCGCTTATAGCCGCACTCAATGGAATGAGCCAGCGTCCCTTGAGCGCACGGTGAAAAAAGACATCCAGCAGGCAAGTGGCCAGGATCGCGAGCAATATCTGGGTCGGGCTCCGGTTAAACCCGAGCAAAGTGATTCCCAGCACCAGGTAACTGATGAGCAGCAGCAGCACCGGCAATCGCGGATCACCTTTCACAGGAAAACCGTCCAGTGATCTCAGATCTTGCAGATTCATACTGCAGCCATTTCTATGTAAGGAACTCGTTTGTCGATTGCTGAAATTGTGTCTCGTTGTTCGGGATAGTAGATCAGAAACAAGGTGCCGCCTGCGTCAATTCGACGATAGTCATGCAATACCGGGCACAGTGGATCGTCTTCATGCAGGCCGGCAATCATGAAGTGGTTTTCTCCGGCTCGCCTGTCCCGATAAATGCTGCGCAGGAGGCTCGCAAAAACCTCTCGACTGTCGTTCGTGACGGCGATCATCCCGAGATACAGGAATCGAATCTGCCCTCCGACCGGCGGCAGTTCATGCACAGACGTAAATCGTGCAGCGAGGTTATAAAATGGTCGGGCGGCGCGCAGACTTGCCGAATACTCTTCGACATGCGTCTGGCGGAAAGCCGATTGATCCCACGCTGCGACACAGCCGACGATGGTTTTTCCCTGAGTGGCGACATAGAAATCGATCGGGGAAAGTCCAAGGAGTCGACCGCTGCCGAGATCCGACTCGCGGTAGGCGGGTGCGAGCTGCTTGCGAGCCAGCTCGCGTCGCAAGAAACCGAATACGTCCGGCATGATTTCGGCGTTTGCCTGGCGAATCGATACTCCGGCGCAATCCAGTTCCGCTAGCCTCCGGTCAAGATGAATCGCGGGGGTCAGAATCCTGCCGCGCGCCTCGTAGATCGGGAGCCCTGCGCGCGCACCGCTCAGTGCGCGCACCGCTTCGTCGTTGCCTTGCAGAATGACGGAGTAATACAGGGGAAGTGGCTCGGCATCGTGCAGTTTGCGAAGGAACGCGTAGCCACGGGCCAGCAATGTGCGACGCCGAACGTCGATGTCGGCTCGCAGATCCGACAGGTATCCGACGATTGTTTCCTCACCGTTGAGAAACAGTCGCTGTCCGTGACGCGCACCCAGACCGACGATCTTGCCGGATCTCGAGTCTGTGCATTTGATGACCCTTGACCCCTCCCCCTGCACCCTGCAACCGAGGAAGTAACTCGGCTCGCGGCGGAAACTCAGGCTGATGTAGCCGCGCATGCGGTCCTCTGCCATGCGTCTTCGCAACTCGGCATCGTCTTCGGGCCCCGCAAGTTCGATGGCGTAGCGCATTGGCACTTTTTCAGGTCCCGGCAATGCGCAGGTAAGTCTCGGACCAGTGCCTTCCTGCCAGCGTCACCGGCTTGATGTCGCCCAGCCGCTGACCGCATTCGAGACAGATGCTCTGGTAGGTGTCCAGCAGAGATGAAACCCGGCGCGGCTGCAACATCGGCAATTGCTCCAGTTGCCGTGCGTGCCGGTATTGCGGATTGCGCATGAGGCTTTCATCCGCCAGAGCGGCAAAGCGCTCCTGCTCGTCCGCCGACACGGCTGCCGAGTCAAGCAACAGCAAGTAGCCCGGTTGATCTGCAACGGGAACCAGCAGGGCGTCTCCCGGTATCGCAGCAATTGCCGTGCGCACGAATTCCTCCGTCAGTTTTTCCCCGCAGAGGTCTGATGCGACGCCCTCCCGGCCCAGGTACTCGAAGCACGGCGATGCTTCGTACCACCCGGCAAGCCGAACCCGGTCTCCCAACCGGTATCGATAAAGCCCTCCTGCCGTGGTCATGATGACCGTATAGCTCGCTTCGTCCTGCAGGTCCGCCAGGGCCACCAGGTTCCCCTCGTCGTTCAGGAACTCGAAATAAGCGCTGTTGATGGCCAATACCGGAGCGCAGGCATCTTCCAGCGGCAATGTAATTGCGCCTTCCGTTGCAAGCAGACCTTTTCCCTGCAGGTGGCTTCGAGGAAAGGATTCTTTGAGTGTTTCGGCGTAACGGCGACTCGACGCCGAGCTCCAGCAACTGATCGTGTCCAGGGCGGGCCAGAGTGCCTGCCAGTCGAAACGGTTGCGCGCATGGAACCCGGCAAGGACAGAAGCAGCCTCCGGTTGCACAGCCTCAATTTCATCGGCCAGGCTTGTTGCGTCTTTGCGAACCGCTTCGAGCAGCTGCAAAAAAAAGGTAGGACTCCAGACCGATACGAAACTCAGGTCCCTGCAAGCCAGTAGCGAAACAAGCGTTTGCCTTTGCCAGGCCTTGAACGAATCGTGTTTTGCAACCTCCGGCGGTACAGCCAGCGTGCTGCCGATGGCTTCCGCCAGTTCCGCGCCGAACCATACAGCATCGTTATCGATGCCGATGGGCACGCCGCCCTTCGTATGGCTTCGCGGACGAACGGCCGGACTGATTGCCCAGTACGCCCGGCCCTGCATTATTCCGGGCCGAGCATTGAGCAGATCGTCCAGCCAGGGCAGTATCGCCTCGCGAAGGCACTCGATCGAGTGCGCGGTAATGGGAATGTACTTCTGGCCCCCGGTCGATCCGCCGGTCTCCTCGAAAAGCAGGACCTCGTCCGCGCAAAGCACGTTGCCCGTACCGTTCATCATTCGCCCGATGTCTTCGCGCAGATCCTCGAAGGTCTGGATCGGTATCCGACTTGCATAAGCGGAAACCCCATCGATGCTGGCGAAGCCGTAGCGACGACCGAACTCGGAACGCCGGTTGCGCCGCAATATCTCAGTCAACAACTGCTGCTGAGCCCTTTCGGGCTGCCGCAGAAGCGCTGTCAGCTGCCGGCGCTTGCCAGCGAGGCCACGTCGAATATCAGCCCATCCCGACAAGAATTCAGACCCTCCAGAAATGCAGTACGCGAAATGAAGCGCATGTTGTCATCACAGAGCTCGGTAATACAAACCAGTTCGTCACCGGACACATAACCCGGATTCCTTTTCAGAAAGTATTGGACATCCGGTTTTCGTACGATCTCTTCACCGAGCTCGGACCACTCCTGCCGCAGATGTCCGCGCGGCTTGTCAAAGTGCAACACGCCAGTCGCCGGATTGTAGGCTCTGCCGAATTTCTTCAACGCGACGATATCGACAATGTTCTGTAGTTCGGCTGGTGTCGCTTCGCGGTGGCGTGGAAAAAAGCGCCTTGTGAATGCCGGAAGGTATCGATACGTTCGGTGTCCCTTCACTATCAGGAACCAGTACAAAGGCGTTTCAGGACGCTGTTTCTTTATCTGCCCGGCAAAATAACACCAGGCGTAGGCCAGCCTCTGTTCGCCCCAGTGTTCGTGACTGATAATCGTGTCACCGGAATAGAGCAACATGCATTCGGGGCTTGTCTCATCTACCCGGCAAACTTCAATCGTCGAAAACCCCTGCAGTTCCTGCTGCGCATCCCAAAGCAGAATGGCAATCGACTTGCCGTTCAGGTCCTGTTCGAATTGCGCCGCATCAACTGCATCGTAATACCTGTTGAACAATGCGAACATTCTATTGCGCGTCGCGGCGTCCAGTGATGGCACTGAATGGTATTCGGCGGCCAACTTAGACATGCAGCCAGCGCCTCGCGAAAACCAGCACATACACAATCAGCAATCCGACGCAGATCGCGGTCGCAAGCAGAATCGATTGGTGATCGGCGGAATCGGGAACGAAATAGACAGTAGCTCCGGCCACACTCGCGTGCTTCAGCATGTACAGCGCAAAAAGCCCCTCCGGAACGTAGATCAGACTGGCAACCAGCAGGAAATCGCTGTAAGGCCTGTTGTCGGCACGAAAGGCAGCACTCAGAAACCACAGCATGAGTCCCAGCGAGAACATATCGTGCGCGATTCCCATCCACGGGTGCCAGCTCTGCGATACGTACATCAGATACAGTTCGGCAATAGCTCGCAGCAGCATATTCGTCAGCAGGACCTTGCATGCGAGCCGCGCCGCCGGCGGCATGCGCCGGTCGAGCAGGAGCAGGAGTGGCATCAAGTACCAGAAATATACCGTACACGCGAGCCAGGCCAGCTTGACCAGCGCTATTTCACCACCGGGGAGAATGCCCGAATTCTGCAGTCTGTAAAAAATGGCCGCCAGAAGAACAAGCGCTGCCACCACCAGCGCAAACGCTTTCTTGAGGCCGCCTTCAGATAACGATGCGAACATCGTAAGGCTCGGTGCGGACGGCGGGAACCCTGCCTTCGGAGAGCGCATTCCTCCAGCGACGGATGTGTGGCAGCAGAACGTCCTGCTCGATAATGCGAAATTCACTGCGCTCGTATTTCGCAAGATTCCGCTGCTGCTTTCGCAGTGTGCGAACATCCTGGGCAATGATCTTTCTGGACAGCGGTTCGAAGACCAGGCGCAGCAATGCGCCGATCTTCCGGTAACGAAATGTAACTACGGTATATACGTCAGTCAGGACATCGTTCACCGGCGTGCAGCTGGACGTGATCGTGTAGTGCCTGTCTTCCGAGAAAACATAATCGACTCGCGACATAGCCGGCGCAATGAAACGGTCGCTGTGCTGCATGCCGCCCTGTTGCGGTGAAAGCAGTGACCAGACCAGGCTCCTCTCGCGCGGTTCGTCGAAATATTCGGCTACGGCTCCATCTTCCAGCGCACTTACCCGGCAACGCACTTCGCGGTCAGTCGGGCTGCGAAACCAACTGCGATGGACAAAGGTAGCGTGCGGGCAGTCGAGGAAATTCTCCAGGCAGGACTCGACGGGAGCTTCGAAACGATTATACAAGCGGAAGCTTGTCCAGCCGTGCTCACCAAGAAAAGGAAACTTTTGTGGCGTTTCCTGCCGCGGCTCGACTCCAGGACATACCCAGATATAGCCGTCCTGCTCGCAACAGCGATACCTTCTGATCGCGCTTTCATTGCGACATCCGTCTGAAAACGATTGCGAGGGAACGTGGACCACGCAACCAGTACGGTCGTAGCACCATCCATGATAGGAGCATTGCAATCTTCCGCCGACGACTTTGCCGTCAGCCAGCGGCATGCCGCGATGTGCACAACGATTCTCGAGTGCCACCGGCAAACCATCGGCGTCACGGAACAGGACGATATTACGCGACAGCAAGTTGACGACTATCGGCTTACCCCGCAGCCGGCCGGTCGGACACGCTATGTACCAGTAGTCTGTCAGCATTCGCCTGCGCTCATCAGCGCCGATCGGGGCCTGTTGGTAACGGAATATGCTTTTATTGCGTCAACCGTCATGCTGCATGGCAGGCCAGGCCGCCCGCAGGTAGATGAACATCGACCAGATCGTCATGCCGACCGCGGCGAGCAGGAGCAGGAAGCCGACAGGATAGATGTCGATTCCGAAAAGCGGCTCTTCGTAGACCATGAAAGCAATGCCAAACATCTGCAGCGTGGTCTTGATCTTTCCGCCCCACGAAACCGCAACGTTTGCACGTTCGCCTATGGTCGCCATCCATTCGCGGAGCGCCGAGACGGTTATTTCCCGCCCGATGATGATGATTGCAATGATGTCGACGTACCAGTCCGGGTCCTGTTGCACGAGAAGCACCATGACAATTGCGACCATCAGCTTGTCGGCTACAGGGTCAAGGAATTCGCCGAATCGCGATACCTGGCCGAATCGTCGCGCAACATAACCGTCGATCAGGTCGGTTATTGCGGCGACACCAAAAACTATTCCCGCAATCGGCCTGGCGTATGGCAGCGAACTGTAAAAACAGATAACAACGACCGGGATAGCCGCAATTCGGATCAGGGTAAGTATGTTTGCCGTGTTCAGTTTCACTGCTATGCCCTTGCTGCGGTCAGGTACCACTGTCCGCATGAAATTCGTTGTAGATCTTCTCGGCCAGCGAGTGGCTGATGCCCCGGACTTTGACGAGATCGCCAATTCCGGCGCTCTTCACTCCCTGCAGGCCACCGAATTGTCGAAGCAATTCACGACGTTTTTTCGGTCCAAGGCCGCTGATCGATTCCAGACTTGATGTCATTCGCGCCCGGGATCGCTGCGATCGGTGTCCCGTAATCGCAAATCGATGTGCCTCATCGCGAATCTGCTGGATCAGGTGCAGTGCCGGCGAGTCCGCGGGCAGTATAGAGGGCGTGCTTTGACCTGCCAAGAAAAGCTGTTCCATGCCGGGTTTGCGGGTACGGCCTTTGGCAACGGCCACCACCTTGATCCAGTCAAATGCCAATTCGTCGAGCACGGTCTGTGCTTCTGCCAGCTGTCCCTTGCCGCCGTCAATCAACAGCACGTCCGGAGTCGGAACTTCACCCTTTGCAACCCTCAGGTAGCGTCGTCGAATGGCTTCCCCCATCGCGCCGTAGTCGTCCCCGCCTTTTTCGGGTTTCAGATTGAATCTCCGGTAGTCCGACTTCAGCGCGCCGCTCTGGTTAAAGACCACGCAGGACGCGACAGTGGCTTCCCCGGAGGTATGGCTTACATCAAAGCACTCGATTCTTTTCGGTACCGCGTCCGTTTCCAGGAACTCGCCGAGTGCCTCAAATTGTCCACGAATGCTCGTTCGACTCGCGAGTTTCAGACGCAATCCCTGGTCGGCATTTGTCTGCGCGAGCTTCAACCAACGCAGCCGATCGCCGCGTACTTTCTCGCGTATTTCAACTTTGTGTGCGGATCGCTGCGACAGCTCCTGTTCGAGCAGCAGGCGGTCTTCGACGGCGACCGGCACAACGATTTCGGATGGGGCCTCTCGCCCCAGGTAGTACTGAGGCAGAAATCCTTCGAGTATGTGCCGGGGACCCGACTCGCCGCTGGTTTTCGGAAAATGATCCCTGCTGCCCAGAATCGCTCCCTTGCGGATGAAAAGTACGGTGACGCAGTGAATTCCGCGTTCCGAGGCTACGCCAAGCACGTCGACGTCGCTCGCAGCACTGTTTGAAACGTGTTGCTCCGCTTCGATTTGCTTGATCCGGGAAATCTGGTCACGAAAGCGTGCTGCCCGCTCGTATTCGCGATTGGCCGACGCGAGCTCCATTCTCTCGACCAGTGTATCGATTACGTGGCGGTTGCGGCCCTCGAGAAACTGTATCGCAGCTTCGATATCCTCGGCGTAGCCACTCTCGTCGATCAGGCCGACGCACGGTGCCGTGCAACGCTGAATCTGGTATTGAAGGCAGGGCCGTGTCCTGTTTGCAAAATAGCTGTCCTGGCACTGGCGGATCATGAACAGCTTCTGCAGTTCGGTCAGTGTCTTGCGTACCGCGCTGGTACTGGGGTAAGGCCCGAAATAGCGCCCGCTTGCCTTGCGTGACCCGCGATGAAACTCGAGGCGGGGAAACGGGTGCCGGGTGGACACATAGATGTACGGGTAGCTCTTGTCGTCTCGCAGGATGACATTGAACCTCGGCTTGTGGCGCTTGATGAGGTTGTATTCAAGCAGCAACGCCTCGGCTTCCGTATTGGTGACGGTAACCTCGATGCTGCAAACAACGCTCATCATGGCGGCCGTTTTCACATCGGCGTGCTGCTTGCTGAAGTAACTGGACACGCGTTTCTTCAGGTTCAGAGCTTTCCCGACGTACACGACTTTTCCCTTGTCGTTCAGCATACGATAGGTACCCGGACGGGAGGTCAGGCCGCTGAGGAATGTCTTGGCGTCGAATTCGACTGTCTTGTTCACGGGTAACGTCATGAAAAGCCTGTCAGAATTCTACATCGTGAATCCTGCAATCGCTCACTGCCCGGCCAGCTTGCTGGCTTTCGCGAACACGGCTCGAAACATCTCTTCGGTCAGCCGCCCGGTGTTCGTGTTGTAACGACTGCAGTGATAGGAATCGAGAAGCGCGAAGTCGCCACCAAGTTCGTGCACGGCAGCATGCGCAAATTTGTGATCGGCCTGCCGCAGGTGCACGGCACGAATAACGGCGCGATGCGCGATGCCACCGAGGGCAAGAACGACCGCGTCCTTCGGCAGCCGCCGCAACTCGTTCGCCAGGAACGTGTTGCAGCTGTTGATCTCCGAACCGACCGGTTTGTTGTCCGGAGGCAGGCATTTTACGGCGTTGGTGATGCGGCAGTTTTTCAATTGCAGGCCGTCATCTGCTGCCAGCGACGCGGGTCCTGAACTGAAGCCGAATTCGTGCAGCATCCGGTACAGCAGGATACCGGCATGATCGCCGGTAAACGGCCTGCCCGTCCGGTTGGCGCCGTGCATGCCCGGTGCCAGGCCTACAATCAGCAATCGCGCCGCCACATCGCCAAACGGAGGAACCGGCTTGTTGTAGTAGTCAGGGTGCTGGTCCGCAATGCGGTCGAGGAACCCGGCCAACCTCGAACACCGGCGGCAGGCTTTATCGAACGTTTCAGTCATCCATGTGCCGGATTATCGCTTCGCCGAATCCCTTCGTGCCAACCAGCACAGCCCCGGGGATGAGCTCCTCGAGTTCGTGCTCGACTTCCGATTTGTCGTGCGGACGGTCCTTGCGAATCGGACGGTGAATTGCTTCCCGCAGCCGCGCGAGATCGAATGTCAGTTCCTTGTTGGCAATCGTATTGGCGACGCCCTTGATGATCAGGTCCGCCGCCTCATGCCAGCCGATATAGCGCAACATCATCTCGCCTGACAGGATCAGCGAGCCTGGATTGACGCGGTCTTTGCCGGCAAATCCCGGCGCTGTGCCATGTGTTGCCTCGAATACTGCTACACCTTCTCCGATGTTTCCGCCCGGCGCGATTCCGATGCCGCCGACTTGCGCCGCGAGCGCATCCGAAATGTAATCCCCATTCAGGTTGAGCGTTGCTATGACGTCATATTCCTCCGGTCGCATCAGGATCTGCTGCAGGAAGTTGTCCGCGATAACGTCCTTGATGATGATTTCGTTTCCGGTTCGCGGGTTCGTGAAGCCGAGCCACGGGCCCCCATCCTTCTCGCTTGCACCGAATTCCTCGCGCGCGAGCTTGTATCCCCACTCGCAGAACGCGCCCTCGGTGAATTTCATGATGTTGCCCTTGTGCACGAGGGTCACCGACGAAAGGTCACGGTTGATGCAATATTCGATCGCTTTGCGCACAAGCCGTTGCGACCCTTCGCGGGAGACCGGCTTGATGCCGATCCCCGAACTCAAGGGAAAGCGAATCTCTTTCACACCCAGTTCGTTTTGCAGGAAGTTGATCAGCTTTTGTACTTCCTGCGAGCCGGTCGGGTATTCGATGCCTGCGTAAATGTCTTCTGTGTTCTCGCGAAAGACTGTCATGTCGACCAGGTTCGAATCCTTCATCGGCGTGATCACGCCGGGAAAATAGCGAATCGGCCGGACACAGGCATACAGGTCCATGGTCTGGCGAATGGAGACGTTGAGCGAGCGGATTCCGCCGCCAATCGGCGTCGTCAGCGGGCCTTTGATCGAAACGACGTATTTCTGCAGCGCATGCAGCGTCTCATCCGGCAGATAATTGTCGCTGCCGTATAAGTCCGACGCTTTTTGTCCGGCGAAGATCTGCATCCAGCGAATGGCGCGTTTCTCCCCGTAAGCTTTCTTCACTGCGGCATTGACGACATCCAGCATGACCGGCGTGACATCGACGCCGATTCCATCGCCTTCGATATAGGGGATGATCGGGAAACTCGGGACGTTGATGGAATGATCGCCGTTGATGGTGATGATCTCGCCATCCACCGGTTCCTTAATGTGATCGTATTGCATTGGCTGCCATGGTCCGTGCGTGAAAACGGGCTGCATTGTACTCATTGACGACGTTCGCTACAGCGATTCGTACCCTCATCGCCTTACTCCAGTTCCTCGTAAGCGATGCTGGTCAGAAACTGCGCGAAGTCCCCGTCTTTCGTGATCTCGTCCAGCAATCGGGCCGCTTTGCGATACTGCCCGCGATCGAAGGCTTCCCCGCCAACGGACTTGCGTATCCGGTCCATCTCCTCGCGCAAAAGCGCTTTGAAATAGCCATAGCTGATGTTGCGGCCGCTTTCGAGCACGCCGGTTTCATGATGTACCCATTGCCAGATCTGCGCCCGCGAGATCTCGGCGGTCGCCGCATCTTCCATCAGGTTATTGAGGGGTACGCAGCCGTTGCCGGCGAGCCACGACGCCATGTATTGCACGGCGACGTTGATGTTTTCCCGAAATCCCTGCTCGGTGATCTTGCCTTTGGCGACCTGCAGCAAATCCGCTGCCGTTATATGCACATCGTCGCGCAAGCGCTCGAGCTGGTTCGGCGCCGGCATGTGCTCGTCGAAAATCTGCATCGCCAGCGGGACCAGCCCCGGATGCGCGACCCAGGTGCCGTCATGCCCGTCGCGGACCTCGCGCAACTTGTCCGCCCTTACCTTCTCCATGGCACGCTCATTGGCTTCAGCATCGTCCTTGATCGGAATCTGTGCTGCCATGCCGCCGATGGCCAGTGCGCCGCGCCGGTGACAGGTTTTGATGACCAGCTGCGAGTAAGAGCGCAGAAAGTGAGTTGTCATGCCGACCTCTACCCGGTCAGGCAACACAAATTCCGGGTAGGCACAGAACTTCTTGATGAAGCTGAAGATGTAGTCCCAGCGCCCGCAATTCTGGCCGACGATGTAATCACGAAGCTCGAATAGAATCTCGTCGATTTCGAATGCTGCCAGTATCGTCTCGATCAGCACAGTTACCTTGATTTCGTTGCTGCCGACGACGCCCTGTTCTTCGGAAAAACGGAACACATCGTTCCATAACCTCGCTTCGAGGTGAGATTCGAGTTTGGGCAGGTAGAAATACGGACCGGTTCCCCGCGATTTCAACGTTTCCGCGTTGTGAAAGAGGTACAGGCCGTAATCCAGTAAGGCCCCCGGAATGGGCTTGCCGTGCAGGTGCACGTGCTTCTCCGGCAGATGCCAGCCACGCGGACGCACGATCAGTGTCGCGGTCTGTTCGTTCAACCGGTAGTGCTTGCCGTTGCTGTCCAGCGAGATGTCACCGTTTACCGCATCGCGTAGATTGATCTGGCCCTGTACAACGTTGTGCCAGGTCGGCGTCATCGAGTCTTCGCAATCCGCCATGAAGACGCGCGCGCCGGAATTCAGCGCATTGATGATCATCTTGCGATCCGTGGGTCCGGTAATCTCGACCCGGCGGTCCCTGAGGTCGTCAGGAATCGGACCGACCTTCCAGTCACCCTCGCGAATCTTGCGGGTTTGGCTCAGGAAGTCCGGCATTTCGCCAGCGCTGATAGCAGCCTGGCGTTCGACACGCATGGCCAGCAGCTGCTCGACCCGCTCGCCGAACCGACCGGCGAGCGCTGCGACAAAGGCAAGAACGTCGTCGCCCAGAATGTCGCCATAATCTAATTCGCTGCTGCCTGTGAGGCTGATGCCGCTTCGCGTTCTGGCCATCGTAGTCTTGTTTCCTTTGGCTAACTTAGGCTTTATTAATCATAATGTTACAGGTCTTACCGAGAGGTATCCTTAACTCCGGACCTGTCTGCTGCAGCGCGGCAGCATAAACCGTGCGCTGCGCGTGCACAACGCAGCTACCGTGGAAACCATCCCCAAATGTCCCGTGTGCCGGCACGCGCCATTGTCGCGACAGGTCCTATACTCCGCCCCGTGCCACTGATTCTTCTCAACAAGCCGTTTCGCGTACTGAGCCAGTTCCGAGATGACAACGGACGCGAAACGCTGGCTTCGTATATCCGCGAAAAAGACGTCTATCCGGCGGGCCGCCTGGATCTGGATAGCGAGGGACTGTTGCTATTGACGGACGACGGCGCGCTTCAGGCCCGTATCAGCGAGCCCGGTTCGAAGCTCGCGAAAACCTATCGGGTTCAGGTGGAAGGGCTTGCCACATCGCGGCAATTGGACAGCCTGTGCCGCGGCGTTCAGCTGAAGGACGGGCCGGCATCCGCACTGACGGCGCGGATCGTCGATGAACCGTCCGTTCTATGGCCGAGAGATCCACCGATCCGCTTTCGTGCCGACATCCCGACAAGCTGGCTCGAACTGGCGATCGACGAAGGACGAAACCGCCAGGTACGGCGCATGACCGCCGCGGTCGGTTTACCGACCTTGCGCCTGATTCGGGTCCGCATCGGGCCCTGGACGCTGGACTCTCTGGCTCCCGGCCAAAGCGCGTCGATCAGCAACGAAATGGCCTGGCAGAAACTGAAAGATTGGAGTCAGGAAACGCTCTGACGAAGTCCGGCGATACGCATCGCTACTTCCATGGCCTGCTCGTAATTAAGCCGCGGATCGACCGGTGATTTGTAGGCCCTGACCAGGTCTGCGTCGGTAAGGCCGCGAGCACCGCCGGTGCACTCGGTTACATTTTCGCCGGTCAGCTCCAGGTGCACGCCACCGAGGTAGCTGCCCATCGCCTGGTGAATCCTGAAGGCCGACTCCAGTTCGGCAACGATTTTGTCGAAGCGGCGCGTCTTCGTCCCGTCGGCCGTGCTTTCCGTGTTGCCGTGCATTGGATCACAGACCCAAAGCACCGGCGAGCCCGTTTCGCGCACCGCCCTGATTATGGTCGGCAGGTGGTCTTCGATTTGTTTCGCCCCGAATCGGTGAATCAGCGTCAGCCGGCCCGGCTCATTGTCGGGATTCAGGATGCGAATGAGATTCTGTATCCAGTCCGCCGTCATGCCGGCACCGATTTTGATGCCCATTGGATTTGCAATGCCCCGGAAATACTCGACATGAGCACCGTCCAGGCTGGCTGTACGCATGCCGATCCAGGGAAAGTGCGTTGTCAGGTTGTACCAGAGTTTGCGGCGCCCCAGGAAACGGGTCTGAGCCTGCTCATAGGACAGGTGCAGGCCTTCGTGGGCTGCATAGATATCGGCGCGCTGCGTGTCGTGCAGCGCACGACCGGTAATGGATTCGAGGAAATCCAGCGAATTCGAAATGGAGCGGACGACTTCGTGGTACTGCTCGGCCATCTTCGAATGGCCGACCCACTCGAGGTCCCAATATTCCGGGTGATGCAGGTCAGCGAATCCGCCATCGATCAGCGATCGCACGAAGTTCAGGGTCAGCGCGGCGCGCTCGTAGCCGCGCAGGATAAGCTGTGGATCCGGCACGCGGTCATCAGCAGTGAACGGATTCCGGTTCACGAGGTCGCCGCGGAAGCTCGGCAAGGTGAGTCCGTCGCGGGTTTCGAGGTCGGCGGATCTCGGCTTCGCGTATTGCCCGGCCATTCGACCGATACGAATGACCGGTTTTTTCAGCCCGTACAGCATGACCAGGCTCATCTGCAGCAGGATTTTCAACTTGGCGACAATGCTGTCCGAAGTGCAGTCGTAGAAACTTTCGGCGCAATCGCCGCCTTGCAGCACAAATGCCTCCCCTCGCTGTGCGCGCGCGATATGGCTTTTCAACGCGTCGATTTCCCACGAGGTGACGATCGGTGGCAAGCGACTCAGTTCTGCGATCACCCGGTCGAGTGCGGCCCCGTCGGGATAGCTTGGCTGCTGTGCGGCGACAAGGCGCTGCCAGCCTGCAGGATGCCAGTCGGAAGGGGTTACCGTTCGGGTCACTTGGATTTCGCCGTTATTCGTGCAGATCTCATTGGCCCGGACTATGCCATGTGCGCAACCGGACTGGCAAAAGTTTCTCATGCAATCAGGAATTTACGCGCGCATTCTGAAAAAGACCGCGAAAACGCACATCGCCGCCCGGCCGCCACGTTCGCGATAGCGCCACATAGCGAAAACCGGGTGGAAAGGTCTACGCGACATTGGCACAATGCGCGCCTTCGTTGCACTGCCACGGTGCATATCTGCAACGTCCAATCGAAACCTCACTGGAGTTTCCATGCAAGACATCCTGGTTCTGGGCGCCGGCAAAATTGGCGCGCTGATTTCCGGCCTGCTCGGCGAATGCGGCGATTACAACGTCCAGCTGGTTGACAGCGTAGACGGGGCATCGGACGAGGTGGTCCGGGCGCACGGACTGGCCACGATCAGGGCCTATACTTTCGACGCCGGCAACGAGGCGTTGCTGACCGCGCATGTGCGCAAACACAAGCCGTCGACAGTGATTTCCGGACTGCCCTATTTCTGCAACCCCGCCGTCGCAAAGGTAGCCCGAGACGAAGGCCTGCACTACTTCGACCTGACCGAAGACGTCGCGGTGACGGCGGCCGTTCGCAAGCTGGCTGAAGGCGCGGACACGGTATTCGTACCGCAGTGTGGTCTCGCGCCCGGATTTATCAGCATTGCGGCGAACGAGTTGATGAAGCACTTCGACGAGGTACGTTCGGTCAAACTACGAGTCGGGGCGCTGCCACAGCATCCCAACAACGTCCTGAAATACTCGCTGACCTGGTCGACGGACGGCCTGATCAACGAATACGGCAACATGTGCCAGAGCGTGCGTAACGGCAAGGAAGTCGACGTTCTGCCACTGGAAGGTCTGGAGGAAATCGAGATCGACGGTACGAGTTACGAAGCCTTCAATACCTCTGGCGGACTCGGATCATTGGGTGAAACCTATCGCGGCAAAGTCCGTTCGATGAACTACAAGACGATCCGATACCCGGGTCACTGCGAGCAGATGCGCTTGTTGATGAACGGGCTGAAACTGAATGACGACCGGGCGACCTTCAAACGCATCCTCGAAAACGCCGTTCCACAGACGTTGCAGGACGTTGTAATCGTCTACGCCGCGGTCACCGGTATTCAGGATGGGGAATTCCGGGAAGAGAACTACGTAAACAAGGTTTATCCGGAGATGGTCGCCGGGCGCCTTTGGTCTGCCATTCAGATCACTACGGCCGCCGGTGTCTGCAGCGTCGTCGACCGCATTCTGACCAGCCCGGACAAACACAAGGGATTTATCGCGCAGGAGCAATTCAGCCTGAAAAACATCCTGGGCAATCGATTCGGTGAATACTACGAGCACGGCGGCAGCAACATTGTTTCCTCGGAACTTGTTGCCCGCGGCGAAACCGGTCACCAGCGCGGAGTGAAAAGGAGCAAGAAATGAACCCGGTCCTGAAAAAACTCGGCCTTGATAAGGTTAATTCCGGTACCTGGCTCGGCGCGAAATCGCTCGAGACCGCAGCCGCGCCGTTGATCGATTCACTGAATCCCGCTTCCGGCGAACTCATCGCTCGTGTTCGCTCGACCACAGATGGCGAGTACGAAAAGCTGCTGGCCGCCGCGCGCGAGTCCTTCCTGGAATGGCGAAAGATTCCGGCTCCCGCTCGCGGTGACGCCATTCGCCGGGTTGGCAACGCGCTTCGCGATAACAAGGATGCGCTGGGAAGCCTGGTTACGCTCGAGATGGGAAAAATCAAGGCGGAAGGCGATGGCGAAGTTCAGGAGATGATTGACATTGCGGATTTTGCAGTTGGCCAGTCGCGCATGCTTTATGGCAATGCCATGCACTCCGAGCGGCCGATGCACCGCATGTACGAGCAATGGCATCCTCTGGGTGTCGTAGGCACGATTTCAGCGTTCAATTTTCCGGTCGCAGTGTGGTCATGGAACGCGTTCATCGCAGCGATCTGCGGCAACATCAACGTCTGGAAACCATCGCCGAAAACCCCATTGTGCGGCGTCGCCGTGCAAAAAATCTGCAACGAGGCATTGTCGGGCAGCGGGTTACCGGACCTCTTCTATCTGTTCAATGACGGTGAGAACAAGCTCGCGCAGAAATTTGTCGATGACAGGCGTGTCGACCTCGTGTCCTTTACCGGGTCAACGGCCGTAGGCCGCAAAGTCGGCGAGCGCGTTGCCGCCAGAATGGGCAAATGCCTGCTGGAACTGGGCGGAAACAACGCAATTATCGTCGACAAGTTTGCGAACATGGACATCGCCGTGCCGGGAATCGTGTTTGGTTCTGTCGGTACGGCAGGACAACGCTGCACTTCGACGCGACGCATCATCGTTCACGAGTCGCGCATGGACGAACTGCAGACCCGCCTGGTCAATGCCTACGAACAGGTGCGAATCGGCGATCCGCTGGACAAGAAGACGCTCATGGGACCGTTGATCGACGAGTCGGCCGTAGAGCGATTCGAGCGCGCCGTCAAGGCTGTACAGGCCGCCGGCGGCAAACTGCTTTGTGGCGGTAAGCGGATCGACCGGCCCGGTCACTTCGTGGAACCCGCGATCGCACTGGCGAAAAACGAATTCGATATCGTGCAGTCGGAAACTTTCGGACCGATCCTCTACCTGATTCCTTTCAAGTCTCTCGACGAAGCGATTGGCCTGCAGAACGGCGTCGCGCAGGGGCTGTCTTCGGCGATATTCACCGACAACCTGCAAAACGCAGAATATTTTCTTTCAAATGCGGGCTCCGACTGCGGCATTGCGAACGTCAACATCGGCACGTCCGGTGCGGAAATCGGCGGGGCATTCGGCGGCGAAAAGGAAACCGGCGGCGGGCGTGAAGCCGGGTCGGATTCCTGGAAAGCCTACATGCGCCGCCAGACTAATACGATCAACTGGGGAAGGGATTTGCCGCTTGCACAAGGCATCGATTTCAAATTGTAGTCGGCAGCCTCAGCCGGTCGCCTCGAATCGGTTTGCCGTACGATTCTTGGCGACTGCATCGCCCGCAAAAACCTGTCCGTTCATCGCGATATAGACTCCGGGTTTGACCAGTTGCACCGCGGCGACTGCCATGCCGATATTGAACACGGCATCGGTGGTACGGAACCGGGCAGGACTCAGGGCGCCGGTCAATACGATCGCTTTCCCCGCCAGGCCCTGCAAAGTGGCGGCAGTTTCCGTCATCGTGTCCGTTCCGTGCGTGATGACATACAGGGACGCACTGTCCTTTTCGAGATATTTGCGCAGCTCCGCTCGATCCTCCTCGGTGATATCGAGGCTGTCTTTCTGGAACAATGACACTACGTCATAGTCAAACGCAGCGAGACCTTCCGCGAGAATATGATGGATCTGCGAATCTCCGACTTCGAACTGGCTCATGGCGTCGAAGTAGATCTTGTCGATCGTACCGCCGGTGGTCACAAAGCGAATAAACATCGTGTTCCTGCTGTAAATGCGTTCTCAATTGCAGGCTAAGGATGCCATTCGGCGTACCCTGTTGCCATGCCCGACTGCTATTATGTGCCCATGAATACCTACAAACACCGAATCCTGCTTGCACTGTTCCTGGCGCTCGCAACAAATGCGTCCCTCGCTGCAGATCTCGCCCTACGGCTGGAGATCGATGGTGCCATTGGCGTTGCGACGTCGGAATACATAGTCGGCGGGCTACAGCAGGCCGAGGAGCGCGGTGCCAGCCTCGTGATCATCCACATGGACACACCGGGCGGACTCGTCGAGCCAATGCGCGACATCGTACAGGCAATACTGGCATCGCCTGTGCCGGTCGTGACCTACGTATCGCCGGGTGGCGCACGAGCTGACAGCGCCGGAACGTATATCCTGTTGGCGAGCCACATTGCCGCGATGGCGCCGACGACCCATCTGGGCGCTGCAACACCGGTCGCGCTGGGCGGTGGCGATCGACCCGACCCTCCTACTCCGCTGAATCGGGGCAAGCCCGCCGGGGAGGATTCCGACGACGGGGACGGCAGCGACAAACCGGCAGCGCCCGATACCGCTATGGAGCGCAAGGTGCTGAACGATGCGGTGGCCTATATCCGCGGTCTGGCTGAAGCCCACGGGCGGAATGCGGACTGGGCGGAAGACGCGGTGATCAATGCAGCCACGCTGACGGCTGCCGCAGCGCTGGAGAAGAACGTCATTGACCTGATTGCCGACAACGAAAGCGAACTATTGCAGGCCATCAATGGCCGGGAAGTCCAGGTCAATCATCAGCCGGTCGCGTTGAGAACCGATGACATCGACATAGAAAGCATCGAGCCGGGCTGGCGCCTGAAAATACTCAGCGCCATTGCGAGCCCGGAAATTGCACTTCTATTGATGCTTGTGGGCATCTACGGGCTGGTTTTCGAGGGCTGGAATCCCGGAGCTATCGTGCCCGGTGTGGTCGGTGTCATCTGCCTGTTGCTGGCCGCTTACGCACTGCAGGTCCTGCCGGTGAATTACGCCGGTCTCGCATTGATTCTGGTCGGCTTTGCGTTAATCATTGCAGAGTCGTTCGTCCCGAGCTTTGGCGCGTTAGGGCTTGGCGGCATTGTCGCATTCATATTCGGGGCGATCATGATGTTCGACAGCGGCATACCCGGATTCGGCATATCGAAAATGTTTGTCGTCGTTTTGGCCCTGGTGTTCGGCCTGTTGCTGTTGTGGCTGGTAAGTTACTTGCTGAAACTGCAGCGCCGAGGCTCGGTCAGCGGACGTGATTCGATAGTCGGCGGTGTCGGAACAGCAATCGATTCTTTTGTTGGGCAAGGGACCGTCTGGCTCGAGGGTGAAGCCTGGCAAGCCGTCAGCAAAGTCGCAGTAGAGAAAGACCAGAACGTGATTGTGCGGGATCTCGACGGGCTGGTACTGCATGTCGAACCGCTTACGGACTCTGTCAGCGCCGAGTTACAAACCGACTGAATTATCAGAAACTGAATCTTCAGAAAGGAAATACGATGCCATTCGCTACCCTGGGTTTCATAGTCGCCATAGTCATAGTTCTGCTTTACAACACAGTAAAAGTACTCAAGGAGTACGAGCGTGGTGTCGTTTTCTTCCTCGGCAAATTCCAGAAGGTCAAAGGACCCGGATTGATCCTGCTGTTCCCGATGATCCAGGTGATGACCAAAGTCGATCTTCGCGTCGTTGTCATGGACGTACCGACGCAGGACGTCATTTCCCGGGACAACGTTTCCGTGAAGGTCAATGCGGTCATCTATTTCCGTATCGTCGATCCGGAGAAAGCGGTTATTCGCGTGGCCAATGTTTTCGAAGCAACCAGCCAGCTGTCGCAGACCACTTTGCGGTCGGTACTCGGTCAGCACGAGCTGGACGACATGCTTGCAGAACGGGACAAACTGAATATCGACATCCAAAACATCCTCGATCAGCGCACCGACAACTGGGGCATCAAGGTCGCGAATGTCGAGATCAAGCACGTCGATCTGGACGAAAGCATGATCCGGGCTATTGCACAGCAGGCTGAGGCGGAACGTTCCAGGCGCGCCAAGGTAATCAATGCCGAAGGCGAGAAACAGGCTGCGACGGCACTGGCGGAAGCCGCTCAGATGCTCGCATCTCAGGACCAGGCGCTGACATTGCGCTACCTGCAGACGCTGAAGGAAATCTCCAGCGAAAAAACCAATACGATAGTGTTCCCGCTGCCGCTGGATCTGATCAAGCCCTTGTTGAAGCACTCTGATTCCGTCAGGCGGGATGCCTGATTGCAATGCAATCAGGTCGGGCTGCTCGATGATCTGCCCTCGGGAGCGATAGTAATGCTGATCTCGGCGCCCCCGAGTGGCGATCGGCCGATGGTGATTTTACCGTTATAGGACGCGACAATATCCTTAACGACGGCGAGGCCGATGCCGTGGCCTGGTGCCGATTCGTCGAGCCGCACTCCCCTTTGCATTAACTGCGACGCCGCTTCCTGCGGAATGCCCGGGCCATCATCGGATACGATCATGTTCAGGTATCCGCTGTCGTTATCATCGCCGGCGCGCAGGCACAGTTCGACTTTCTTGCGGCACCATTTGCATGCGTTGTCCAGAAGATTACCGCAGAGCTCCATGAAATCGCCCATGTCTCCCCTAAACCGGACATCGTGTCCGATATCGAGGCGAATATCGGGCTGCTTGTCGCGATAGACTTTTTTCAGGCCGTCGACCAGGCGTAACAATTCGCCTTCCACCGCAACCGGCGCTACCCCCAGAGTACCGCTGACCAGCGTAGCCGGCTTGCGCAATTGGTATCGTACGATGTCATTCATGCGCTGGACCTGCTCTTCCACTTTTGCGTTGACTTCGCTTTTCGGTTGCTCCGAAACGACGCTTAGAATAGCGGCGAGCGGAGTTTTCAGGCTATGTGCCAGGTTGTCGAGCGTGTTTCGATATCGCTCCGACCGTGCCCGCTCGCTGCCGATCAATACGTTGAGGTTGCGCGCAACGCCGTGCAGTTCCGTCGGGAAGCTCTCCGACAGCGATCCGCGCTTGCCCTCCTCGACCTCAGTGATTTCTTTTTCAATCTGCCGCAGGGGGCGGAGCAGACTTCTCATGACCAGCGAAATCGAGAACAGCATGATAATTGCGACAGCGCCGAACCAGCCGAACAGCTGACGGCGGAATCGCGCCAGTTGGGCGTGAAAGGAATCGAGGCTTTCCGAGACGCTGAAGGTATACGGTCGAAGTTCTCCACTGGCCAGCTCCCATTCGACAGACAGGCTGAGTGCCATCAGCGGAGTGCCGTCCGAAAGCTGCAGCCGCGAGAACCGATGCTCACCGGCGCCGGGAGGGTCGCCGTATGGTAGCTCCAGACCAAGCGCCGATTGCGATTTCCAAACCGGTTCGCCGCTATTGTCACGCAGCTCGCCGTAAAGACCGGAATCCACGTTTGAGAAGCGAGGTTCCGGCAGGTCCGGTGGCATCTGCAGTTCACCGTAGATGTTGGGTTCCGCCGCGGCCAGAAGGGACATCAACTGGCCGTCGAGAATATCTTCCTGTGCCTGCTCGCCAGCGTCGCGAAACGCGATATCCAACACAACAATGGTGACGCTGAAGAAAAACAGCAGCAACAGGCTGACGGAGATCAGCAATCGGGTACTGAGCGACGACATGCGCCCGGATTACTCCGACTGGATTCTTTCGAGTGAAAAGCGGTAACCGCGGCCGCGGAGAGTCTCGATGGGTTTGATGGTGTTGTCCGGATCCATTTTCTTGCGCAGCCGACCGATGAACACCTCGATAACATTGCTGTCTCGTTCGAAGTCCTGATCGTAAAGGCGGTCCGTCAGTTCGGATTTCGAAATAACCTGTCCGGCGCGGATCATCAGGTGCTCGATGATCCGGTATTCGTAACTGGTCAATTCGATCGCTGAGCCGTTGACCTTGAGTTCCTGGCGCGATGTATCCAGCGAAACCGGTCCGGCATTTAGCACCGACGATGCCCAGCCGCCGCTGCGACGTAGCAATGCATTGACGCGGGCCAGTACTTCCTCTGTCTGGAACGGTTTGACCACGTAGTCGTCGGCGCCGGCACTAAGGCCGTCGACCTTGTCCTGCCAGCGATCGCGCGCCGTCAGAATCAGCACCGGATAGGTCTTGCCCTTTCGCCGCAGTTCGCGGATGACGTCGATGCCCGATATTTCCGGCAGTCCCAGGTCGACTATGGCCAGATCGACCGGGTACTCGAGGCCGAAATATAGTCCTTCCTTGCCGTCGCCTGCCTGCTCGACACCGAATCCTGCCGTCGCAAGCTGTGCACACAGCGATTCGCGAAGCGTTGTGTCGTCCTCAATCACCAGAAGGCGCATCGATAGCTCCCAGGATCTAACCGTTTTCGAGTGTGCGGCCGTTTACTTGGACTGTCTTGACTTTGCCGTCTTCCGTCAGGACCTTGATGTAGTGCACCTCGCGATTGCCTTTGACCCTGGTCTCCGCGCTTACGATACGGCCGTTGTACTGGCGCCGTACCTGCTCAACCGCCTGGTCCAGCGTCATGCCGCCGCCTTGTGCGAGGAGAACTCGCCCGCCCTGATTGCCGCCCTTTTCCGCCATCGCACCGTTGACCGGCGCAAATGCGAGAACTAGGCAGGCCGCCAGCAGGCAGGAAACGGTGGGCGATGTACGGAAAGTTTTCATGTCGTCAAAGGGTCAGCGCTACGGGCCTGTATGGAAGTTTGGTGTGTCGACGGACCGATTGCAATGCAGCAGGTCACAAGCGGCCCGTCGGGACACGATTCGTTCAGGCCGCCGGCTGTATGTCGACGCGAATACGCAGGCGCTTGCCCGGGTCATACGGCATATCGGTCGCGTACTTTCTTCCGTTGTAGCTGTACACAACCCGGTAGCTGTCGATTCGCTGTTCTTCGCGCGACTCGTAACGGGTTTCGCAGCGCTTCACCGGGCGCGAGTACTCGGACGGCCGGTAGTTGGCATTGGCGCGGACTGCCGCGTTATTGCCGATGGCCGCGCCGAGTATGCTGCCTACCGCTGTCGCCGCATCGTTGCCGCGGCCACTGCCGAACTGATGACCAATGACGCCGCCGACTACCGCACCGAACAGCGTACTGCCGCCAACACCCGGCGGGCGCCGGTCGGTGGTGTAGTACTCCACATCGTCCCAGCATTCGCGGACGGGAGTGGTTACGGTGACGTAACGAAAATTCGGCTGGGCGCTCAGCACCCGCGCGTAGTCGTATACGTCGGCCGATCTGCCTCGGTGATGCCCGTTGCCGGACGCGTTTGCCGGTGCAGCGGCCACTGTCATCGCAATGACCAGTGACGCCAGAACGGTGGTCTTCCAGGGCTTCGTGTTCATGCTCCTTCTCCATTCCAGTCAAGGGGCCCGGATACAGCTCTGAGCCTTGGGAGAATCCTACGGTCTCGCCAATGAACCGTTGCTGAACACTTTCAATCGAATTTTGTGCTGAAACTGAACGACTTATGAATGAACTACGGATTGCCGCCAGGAGCTTTCTTGGCCTGCTGCCAGTGCCGCTCCATTTGCTCCAGCGACAGGTCCTGCATGCTGTCGCCGCCGCTCACGATGTTTGCCTCCATGCTGCGAAAGCGACGCTCGAATTTGCGGCTGGCATTGTCCAGGGCCTGTTCGGCGTCCACGTCCAGATGGCGAGCCAGGTTGACCACGGCGAACAACAGGTCGCCCAGTTCCTCGGCAACCCGGGCTTTGTCTCCGCCCCCCTGGACCGCCTGCAGCTCCTCAATTTCTTCCGTGATTTTCTCCCAGGCACCGGCAGCATCCGGCCAGTCGAAACCGGCGCGGCCCGCCCTTTCACCCAGTTTCTGCGCACGCAACAAAGCCGGCAGCGAGATGGCAACACCGTCGAGCAGGCTCACGGATTGCGCTTTTCCGGCAGCCGATCGCTCCGCTGCCTTGATGGATTCCCAGCTGCCGGTCTGCATGCCGTCGCGTCGTTCCTCGTCGCTGCCGAACACATGGGGATGCCGCCGGACCATCTTGTCCACGATGGCCTCTACCACCTGTGCGAAGTCGAACGCCGCCGATTCCTCGGCCATGCGTGCATGGAATACGACCTGAAACAGCAAGTCGCCCAGTTCGTCCCTGAGTCCCGGCATGTCGTCACGGGCAATGGCGTCAGCCACTTCGTAAGCCTCTTCGACCGTGTACGGCGCGATACTTGCGAAATCCTGCTGCAGGTCCCAGGGACAACCCGTTCGTGGATGACGCAGTGCCGCTATTAGTTCAAGTAATTTATTAATATCATTCATTAGGTATTGATTTAATTATTTATTATCTTAGCAAATGCGATCAGGAAACTGGCGGTTGCACCCCAGATACGATGCTCGTCATAGACGAACTCGGAAACCGGAATTCGGTGGCCCTCGAAGACTCGCTCGGAATGCCGGAGGTTCTTTGCCTCCAGCAGGAAATCGAGCGGAACCTCGAATGCGAAGTCGACTTCCTCCGGATCGATACGCAGCTTGAATCCTTCCGCAACGAAACCAACGACCGGGGTCACGGCATAACCCGAAATCGTAGGCGACGGGTCCAGGTAACCGGCGATATCGACCAGATCGGGCGGGATGCCGATTTCCTCGTGTGTCTCGCGCAGTGCGGTCGCGAGCACGTCCGCATCACCTTTTTCCATTCTTCCGCCGGGAAAGCTGATCTGCCCGGCATGTTGCGACAGTGCGGCCGATCGCTGGGTCAGCAGAATACCCAGCCCGTTCCTTCTTTCGACGACAGGTATAAGGACCCCCGCCGGCTGCAGATTTCTCAGGTACCGGGCTCGAAGCACTTCGGGCCAGTGTTGCAGGCTGGCCTCGCGGCTGACATCCAGCGGATCGGCCGGCGGCCTGGTAGCCGCCAACCGGAGCCGAATGTGCTCGGCCGATACAATTGCACTGCCCGGCGCTTTGCGACTTGCCGTCAGTGCTGGATCCCGCCCTTAGTCAGCGCCGCCGGATCCAGCAGACGATCGAGCTCTTTGTCGCTCAGGTCAGTCATTTCACGCGCGACATCCTTGACGGCAAGCCCTTTCTTGTAAGCCGCTTTGGCAACGGCGGCCCCCTTTTCGTAGCCAATGACCGGGTTAAGCGCCGTCACCAGGATCGGATTTCGATCAAGGGCCCGGTTGATGTTTTTTTCGTTGACCGTGAATCCGACTATTGCCTTGTCTGCAAGACAGCGGCACGCGTTGGTCAGAATCTCGATGCTCTGCAACAGGTTATAGGCGACAACGGGCAGCATCACGTTCAACTGAAAATTGCCGCTCTGGCCGGCCAGCGTGATCGTGGCGTCGTTGCCTATGACCTGCGCGCAGACCATCGCGACGGCCTCCGGTATGACCGGATTGACCTTGCCGGGCATGATGCTCGATCCCGGCTGCAGGGCCGGTAGCTCGATTTCGCCGATTCCTGCCAACGGGCCGGAGTTCATCCAGCGCAGATCGTTGGCGATCTTGCTGAGGCTGACCGCGAGGACCTTCAGCTGGCCCGACGCCTCCACCGCGGAATCCTGGCAGGCAAGCCCCTCGAATAGCGACGAGGCCTGGCTGAACTCGACCCCGGTGCGCTCGGCAAGCAGTGTCGCCACCTTTTTTCCGAACTTGGGATGCGCGTTGATTCCGGTACCGACCGCGGTTCCGCCCTGTGCCAGCGCCGACAGGCGTTTGAGAGTATCCGTCAGTCGATCGGATGCATGATCGATCTGCGAGCGCCACGCGTCGATTTCCTGCCCCAGTGTGACCGGCATCGCGTCCATCAGGTGGGTGCGCCCGGTCTTGACGACATCTTTCGTTTCTTCCGCCTTGCGTGCCAGAACGTCTGACAGCTGCACCAACGCAGGCAGCAATTCATCGTGTATCGCAAGCGTGGCGCTGAGATGCACGCAAGTGGGAATGACATCGTTACTGCTTTGGCACATATTCACATCGTCATTCGGGTGCACTTCCTTGCCGAGGATCTCGCTGGCAAGGGTGGCAATGACCTCGTTCGCGTTCATGTTGGAGCTCGTGCCGGAGCCCGTCTGGAAAATGTCGATCGGAAACTGCCGGTCATGCTGACCTGCGGCGACTGTCAGGGCTGCTTTCTGGATTGCCACCGCCCGGTCGGTTTTCAGCAGTCCGAGTTCTGCGTTCGCTCCCGCCGCGGCCCACTTTACAAGGCCGAGTGCCGCAACGAATCTCCGCGGCATCGGCAGTCCGCTGATCGGAAAATTTTCTACCGCCCGCTGCGTCTGGGCTCCCCATAGCGCATCGGATGGGACCTGCATCTCGCCCATACTGTCACTCACTTTTCGGCCCGACTTCTCGCTCATTACTGACTTGTCTCCTCACGGGCCAACAGGCTGGCCACTGGTGTATGATTCGCGCTTTGCGCGGCTTAGTCTACTCAATCGACATGGAACTCACGAGTCTCAAGGCACTATCGCCTGCCGATGGCCGGTACGCGGACAAAGTCCAGGGTCTGCGCGGTATTTTCAGTGAATACGGACTCATTCGATTTCGGGTTCTGGTCGAAATCCGCTGGTTGCAATGGCTTGCTGACGATCGTTCGATTGTTGATCTGGAACCATTGTCGCCGGTGATGAAAGACATGCTCAATCACATAGTCGACGGTTTTTCGACGGACGACGCAAGCCGAATCAAGAAGATCGAGGCAAAGACCAATCACGACGTAAAGGCAGTCGAATACTACATCAGGGAACGAATCGGCAGCGGAAAAGACGCAAAGAACCTCGCCGATTTCATTCATTTCGCCTGCACGTCAGAAGATATCAATAATCTTGCTTACGCGCTGATGCTGCGGACGGCGCGCGATGAAATCCTGGTTCCCAGGATGAAGGAGATCGTGGCACGGTTGCGGACCATCGCAAACGAGAATGCGGCGATTTCGATGATGTCCCGTACTCATGGCCAGACCGCAAGCCCGACCACGGTTGGCAAGGAATTCGCCAACGTCATCGAGCGATTGCATCGTGCGCAGGAACAGTTTTCGGCTATCCGTGTTCGCGGAAAATTCAATGGCGCAGTCGGCAACTTCAACGCCCACGTAGTTGCCTACCCGGAAACCGACTGGGCTGCCGTGAGCAGCGCATTCGTCGAGTCGCTCGGCCTCGAAGCCAATCTGTTGACGACACAGATCGAGCCACACGACTGGACGGCGGAATACTGCCACGCGCTGATAAGATTCAATACGGTTCTCATAGACTTGTGCCGTGATGTCTGGGGATACGTATCCCTCGGGTATTTCACTCAGCGTGTTGCCAAGGACGAAGTCGGGTCATCGACGATGCCGCACAAGGTGAATCCGATCGACTTCGAGAATGCCGAGGGTAATCTCGGTTTGGCGAACGCACTGCTCGATCACTTCGCGCTCAAATTGCCGATTTCGCGCTGGCAGAGAGATTTGACGGACTCGACGGTGCAGCGAAACTTCGGCGTTGCGATTGCTTACGTAGCTATTGCAATCCAGTCGTTATTGAATGGACTCGGCAAACTGCAGGTAAATTCCGAAGCCATAGCCAGGGACATAGACGACAACTGGGAAGTTCTCGGCGAGGCGGTACAAACCGTCATGAGGCGTTACGGAATTGCAGAGCCGTATGAAAAGCTGAAGGCGCTGACACGGGGCAGGAAAGTCACCAAGCAGTTGCTGCACGAATTCATCGCTGGCCTCGAAATTCCGGACGATGCCAAGACCCGCCTGCTTGCCCTGACGCCTTCGACGTACACCGGACTGGCTGCCGGCCTCGCCCGCCGAGATAGCTGATCGGCAGTTAACCGCTCGCCGTGCAACTTCCTGACGAATTAGATCCGGCCGGATTCCTTGCGGAATTCTGGCAGAAGAAACCTTTATTTGTTCGCGCCGGAGTGGACGCGCCGCTGCCGCAGCTGAGCCCTGATGAACTCGCGTGGCTCGCAACCCTGCCCGATGTCGAATCCCGGCTTGTATTCACTGAACGGCGGCAAGGCAAAACGACCTATCGGGTCGATCACGGGCCATTCGATGACTCGGTACTTGCGGCACTGCCCGACCGCGACTGGACCTTGCTCGTGCAGGACATCGACAAGCACCTTCCGGAATTTCGGCGTTGGTTCGATCTTGTCCCGTTCGTGCCGGACTGGCGTATCGACGATCTGATGATCAGTTTTGCGGCGCCGGGTGGAAGCGTTGGCCCGCATGTCGACAACTACGATGTGTTTCTATGTCAGGCGGCGGGACAGCGCGAATGGCGTTTGACCCGCGCAGACAGCGTGAGCGAGTCGGACGCGAATGGCGAGCTGGCGCTTCTGAATGAATTCGCAGCCGACCAGTCCTGGATTGCGCAGGAGCACGATATTCTCTACCTGCCTCCAGGAGTGCCGCACTGGGGTATCGCAGTGGATCGTTGCATGACCTTTTCCATTGGCATGCGTGCGCCGGAGTGGCCGGAATTTGCCAGCGCCAGTGAGCGCCTGTTTCCAACAAGGAAGATTGCGGATCAAGAAGCGATCGGTCGTTCTCTTTTTTATCGCGATCCGGATTTGCAGGCGGATGAGGCGAGTCCCGGATTGATCAGTCGCCGTGCACTGCTGCGGGCTCGTGACTGGGTTGCAGCATGCCATCCTGACGACGAGCAAATAGCGGCGATCCTTGGATCCGTGGTGACCGACCCGAAAGCGTGGCTCTCTCCGGAGCATCCCGGCATGGCTGAATCGCACGATATTGCACGCGATAGCGGGAAACGGGCAGAACTGGCATTGCACGGCATGGCGAAGATCGCATTTGCCCGTACGGACAACGGATCCCGTGGTGGGGGATTTCTGTTCGTCAACGGGTTTCATCACAGTGCGGATGCTGTTCAGATCGACCAGATCGAGCGCCTGTGCCGAAGCCGCCGGCTGACGGCTGACGATCTCGCCCAATGGCGGGCCAAGCCGGCCCTGCAGGATCTGCTGGCCTGGCTTCTTTCGCACGGTGCGTTTGACCTGGGAACCGAATGAGAACAATTCTCAGGGCATTGATTTCTGGGAAAAACGTGACGTAGTTGGCACCCGCAGTCTTTGACCGCCCGGTAACATTGCGAGACTTGCAGGGTACGCGGATCACTGCGCTAGCTTGCTCTTCCTGATTACAGCAACGGAAAACAAGTGGAACAAGCACGGGAAAAAGGTCGGCGCTGGGTCATCTCATCGAAAGAGGAAATGCGACGCGCTGTCATGGACGTCGCAAACGTTGCCTCGCGCAGGATCTCGATCTATACACACGATCTCGACCCCGGCATATACGACGATCCGGATTTTCTGGAAATCGTTAAGCATCTCGTTCTCTCCCAAACCTATGCGCGAATCCGCGTACTGATTGCCGATCCGGTACGTGCGATAAAAAACGGCAATGCTTTCGTCTATCTCGGCAGGCGCCTGAATACCTACATCGAGTTTCGCCACGTACGCGAGGATCTGCGAACACACGCGGAGTCATTCTGTATCGCGGACGAAACGGCACTCGTGTATCGCTTGCAGGCCAGCCATTGGGAAGGAATTGCAGATACCTATGAACCCGCTGTCGCCAAACTCTATGGAAAGATGTTTGACGAGATATGGCTCGCCAGCGAAGTTGAAATCGAATTCCGCCAGCTCGGCATTTAGACTCTATCTCGGTTTACCGCAGTGTTACCGACTGATCTTACCGTTTGTGCCGTTGTCGAACGCAACGAAAAATTCCTGATTGTCGAAGAACGCTCGTCGAATGTAGTCGTCATTACTCAACCAGGCGGACACATCGAAGCGGGCGAATCGCCGGAAGATGCCGTCGTTCGCGAAGCGATGGAAGAGACCGGGTGCGTTGTCAGCGTCAGCGGCCTGCTGGGCGTTTATCTCTGGATCCACCCGCAGACCCGCCAGCAATTTCTACGCATCGCCTATACCGCTGATCTCGTTACCGAAAACCAGAAAAGCAAGCTGGATAACGGCATACATGCAGTCCACTGGTACACGGTTGCCGATATCAAGCATCGCAAGCGCGACTGCCGGTCACCGGTCGTTCTCAGGTGCATAGACGACTACGTTTCCGGAAAACGCCAGCCTGCGACGTTGCTCGCGGGAATCAGCCCGGTGCAGAAGAACGTGGGAGCCGTACTGGCGCACGCCTGCCTGGTCTGAGCAGGTCGAATTTCGCCGCCTGGTCGGGGCGAACGGTGATAAAATCACCGGCCCGATGAACACCAACAATCTCAATCCAGAGGGCAAGCGCGTCGTTATCGGCCTGTCCGGCGGTGTCGATTCCGCCGTTGCGGCGTTATTGCTTAAACGGCAGGGCGCGGATGTGCACGCGCTGCACATGACCAATTGGAACGATGACGACGGGTACTGCACGGCGGCACGCGACCTGCAGGATGCGCGCCAGCTTTGTGACAAGCTGGACGTGCCCTTGCATCATGTGAATTTCGCGAAAGAGTACCGTGATCAGGTATTCGAACATTTTCTGCAGGAATACCGTGCAGGGCGAACGCCCAATCCAGACGTGCTGTGCAACCGAGAAATCAAGTTTGGCGTATTTCGGCAATACGCCAAACGCCTCGGCGCGGACTTAATGGCAACAGGACATTACGCGCGGACTCGCGTGGTGGATAACCGTGTGCAATTGCTCAAGGCGGCGGACAAGTCAAAGGATCAGAGCTATTTTCTGCATGCGGTAGGTGCCGAGGCGCTTTCCGAGGCGCTGTTTCCTTTGGGAGAGCTGCAGAAGTCCGAGGTCCGGGAAATTGCGAGAGACAACGGACTGCATGTCAGTGGCAAGCGGGACAGCACCGGTATCTGCTTTATTGGTGAACGACCGTTCCGCGAGTTCCTGAGTGCCTACCTGCCCGCCAATCCCGGTCCCATCCGCAGTGCCGACGGAATGACGATCGGCCAGCACAACGGACTCATGTATTACACTATCGGCCAGCGTCAGGGGCTCGGTGTCGGCGGACGACGGGATGCGTCGGACGCGCCATGGTATGTAGCGGCAAAAGACCTGGAGAATAATGCTCTGATCGTTGTCCAGGGCGAACACGACCTGCTCTATTGCGATCACCTGGCAACGGGCCCTGTCAGCTGGATCGGCGAGCCACCTGAAATACTGGCTCGTAAAGGGGCGATGCCCTGCGCGGCAAAGATTCGTTACCGGCAGTCGGACCAGACCTGCCTTGTGCGCCGGGCCGGCAATGCCGGCATCGAAGTTCTCTTCGAATTGCGGCAGCGTGCCATCGCTCCCGGTCAGTACGCGGTGCTCTATGACGGCGACAGATGCCTTGGCGGTGCGATTATCGAGCAGCTGCTCTCAGGGACAGATGCGCTGCGTGCGGTTGGCTAACCCGTTATAATGCTGCACCGCAGTTTGCAGTAACACTCACCAATCCCGGAGAAAATAATATGACGGACAGCTTCGGCGCTCGTTCAATGCTTGAGGTTGACGGCAAGCAGTATGAAATCTACAGACTGAATGCCGTAACGGAGGGTCATGCAAATCGCCTGCCCTTCTCGCTGAAAATCCTCATGGAGAACCTGTTGCGCCATGAAGATGGCCGCGATGTAACGCGAGACGACATCCTGGCGCTTGCAAACTGGGACCCGAAAGCCGAACCCAGCACTGAAATTTCCTTTACGCCGGCACGTGTCATCCTGCAGGATTTTACCGGCGTGCCGGCCGTCGTCGACCTCGCCGCCATGCGCGACGCCGTCGTCAAGCTCGGCGGGTCGGCAGACAGTATAAACCCGTTGTCACCGGCGGAACTCGTCATTGACCATTCGGTGCAGGTCGACAATTACGGTGCCGCGAACTCGCTGGATCTGAATAACAAGATCGAGTTCAATCGAAACAAGGAACGTTATTCTTTCCTGCGTTGGGGCCAGGGAGCGTTCGAAAATTTCCGCGTGGTGCCGCCGAATACCGGCATCGTGCACCAGGTGAACCTCGAGTACCTCAGCCGGGTCGTGTTCGATGCCAAAAAGGACGGCAATCGCTGTGCATATCCGGATACCGTGGTCGGCACCGATTCGCACACGACGATGATCAATGGCCTCGGTGTTCTGGGCTGGGGTGTCGGCGGAATCGAGGCTGAAGCAGCGATGCTCGGTCAGCCCATCACGATGCTCATCCCGCACGTGGTCGGATTCAAATTGACGGGAAAGCTCGCCGAAGGAACGACGGCGACCGATCTCGTACTGACAGTCACGCAAATGCTACGCGCCAAAGGCGTTGTCGGGAAGTTCGTGGAATTCTACGGTGACGGACTGGCGCAGTTGCCACTTGCCGACCGCGCGACGATAGGCAACATGTCGCCGGAATTCGGCAGCACCTGTGCCATTTTCCCGATCGACGGAGAAACACTTCGGTATCTCGAGTTGTCCGGCAGGGACAAGTCGCAAATCCGTTTGATAGAGGCCTATTCCAAGGAGCAAGGCCTGTGGCGCAAAGACGGACAGGCGGACGCGCTGTACAGCGACACGCTGGAACTGGACATGGGCACCGTAGAACCCAGTCTCGCCGGTCCGAAGCGGCCACAAGACCGGATCGCCCTCGGTGATGCCGATACCTCGTTCCGCAAACATCTCGAGACCGCTGTAGCCAAGCGAAAAAGCGGCGGCTCGGCAAAGTTGACCCTTGACGGAAAACCTACCGAGATTCGTGATGGTGCTGTGCTGATCGCAGCCATTACCAGTTGCACAAACACGTCCAATCCGGCAGTCATGGTTGCTGCCGGCCTAATTGCGAGAAATGCCCGGGCAAAAGGTCTCAAATCAAAGCCCTGGGTAAAAACGAGCCTCGCTCCCGGATCAAAAGTGGTTACCGGTTATCTCGAGAAGGCGAATTTGCTCGATGATCTGGATGCGCTGGGTTTCTATACGGTTGGTTACGGTTGCACGACCTGCATCGGTAATTCGGGGCCGTTGCGCCCGGAGATCTCACAAGCCGTCAAGGACGGGGCCATTGTGGGATGCAGCGTGTTGTCCGGCAACCGAAACTTCGAAGGCCGCATACACCCGGAAGTTCAGATGAACTTCCTGGCCTCGCCCCCGCTCGTCGTGGCCTATGCACTGGCAGGCAATATGGATGTCAATCTTTACAAGGAACCGCTCGGTACCGGCAAGGACGGCAAGCCTGTCTACATGAAGGACATCTGGCCCGGGCAAAAGGAAATCCAGGAAGTCATCGCAGGCAGCATCAACTCCGACATGTTCACGTCGAGTTACGGCAGCGTATTCGCCGGCGATGCAAACTGGAACAGCCTCAAGGTGCCGCAGGGTAAGATTTATACTTGGGACGAAGAATCGACCTATGTGAAGAACCCGCCCTACTTCGAGGGCATGACGTTAGAGACGAAGCCCGTGCAGGATATCAGCGGAGCGCGTGCGTTGGCCGTTCTCGGCGACTCGGTTACGACCGATCATATTTCGCCGGCCGGCAGCATCGCCCCTGACAGTCCGGCAGCGGCATATCTGAAATCGCTGGGGATCAAGCCTGTCGATTTCAATTCCTACGGGTCTCGCCGCGGCAACCACGAAGTCATGATGCGCGGCACTTTCGCCAATATCCGGCTGCGAAACCGGCTTGCTCCGGGAACCGAAGGCGGCTGGACGCGATTTCAGCCAGACGATGAACAGATGTCGATATATGACGCATCGCTGAAGTATCAGAAATCCGGTACCCCGTTAATCATCCTGGCCGGCAGCGAATACGGCACCGGCTCATCGCGTGACTGGGCTGCGAAAGGTACCGTGCTGCTGGGCGTCAAGGCCGTGATTGCGAAGAGCTTCGAGCGGATTCACCGTTCCAACCTGATCGGCATGGGCGTCCTCCCGTTGCAGTTTCAGCACAGCGAAAGCGCCGAGTCTCTCGGACTCACAGGTCATGAGTTGTTTGATATCAAGGGGCAATCCGACCCGAAAGCCAAGCTGGTCACCGTGACTGCCACTCCGGCGAAAGGCAAACCGATCGTATTCAAAGCGGAGGTGCGCATCGACACGCCGAAGGAACGCGACTACTACGAGCATGGCGGCATCCTGCATTACGTCTTGCGCCAGCTGGCAACGGCAAGGAAAGCGGCCTGAGCATGGGATTGCGCAGTCGCCTTGCCGACATCGTGACGTTGCCCTGGTGGAAGCAGGCAACGATCTACACCGTTGTGGTCTTGCTGCTGCTGCAGCTTTTCTTCGGCTGGTACTGGTCAAGGGAGCCGGCAATTTTCTGGGTTAATCAAAAGGCTGATGATGAAAGGACGGTCATAGGCTATCCGACCACCGACACGCTTATTCGGGTAGCTGAAACAATGCTCGACAAACCGGGCGGCTATCTGAGCAACGACGTCACGCCACCCAGCGTGTTTCTGGACAACATTCCCAACTGGGAATTCGGCGTGTTGCAACAACTTCGCGATCTGGCCCGGGTTATCCGAAACGACCATAGCCGAAGCCAGTCACAGTCTCGAGAGGATCCCGATATTGCGGCGGCCGAACCGCGCTTTTCCATAGATAACGAGTCATGGGCGTTTCCCCGCGCGGAAACCGAGTACCGGCTGTCAATCGAGGGATTTCGCAATTACCGGGACCGTCTGTCCGGCATCGGTGCGCCAGAGGCGCAGTTCTTCGCGCGAGCGGATAACCTGCGTGAATGGCTTGCGCAGGTCGAGAAACGACTCGGCAGCCTTAGCCGGCGGCTCGGCGACAGCGTTGCAACCACGGTAATCAATACCGACCTCGCCGGAGACCCCGCTGCCGAGGCAAACACGACGCTGGCCGACAGAGTGCCGGTGCGGACCTCATGGTTTGAGATCGACGACGTGTTTTTCGAGGCTCGCGGCACATCGTTTGCACTGGTGCACTTCTTCCGCGCCGCCGAATTCGATTTTGCCCAGGTGTTGGACGACAAGAATGCTCGCGCCAGCGTCCGGCAGATCATTCGGGAACTGGAAGCGAGCCTGCAACCGTTGCGCTCGCCAATGGTATTGAATGGCGGAGGATTCGGCCTTTTCGCGAATCACTCGCTGGTCATGGCCAACTACATGGCGCGTGCAAATGCCGCCGTCATCAATCTTCGCGAGCTGCTGGATCAGGGATAATAAGTAACAACAAGTTATTTATATAAAAAATTGTTTTTTATTAATAAAGTCCAAGCCAAGCGGGCACGACCTGCCAGCATTCCGTGAGCTCTCTATCCAATCGGCGATAGTTCGGCTCGAAGTTGCCAACCAGTTTCCAGAAGCGCCTGGAGTGATTCATGTGTTGCCCGTGGCACAACTCGTGAATCATCAGATAACGAACCAACGATGGCTTCAGAAACAGCAGGCACAGGTTCAGGCTGATGGTCCCGCTGGAACTTCGGCTGCCCCAGCAGGTGCGTTGCGCGCGGACATGCATTTTCTTGAAGCCGATTCCCGTCAGACGGGAATGTTCCGCGAGCGCGGGCGCAAACTCTTCTTTTGCAACGGAGGCGAGCCAGCGTTTGATGGCTGCCAGGCATTGACCGTGGTCCGTCGTATTGCCACGAAGTGTCAGAAGGCCGCCATTGACCCTGTATCGCACGCTCTTCAGACTTGCGTCCCTGCTGTACTGCACCAGCATCGAGCGGCCCAGAGCCGGCATGTCAATGCGTACGGGGAGCGCAAACGATTCCGGCATGTGATTACTGGCAAAGGAATCCCGCGCCTTGCGGATCCAGTCGCGGTTTTCGGCGACGAAGTTCGCCACTTCCACTGGCTTCGTACGTTTCGGTACGACGACCTCGACGCGGCCACGCGGAAAGACCTTGATAGACAGCCGCCGGGCGCGAGCGCTCTCACGAATGGCAAAGCCCGGCTCACCACTGCCGGGCTTTGCGGCAATCGCGTCTTCGGGAGGGAAAAGCGGTATCTGACGGGCCGTAGTCTGCACGGCCCCTAGTTTACGGGCGATTGCCGCTAAAGCGAACAGCGTCTTCCATGCTCATTACGCCGGAAACCGAGCCGACTGACGCCGAATCGTGAATGTAAAGCTCGACTTCGCGCTCCAGGTGAACTTTGCCTTCCACCGTCGATTCAGGCCCGATTACCACCCGTGGTTTGCGCTGATTCTTCCAGCCCCAGCCCGATGGCTTCTCTACCCGCAGGTCGCCTTTGATAACCGACCCGTCCGCCACCAGTACGTCGCCATTGACGGTGCTCAGGTCGCCGCCGATTTCGCTACCCAGAATCTCGAATTCACCGTTGACGTTGCCCACATCCTGCGCCACCTTCGACCCTTCATCCACGGAGATCTTGCCGTTGACAACGGATATCTCGCCATCGACCACTACCGCCTTGCCAAGCCGGATGCTGCCGTTGACTCCGTTTATGTCGCCGGTAGTCGCATTGGAACCGACCTGTATGCTGCCATTGACCGTATCGAGGTCGCGGACGGTCGAGTCATCGCCGACCCGAATCGCGCCGTTGACGGTTTCCAGTGACCCATCGACGATGGCACCGCTGCCCACCGTGATGCTGCCATTGACCGATGACTCGCCGGAACTCCTGGCGCCGTCTTCGATCTTCACACTCTTGTTGACGCTGCCGGCCTCGACCGGAGCAACCAGCGCCAGCAATAACAGCAGGATCAGCATGCCCATAAACGCCGACCGCGAATCCAGATTCTTCAGCATTGTCGTACTCCTCATCGTCTTCCCCACCCTTTCAATGCTTCATAGATACCGCCCACGACCAAATGGTTGCAAAGGCATGGCAAAACAGGGCTGCCTAAGGAATTTGTCAGGATCCTTCAAACGTGCAGGAACTTGCCATCAACTTGAAACGCAACGGCAAAAATGCCGTTTCGAGGGTGTCGGAATCAACGCTGTAGATGTTCCACGACGGGCCAAGAACCATTGATCCGGACTCGTAGATCGAGGTCGGCGCAAACATGGGATGGTCGAGAAAGTACCAAAAATCGTCCTTGGACCTTTGCCCACAGGTACATGCTCGCGTAGGCTGCTCGCGGCATTGCCAGCGCCTGAGGGCTAGCAGTTCTTGGCCTGCGACAGTGTTCTCACAGGCAATTGTCGGATCGTCCCAGCCGATCGCTATGTATCCGGGCCGGCGTTCTGCTTCCGCGTCCAGCCCGGTGCAATTCACCAGCTGATAGTTCGGATCCGTTAGCTCGCTTGGCGGCTGTTCCCCTGCCGCGTAACGATTCTTGAGAGATTCGGCGAGCAAGCCCACAGCGGATTGAGGATTGCTGGCCTGCAGAATCCGATCGATACGAGACGTCCGTTCGATTGCCGCTGCAGCAGCCGCATCCCTGATGTCAACCGCCTCGACCGCGACGCGCTTGATCGGAGTGCCGTCCCAGGCGGCAAACGATTTCAGAAAGCGCAGCAGATGAGCCTGAGCCTCGTCGTCACAGCAAAGCGTGCAGCCCTTCGCATATCCTGGCCAGCTTTCGTCGGAATACCAAACTGGCTCTTTGGTCATCGAGTCAGTCAGTTCATAGTAGATCGCATTGCCCGCGAATCGGAACGACAAAACGTACCGTGCCGAGTTTTCGTCCGGCGTCAAATTGGCTTTACCGAGAGAGAGTGTTCTCGTCACCGCGTCGGCAAAACTCTCTGGTGCGAGCCATAGTTTTGTTGCAGCCCAGGTCGCGCAGGTGTACGCGTCGGTGCCCGCCGAGCCAACAAAGACTGCATCCTGGACAGAAACGAGGACAGAGCTATCCGGCTCAGGCACGATCGCCCGAGGCGATGCTGTACCGCATCCCTGTAAAGCCGCCAGGCCTGCCAGAACGGCAAAGTGAAAGACCGATTTCATGAACATCTCAACACTCCGAGGCCATATTCAACTTGGGTCAGCCGTGACCTCCCGCAAGTCTATCACCGGACCTTGCGAAGACAGGTCAACAGATGAACACGCCGATGTCTGCAGTTCTGGAATCCTATCGATGAATCTATGACAGTCGACGCGCAAAAGGTAACCTTACGGATACGACCTGAAGAGAATGAGCCAGTCAATGCCTGCCGCCCTGGAAGCCCGACACCTGATCAAGACCTATCCGAAGGTTCTCGCCGTTGATGACGTGAGCTTTGCCGTTGAGGAGGGAATCTGCTTCGGGCTGCTGGGGCCGAACGGCGCCGGCAAGACCACAACCGTCGAGATCATCGAAGGCGTAACGCCGGCCAGCGCCGGCGAGGTCTACTACTTCGGCAAGCCAGTCGGCTCCAGTTTTCGTGAAGAAGCCGGCATCCAATTCCAGAATACGGCCTTGCAGGACCATATTACCGTCCTTGAAACCCTGCAGATGTTTCAGGCCTTGTACGATCGTCGAGCAGATCTCGAACGCATAATCGATGAGTGCTCGCTGCGGGAGTTGCTGAACCGTGACAATCGAAAACTTTCCGGCGGCCAGCGACAGCGGCTGCTGCTTGCCGTTGCGCTCGTCAACAAACCGCGGCTCGTGTTCCTCGATGAGCCGACCACAGGACTCGATCCGCAAGCGCGACGAAACTTCTGGGACCTGGTCAACCGCATACGGCGGGATGGTACAACAATAGTACTTACCACCCACTACATGGACGAAGCGCAGATACTGTGCGACGAAATTGCCATCATGGATGCCGGCAAGATAATTACTCAGGGCAGTCCGACGGAACTCCTCCATCGCCAATACAGCAATGCCATCATGGAATTGCCACTATCCGATATCAGCGGCGACCTTTCGACAATCAAACATCGCGTATTGGATACCCAGGGGCTCGTCGAAATTGCGACCGATGACGTAAACGCCTCTTTGCAGGCGCTCCGCGCACAGGTAACGGGGCTGAACCGGCTGCGAATTCGCCAGCCCAATCTCGAGGATCTCTTCCTGGATCTCACCGGGCATTCATTGCGTGCCTGACTTCAAGGCCGATTGATTCATGATCAAGCGTATCTACGCAATTTTCCGCGCGCGGAATCTCGAGTTTCTCCGGGACAGGGGTACATTGACATGGAATATCGTACTGCCGGTTGCGTTGATGTTAGGGTTGTCATTCATCTTTAGCGGCGATCGCCCGGAGTACACGGTTGGCGTATTGCAGCAAGCAGCAGAGATTGACGAATCGGTGCATCCGTTCCTGCGGACACGCTACATCGAATTCGTTGCCGTCCACGACAAGGCGGCCGGATTCCGTAAAATCGAAAGACATCAACTGGACCTGCTGGTCAGCTTCGAAGCGCCGCCGGAGTACTGGATCAATCCAGACTCGTCCAAGGGCTACTTTGCTGAACTTGCGCTACTGCAGACGGATACAGACGGTCGCATCGTGAAATCGCCAATTGAGGGTGATGCGGTTCGATACGTGGACTGGGTGCTGCCCGGCATTCTCGCGATGAACATGATGTTCAGTTGCCTTTTCGGCGTCGGTTACGTCGTCGTTCGATACAGGAAGAACGGTTTTCTCAAGCGCCTGCGCGCAACGCCGTTGCGGGCAATCGAGTTCGTTATCGCGCAGGTGGCGTCCAGGCTTATCCTGATTCTCGTGATTACAATTTTTGTATACGCCGGCACCGCGTGGTTTCTCGACACGCGCATGGATGGCAGCTACCTCGCGTTGCTGGTTGTCGCCCTGCTCGGCTGCATTACCCTGATTTCGCTCGGACTGCTGGTTGCCGCCCGTGTAACCAGCGAGGAGCTGGCCGGTGGACTGCTCAATCTCGCTACCTGGCCGATGATGATGCTGTCCGGGGTGTGGTATTCCCTGGAATCTGCGAATGAATGGGTCCGGCAGGTGGCCAATGTATTTCCGCTGACTCACATACTCAACGCTGCACGTTCGATCATGCTCGACGGATCGACGCTTGCAGAAGTTTTGCCGGAGCTGCTGATTCTCGCGTCGATGAGCGTCGTGTTTCTTTCAATTGCCGCCAGCGTCTTTCGCTGGCGATCCGGTTAATCCGTTGTGGTATCACTGGTCGACATCGGCGCCAATCTGACCCACGACAGTTTCGATACCGATCGTGACGCGGTCATACAGCGTGCCGTCGATGCCGGTGTGGAACGAATGATTCTCACCGGTAGCAGCGCTCAGGCCAGCCAGGATGCGGCCAAGCTCGCCGCACGTCACCCGCAGCTGTTCCGTGCCACAGCAGGCGTGCACCCACATCACGCCAGCGAGTACAGCGACGAGCTTCATGAAATGCTTAGGCGACTGGCGACTCAGCCTGAGGTCGTTGCAATAGGTGAGTGCGGGCTCGATTATTTTCGTGATTTCTCACCCAGGACCTGCCAGAAACGCGCTTTCGAGCGCCAGCTGGAACTCGCGCAGGAGTGCGACTTGCCCGTTTTCCTGCATCAGCGGGATGCGCACGAGGATTTCCTGGCGATACTTCGGCCTGCGATGCCAGGTTTGTCGGGGGCTGTTGCACATTGTTTTACAGGGGGCGTCAACGAATTGCAGGAATATCTCGATCTGGGGCTTTATATCGGCATCACCGGCTGGATTTGCGATGAGCGCCGCGGCGCGGAGCTGTATGAAGCGGCCCGCCTTATTCCGCTCGACCGGCTCATGATAGAAACCGATGCACCGTATCTGCTTCCCAGGACCCTGCAGCAGAAACCGAAAAGCCGTCGCAATGAGCCAATGTACCTGATTGAAGTACTGCGGATTGTTTCGAATGCAATGAAGCTCGATGAGAGCGTGGTCGCAGAGGCCACAACAAAAAACGCCCGGCTATTTTTCGGTTTCTGAACAGACCGGTTGCGCGACTGAGTTCACGGCAACTCGGCGATGCTGGCACTGCGCAGCGCATTTGCCCACAATGAGCGCTGATCCATCACTCATGAATGCAGGGGGCGCATGGCGTATTTCGGCCGCATGATTGTCGGCAGTGTCAGGGACCTGACACCGCTCATTGCGGTGATTCTGATTTTCCAGCTGTTTGTACTCAGGCAGCCGTTGGACAACCTGCTCGCTCTCGTCGAGGGGGCGATTTTCGTGATTATCGGCCTGACGCTGTTCATCTATGGCCTGGAGCTCGCACTTTTTCCGATTGGTGAAGCACTCGCAACGGGACTGGCGCGCCGAGGCAGCGTAGCCTGGTTGCTGGCGTTCGCTTTCCTGTTGGGTTTCGGCACGACCATCGCGGAGCCGGCGCTCATCGCCGTGGCAGGCGAAGCCGCCGCCGCCGCCGCATTGACCGATGCAATCATGGACACCGATGCGGCGCGCGCGAACTATGCCTTAGGCCTTCGTCTGACCGTTGCTTTTTCAGTGGGCACTGCGCTGATATTGGGTGTGGTACGTATTGTGGCCGGATGGCCTTTGGCCCGTATGATCGTCAGCGGCTACGTGCTCGTGATTCTGATCACGTTTCTGGCACCGGCGGAAACGATTGGCATTGCCTACGATTCCGGCGGGGTTACGACCTCGACAATTACGGTACCGCTTGTTACTGCTTTGGGTGTTGGACTTTCTTCGTCGCTGTCGGGACGCAATCCGATGACGGACGGCTTCGGGTTGATCGCATTTGCCTCCCTCACACCAATGATTTTTGTCATGGCATTTGGAATTCTTGTCGCATGGATCTGATCGGTGAAACACTGCTGTTCCTTGCCCGTACCACCGTCGATGTATTGCCGGTTGCCGCATTTCTGTTTCTCTTTCATCGCCTGATTCTGCGGCGAAGGTTCACCAATCCGGGACAGATTGCAATTGGCTTTTGTTTTGTCGTCGCAGGTCTTGGAGTATTCCTCCTCGGCCTCGAAAAAGCCCTGTTTCCCGTCGGGCGACTGATGGCAGCGCAGTTGACTGAGCTCTCTGTAAGTAATTCTGGCCTTGTGCCGGACTGGGCCGACTTCTACCTCGTCTACCTATTCGCCTTTTCGATTGGTTTCGGAACAACCATAGCCGAACCCGCACTCCTGGCCGTCGCGATGAAAGCACGGGAGGTGTCCGGCGGAGCAATACAGGTATCCGCGCTTCGTGTGGTTGTCGCGATTGGCGTCGCGATCGGCGTTTCCCTGGGCTGTTTTCGAATTGTGACAGGGACTCCACTGCACTGGTATATTGCTGCAGCCTATGTCGTAGTCGTAATCCAGGCAAGCTTTGCACCAAGACTCATCGTGCCTCTTGCGTTCGACCTAGGAGGCGTAACGACCTCGACTGTCACGGTTCCCGTAATCGCTGCACTGGGTCTCGGCCTGGCTGAAAACGTTGCCGGGCGAAACCCGCTGATAGACGGTTTTGGGCTAATCGCATTTGCCTGTCTGTTCCCAATCATAACCGTGCTCGCCTATGCCCAGATTGCGGTTATCAGGGAAGCGCGTCTGGCGAAGAATCTGTCAGACTCACAACACATTTCTGCTGTGGAATCGGAGGAATAATATGCATTTCAAACTGTTGATCGCCTTTGTCGAAGACGACAAGACCGATGCGATTATCGATGCAGCCAGGTCAAGCGGTGCCACCGGTTGCACGGTTATCAACCAGGCCCGAGGTGAAGGCATTACGCCAAAATCGAGTTTCTTCGGGCTTACTTTGACCAGCCAGCGGGATGTCATTCTTTTGCTGGTCGAAGAACACCTGAGTCGCGGCATATTGGAGCATATTTGCGAAGTAGGGGAATTCGAAACGAAGCCCGGTACCGGTATCGCAGTTCAGCTTGATGTTGAGGATGCAGTCGGCATAATTCACCAGGCCGAAGAGCTGGCTGACGTCGTGGAGAGCAAGCTATGAAAAATATCGACGAAATTGGCGTAAAAGACGTCATGCGGAGCAATGTTGCGATGGTCGACGGAACGATCAGCGTGATGCAGGCATTGAGAATCATGAAGGAAGTCGGAGGCACCAGCCTGATCGTCAAGAAGCGCTTTCCACATGACGAGTACGGCATGGTGCTTTTTTCTGATATCGCAAAGCAGGTAATTGCCACCAATCGGGCGCCGGAGCGCGTCAACGCTTACGAAATCATGGCCAAACCTGTGATCTCAGTCAGGCCGGATATGAATATTCGTTATTGCGCGCGCCTGTTCGAAAGGTTCGGCATCAGCCATGCGCCGGTCATCGAAAACGATCAGGTGATTGGCATCGTCAGCTATTACCTGCTGGTGCTTGGCATCATCGATCTGGGTTGATCATCCCCTCGCATAGCGACGTATTCGCTCCCAGTGCGGGCGAAATGCCTCGACCTTGACCTTTGCAGAGGTCCGGTCGTTCTCGCCGAATTCGTCCAGCAGGTCGTCCAGCGAACAGACCAGCCCCGGCACTCCTTTTGTAAATTCGGCTTCGTCGAGAAACAGCACTCTGCCTGCCACTGGCACCTCGCGGACAATTTGGCGAACCGCAGCAATGCGATCGTAGAGTGCGGGCTGCGGATTGGCGAATGTAAAGCGCCGGTCTTCGCTGATTACAGTCCAGTCCTGCATCTTGTCGCTGCCGAAAACAGTTCCGATTACGTCTTTGACGTGAATGATCACGATGCCGTTCGCAGTGAGTAACAGGTGATCTATTTGAATCTCGCCCTCGTCGCCGTTCGGAATGACCAAGTTGTCGATACGCTCGAATCCGATCTGCTTGAGCACACTTGCCAGAGTTCGACTCCTCGACGAACGTCTACGATACACGAGCCACAATACCAGCAGCGCCAGCAGCGCAATTGACGGCAGCAGCTGAATTGCGGAAATTTCAAACGGCAGGATATCGCTCATCCTCAAGAGTTACCGTTGCATGAATTGGCTGATTCAAACATTTATCACCAGGTGGCCCGCCGAGGTCAAGCAGCGAACCGATTAGTTAACGCCGCGCTCAGCGACTTCAGGTCAGGGCTGATCGAGCTCACGCTGCTGGGGCGAGACAGGATGCTTGCCAATGGGCCTGGGACCGGTATTTCGGTACCAATCAAAGGTTCGACAATATCATCGAACTTGGCCGGGTGCGCTGTGGCTGCCAGTATCCAGTCATCGTCAGTTCTTTCGCTGTCTGCGAGTTGGTCGTAGGCGTACGTCGCGGTCGCCGTATGCGGACAAACGGCAAATCCGAAACGTCGAAAATCTTTGCGGATCTGCTCGCGAATCGCGTCATCGTCGACGTTGGTTACGGAAACCAATGTCTTGAGAATGTCGGCTTCACCGTGCAGGTTGATGAGTCGTTCCATGTTACTCGGGAATCCGACATCCATTGCCGACGCCAGTGTCCGGACGCTGGCGCGTGGCAACCATTCGGCTCCGCCCAGGTAATCCGCAATCAGTCGGTTTGCATTGCATGCCAAAATGATCCTGCCTACAGGCAATCCTGCTTCGCGAGCGAGGATGCATGCGAGGCCGTTTCCGAGGTTCCCCGTTGGTACGATGAACGACGGTTTCCGGCACGTGTCCCGAAAATGCCGCAGCGAGGCGTCTGCGTAGTAGCAGCATTGCGGCAACAACCGCCCGATATTTATGCTGTTGGCCGAACTGAATCGATGCTGCTGATTGAGCGTGCGATCTGCCATAGCCGCCTTTACCAGGGACTGGCAATCGTCGAACGACCCGTTCACCGACAGCGACAGCACGTTGTCACTCCAGCAGGTCAGTTGCTTTTCCTGTCTTGCCGAGACCCGGCCCTGTGGAAACAACACGACAACACGCATACCAGGCCGCCGGTCGAATGCTGCGGCAACCGCACCACCCGTATCTCCCGAGGTTGCGACAAGTATTGTCAGAGGCCGATCGGTATCACCCTCAAGCCGGCTGAGGCAGGACGCCAGAAATGCGGCGCCGACATCCTTGAACGCTGCTGTTGGACCATGAAACAGCTCCAGCAAACAGGCTCGCCCCGGCGATACCGGCAGCTCCGCAGCCGGTATCGGGAAACTGAAGGTTTCGGCGACAATTTCCGGCAGGTCGGCTTCGAGCTTGCTGCCGTCGAAAAACGGCGAAAGAAATACACGGGCAACGCCCTGAATGGAAGATGCAGCAGCGAAGTCATCCAGTCGGAAGGCCGGCCAGAGTGCCGGCACAAAGAGACCGCCGTCCCCGGCGATACCCTTGACCAGCGCCTCATCGAACGAGGCCGTCCGACCGCCGCGCGTGCTGACGAACTTCATTTGGTGCTTTCCACGCGAGCCCCGGGCGCATTCATCGGGCTGATCCACGACTGGCACTCGTAACCAAAGCGCCGGCAAGCCTGTTCCATTGCCGTGGCGACTTTGGCCGCCTCCTGACTGGCGCAGAGAGCGAAGATGCTCGGCCCGCTCCCGGACAGGGAACAGCCGAGTGCATTGGCCATCATTGCCGCCTCCTTTACGCCCGTGAAACAGGGTACGGACGACGACCGTTGCGGTTCGATCAGAAGGTCTATCAGCGTTCGCCGAATCAGTTCCACGTCGCCGCGCTCGCAGGCGAGTAAAAAACCTCCCAGAAGGCCTTGTTGCTTCAACCATTGATCGATGGAATAACCACGAGCCAGTTTCTTTCGGGAACTGGCAGTATTGATTTGCATTTCCGGATGCAACAGCACGCTGCTGACCCCGGCTACCGGACTCACCGGAATCATCGACGGATAAAGCGATTCGGGGCAGAACACCAGGCCGCCCAGCAGGCTCGGTGCGACATTGTCCGCGTGCTGCGCGGCGCTCGCGAATTTCTCTCCCTCCAGCGCGTAAGGCAGGAGTTGCAGTGTGCTGAGTGGCGAATCGAGCAAAGCATTGACAGCCACAACCGCGGCAACCGCGGAGGCCGCCGAGCTTCCCATTCCGGACTGCAACGGCACACCCTTCAGCACTTTCAGTTCAAGGCCAGTGCCATCACCGCGAGCATCCCACAGGGCCTGCGCCGCAATCGATGCCGTATTCTGCTCGGGGTCCGCAGAAAGGTAGGGATGGATTTCGCCATCGAGGCCGCGAACCTCGGCAATCGACAGGGAGGTTCCTGCGACACGCGTCGCAATCACTCTGTCTCCCACACCGGCTATCGCAAGGCCAAGCATGTCGAATCCGACTGCGACATTGCCGATCGAGGCCGGTGCAAAGGCGGTAGCCGTGTCCACCTTGCCCTTCACAGCGTCCCGTCTCCAATGTACGAAGCGAGCCGCAACAGGTCGGCGAAGACGCCGCCGGCCGTGACCTCCGGCCCCGCACCCGGACCCTGGATAATCAACGGGTTCTGCGAATACCGATCGGTGACAAACTGTACGATATTGTCCGTCAGCGCAATGTTGCCGAAGGCGTGGTTTGCATCCAGTTTCTCCAGCCCTACGGACGCATTGCCCGACGTGTCCAGTCGTGCAACGTATCGCAGGACTTTTCCTTCCGCCTGACATTTCCTGTACATCTCGAGCATGTGTTTGTCGTACTCCGACAGGCGAGACATGAACTCGTCGGTCGGCAGGTCCCGAAGGCTTTCTGCTACCAGGTTCTCAACGGGAAATTCGCCGAGTTCGATTGCGTTTCCCAGTTCCCGGGCAACGATTGTCAGTTTTCGAGCGACGTCCATGCCCGAAAGGTCGTCACGAGGATCCGGTTCCGTATAACCGTTTTCCCGGGCAATTCGCACGATTTCCGAAAACGGCCTCGTGCCATCGTATACGTTGAAAAGGTATGCCAGGGTGCCGGAAAAAATTCCAGCAACGGAGTGAATACGATCGCCGGTGTGCAGCAGGTCGCGCATCGTGTTGATTATCGGCAGGGCCGCGCCCACCGTCGTTTCGTAAAAGTAGTGAGAATTGCCTTTCCGGGATGCCGCTCGAAGAGTCTCGTAGTATCCGTGATTACCGCTGAATGCCTTCTTGTTGGGCGTAACAATATTGATGCCGCGCTGCAGCCAGCCGGCATATCGTTCCGCGACCTCGGTGCTTGCCGAACAATCGATGATGACGGCATGTGGCAAATGGTCGGCGTGTACGTGCCGCTCAAAGGCTTCGAAATCCATTTCCGTGCCGGCGGATGCGATTACATCGCGCCAATGCCTGAGATCTATGCTGCGGTCGTCGAGGTGCATCGTGCGCGATCGCGCTATCGCCCGCACTCGCAGATCCAGGCTGAAGTCCCGAATAAGTCGTTCCTGCTGGCTGTTGATCTGATCCAGCAGTGTGCCGCCGACCGAACCCGGACCGATGATTCCAATCGACAGGGTCTTCGAGGATAGGTAAAAACCGGAATGCACTGCACGGAGCGCACGGGTTACGTCGTTGCTGTCGACGACTGCAGAAATGTTGCGCTCTGAAGAACCTTGGGCGATCGCCCTGATATTGATGCCAGCCCGGCCCAAAGTGCTGAAAAATTTTGCAGCGATACCGGGTGTACCGGCCATACCATCACCAACGACCGCAACGATACTTTGTGCGCCGGCAACATCGATGCTCTGTATCTGGCCATCGGCCAAATCATCCGCAAAGGTTTCCGAAATGACGTTTCTTGCGCGTTCGGCGAGAACGTCGGGAACGGCAATACAGATGGAGTGCTCGGAACTGGCCTGCGATATCAGCGTTACCGATACTGCAGCGTTGCTCAGGGATGCAAAGAGCCTGTCCGCCGTTCCCGGAACGCCGATCATTCCTGCTCCTTCGAGATTGATCAGTGCCATGCTGCTGACGGCGGTGATTCCCTTGATTTGTTGCGCCGGATCGGATTCCGCCTGGATTCGACTTCCGGGATGCGCAGGCTTGAAGGTATTGCGGATGACGATGGGGATGTTTTTCCTTACGGCCGGCCCCATTGTCTGCGGGTGAATGACCTTGGCGCCGAAATAAGCGAGTTCCATGGCCTCGTTGTACGAAAGCGATTCAATAATCCGAGCTTCCGGAACGCGCCTTGGATCGGCACTCATGACGCCGTCCACGTCGGTCCAGATGGTCAGTTCCGTCGCGTCGGTCAACGCGGCAAAAATTGCGGCCGAAAAATCGCTGCCGTTTCGCCCCAGAGTGGTTTGCACTCCATGCTCGTCGCTTGCAATAAAGCCGGTCATCACAACCAGGGGGGTCGGCTTGGCCGGCAGTGCGGCCGTCCAGTTTCGTTGCGACCGTTCCCATAAGACGGACGGACCGAGTTCGCTCTGCCGTACCGAAATCACCCGGCGCGCATCAATCCAGTCCCCAGCCCTCTCCGACCCAAGTTCCTTTGCGAGAAAAACGGCCAGCAGCCTCGCAGACCAGATCTCACCGTAGCCAGCGACGATATCGCGACTTCGCTGCGGAGCGGATTTTGCCTTCGCAATCGACGTGAGCGCCTCCTGGATGTTGTTCGCATCCGTGCTCCAGTCATCGAGAACCTGAACCAGATCCTCGCCGCCAAGCAACTGCCTTGCCGTATCCGAGTACCGGTCTGCGATTTCGCGAAGTTCATCGATGTACGCACGGTCGTCACGTTCGGCGATCGCGGCAAGTCGCAACAGTTTGTCCGTCATTCCGCCCATTGCGGAGACCACTACGCCCAGGCGTTGGTCCGAACGCGCCGCCAGCAAATCGGCAACCGCACGAAAACAAGCCGCATTCGCGAGGCTGCTGCCGCCAAACTTGTGGATTTTCCAACGATTTTCGGACACAGATGCGTCTCAGTCGCAAACAAAGCCGCCAATGATAGCGACAGACGCTCTGAGCGTCGCCAGTTTTATTTGAAATCGATCAGGCAGGTGCGGGAGAAATGGTGGGGCGTGTAGGATTTGAACCTACGACCAGTCGGTTAAAAGCCGAATGCTCTACCACTGAGCTAACGCCCCGATTTGTTCCTGTCAGCCGGCGGGCAGCCGGCCGGGATGATACCGGACCGAGCATAAATGACAAGCCGGGAAGCGGGATTAGTGACCTTCTTCAGACATCCGGGTCAGACGTTGCTCCGCAAGTCGGGCCGCGGTCGTATCGGCAAATTCAGCCTGAACCCGACCGAGCGCTGCCCTGGCATCGTTCCATCGCTTGAGTTCATAGCTGCAAAATCCCATCTTCAACAGAGCGTCCGGAACTTTGCGCGATCTCGGGTAATTATTGACCACAGTCGTAAATTGCTTGAGGGCCTCGTCGAAGCGATTCGTGACGTAATAGGCTTCAGCCAGCCAGTATTGCGCGTTGTCCGCCATTTGGCTGTCCGGAAAAGTCGTAAGAAACTGCTTGAACGCCTTTTCGGCCGCATCGTAACGCTGCTCTTTGATGAGTTCGAGCGCAGCCTGGTAGTTATCGCGATCGGAGCCTCCAGGCACTGGCAACTGGCCTGACGACGGTGTCCCTGCCTGCCCGGCCGCAACCTTCACGCTTTCTTCGAGCGCCAGCAGCCGCTCGTCGAGATCGACGTACAGATCACGCTGGCGGCTCGCGGTGGTCGCGCTCTCGTGCTCGAGCGATTCGACGCGGCCCTGTAATTCGGCGCCCTGCCTTTGCAATTCGTCCGATTGCACCGTGAGCTCCACGAGGCTGCCGTTTGCCAGAATTCGCTCGACCGCCGCCAGCCGGCGATCCAGTTCATCCAGCTGAATCAGAACCGGATCCTCCGACGGCGGTGTGAGCGCACAGGCGCTGAGCGCAACGGCAGGCAGCATGGCGAACCATTGCAAGCGGCAATTCTTCACCTAAGAGGTCCTTATTGCGTGTACTTGATTTCGACGCGACGGTTCAGCGTGTAGGATTCTTCATCGCTACCGAATGCCGCTGGCCGCTCTTCACCAAAACTGACGGTCGATATCTGGTTAGCCGACGCTCCCTGAATAAGCAGCATCCTGCGCACGGTTTGCGACCGCCGCTCACCCAGGCCGATGTTGTATTCGCGCGATCCTCTCTCGTCCGCATGTCCTTCGAGCCGCGCGTTCACGCGCGGATTATTGGCCAGGTGGGTTGCGTGACGTGCGAGCAGGTCCGTGTATTCCGGTCGCAGTTCGGACTCGTCGAAATCGAAATAGATGACCATCGCCATCTCATCATCCGTCGCCATCTCGTCGCCGAACGACTCTCCTGCTCCCATGCCATCGGAACCGTATCCGCCGGTACTCGCGTCATTCCCGCCGACCATGCTGCCATCGCTGGTCGTATCCGGATCCGGGATGGTGTTTTTCGAACAAGCTGCCAGGCCAAGCGCCAGAAACGCGGCCAGGACCCAATTAGAAATCTTCATGTCTGTAAACCTTTTCAAATGCCCAAGTGAATAGGAAACGATCGTAATTCCAATATCTTAAACTATTTAATTGAAATACTACTTTAAATCTGCACCGCCTTAATAACGGGGAAACGGCGACCAGACCGGCTCACGAACATCGGATTGCCCCGAGGCAAGCCGACTGCGCACCAACCCGTCGGCCGAAACGGTTTCAAGGACCCCGTTGCGACCCTGACGGGTTGCGTATATTAGTGAATCGCTGTTCGGTGCGAAACTGGGCGATTCATCCTGATTGCCGGTCGAGACGATCAGCAATTCTTTTCTCGCCATGTCCAGCACCCCGATCCGGTAGTTCCCCCTGTCCAGATGCACCAGCGCCAGCTTGCTGCCATCGGGTGAAAGTCGCGGACGCGCATTATAGCTGCCTTCGAAGGTTATCCGCTCGGGATCTCCCCCATTTATGCCGATACGGTAGATCTGCGGGCCTCCACTGCGATCTGACGTAAAGTAGATCTGGCGTCCATCGGGCGACCAACTGCCCTCGGTGTCGATCGACCGGTTGGTCGTGAGGCGTGTCAGTTCCCTCGTGCTCAGGTCCAGAATGTGAATATCCAGGTTGCCGTCGACACCGCCAAGCGTCAACACCAGCTTCCTGCCATCCGGTGAAAACGCAGGGGATCCATTGATTCCGGGGAGACTGGAGACTTTAACCCGGTTTCCGGTGCGCAGCGTCTGCACGAATATACTCGACTGATTCCCCTCGAAAGACACGTAGGCCAGCCTGCGACTGTCTGGCGACCATGCCGGTGACATGATCGGATCTCTCGATTCCATGATCGTATTTTCGTTTTCACCGTCAGCATCCGACACGACCAGCGTATAAGTCTTGTCGCGGTCCTGGCCCTTTGACGTTACATAGGCAACCTGCGTGCCGAATACTCCGGGAATACCGGTGAGCTTTTCGTAGATCATGTCTGCCGCACGATGCGCGGCAATGCGCATGGTGCCGCGACTGGCCGGCATCCGGTAACCAACCAGCTGCTGGCGCTTGAAGACGTCAAACAGCTGAAATTGCAGGCTGTAGGCGTTGTCTCCGGTTTGCGTCAGCTTGCCGACCACCACCGCCTCGACGCCCAGTATCGCCCAGTCGTCGAAATCCACTTCCACGCCGGTCGTGGGCTTCTGCAGCATGTCCTTTTCGTCAATCGCGTCAAAGCGTCCGCTGCGCTCGAGATCTGCTGCAATGACACGGGCTACGTCCAGCGGCGCGCCGGCGTCACTCCCTTCCCAGCCAAACGGAACGATGGCGACAGGCGTACGCTGGCCAACGCCCTTGGTGATCTCGATGACGAGTTCGGCCCTTGCGGCGAGACCGCTCAGGGAAAGGATCAGGATTGCAATCAATCGTGGTGCAAATGGCATAAATGATTTCCGCATGAGGCGCTGGTCCTCTCTATTGTTCCGTTTTCAGTATTAACCGCAAGTTTCTGTCAAAAACACTTTGATCCGGTGGCAATGGCAACGGTGATGCCTTGTACACGGCCGACTCGACCGAACGCCGCAACGCCTCGTCTCCGTCGCATTTCAGAATTGTCAATCCGACCACCTCGCCTCCGGGAACCTGACGCACTATCACCTCGCATTCGCTGCCGAATCGTGCGCTGGCAGGCGGCGACCAGTTGCGATAGATTTGATTGCGAATGGACAGGATATAGCGTTCCTGCAGGCCTGCATTCATCGCCGCCAGACGCTCTTCCTCCGCCTTGATCTCGGCATTGCGACGGTCCTGCAACGCCGCCAGTTCGGCCTCTTTGCGCAAGCGCTCGTTTTCTTTCTGCTGCCGTTCGATATCTTCCTGGCGCTTCCGTTCCGCTTCTTTCTCCCGCCGCTCCCGCTCGGCTTCTTCGCGCTTCTTGCGCTCGGCTTCCGCCTGCTCCTTGCGCTTCTCCTCCGCCGCTTTCTCCTGACGAATTCTTTCCTGCTCGACGCGCAGGTCTTCGAGACGCTTCTGTTCCTCCGCCGCGCGGCGCACCTCCTCTTCAGGATCCGGTAGTGGTTTCAGCGGTTCAGGTTCAGGTTCAGGATCTACGACTTTCGGCGGTGTAATTTCCGGCGCCTGGGCCAATTGTTCCTCGGTAACCAGTGTGGCGCTTATCGCCAGCGGGATGATCGGATGCGCGGGCCGCGTGAAGTCGACGACGAACACGGTTGCCGCGAGCACTGCAAGGTGCAACACGGCTGCCAGAAAAGTCGGGATGATGTTGTAAGTGTCGCGAAGCATCGCGGTTTTTCCTTACTCGGGCACCGGATAGGTGTCGAGAGGATCCGTGACGAATCCGACGCTGTCGGCGCCGCCTTGCTGCAAAAGCACCATGGCGCCGACAACGTTGCCATACGGTACCGCCCGATCGGCTTTAACCAGGACTGGTGTCTCCGGCCGATTTCTCAGGACCGAGGCCGTCCGGGCGACAATTTCCTTGCTGCCGACCGGCTTCTCTTCGTCACCCTCATTGCCGCCGCGATTGAGATAGAGGTTGCCCGCTGCGTCTACACTCAGTACCAGCGGCAGATGATCGGGTTCGGCTACGATCGGTTCCGCGCCTGATTTCGGCAGGTCCACTTTGACTCCCTGTGTCAGCAGTGGCGCGGTCACCATGAATATGATCAGCAAAACCAGCATCACGTCGATGTATGGCACGACGTTGATTTCCGCCATCAATTTCCGCTTTTGCAGTGGCGACGGCATGTCAGGCGCTCCTCTTCTTGGCGCGCGCATGGCGTTGCAGGATACTCAGGAATTCTTCCGTGAAACCGTCGTACCGAATCTCGAGTCGCGCCACCTTGTCCGCGTAACGGTTGAAGGCAACCACGGCCGGAATGGCCGCAACGAGACCCATCGCCGTCGCGATCAGAGCTTCGGCGATACCCGGCGCCACCTGCGCAAGTGTTGCTGTTTGAGCATTACCGAGACCCATGAACGAATTCATGATGCCGATGACGGTGCCGAACAATCCGATATACGGGCTGGTCGAGCCTATGGTCGCCAGCGTCGCAAGACTTTGCTCGAGCCGGTCGACCTCGCGCATCTGAGCAATGTGCATGGCACGGCGGCTTTCCTCGAGCAACTTGTCCGGCTGGATGTCGTCCTGTTGCGAGCCGCGGTTGAACTCGCGAAATCCGGCCTCGAAAATGCTGGCCATGCCGACACTTCCGTCTTTTTGCCGCGTCGCGTTGCGGTAAAGCGTATTGAGGTCGCCGCCGGACCAGAAATTCGCCTCGAATTCGTCCGATGCTGTCTTGGTCCGCCGGATCAACCTGCGCTTCGTGAAGATGATGCTCCAGGAGACGAACGAAGCGCTCAGCAGCGTCACCAATACGAACTGCACAATAAGGCTGGCGCCCATAATCAGGCTGATAATCGACATGTCGGTTGTCATATTCAGAAATCCTTGAAAAGAGACTCAGGCAGACGGGCGGGTTTAAGCGTGTCCGCGTTGAGATATGCGGCGCGTATGGTGCCACGACACAACAACTCACCGTCAGTATTGTTGCGAAAAATGTCTTGCCCTACTTGAAAACTCGCCCCGGACAGTTCGAGAAGCTCCGCCGTAACGGCCAGCTGGTCGTTGAACCTGGCCGGAGATACGAACTGCGCCTCGGTATCGACCACGACAAAGATGCGTCGTTCCCTGTACATCAGCACGTCCTGTTCGATCCCCAACGAGCGAATCCACTCCGTTCGCGCTCGTTCCATGAAGCGAAAGTAGTTTGCGTAGTAGACGACGCCCTGGGCATCGCTGTCTTCGTAGTAGACCCGGATGGGCCAGACGAAGGTCTTGCCATTGCTTTTGCCGTTCATGGCCGGGCACTCATGACTTGTCGAAAAGTGGCAATTCCGGAATGCTCTCCCTGGCAGGCGGAGCCAGCCCGAAAAGCAGATAGGCGTTTCGCGTGGCAACGCGGCCGCGTGCAGTGCGCATCATGAATCCCTGCTGTATCAGGTAGGGTTCGAGCACGTCTTCGATCGTGCCACGTTCTTCGCTGACAGCGGCGGCAAGGCTCTCGATTCCAACCGGCCCGCCGTCAAACTTGTCGATGATGGTTAGCAGCAAGCGTCGATCCATGGCATCGAATCCGTTCGGGTCGACCTCGAGCATGTCCATGGCACTCACTGCGACCGCTTCGGTGACTGCGCCGTCGGCCTGCACTTCGGCAAAGTCCCGGACCCGCCGCAGCAGCCGGTTGACAATGCGTGGCGTGCCTCTTGCCCGTGCCGCAATCTGCGTTGCGCCTGCCGCTTCGAGCGGCAGGTTTAAAATGCCTGCCGATCGATGCGCGATCGCCTCGAGCTCATCGACAGAGTAAAACTCGAGCCGCTGCACGATGCCGAACCGGTCGCGTAACGGCGAGGTCAGCAAGCCGGCCCGAGTGGTCGCGCCGACCAGCGTAAACGGAGGCAAATCCAGCTTGATCGACCTTGCTGCCGGCCCTTCACCGATCATGATATCCAATTGAAAGTCTTCCATTGCCGGGTAGAGAACTTCCTCGACGACCGGGCTCAGGCGATGAATTTCGTCGACGAACAGCACATCGTTCGGCTCGAGGTTCGTCAGGATTGCGGCCAGATCGCCGGGACGTTCCAGCACCGGGCCGGCCGTCTGCCGCAGGTTGACTTGCATCTCGTTCGCGATGATATGCGCCAGCGTAGTCTTGCCAAGGCCGGGCGGGCCGAAAATCAGCACGTGATCCAGCGCTTCCTTTCTGTTACGCGCCGCGGTGATGAAAATTCGCATCTGCTCCTTGACTGTCGGTTGCCCAACGTAGTCAACGAGCGATTTGGGACGAATGGCACGGTCGAAGGCACCGTCTTCGTCGCGGGAAGCCGAAGTCGAAATTCTGTCGTGTTCTATGCCAGCCATGAATCAGTTAACCGCTTGTTTCAGCGCAAGCCGAATTATGTCGGCCGACGATTTTCCGTCAGTATCGAGTTGTGACAACAGGCGCTTCACTTCCGGCGGTTTGTAGCCGAGTGCGATCAAAGCGTCGACGGCTTCGCTGCGTGGATCATCCGCAGTGGACGCCGGCCTGCTGCTGCCAATCGCAGTCCCCTTCTCGATCCGATCACGCATTTCAATGATCAATCGTTCAGCTGTTTTCCGCCCGACACCGGGAATCTTGATCAGCATGGCCGTATCCTCATGCCTGACGCAACGCTCGAAATCGCCAACCGACATGGCAGTGAGTACAGAAAGCGCCATCTTGGCGCCAACTCCGCTGACCTTCAGCAAGGTGCGAAACAGCGTTTTCTCTTCCTCGCTGGCAAAACCGTAAAGCGTTTGGGCATCCTCGCGCACCTGAAGATGGGTGTACAGGAATACTTCCTTGCCGATAAGGGGCAATTCGAGAAATGTCGACATGGGCGTTTCTACCTGGTAGCCGACGCCATGACACTCGATAATGATTTGCGGAGCGCGTTTTGCCGTCAGGACGCCACGTAGTGAGCCGATCATCGGCGCCTCGCGAGCAGTTGCCGGTCGCTCAGTCGATTTTTCATACGACGCTGATGCCCGTAGCAAATTGCCGCTGCAAGCGCATCGGCTGCGTCGGGGCTGGGTTCGCCTCCGAGCGACAGCAGGGATTTCACCATGTGCTGAATCTGTTCCTTGGTGGCCGCGCCGCTTCCGACTATGGCCTGCTTGATTTCACGCGGGGAATACTCGACGACCGTGACATCAAAAGAAAAAGTCGCACATATCGCGGCCGATCGGGCATGTCCCAGTTTCAACGCACTTCCGGCACTGCGATTAACGAAAACGCTTTCGATTGCGACTACACTCGGTCTGTATTCGGCGACAATTTCCGATACGGATCGAAAAATGATCTTGAGCCGATCAGCAAACTCGCCGTTCGCGCAATTGATCCCGCCACTCGCAATGTAAGTCGCCTTATCGCCGTTGAAATCGAGCACGCCAAAGCCGGTCAGCCTCGATCCGGGATCGATACCAAGCACTCGCAACGGCTCACTCAAGTGTCACCTCAAAGCTGCGCGAGTATTTCATCGGCAATATCGGCGTTGCTGTATACATTCTGCACGTCGTCCAGGTCTTCGAGCATTTCCAGCATTTTTACCATCGAATTCGCCGTGTCCAAGTCGAGTTCGGCGGAGGTGCTCGCGCGCATCGTTAATTCCGCACTTTCCGCTTTGAGTCCGGCTGCCTGCATGGCATCCCGCACGGATTCGAAATCTGCAGGGTCGGTCAGCACCTCTATGGAACCGTCCCTGTCTACCACAACGTCTTCGGCACCCGCCTCGATCGCCGCCTCCATGATCCTGTCTTCATTACTACCCGGGGGATAGAAAAGGAATCCGACATGATTGAACAGGTAACTGACTGAACCATCAGCACCGAGATTGCCGCCGAATTTCGAGAATGCATGGCGCACATCGGCTACGGTGCGGTTGCGATTGTCTGTCATCGCATCAACGATAACTGCCGTGCCGCCGGGACCATATCCTTCATAGCGGATCTCCTGATAGTCGCTGCCCTCGAGTTCGCCAGCGCCGCGTTTGATCGCGCGATCGATGTTATCTTTTGGCAGGCTCTGCGCCTTGCCTTTATCGACTGCGAGACGTAGCCGGGGATTGGATGCGATATCACTGCCGCCCATTCTTGCCGCGACCGTTATCTCCTTGATCAGTTTGGTGAAAACCTTGCCGCGCTTTTTGTCCTGGGCGCCCTTGCGGTGCTGGATGTTCGCCCACTTGCTGTGACCTGCCATGATGACCGTTGTGTAATGTGTTGCCCAAAATCAGGGCGTATGATACCGGCTAAATCGACTCGGCACACCATACAAAAAGCGCAAAATGGTCACTTCTGCACGCGAAAATCCGGAAAAGAGCAGCGAACGGGGCGGTATCGTCGCGCATGCCCGGGAATTTCTCTCGACCCTTCCGGATCATCCCCGGCTCGCAGCTGCCCGGGCCGAAGGCGCTGCTATCGCGTCGATCAGCGAATCACTCGGACTGGCGCCGGAGCTTGTGGCCTCAGCGGAGATCTATCCTCTGGTGCGTGACGGCATCCTGGAGCGGACGGACCTCGAACCAAGTCCGGTTGCTGAGCTTGCAGACACGATCGACGGTCTTGTACAACTCGGGCGTTTCTCGCTGCCACCCGACTGGCGTCCTGGCGAGGCTCTGGCCACGCAGCAGTCGGAAGCGCTCCGCAAGATGCTACTCGCGGTCGTCTCCGACGCACGCCTTGTTCTGATACGAATCGCCGAACAGTTGCACCGCCTTCGCGAGGCAAAGGCCGCAACGCCGGAGATGCAACGGGCCATGGCGATCGAAACGCGCGAGATTTACGCAGCACTGGCCAATCGACTCGGAGTCTGGCAGCTGAAATGGGAACTGGAGGACCTTTCGCTGCGTTATCTCGAACCTGAGACTTACAAACGAATTGCACAGGCGCTGAAGCAAAAACGTAATGAACGAGAAGACTTCATCGGAGAAGTAACCGGCAGGCTACGTGCAGAACTTGCGGAAAACGGAATAGTCGCGGACATCACCGGTCGACCGAAGCATATTTTCAGCATATGGCGAAAGATGCAACGCAAGGGAATCGGACTGGATCGCATCTTTGATATTCGTGCTGTCAGAGTCCTGGTGGGTAACGTCAAGGATTGCTACACGGCTCTGGGAATCGTGCATAACCTCTGGTCGTATCTGCCCGGGGAATTCGACGATTACATTGCTCATCCCAAGGACAACAACTACCAGTCACTGCATACCGCAGTCATCGGCCCTAACGGTCAGACGGTTGAAGTGCAGATTCGTACTCACCAAATGCATCAACACGCAGAACTCGGTGTTGCCGCGCACTGGAAGTACAAGGAAGGCGTTGCAGCTCAGGCGGCTTTCGATCAAAAAATCCAGTTCCTCAGACAATTGCTCGAACCAACCGACAAGGACGACGATCTACTCGATCGAATGCGCGATGACCTGTTCGAAGACCGGGTTTATGCGGTCAGTCCCAAAGGCGATGTAGTCGAGATGCCTGCCAATTCGACGCCGCTTGATTTCGCTTACCATGTTCACACCGAGGTTGGCCATCGATGTCGAGGTGCCAAGGTGAACGGGCGCATCGTGCAGCTGACCTACAAGGTTAAGAACGGCGACAAGATTGAGATTATTACCGGCAGCAAGCCTTTGCCGAGTCGCGACTGGCTGAGTCCGCAACTGGGTTACCTGGCGTCGGCCCGGAGTCGTGCCAAGGTTCGCAACTGGTTTCGATTGCTGGACAAGGATCAGCACCGTAAGCAAGGCCGCGAAATCCTCGACCGCGAACTCGATCGATTGAACCTGAAAGACCTCGGCGTGGATACCATTGCCCGGCAGATGAAACTGCCGGACAGCGAGGCGCTTTATGTCGCGTTGGGATCCGGTGACCTCACTCCCGCCGCGATTGCCACGTCCGCCCAGCAGCTTCGCGGAAACGCACCTGAAGCATTTTCGCAAACACGCCGCCATAAACCCACACATGGCACAGCGTCGCAGCAAATTGCGGTCAGCGGTGTTGGCGACCTGATGTGCAATTTCGCGCGCTGCTGCCGTCCGGTACCGCCGGAGAACATTGTTGGATACATTACGCTGGGCCGCGGGGTCAGCATTCATAGGCAAGACTGCGGCAACTACATGGGATTGCACGCGCGACATCCCGAACGGGTAATCGAGGTCGACTGGGGCGAATCGTCCAATGCCAGCTATCCGGCTGAACTACAACTGTTCGCATACGACCGGCAGGGACTGCTACGCGACATCAGTACCGTACTGTCTGACGAGAAAATCAGCATCGATGGTGTCCAGACCCGCTCCGACAAGCAGAAACTTCAGGCAGTTATGGAGCTTTCGATATCGGTTCCGGGTCTGGCCGCATTAAGTCGCGTGATAAATCGTCTCGAACAGCTGCCTAACGTTACGGCGGTAAAACGCAAGAACTGACGGCAGCCAGCTCGAATCTCAGCGGTTCGGGAAATTCAACGCTTTCTTGTCCACTGCCAGCGCCGCCTCGTGGACAGCTTCGGCCAAACTGGGGTGCGCATGGATTGTTCGCTGCAAGTCCTCCGTGCTGGCCGAGAACTCCATCGCAAGGACTGCTTCCGAAATCAGTTCTCCCGCCATCGGACCGAGAATGTGCACGCCGAGAATCTCGTCGTCGTCCTTCGCGGCAACGATCTTTACCATGCCTGCGGTCTGCTCCATAGCTTTGGCCCGTCCGCTCGCAGCGAAAGGAAAAGAGCCGGTCTTGTAAGCACGGCCACTGGCTTTGACCTCCTCTTCGGTCTTTCCGACCCAGGCGATCTCCGGGGCCGTGTAAATGACGGAAGGAATGACGTTGTAATTCAACTCCGCGATTTCACCGGCTATCAGATCGGCTGCCATCACGCCCTCTTCCGACCCTTTGTGCGCCAGCATCGGGCCACGAACACAATCCCCCACTGCAAACACACCCTTTGCGCTGGTCCGGCATTCGTGATCGACTTCGATGAAGCCGCGGGAGTCGAGCTTCACGCCCGCATCGTCCGCCAGCAGCTCCCCGGTAAACGGTCGTCGACCGACGGCAACCACCAGCTTGTCGACTTCCAGCGATTGCTTGCCAGACTTGTCCTCGTAATCCACCAGTACCGACTTACCCTTCACTTTCGCTGCTGTCATCTTTGCGCCGAGGCGAACATCGAGCCCCTGTTTCTTGAACTGCTTCGCTGCTTCTTTGGCGATTTCCCGGTCCGCCATAAAAAGAAAATCGTCCATGGCTTCGAGCACAACGACTTCCGCGCCAAGCCGATTCCAGACACTGCCAAGTTCCAGCCCGATGACCCCCGCTCCGATAACCCCAAGTCGTTTTGGTACCGCGTCAAAGTCGAGCGCATCCCAGGAGTCGACGATTCGTTTCCCGTCGAATTTCGCCACCGACAATTCAACCGGTACCGATCCCGACGCCAATACGACGTAGCGCGCTTCTATAGTTTCCGGCTTGGCACCCTTTGCGGTGAACTCGACTTTTTTATCCGCAAGCAGGCGACCGTGACCCACCAGTCCCTCGACCTTGCTCGCCTTGAACAGGCCGGCAATTCCCCCTGTCAGCTGTCTTACGATGCCATCCTTGCGACTCTGCATAGCCGCGATGTCCATCGTCACGCCCTTGTGCTGAATGCCGTGCTTGCTGAACTCATGCTCCGCGCGATGGAACAACTCGGACGATTCGAGCAAGGCTTTGGACGGGATGCAGCCGGCATTAAGGCATGTTCCGCCAAATGCGTTACTGCCGTCCCGATTAACCCACTCATCTATGCATGCCACGGTCATACCGTGCTGGCTGGCGCGAATGGCGGCTATGTAGCCGGCAGGTCCTGCGCCAATGACGACGACATCAAACTTTCTACTCATTGATTAATCTGCTTATACGTGGAGGAGCAATCGGCCGGGATCCTCCAGCGACTGCTTGATGCTGACCAGGAACTGTACCGCTTCCTTGCCATCGATTATTCGGTGATCGTAGGTTAACGCGACGTACATCATCGGCCTGACCACAACTTGTCCATCGACCGCCATTGGCCGCTCCTGGATCGCGTGCATACCGAGAATGCCGCTTTGGGGCGGATTCAGGATCGGCGTCGACATCATCGAGCCGAATATTCCGCCGTTTGTAATCGTAAACGTACCGCCCGTCAGGTCTTCCATACTCATCGTGCCGTCTTTGGCTTTCTTTCCCAGCGCAGCAAGGCTGGCTTCGATTTCGGCAAAACTCATCTCGTCGACATTACGCAATACCGGGACCATCAGACCACGTTCCGACGATACAGCAATGCCAATATCAAAATAGTTGTGATAAATAATCTCGTTGCCTTCAACGGATGCATTGACGACCGGATATTTTTTCAGCGCTTCCACTACGGCCTTGGCAAAAAACGACATATATCCGAGTCGAACGCCGTGCTCTTTCTCGAATGACTCTTTGTATCTGGTTCGCAGTGAGATCACCTTGGTCAGGTCGATCTCATTGAAAGTCGTCAACATGGCAGCTGCATGTTGTGCCTGGACCATGCGTTCGGCGATTTTCGCGCGAAGCCTGGTCATTGGTACGCGCTCCTCGGTGCGCGCGCCGCCCGTCGATGCAGAAGCGGTAGCCATCTCCGGGCCAGGATCTGCCGGCGCTACATTTTCGTCGCTGTGGCCCTTCAAATAGGCCATAACGTCGGATTTCGTGATTCGGCCGTCTTTTCCGCTGCCGGCAACAATCGTTGCGTCGAGATCGTGTTCGTCAAGAAGGCGGCGAACTGCGGGGCTCAGCTTGTGAGCACTGCCTCCGGTCTCGGCCGGCTTTTCCTTCGTTTTCTGCTCATCGTCATCGTCTGCGGGCTCCGCTTCTTCCTTGCTGGCAACGTCTTCCTTGGTGGAATCGACTTTTTCATCCGCTGCGGGCGACGCTCCCTCGTCCAGAACAGCCAGAACGTCGCCGGCAGTCACCGTCTTTCCATCCTCGATCAATATCTTTTGCAACACACCGTCTGCCGGCGCAGGAACTTCGAGGACAACCTTGTCGGTCTCGAGGTCAACCAGGTTCTCGTCCCGTTTCACTGCATCACCCGGCTTCTTATGCCATGCGACCAGCGTCGCATCGCTGACCGATTCCGGTAATGCCGGAACTTTGATTTCAATACTCATTTTTTCTTGCTGTCCTTTCCTCTCGGTTTGGCTGAGCGCGTTGCCTTTGTCTGCACGTCCAACGCGGCCTCGACCAGCGCCTGCTGCTGCTGGGTGTGTAATTTGAATACGCCTGACGCGGGTGCAGCGGCGCCTGTTCGACCCGCATAATAAAGTTGCTGCTTGTCTTGCAGCGGTTCCTGAAGTCTGTGTCGGATCTGATACCAGGCACCTTGATTCTGCGGTTCCTCCTGGCACCAGACAATATCGTCCGCATTCGGATACATCGCGATCGCCGCGGCATATTCATCAATCGGAAACGGGTACAGTTGCTCGATGCGGACCAGCGCGACATTGGTCAGACTGTGCAATTCGCGCGCCTCCTGAAGGTCGTAGTACACTTTGCCGCTGCAGAAAACCAGGCGCTTGATCCCCTTTGCGGGTATTTCCGCGTCATCGCGTATGACAAGCTGAAACGAGCCGTTCGACAATTCCGCGAGCGCAGACACGGACATCTTATGCCGCAACAGGCTCTTAGGCGTCATTACGATCAGCGGCTTGCGGTACTTGCGGAGCATCTGCCGGCGAATCATGTGAAACATCTGTGCGGGCGTCGACGGAATACAGACCTGGATATTGTGTTCGGCACACAGTTGCAGGAATCGTTCGAGACGGGCCGAACTGTGCTCGGGACCCTGGCCTTCGTAGCCATGCGGCAGAAACAGGGTCAGACCGCACAGGCGACCCCACTTGGCTTCGCCGGAGCTGATGAACTGATCGATGACAACCTGCGCGCCGTTCGCGAAATCTCCGAACTGAGCCTCCCATACCACCAGCGTGTTGGGCTCAGTGGTCGCGTAGCCGTATTCGAACCCGAGAACGGCCTCCTCCGATAACAGGGAATCGATCACGCGAAACGAACCGGGCCTGTCAGAAATCGTCTGCAGCGGGATGTATTCCTGTCGATTATTCTGGTCGTGCAGAACCGCGTGTCGGTGAAAAAAGGTACCGCGCCCACTGTCCTGACCGGTAATACGGCAATCGAAGCCCTGATCGATGAGACCGGCATAGGCCATCGATTCGGCAAATCCCCAGTCCATGTCTATCTCGCCGGCGGCCATACGCTTGCGTTCGCTGATAATCCTCTGCACCCGGCCATGCAGCGTCATGCCGGCGGGCAGCGTTGTCAGTTTCTTGGCAAGGGCGGTCACTTTCGCCGGACTGAGAGTCGTATCGACTTCTTCGTCCCAGCTTGCATCGAGGTACGGCCCCCAGTTAACCGTATACTCGTTTCCGATCAGGCCCAATGATGAACTGGGAACGGGTTCGCCGCGATCCAGCCTGTCGCGATAGTCTTCCTGCATCTTTGAGACACCGCCCTTGTCCGTCACTCCGGCAGCTATCAGCTTCTCGGCATACAGCTCCCGCGTTGTCCTGTGGTTTTTGATCCGCCCGTACATGACCGGTTGAGTCGCACTCGGTTCGTCGGCTTCGTTATGGCCGTGTCGTCGGTAACAGACGAGATCGATTACGACGTCCTTACGAAACTTCTGCCGGTATTCCAGTGCCAGCCTGGTTACGAAAATCACCGCCTCGGGATCGTCGCCGTTGACATGGAAAATCGGCGCCTCGATCATTTTGGCGACATCGCTGCAGTACGTGGTTGACCGGGCATCGCTCGGCCGGCTCATCGTAAATCCGATCTGATTGTTAACGACGATATGAATGGTGCCGCCGGTGCGGAAGCCGTTGGTCTGTGACATCTGGAAAGTCTCGGTCACGACGCCCTGACCCGAGAACGCAGCATCACCGTGAATCAGCACGGGCAAGACTTCCTGCCTATCGGTGTCGCCGCGGCGCTGCTGCCTGGCACGCACCGATCCTTCAACCACCGGATCTACGATTTCCAGGTGCGAGGGATTGAATGCGAGCGCAATGTGCATATTGCCGCCCGGCGTTTTCATATCGGCCGAGAAGCCCTTGTGGTATTTGACGTCGCCTGAGCCCTTCATTTCAGCCGGGTCCACGTTACCCTCGAATTCTTCGAACAATTCCTCCGGCGATTTGCCCAGCACGTTGACCAGGACATTAATTCGGCCGCGATGTGCCATGCCGATTACCAGTTCTTTGACGCCGGAAATACCGCCCTGCTGAATCAGATCGTCGAGCATCGGGATCAGGCTTTCGCCGCCTTCAAGCGAGAACCGCTTCTGTCCTACGAATCGGGTATGCAGGTATCGCTCGATACCTTCCGCACAGGTGAGTTTTTCCAGGATCTCAAGCCGTTCTTCGTTCTTCAGGGCCGCGGATACCACTCCCTGCTCGAAATGCTTGCGGAGCCACAATCTTTCGCGCGCGCGGGACACGTGCGCAAACTCGGCGCCGATCTTGCCGTTGTAGATCTTCTTGAGTAGCGCGAGTATTTCCCGCAGCTTCATGCGGCTGTTGCCGGTGCCGGCCAGCCCTCCGGTATAGAACTCCGAATCCATGTCGGCTTCGGTCAGCCCGAGGTAATCGAGCTTGAGAACGCCGGGCACATGCCGGTCCATCAGTCCGAGCGGATCGATATCTGCAATCTGATGGCCACGCAGGCTGTGTACCTGGATCAGCCGCGAAACAGCCGCCTGTTTTTCGATTGATCCGGCGGCGAACTGCGTACTGATTGCTGCGGACTTGCCGTTGGTTCGTCCGGCACGTGGTTGCGCTGCAAGGCGTTGCCGTATCGGCGAGTGAAGTACTTCGCGGCGATCGCTGCCCTCGGCCAGGGAGCGGAAATAGCGCCGCCATCCGTCCGGAACGGAATCGGGATTTTCAACAAATTGCTCGTACAGGGCTTCCACATCATTGGCATTGCTGCCGAACAAGGCGCTGTTTTCGAGTTGTTCCTTAACGGAAATGGTCATTTGCTATGCCAGCGGGCGCGCTCGGTCGGCGCGCTGTCTGAGCCGCGCAGCAGGCGGCCGAAAAAAGGGGCGCTAGTTTAGCTCATGCCTCAGGCTGAGGGAAAGCCGGCGCTTCTCCGGCCATAATCACAACTCGTGGATCAACCAGACGAATTCATAGCAAACGAGGCAGGCATAGAAGCTGAAAGCCGACGTCAGAATCAGTCCGGTCCGAAAGCGGTTGAGGAAACGGTGCCTCGACAAATACACCAGCGTCAACACGCCAAAACCCGTCAGAAGCATTTTGGAAACGGAAAATACCAGGGTTCCATGACCCATCAGCACGGCCATTAACGGATTGGCCTCATAAAAGCCTCGATCGAGCAGCTGCAGGGTAAAAAAAGCATCCATACTGCTGAGCAGCATCGTGCCAACTGCGAGAAAGAAGAGCCAGGGATGGTGCCAGTCAGTGTAGACGGGTTGGAGTTCGGACAATCTGCGGGTCAATTTTCGCCTCGAACGAAGAAAGCCTAGCGCGACAGTACGCCAGCCAAAGGCTCGCCGATCCAGGATGCCGCGAAGTTCTGTGTCCGTGCCTGTCGGTTGTGCTAAAGCCAATTCCTTCTCCTGCTTCATTTATTCGACAATCTTGCGACCGGTCGGTTCGGCACCATGCGCTGCGCCCGCTCGGTGAAGTCGCGGGGTCCGCTATTCACCATCGGTGTCCCTGTCGGATGCCGTATCCGTTGCGATCAGCATAAAGGCAATGAGTGCATCGCGATTCGCCGGTTCGCGAATGCCGGCAAATGCCATCCGGTTCCCTGGCAGAAATCGCGAAGGTTCCGCCAGCCACGCATCCAGCGCGGCCGGTGTCCAGGCGATTCCCGCGTCCCTCAGTGCCGGTGAATAGCTGAAATTCTTATCTGCGGCGGACGGCCTGCCAAACAGGCCAGCCAGATTCGGACCTAGCAACGTCGCTCCACCCGCCTCGAAGGAGTGACAAGCGCGACACTGCATGGCGATACGCTCCCCGAGTTCTTGATCTGCCGAGACGTAAGGAGCGGATGATAAATATTCGGCATTTGACAGCAGCGGCTGGTCTGCGAAGTCCGCAAAAGTCCGTGTTCCTGTCGATGGATTTCCCGCATCGTCGGAACTTGTTTCCTTGCCGCAGGCTACGAGCAGTGGAACGAAAGCAGCCGCAATCAAGACGCGTATTTCAAATTTCGAATTAGTAGATATTCTGTCGCGATGCATAGTTTGGTTTTTTTCGTTTTCCATGCTGCGGATGTACTGGTCAACTATAACGCTGTTTGTCGGGATTGCGTGCTGCAAATTCGGGACTTTTCGCCCGAATATTGTATAGAATTCCGACAATTATCCTGGCTTCGACTGCGATTCAAAGGAGTGCATGCGATGAAGAGTTTCAGCACCGCGCTGCCGTCCGGTGAGCTTATCGACTATGTTGATGGCAAACGCTGGCTGTGGATGCTCTCTGTCGTCTATCCGTTGCAGCCGTTTGCCGGCATCTGGTTGCATGCGCAAACGGGATACGAAGCCTGGTTACTGCTGCCGCTGGCATTTGCCTATCTTCTCGGTCCCGCGCTGGATTATCTTTTCGGCGAAGATCGGCAGAACCCGCCTGAGGCCATCGTTCCGCAACTGGATCAGGATCCCTATTACCGATACCTGACTTACGCGGTTGTCCCACTGCACTTTGTAAGCCTGGTGGGTGCTGCTTGGTGGGCCGGCAGCCAAGGCCTAAGCATTTGGGCTTTCGTCGGCCTGGCGGCCGTTGCAGGGATGACCAGTGGTTTGGGAATTAACACAGGCCACGAACTCGGCCACAAGAAATCGCGTCTCGAAAGGAATCTGGCGAAGCTGGTGTTGGCGGTACCGGCTTATGGTCATTTCAGTATCGAGCACAACCTCGGACATCATCGCGATGTCGCCACACCAGAGGACCCGGCCAGCTCTCGAATGGGGGAATCGATTTACAGGTTTGCCCTGAGGGAAGTACCGGGTGCCTTTCGCAGAGCATGGGCGATAGAAAAGGAACGGCTCGGTCGCAACGGCAAATCCGCCTGGAATGTCGACAACGAAATCCTGCAGTCGTTGACCTTGACTGCGATTCTGCAGCTCGGCCTGGTCGTCGCTTTGGGCTGGTCGATGATCTTCTTCCTGCTGATCCACAACGTTTTCGCGTGGTGGCAGCTCACCAGCGCCAACTATATCGAGCATTACGGCCTGCTACGCAGCAAGGACGAGAACGGCCGATACGAGCGATGCCAGCCACTGCACTCCTGGAACAGCAACCATGTGTACAGCAACCTGGTCCTGTTTCACCTGGAACGACACTCCGATCACCATGCCCATCCTATGCGTCGCTATCAGTCACTACGCCACTTCGACGACCTTCCCAGCCTGCCCAGTGGATACTTCGGCTCGTACCTGCTCGCCTATATTCCGTCGCTCTGGTACCGGGTCATGGACAAACGGCTGCTGTCGCTGAAGCAGGTGTCCGGCGATCTGAGTCGAATCAACATCGATCCAAAAAAACGGGATACCATTTACGCGAAGTACGGCTATTCGCAGCAGCAAGTTTCTTAAATCACGGCTGAACCAATCCCTACAAGTTGAATATCCCGCCGTTCTGCCAGGATTCGGATCTGGCGTCGCTGTAGCGCTGGAAACAATATCGCAAGTTTGGCAAGCACTGAACGTTGCGCATGAAATTCACGAACAGCAAAATCGATGAGGAATGGTTTCGCGTTCCTTTGGCCGCCATCCTTCTATTCGAAACCGCGGCTTTCATAGCTCACAGTTACTTTCGAATGCGCCTTTTAAACAGTGGTTACGATGCGAATGTTGCTACGCATTTGAGCTACTTTGTCGTGCCGCTAATTTTAGCGGTGTTGATGTACCCGGTACTGCAAAAGCATGGACATAGGTTGCTCCTACTGTTCCGCTCGCAAATGCTTAGCGTACGCGTCGTTGTTATCGGTGTTGGACTCGGTTTGGTTCTGCGTCTCGCGTATTGGGGAGGCATGATTGCGATGACGGCCTTCGGACTCCTGCTGGTTGATTCCCCGACAGTTTCAATTGGTCCGCAATTGTCCTGGCAATGCCCCCCGGTAGCTCATTTGTTTCTCGGAATTTTCGTTATGGCACTATCAGTGCCCTTAATCGAAGAATCTGTTTTTCGCGGTCTGATTCTTCACCGCCTGTCAAACCATACGCCGATATTCGCCATTCTGGTGTCGTCGCTAGTCTTTGCCATCATCCATAATGTGCAGACAATATTCCCGGCATTCGTGATCGGCGTTTACTTTGCATTTGCCACACGAAACTCTTGTGCTCTGTGGATATCTGTGTGCGCACATTCCAGCTACAACCTGGCGACACAATTCGATTGGCGTTGCTTAAATGGTCAATGGATCCCCAGCGAAGTGACTCAAGCTACGGTTGGTGTGGGCACTTTGGCGACGGCGCTCTTGGTGGTTAGCCTTTTATTGGCCGCCCTTTTGGTCTCGAAGCGACTCATCGGGCCGCCAGAGCAGCCCGATGAGTCTGGTGCCTATCTCGATAATCCGTTGGCTACACGCTCGATTACGTGAGACGTAGCGAATACGAGACCCTCATAAATCGCGATGAGGTCGGAACCTATCGAACTCGGATTAGTTACACCCCCGTATGAATTTGCCGGTGTGCACTGCCCATGGGCGCCGCAAACAATATTCATTTCCTGCTCATTTAAGAGTCGCATGATTAAACCTCCTTGTTGATTTCATTTCGCGCATCGTGCGCCACTCGACAATAGCCCTTGGCACAAACCGCACGAGTTCACATTTCTAAGCAAAAGCGAGCGAAACTGGCACTTTTTCGCCGATCCGGTGGACATTGCCGATCGTGGCTGTGATATGCCTCACAGTTCATCCTGTACAGCGGGTCTACTCTGCAGACAAGGCTTCGGCCGGATTCGCGACGGGCAAATCGGGAAAAAGAACCATGAATTTCAGCAAACAGCTCGCGGCATTGATGTGCGCGATACTCCTGGGCGGAGGCAGCAGCGCTGTCGCCGATGATTTTTGGGTTGGTGCCAAGGTTGGAACGCTTGGCATCGGAGTTGAAGGCGCCTGGCGCCCGATTCCCTGGCTTGATCTACGGCTTGGCGCCAACGCCTATGACTATGAAGAGAGCGGCTCTCAGGCCGGCATCAACTACGATGCCACCTTGAGTCTGAGTACTTACTACGGTACGGCAAACTTGCTGTTCCCCGCCAGTCCGTTCCGAATCTCGGTTGGCGCGTTCTCAAATGGCAACGAGATTCCGATGGTCAGCGATCCAGGCACAAGCTACGACATCGGTGGTGTCAGTTATTCCGCAGCGGAAGTCGGGACATTGAGAAGCAATACAACTTTTGACAGCTTGTCACCTTACCTCGGCGCTGGATTCGATTTCAGCCTGTTCAACAAAGTCGGCATGACACTGGATTTCGGCGTGCTTTGGCAGGGTGATCCGCAGGTTACGCTGACGTCCGACGGCACGCTGGCGAACAACCCCACCTTCCAGTCGCAACTGGAGATCGAACGCAGCGAATTAGAGGATGACTTTGACGCATTGAAGGCGTACCCGGTCGTGTCGCTCGGGTTTAACTTCCGCTTCTGAGAATATCAATCTGATCGGCAGCGCGCATCACGGCGAGGCGTGCACGCAAAAACCACAGGCGCATCGCAGCCAGCGGGAATCGATCGCTCATTCCGACAACCATCTGCGGAATGCTGTCCGGCACGGATTTTCCTTCGCTGCTTGCAATCCATTTCGCCAGTTCTCTACCCGCCCAGGTCGCTGTGTTGACCCCGTTGCCGTGATAGCCGAAGCCGAAAAAAACACTTGGATCGTCAGCTAGTCTGCCGATCGATGGTGTGAGCCTGCGCGTAAAACAAACCAGTCCCTGCCACTGGTATTCGATTGGCACGCCTCGCCACGATGGCCAGAGTTGCCGCAATCGCCCGGTCAGTTCGGCGTAGTTCTTTTCGGTGCCGGCTTTGCTGCCGCTCGAGTGTCCCCTGCCGCCGAACAGGAATCGTTTGTCGGGAAGCAGACGAAAATAGTTGAGCAGATTTCTGGCTGTTATCGAAGGACAAAAAGTCTGCCACCGCTGTGCGGCGAGTTCATCTTCAGTCAAGGGTCGCGTTACGACGATCGCACTGATCATCGGCATCGGTCGTCCGACAAAGGACGTATGCAAGTGTTCCGGCATGAATCCGTTGGCGGCCATTACCACTTTAGCGGCGCGGACGGTTCCGCCGGCCGTGCTGAGCAAGTGCCTGTCCCCGACTTTCGTCCAGCTGACAACTTCGCTGTGGGCATGGAGCATTGCACCGCCGGACAATGCGGCACCTGCGAGCCCGCGCAAGAAACGCAGTGGATGCAGCCCGACGGTTGGTCGAATGCGAATCGCGCCGTGCTGTTGCGGCGAATCGAAATACCGTTCGCGAAATTCCTCACGCGAAATAGCCGAGGTATCGAGGCCCAGCAGCAGACGCTGGGTTTTGGCATAGGCATTCAGATCGGCGAATGACTTTGCCGAGTAAGCGATATCCAGTTCGGCGTCTCCAGCTACCTGGGCGTCGATTTTTTCGTCGGCAATCAGGTTGAGCACAAGTTCCACGCCTTCAACCTGTGACTTCCAGTAGTGACGAACTGCATCGACACCGAATCTGGAAATCGCTTTTTCGAGCCCGAGCTTACTCCCACCGAGGCTACAGAATCCGCCGTTCCTGCCCGATGCACCCCACCCGAGGTGCCCTGCTTCCAGAACCCGGACATCGACGTGATGATGCTTTGCCAGGTGATACGCGGTGGACAAACCTGTATAGCCACCTCCGATTATTGCAACGTCACAACTGCAATCATGCGTCAGCGCAGGGCTGTCAACCTCATGCTCGCCGGCGCTGGCTTCCCAACAGGAGGGTTCGACAGCGTCGAACTGATACAGGCTCGAGTCGTAAAGGCGCTTTGCGCGCGGATGTGTACTTTTTTCGCCCGGGCTTTGCAGCATTCGCTATGCCGGACCTGTTGAGAATCTGCGCAGCAGGACGTCTTCTCGGACGAGGAAAAGCCCAACCAGAACCAGAGCCAGCGGAATCAGTGGCAATGCGACCAGCAAAGTCCAGTTGAAATAATGAATGACGATGCCTGCCAGCAGGGATGCCGTGGCGGAGGAACCGAAAACGGCGAATTCGTTGACACCCTGCGCTCGGAATCTCTCGTTGATCGAATAGGTCAGTGTGAGCATTGTAGTGCCGCCGACGTATAGAAAATTCCAGCCGACACCCAGCAGGATCAACGCGTACCAGTAATGCCCGTAGGTATGGCCCTGCAACGCGATTCCACAGGCACCCGCAAGAGCGAACACGCCGATCGCCATGATCTTTACAGTACCGATACGGTCCAGCAGAAAACCGGAAAAAAGCGACGGCACGTACATACCCAGTACGTGGCTGCGAATGATCTTCGCCGTGTCCTCGATGGGAAAACCGTCGTTTATGTGCATGCTGAGTGGCGTTGCCGTCATGATGAAGGTCATTACGCCATAAGCAACAGCCCCACTGACCATCGCCACCAGGTAAACGGGCTGACGCACTATCTCGACCAGTTGACGGCGACTCTTTGCAGGCTCCGTAACGGCTTCGCCGCGTAGCGGCGCCAGCAACAGGAATAGCAGGCACTGTACGACGTAAAGTCCGGCAAGCGCGGCCAGCGTCCCTGTGTATTCACCGTTGCCCAGCCAGTGTTGTCCCCTGACGACCAGCTCGTTTCCCGCGAATGCACCGCCGATCGCTCCAACCAGAACGAGGGATATGGCACGTGCTGTAAACCGTGCATCGACGCTTTCGGCGGCGGCATAGCGGTACTGCTGTGTAAACGCCATGTTGACGCCGAACAATCCCGCCGACACGACGAAAAGCAGGAAGCTCTGGGCCGAGAGCGCCACGGCGGCAAGTATTACCGCGCCAGCCGCAGACAGCGACGCCAGCATGAAACCGGCTCTGCGACCAATGCGGCGCATCAGCATGGTTGCGGGAATGGTAGTAAACGCAACGCATACCACCATCAGGGACACAGGCAATGTCGAAAAGGCCGGATTGCCCGCCAACTTTGCCCCGATAATGCCGCCGAGGGTCACGATCACGAAAGAACCGGTTGCGGAGATCAGCTGACAGAGAAACAGAACGCTGAGATTACGCAGGGACATTGCCGACCTGTTGGCTTGCTGAAACAACGTAGCGGCTGATTCTCACACATTCAGCCAACGCGTGTATGTACAATCACCCGCTATAATGCCCTCACGAATCCCAGGGTGATGGCGCCTGAAAAACCAAACGAAATGATTTTCGATCTGCACTCCCATACGACGGCATCCGACGGTGAGCTGACACCGCTGGCGCTGATTTCGCGCGCGCGGGAGAACGGTGTCGCATGCCTTGCGATTACCGACCACGATACTATTGATGCTTACGGGGAGTTCGATTGCGACCTCATTGACGGCGTCATGCTGTGTCCTGGCGTTGAACTGTCAGCGAACTGGCACGGACGCAGTGTGCATGTGGTCGGGCTAAGGATTCGACTGGAAAGTAGTTCGTTGCTGAAAGAACTTGAGGCCCAGCAGAACTCCAGGGTGGAACGCGCGGAACAAATTGCCGGGCGTCTCGAAAAGAAGGGATTTGACCATGCCATGGAAGGTGCCAGAGCGTTCGCCGGTGGTGACAATATCGGACGGCCGCACTTTGCGAAATTCCTCGTTTCGATTGCTGCTGTTCGCGACGAACGGCAAGCCTTCAAGCGTTATCTGGGTCGCGGCAAGATCGGAGACATCCAGCGCGGCTGGCCCCCTGTTGCATCGGTTACGTCATGGATTCGCGACGCCGGCGGCATGGCGGTCCTCGCGCACCCGGCACATTACAGACTCACGAATACCAAACTCGGCGTCCTTGCTGACGAGTTTGTCGAGGCCGGCGGTACCGCCATGGAAGTAGTCTCGGGCAAGCAATCGCCGGAGCTGACCAGGAAACTGGCGGAACTTGCCGCGGAAAAGGGCTTGCTCGCCTCGACGGGGTCAGATTTTCATCGTCCGGGTGCCGCCTGGTCGGAGCTTGGCCGGCAAACCGCATTGCCGTCCCACCTCAAGCCGGTCTGGGACGCGTGGTGAAGTGGCCGGCGAACTGATTATCAATGAGCAGATCGAAATACCGCTCGAGGAAATTCAACTCAGCGCGATTCGATCACAAGGCGCCGGCGGGCAGAATGTCAACAAGGTTTCGACGGCAATTCACCTGCGATTCGATATCCACGCTTCGCGATCATTGAGCGATGAGGTCAAGGAGAGGCTGCTCGCCATAGCCGATCGCCGTATCAGTGATGCCGGTGTCATCGTGATCAAGTCACAGTCTACACGCAGCCAGGAGAAGAATCGCGAAGATGCTCTGCAGAAGCTCGCGACGCTGATTCGAATGGCGACCGTTCGGCCGGTCAAGCGCAAGCCCACAAAACCGAGCAAGGCAGCGCGCAAGAAACGCGTGGATTCGAAAACGCGACGGGGCCGTCTCAAGCAGATGCGAAGCAAAATCGACGACTAGGAATTTCAGCGCGTGCCGGTAGCGTTGCAACGCACGGCATCGTCTTCCCACCGACAGCCGACACTGTTCCAATACTCCGTCAAACCGATTGCGTCCATCAGAGCCGGAAACTCCGGATGTTCGCGAATAAGGCGAAATTGCGGGATGAAGAGTAGCTCAGCCTCAAATACCTCTCCTTCGGACCTGAGACGACGTGCAACCTGCATGGCCCGATCTGCATCCCGCAAAATTGCCCACAAGGTGATCTCGACCCTTGGCGGCAGCAAGCCGCCGGCCGACATCTCGCCGACCAAGCTGTGCGAGGCGTCGTACTTTGAAGGATCATCGATACCGTCGAATACCGGATCCACCCAGCGGCTGTCTGCGCCGTACTTGTTCAGGCCGTCTTTTGCCAGTTGGCGGGCCTCGTCGACTCTGCCCTGGTTGATCTTGAACAAGGCATAGGCCAGGTCCTGGATAGGAGACTGCAGGTTCATGCCGTGCGCACGTGCAAAAAGGCGCTCGGCGTCTTCAAGGTTGCCGACCCAGAAATGGGCCATCGCCAGACGCGAGATCAATACGGCGGACTGCGGATCCAGCTCGCGCGCACGTTTCGCCTGTTCGAGCGATGCATCAAGTCGTCCCACGCTGGCCAGCAGGCGGGAATAAAGCTGATGAGTCAACGGGTAGACGATGTCGGATCGCAGTGCCCGCTGGTAGCCGCTCTCAGCCACAATCCATTCGCCGCGCTTGTGAGCAATAAAAGCATCCACCGTCGCAGTCGCGTCGGCAATGGAAGGGTCCATACGAACACCCTGTGCCGCTACTTCGAGCGCTCGTACGTACATCGCATCCTGCGCCTCGTCAGCGTATTCCGGCAGCAGCGCGTAGGCATAAGACAGCATGAAATAGGCCGTGCCAAATTTTGGATCCAGCTCGATCGTTTCCTGAAACAGCGTGATCGCCTGTCGTATAGACGCTACCGAGCGTTTCTCGAACTCGTACAGTCCTTCTGAATACTTGTCGAAAACGGCGAAACTGGCCGGACGTGTCGCGACCACATGTGAGGCCCCGGTTTTTCCGGTCAGTCGATCCCTGACGTCCGCCGCAACCTTTTCCTGCAAGTCGAAAATCGTTTCTTCTCCGCCATCGTAAACGTTGGAAAACAGAACCTTGGCATTGCGTCCGTCAATGAGGTCGGCAACAACCGTGAATCGATGGCCGTCGTAGCGAACCTTACCTTCAACTACGGCGTCGACCTTGAATTCATCTATGATGTCCCGCGTCTTTTTTCCCTTCTCAAATGGCTCGCGACTTTTCACCACCCGCAGACCCTCAAGTCGAAACAGGGTGCTCGTCAGCGCTTCTGAGAAGCCGAAGCAGAGGTGCTCCTTTTCAACATCGCACTGGAATGGAAAAACGACGACCGATCGGATCGCATCGTCCTGCCAGCGCTGATAAAAGAGCGCGAACCCGACAACGACCAGCAACGCAGCAAACCCGCCGATCAAAGGCCACACGTAGGCAGTCTGTGCCGCAACAACCGGTACTTCATGCTGGCTTTCGGCGCTGCCAGACACGGTAATGGGCAACTTGAGCCGATAGCCCCTTCGAGGAACATTCTCGACAAACACCGGGGCCTTGGCATCGTCGCCAAGAGATCGTCGAATGACGGAAATGCAGCGGGTGATGACTTCGTCGCTAACCGGCCGGCCGTGCCAAACGGCCTCGACCAGCTGATCCTTGCTGACGACGTCACCTTGCTGGCTCGCCAGGACCACCAGCACGTCCATCGGTAGCGGCTCGACGTGCAGTTCGGTGTCTCCCTGCCGCAAAAGGCCACGATCGGGAAGGACCTGCCAGTCCCCCAATTGGAAGCCCTTACGCAAATCGTCATACGCCGGCATACGTGCTCGAGCCCCGTCTTATTGTTGTCCGGTCGCCCGGTTTTGCCGCAGTGTACTGGAATTGCATCTTTTTCGCCGCAAACTCTGCGATACACTGCGCGTCACTTTCGAACCAATGGAAATGGAGAACGTTGCCATGAAGATTTCACGGATTGTTGTTGCCATTGCACTCGTGTTGCCAGCCGCCGAGTTATTCGCTCAGGGATTAGGACAGGCACTCGACGAGTCCTTTGCCTCCGTGAAGCCGAAAGTCATCGAATGGCGGCGCGACATCCACCAGAATCCCGAGTTGTCGAACCGGGAATTTCGCACTGCAGAAAAAGTGGCAAGTCATCTGCGATCGCTGGGATTCGACAAAGTGGAAACGGGCATCGCTCATACCGGCGTGGTTGGCACGCTGAAAGGCGGACAACCGGGTCCCGTGGTCGCGCTTCGCGCCGATATGGACGGTCTGCCTGTTCGCGAGCAAACCGGGCTGCCTTTCGCGTCGAAAGCCAAGGGTGAATACAACGGCAACGAGGTCGATGTCATGCATGCCTGCGGTCATGACACGCATGTCGCGATGCTGATGGGGGCCGCCGAAGTGCTGGCTGAAAATAGGGATCGCATCCGCGGCACCGTCAAATTCATCTTCCAGCCCGCCGAGGAAGGTCCGCCCGGAAACGAGGACGGCGGTGCCGAGATGATGATCCGGGAAGGGGTACTGGACGGGCCGGATGCGCCAGAGGCGATCTTCGGCTTGCACGCATGGCCGGTGCCGGCGGGAACCCTCAATTACCGCGCCGGGAGTTTCATGGCCGCGGCGGACAGTCTGCGAATCGTCATAAAGGGACGCCAGACACACGGTTCGTCGCCATGGGCCGGTGTCGATCCGATCAGCGTTGCCGCGCAGGTCATGACCGCACTGCAGGCTATTCCGAGCCGGCAGTTGGATAGCACCAAAGGTCCGGCCGTCATCACGATCGGCAGCATTCACGGCGGCGTTCGCGGCAATATCATCCCAGACGATGTGGTCATGGACGGGACCATCCGCACGTTCGATGCCGGCGTCCGCGAGCAGCTGCACGCGAAGCTCAAAAAGACCGTCACGCTGATCGCCGAAGCGGCGGGCGCTACGGCGGAAGTCACGATCGGCGGATCGACACCGGTAACCGGAAACGATCCGGCGCTGCTGCAGAAGATGATGCCGTCGCTGCAATGGGCAGCCGGAGCGGACAAGGTCGTTGAGCACGGCCTGATTACCGGCGCAGAGGATTACTCGTATTTCCAGAAACGCATCCCGGGCCTATACCTGATGCTCGGTATCAACAAGGAAGGCGTTGCAGCCGGCCAGGCACCTGCCAATCACTCGCCGTTTTTTGATTCCAACGAAGACGCGTTGATAGTCGGCGTGCGCGCCCACGTTGGATTTGTGCTCGATTATCCGGATGCCCGCTGATCTGCAGCGCTTGACATAATCTTGCGCTCCGGGGGCGCCTGGCTGCCCGGACCTGAACCTGTGTCACTTTTCTGTCCAGCGGATCGACATATACTCCGCACCTGTCGAAAAAAGGACCGTTTATCGACATATTTAGGGGGCATGTCGACGTGATGAACAGAATTCAGGCATGTGTCGATTTATTGCTGTTTTTTCGACATATTGTCAGGACCTGTCGATTTCGACGACGGATTGTCCGTATATGTCGAAATATCTGCTGTTTATCGACATATAGACCCTACATGTCGATAGCGACGACCTCAGCACCGGAGCCCCTGTATGTCCGATTTTGATCCCAGCATCCCTTACAACTCATTACCAGACTTGCCTCCGCCGGTAGAAATGGTTGAAAACAAAGAGATTTTAAAGCGCTGCATCGAAGCCAGGGTCGCCCTGGCGGAACTCAAGCAGGCAGCGGAGCTGATCCCGAATTCGGCGGTACTGGTCAATGCCCTGCCGCTGCTCGAAGCCCGCGCCAGTTCGGAAATCGAAAACATCGTGACGACGACCGACAAACTGTTCGAGTTTGTCGGGATCGCCGAGGACAAGGCCGACCCGGCGACCAAAGAGGCTCTGCGCTACCGAACGGCCTTGTTCGAAGGCAGCAAGATGGTGCAGCGTCGTATGCTGACCACCGACATGGCGATTCAAATTTGTAGCACTATCAAAGATATAGAGCTGGACATTCGAGCTGATTCTGGGACGAAGCTGACCAATCGCAAGACCGGCAAGGTCATCTATACGCCCCCCACAGGCCAAAGCCTGATTCAGAAGAAGCTGGAAAACTGGCAGGCGTTCATGCACGAGAACACGGACATCGATCCACTGATCCGCATGGCGATCCAGCACTACCAGTTCGAAGCGATCCACCCGTTCACCGACGGCAACGGACGAACCGGGCGTATCCTGAACATCCTTTTCCTCGTCGAACAACGCCTGCTCGATTCGCCCATTCTCTATCTCAGCCGCCACATCATCGAACACAAGGCCGATTATTACCGGCTGTTGCTCGACGTGACCGCAGACCAGGCCTGGGAACCCTGGATACTTTTCATGCTGGATGGCGTGCAGGAGACCTGCACCTGGACCACGGAAAAGATCAAGGCGATTCGCGAATTGATGCAGCATACCGGCCAGTTCGTACAGTCCCAGCTACCCAAGACGTATTCCTGGGAGTTGATTGAGGCTTTGTTCAAGCAGCCTTATTGCCGGATCCAGAATCTGGTTACGGCGAATATCGCACAGCGGCAGACAGCGTCGGTATACCTCAAGCAACTTTGCGACATCGGCATTCTTCGCGAGTACAAGTCCGGGCGTGAGACGTTATTCGTACACCCCAAGTACATCGAGTTGCTGACCGGGGAAGAAAACGTCTGGGTGTACTACGCAGGGGTCGAGACCGAATCGGAGCTGCTGGAGAAAACGGCCGATACCTGAGTGAAAGCACCCGGCTACCCTCTTCGTCCGGCAATCGTGCGTAGCTGCGCCCCGGCAATACTGGCAGAATCGCAACAGCCTTCATTAGACGCGGAGCCGAGTCAGATTTGACTATAAATCGATATCAGCTGTTTCAGCTATTCAAGTACGGCATCTATTCGCTACTCGCGCTAAACGTATACCTGTTCTTCATGGAAGAATGGTCGGCCGCGCTGGTGCAGTATCCGCATGGCATTCCAGGCTCAAACGTCATCGAGGCTTACGCGGCAACGATTGATACCATGGCATGGCTTGTTCTTCTGCTGATGTTCGAGACCGAAACCAATATCCTGTCAGACGAGCATTTCACTCGCCCTGTTGTCTGGACGCTGCACGGGCTGCGATTGTTCTGCTACACGTTCATCGTTTACGCATTTTACGGTTACATCGTGAATCTGGAATTTGTCAGCGTTACGAACCTGGCTGACGGCATCAGCAATCTCTGTTCCATAGTCGATGGCAACTGGACCTATGCCGTCACACTCGACCAGTACGAGGTCATCACCGCCGAGAATTGCGATACGTTCTCGAGCGCAAATACGTTTTTTCAATATGCCGGGATGCCGACGCTGGTCGACCAGTCGTCGTATACGGAAATATTCCGACTTGCCTGGGTCGACGTCATCAACGCCGGAGTCTGGCTGCTCGTGGTGCTGAACCTCGAAATCGATGTGCGCTTGCAGGAGCGCGGCAAACTGGAGGGACTGATACTGCGGATAAGCAACACCAGCAAATTCTTCATCTATGCGATTCTCTTTCTGGCTGCTGTCTACTGGGGTTTCAAAGGAGATTTCGTCGATTTCTGGGACGCGTTCCTGTGGCTGGTAGCCTTTGTGTTCATAGAAATGAACGTTTTCAACTGGCGCGAGGAAACGGCTCGCAACCAGACACTGGCAGTGCTGAGTCAGGAGGCACGGCTGAAACCCGGAATCTAGACAGCACGCGTTGCTACTGCAGGGGATACGAGCGTGGCTCGCCGGGCGGGCCCGAAGACTGCCAGTTGCCCAACCAGCCACAGAATCAGCATCGCCGTGGGGATGACGTACCAGGCGATCGGTGTCAGGTCGAAAGCGTGCACCATCCAGACGTTCAGCCCTACAGCGAGGAGTGCTCCGCCGACAACACCGACGCTGCTGATCAGGAAATTTTCCAGCATGAAATAGCGCAGTATTGCCGGCCTGGTGGCACCCAGTGCGCGACGCACACCGATTTGCTTGCTTCGTCTTGCTACGCTGAAACTGGCAAGCCCGACGATGCCAAGCCCGGTAATTGCCGTCAGCACACCCACGATAAACACCAGCAGCTTGATCATCGCCGAGTCCTCCAGATAACTTCTTTCGCGGGTCTCGGTCATCGTCGTCATACCGCGGATAATTCGGCCGGTATTCTTCTCCGCCAGCATTTTTTCGATCTGCGGCATCAGTTCATCCCGATACCCTGGTTCGGCACGAATTACGTAACGAAAACTGTTCTGCTTGCGCTTCATTGGCACCAGCATGGCGCGCTCCACACCGGACCATTCTTTCCAGGCTGCCTGCATCCGTTGCAGAACCCCGATGATGGTTATCGGAAGGTCGTCCTCGATGTATACGGTCCTGCCGATCGCGTCGTTCGGCGAATCCGGAAACAAGGCCTCGGCCATCGCCTGGGTAATAATTATCTTGTCCGGCCAGCGGGCGCCATTGGCATCCGGATCGAACATCATGATTTCGGTGGGCGCAAAATTCCTGCCTTGAGTCAGGTTGACATCGAACGTGTCGATACCGTGCTCATCCACGAAATACACTGCGACACCGATGCTTTCGATTTCCTCGCCGGGCTCGGTGCGCAAGCCTTGCGACCAGCCGCCGCCTTGCAGCGGTACCGTATTGGTCATGATCGCGTTGGCTACGCCCGGGAACCTGCGAAGCGCATCGAGATCCTCTTCGGAAGCCGAGCGACCGTCAAATTCCGGCAGAAAACCAATACTGCTGAGGTAGAAAATATTGTCCTCGTCAACGCCACTAGGTCGAGCCATCATTCTCGAACGCTCCTGAATTATCGAGAATGCGTTCACCATTATTGCCATGGTTACCGCGATCTGCATCGCAATCAGCAAGTAGCTGGTCTTGTTGCGCGACATCGCTCGCCAGATTGGTCCGATTTCCATACTAGTCTCCGAAACTAAAGGGATTTCAGTTGACTGGCCGGATGGATGCCACAGGCACGCCACGTCGGATACAGCGCCGCGGCCAGCGCGGAAACGATTGCCAGGATGATCGCTGTCGACATCATTATCCAGTCAAGGTGCACCAGGCGATCGATGAAATCGAATTCGCCGTACAAAATCCTGATGCCCTGCAGGCCAAGCATGGTCATGCCGATGCCGGCGACCCCGCCAACGATACCGATCAGGCCAGCCTCGACAATGTACTGTGCGAAGACGGCGTTTCGCGATGCGCCGAGTGCACGACGTAGCCCGATATCACCGGCCCGTCGCATTATCTTGGCAAGCAGCAGGCCAATCGTGTTCAGCAGGCACACAACAAGGAACAGCACCGCAAGACCCAGCAGAACCTTTACGTCGCTCTCGACCACTTCCTGGTTTTGCATCCACTCCATGACATTATAGAGACGGTTGTTCAGCGGCCTCGGGAACCGGCCAATCGCTTTTTGTGACTCGACGTAAGCGTCCAGGTAGGCCAGGTAATCCGACCGCTCGGTTTCACCGTGCAGCTCAACCCATAGTTGCATCCAGACGCATTCCGAGTTCAGGAAGGCCTGCCAGGTAGTTTCAGGAACCGGCTTCCAGCAATTGGTATTGCCGCTGCTCGACAATTCTTCGGCGATGCTTACGCTGAGCGGAAAATAGACCTCTTCCACTTCGCCGAACGACTGATTCGATACGTCATAGAATTTGGGCGTCGGCTGCCAGTTGTCCAGCACGCCTGTAACGCGATAAGTATCCCCATTCATTACGACATTCCGTCCGACCGGGTCTTGCCCGCCGAACAATTGTTCATTGACCTCGCGACCCAATACAACGACATAAGCAGCACTGTCGTCCGCTGCTTTGTCCCAGGCGCTCCCATACAGGAACGGCACATCGAACATCGAAAAAAAGTCGGCGGAAGTACTGCGACTGGAAACCTGGAACGGCAGCTGCCCGTCACCATCCGGTTGAATCACCCGGCCGGTGCGGTAACTCAAAACCTGGCGTCGCGCTTTTCCTGCCTTCAGGAGTGCGGTCCCATCGAGGTAGGTCACCTGGTCTGGCGGCTCGTTCGGTTCTTCGGCCGCTTCGTAAGGATCCCAGCTGTCCAGCTGGACGTGGTACAGCAACGACGACCGGTGCGGTATCGGATTGCCGCTCATGACGTAGTCGATATTCACGATAGTCATGCAGGCACCAATCCCGGTTGCGATGGCAGCAACCATCAGTGCACTCAATACCGGGTTCTGCCGAATACTCAGCAATCCCAATTTGGCGTAATAGGAGATCATTTTTGCACTCCCGCTCAGGCGCTGCTTGCCGCAAGATGCAAAGCCGAATCGTTGTTGCTGACGCAGCCGTCGCGCATGAAGATGTTTCGTCGCGCGCGCTTGGCGAGGTTCTTCTCGTGGGTGACCATGATGATGGTCGTGCCGTTGCGGTTTATATCTTCCAGCAACTCCATGACGCTCTCGGCCATCTGCGAATCAAGATTTCCCGTCGGCTCGTCGGCCAGCAGAAAGCGAGGTTCACCGGCAAGGGCGCGTGCAATGGCTACCCGTTGCTGCTGCCCGCCGGAAAGCTGAGACGGCAGATGGTGAGCCCGTGACCCCAGCCCGACCAGGTCGATGACCCTGTCAATACGCTTGCGCCGTTCGGCTGAGCTGAATTTGCGGTAGCGTAGAGGAACGTCAACATTGTCAAAAACGTCGAGTTCCGGAATCAGGTTGAAGCTCTGGAAGATGAACCCGATCTTCTCGTTGCGCAGCCGTGAACGCTCGCGATCATTCAAATTGGTCACGTTGCATCCGTCCAGCTCATAGGTGCCACCGGAGAATTCCTCGAGCAATCCAGCGATATTGAGGAAGGTCGTCTTACCGGATCCGGATGGCCCGGTAACGGAAATGAATTCGCCTTCGTCGACGTCGAATGAGAATTCCCGCAACGCATGCGTCTCGACCGATTCCGTGCGATAGATCTTCGATACGTCTTTCATGTTTAGCATTGCACCGCTCCCGCCTTGAAGTATCAATTGGTGATCAGCACCGACTCGGCGCTTCTGAATTGTTCGGTTCCGGAAATGATGACCCGGTCGCCTTCGGCCAGACCGCTTGCGATTTCTACGGCAGCAAGGCTTCGGGCCCCAATCGAAATCGGTCGGCGGACCGCCAGTCCCTTGCTATCCAGGACGTACGCAACACGACCACCCCCGCTCTCCAGGAACTGGCCGCGTTGCAACATCAGCACGCCGGGGCGTTCCTCAAGCAGTACTCGCGTGGTCAGTCGCTGGTTTTGCCGGATATTGCCGGGCATCTCGCCTACGAAGCGGATTCGGCTGCTGACCTGGTTCGCCGTTATTTCCGGGGATACGGCACTCAGCATGCCGGCATAGGCAGAAGTACCGATCATGATTTCTGCCTGCATGCCGATGACCAGATCGTCGGCGTAGCTCTCGGGAATCTGCGCTTCGACTTCGAATTGCGAGAGATCGACGACCGACATCACCGGCGTGTCGCGCGAAACAGCCGCTTTCTGCGCGACCAGCATATCCCCGACTATGCCGCTGACTGGCGAAGCGATTGCCAGGCCATCGACCCGCCGTTGCAATTCATCAACCAGCAATTGCTGGCGCTGCAGCGAAAGCTCGCTTGCGCGAAGTTCGAAAGTCAGTCGCTCATCGAACAAATCGGCATCGGCGACCGCATGTGCGTGTGCCAGTTCCGCATTGCGAAGGTCATCCTGGGCCTTCTCGAAATCAATGACAGAAATGATTGACCGGGCGTGACCCTCGTCCGCGCGGCGTTTTTCACGGTTGGCAGCGATCAGCGCAACCTCGGCCAGGTCGGCGGCCTTGCGCTTTTCCAGCGCCAGTTGCCGGGATTCGATCCGCTGGCGCTCGAGCTCGATGCTTTGTTGTCCGAGCAAGGCCTCGGCCTGGCGAAGCTGATTGGTGAGTTCCGGGCTATCGACGGTCGCGAGTATCTGTCCTGCCTCGACCGAAGCACCGGCCTCGACCAGAAGCGTTATGCTGCCCGGAGCGGAGGCATAAAGCGTCGGACTGATCGCGGCAACGACTCGCCCTTGGACGGACACGTCCCGGACCAGGTCCCCGCGCGTAACCGTTGCCACGCGCAGACGGTCCATGGGAACGGTGACAGTCGCGGCTGCCCAGCGCTGCAATGCCGGTCCCGCCATCCATATCGCCGCAATGCTGACCAGGACCACAGAGCTCGCGATTACCGTGCGATTTCGTCTTTTTGCGGGCTCCAGCCGGATGTCCTGGCCCGATGTGTCCGCGATTTTCAGTGCTTTCTCCCCGGCCGCCCGTTGCTGTGGCTTGTTGATTGCTTAGATGCACGAAACGGCGAAATCGTTTGGAAACAACGAAATCAGGAAATCATCAGGCCCGCGTCAACCAATAGTCAGCGGATCTTCAAGTCTGCGGTGCCGGCTACTCGCAGAATCCGATCATCGGATCAATTGTTGGGGAGAACGAAAATGTCAACTTATGAGCTGGGATTGGAAATCGAGACCGGTGTGCTGATACTCGGTGCAATCTACGCAACGACCCTTCTCGGGCTGATTTACTGGCTGGCATGAAGTCGCCGGACAGCAGCGTCAGGGAACGGCCGAAAATTTCGGATCCTGCGCCGACATGCCTATCAGCCGGTCATTGCCGTCCCTGACGGCCAGCGACACGAGATCCATGCGCGCATCAAGACTGATCAGGTACGGGTGCCAGTTGTCAGCGCGGTTTCTCCTGTAATGTCCGGACACTTCCCATCCGTCACCCGCAGGATAAACGAAGACTTTGCCGACCTTCCGGTCCGGCGATAGCGGATCAACCACTTCGAAATCATCGAGCGGCGAAACGTAACTCTGCAAAATTTCCCTGGCCGTCAACACGACAGCCTCCTCGCGCATCCTTTGTAAACGGGGTTGCGGATCGGAAATGCGATCGAAAGCAAGAATGGCCAGGGCGAATCCGACGCCGAGGGCGACGACCCAGCGGAGCATTCGGTGATTGAGTCCGGTCTTCTGGTTCATCTCGGTTTGCTCAGGGAATGCCGATAAGTTTGTGGGTTTGCAATGACAATTTCCATTCCGGATGTGCCAGGCAGTATCGAATGGCCGACTGCGTATTGACGAGTCGATTGTCGTCGTCCAGTGGCTGCAGAAAAAAATGACGGAAGTCCATGCCTGCGAACTTTTCGGGCTGCGCCTCGGATTCGATTTGCGGATACACGAGTTTCAATTCGTGGCCACTTCTTTGCTGCAGTGCTGCCGCTGCTTTCGGACTGACGCAAATCCAGTCGATCCCGGCCGGCGCAGCAATGGTCCCGTTGGTCTCGACGCCAATTTCGAAACCGGCACTGTGCAGCGCCGCTATCGCTGACGAATCGAGTTGCAGCAGTGGTTCGCCGCCTGTGCAGACTACGTAAGGAGCACCGGTTCCGGATGGCCAGGCCTGCCTGACGGCCCGTGCCAGATCGTCCGCCGTGTCAAATTTTCCGCCGCCGGGGCCATCCACGCCGACGAAATCGGTGTCGCAGAATCTGCACGTTGCCGCTGCACGATGCATTTCGCGACCCGACCAGAGATTGCAGCCGGCGAAGCGCAGAAACACAGCCGGGCGCCCGGTTTGAGCACCCTCGCCCTGCAGTGTGTAATACATTTCTTTCACAGAATATGTCATGACGAAAGCAACGGGTCGGCAACACCGGCTTCCGCGAAGCCTTTGGCACGCAGCTCGCAGGCCGCGCAATTGCCACAGGGTGGGCGCTCGCCGTTGTAACAGGTATGCGACAGGCCCAGCGCTTGCAGTGCCCCCAGCTCGACAGCGAGTTCGACCGTTTGCCCTTTCGAAAGATGCATGAGCGGCGTGTGAATCTCGAAGTCGCGTTCCATTGCAAGGCACAGACAGTTTTGCAAAGCGGCGATTGTTTCCTGGCGACAGTCGGGATAGCCGCTGTAATCGGTCTGCGCGACCCCTGTAACCAGATGACGGATGTCGCGCTGCCAGGCAAACGCCGCCGCATAGGTCAGGAAAACGAGATTGCGCCCGGGCACGAACGTTGCTGGCAACGCCTGATCCACCGAGTGGCTCGATCGCGGTACTTCGACCTTCGAATCGGTAATCGCATTACCGCCCAGTGCGGCAAACGTATTTATCGGCAATACCGTGTTCTTCACTCCCGCGAAATCGGCGACTTGTTTTGCAGCAGACAACTCAATGCGGTGCCGCTGCCCATAATCGAAGGTCAGCGTCTCGACCGACGCGGTACCGTATTCCCGCATCGCCCAGAACAGGCAGGTAGTGGAATCCTGCCCGCCCGAAAAGACAACCAGCGCCCGCTGATCATTCTTTTTTCTTGCGGATGCCGTTTTCAAATTCGTTCCAGTCAGGTCGCTTGATTTCAACCAGGTAATCCCGGGTCAGTTCTTCCGATGCCAGCCACAGTCGGCTCGCCTGCTCGCTGTCATGCATGTGACTGCCCCCTGTCACAGTCACCGCATTGCAGTCTTCGAAATATTGGCCGCTGGTACTGCCGAGTAACGGGCTGGTTGCCACGAAGCAACTGGTCGCTGCGCCCTGTTCAATGCTTTTGCCCGTCATACTGGTCCACGCGCTGAACGCACCGCGTGCGATGACGGAGACGTTCCTGGCAATGTTGGTATCGATTACTCCCGGATGCAGTGCGTTGGATGTAATCCGCGTGCCCTTCAGCAGGCGCGCGAGCTCCAGCGAAAAAAGGACGTTCGCCAGCTTGGAATGCGCATAGGCACGCCCAGGACTGTAATCCCGCGTCATGCGCAGGTCGTCGAACTGAATTCCGTCCTCGGGCGCGCTCCGATACGCGGCCCGGCTCGCAACTACAACGACCCTTCCCTGCCACGCGAGGTACATTCTCTCCAGTAATCGATAGACCAGAATGAAGTGCCCCAGGTGATTCACCACGAAATGTTTTTCTACGCCATAAGCTGTTTCGTAATCACTGCCACGCATGCCGGCATTGCAGATCAGCATGTCAATCGGAGAATTAAGCGAGCGAATGGCGTCTGCACAGGCCGCGACAGAATCGAAGTCCGACAATTCCAGCTGGACCGGCGTGGTGACGCCAATGACGCTCGAGCATGCCTTCTGTGCTGACTGCAGCGTGCGTCCGGTTCCGATGACATAGCAGCCGCGCCTGGCAAGCACGCGCATGGTCTCGTAACCAATGCCGGACGTGCAGCCGGTTACCACGGCTATCTTGCCTTTTAGATCGATACCCTCCGTAACCTCTTCGGCGGTCGAATCTTCATCGAAATCGCTTCGAGGTACGCCCGTTGCCGGCACCTTGCCATCGCCGCCGCAACCAGGCAGCAACGGCGCGATGGCAGCTCCCGCGCCGAGACGCATGAAACGGCGTCGATCCATACTCATTTGAAGAGGTCCTCTGCCCGTTTCAGCGCCTCGTCAGGTTCCGGCGGACCGGAATCCGCGTCGCCGAAAAGGGATGTAAGCGCTTGTTTCGCCTGCTCGGCCTGCTGTGCCCTGCGACTGTCAAAAGTATCGCTTGCCGCTTCGAACCAGTCACAGAAATTGGGCCGCTCTTTTTCCAGGACTTCTTCGGCATCGTCCTCCCGACATTGCTTCGGAACGTGCCGGTCGAAGTGCACGCACATGCGGCACACGTGCAGATAGTTTTCGCACTCCGGGCATTCATCCTGGCGCGACAGGGGCAATGACAACTCTCGCAACGACGCGCCGCAGCGATAGCAAACGATCTCATGGTCCAAGCGGCTGCTCCCGAGGCTTTACTGCCGGGATTATAGCGCCGAAGCGCAGCACTGCCTGTTCTCAGTGCAAGGCGTCGATCAATTGCGCATGGACGGCACGAAGTCCTCCATAACTGCCTTTTTCAGCAATTCGGGCGGCAGCATGCCTTGCGCCAGGACGAAATCGTGAAACGCCTGTTGATCGAAGTCATCCCGCAGTGCCAGTTCCGTCTGCGTTCGCAATGCCTGCATTTTGGTATAGCCATAGAAATAGGCAGTCGCCTGGCCGGGCATGCGATAGGTGTATCGCTCGATCTCGTTCTGCGCCCAGGTCTCGCCGATGACGATGTCCTCCATGATCAGCCGCTTGGCGTCCTCCGGCGAAATCAATCCGAGGTTCAGCATCGGGTCGAGGAACATGCGGGCCGCCCGCATCAGCCTGTATTGCAGGCTGATCAACTGCCCTTCCAGAGGCATGTACGGTTTGGCGATGGCTTCCGCATACAATCCCCAGCCCTCGACGTTGGTGCTGTTGAAGGCGAAGATCGCTCGGGCAACCGATACACCGGCCTCGATCATGCTGGAAAACTGCATTTCATGGCCGGGCCTCGCTTCGTGCGCGGTCAGCGTCCAGGCGCCCGCTTCGTAGGTATCGTCCGTCTGCGGCCAGGAGCCGTCGTCGTTCTGCACGATCAATGGAATGACGAAATAGGGATATTCGCCGGTATTGCCGATCATGCGTGGCGGGTCGAGATGCGGTGCGGGTTGCGCGGCGGTTTCGGCGGCCGTTCCGATGCGGATTCCGGCCGGCCGATCCGGCAGGCTGATAATGCGCTCGGCTTCGAGAAATTTTTCGATTTTGCCGAGGACCTGCTGGTAATGATCGAGCAGCTTGTCGCCGTCAATGGCCCCTTCTTCCTTGAGCTTGCCGATGACGTCCCGGTAATCGGACGATCCGTAGCCTTTTTCTTTCGCAACCAGTCCGCCGATGACTTCCATTTCATTGCGAATGTCCATGTAGCCCTGGGTTGCCGTCTGTATCAGCTGCTCGGGCGAAGCATCGACGCCCCAGTTTCGCAGGGCGTCTTCGTACATTACCGGCGGAAGCCTGAAGTCTTCCCTGGCACGCGGCAGAATCTCTTCCCGCACCCAGTCGTTGTAATCCCGAAGCTGTCCTGCAAGCGTCGCATACGGTTCCTGCCATTCCTGAAGATCCGTGCCGGCCAACAGCTGCTCGATGCCTGCAATAAACGTTTCGCCCCTTTGCAGATCCTGTTCGACTTCGCCCCGGTACGGTCCGCTCAGGCCCTTGACATCGAATCGCTCGATCGTCCGTGCCTTTGCCTGCTCGGTGATCGGCTCGTACCCTTCTTCAAGACCAGCATATCGCTTGACCCGGATGACGGCCGCCGGGTATCGATCCCGCGACACCTGTGGATCAATCAGTGCTCGTACGCCGCCAAACACCTGCTGGCTGATGTTGTAATACGGCAGCATGTTCGCGCGATTGAGCTCCGATGAGCGCATGCTGTCCTCAACCGCCTTGATCAGTATCTGGATATCCTGGCGCACGATGGGATGCGCTTCCTTTTCGAGCCGGAGTTTGAGCTCCGCCAACAACGTCGCCGAATCGGCCATGCCGCGCTCGTAGATATTCGGGCCGAGGTCCGTAACCGCTTCGTCAAAGCCGTCGATTCCGAGGCTGCCGGCACCCTCCGGGCTGTATTTGGACAGCGCCTCCAGAACAACAGCCGCGTGCGCATTGCTGAGCGCTACCCAGTCCTTGTCCTTTGCTGCCGATCCGCTGCTGCTGAAAATCGTTGCGACGATCAGCGCCGCTGCCCAATGTCGTAGACTCATTTGCTGGCTCCGGTGTGTTCCAGGGATTATTCGGTATAGATGCCGCAAGCAGGAATTCGGATGCACGCACGATGGAAATTTTCGCCTTCCGCTTGAATTTCCCTCGAAAGGGCCGTGTTCTCTGTTACTGGCACATCTTGAAGGGCGCGATTATGCAGGAATTTCCACACCACTACTCGGTAACGGCCTCGTTGAACCCGGACAGCAATGTCGAGTTGTCGAGCAATGGACTTACTACGCTGCAATCCGCGGCGCCCGCAGAATTTGGCGGACCGGGCGATCAGTGGTCCCCGGAAACCCTTCTCATTGCTGCTGTCGCCGACTGTTTTGTGCTGTCTTTCAAGGCTATTGCCAGGGCATCCCGTTTCGGCTGGTCGGCGCTGCAATGTGCAGTGCAGGGCAAGCTGGATCGCACGCCGAGCGGCACTCAGTTCACGTCATTCGATATCGTTGTGAAATTGACCGTTCCGGCCGGCAGCGATGAGACGAAAGCCCGCAAGTTATTGCAGAAGGCGGAGCACGCCTGCCTGATCACCAATTCTCTCAAGGCCATGCCGGATCTGCAGGCCGATGTGCTGTTCGATACTTGATGAATATACTTGAAAAAGAATCCTTAGCTATATGATTTATATGCCTTTTTGTTGCCAATTTCGGCATCTGATTGTCATTTGCGCGCTGGCATTGGTGTGCGCGTGCGCCAGCCAGACGGAGTTTCTGAACAGCGATCGTATCGAACGACGCTTCGGCAGTTATGGCGTCGAGGTGCTGTGGGCCGATGACGCCCAGAGAATTTCCAACCTGTACAGCAATGAAGCCGATGGCCGGATTTGTCGAACCTTCGCCGTTGTCCGTTTCGAGTTGCCGCTCGATACACGCATTGAAGTCGAACACAGTCAGGTCGTTGCGGGCGCATCGATTGGCCAGGTTTTTCGTGGAGCAGGTTGGCGCATCGACAAAACAAGCCTGGAATTCGGCACCGCGCGCGCTGCCGATTTTCCCGACCTGCCAATGATGATGCGTATTCAGCCGACCACCGTACTCGCGACCTACGAGTACCGATTCGACGTCATCAGGGACGGGCTGCGCATTCCCTACGCAACCATCACCGAGTTCTACCACCCCGACTACCTGTCGCTGACCGAGCTGCAGGCAATGCCGCATTGATCCGTTGATCCCGTTGCACGGAGTGAATCGCCGGCGGCCGGTTGGCCAGCCAATGGATTCCGACTAAACTCAAGCAAACGTCAATTTGACGAAACGCCAACGTAAGGAATGAGTCATGACCGGGAAACGCAGGCTGATTGCATTAACAACGATTTCACTGATCCTCGGATGGGGTATCTCGACTGCGCAGCAGCAGGCCGCAAGCGATCAGGCAGCGGTATGGTCGGTCATCGAAGACCAGTGGGAACGCAATGAACGTGGCGACAACAAGTGGATCGACGAACTGCTGGTCGCCGATTTCGTCGGCTGGCCGAATGAATCCCCGGCACCGCGGACCAAGTCTTCAGTTCGCATGTGGGACGAATTTTCGTCGAAACAAACCGAAACCCTGGAGCATGAGCTGTACCCGTTGTCGATTGTCGTGCATGGTGACATGGCAATCGCGCATTACCTCTATACGAGCGCAACTCGTCAGAAAGGCGCTGAGTTAAAGATTTCCAACGGCCGCTATACCGACGTTTTGGTGCGTGACGACGGCGTCTGGAAATTCATTTCCTGGCACGGCGGCGACGACGACTGACCAGCGACCGGGTCGCTGGCCGCAGTCACGGCGACGGGCGCCAGCGAGCCCGCCGTTGCGGCGACCCGGACCACCACACGTTTCCTGCTTTCGAGTATCAGCAGGTTTCCCGCGATGACCAGCGCAATGCCGCCGAAGATCGACAGGCGCGGCTCCAGCCCTTCGAAAAAGAAGGAGATAACCAGCGCGACAACGGGAAACATCACCATTGCGTAGCCGGCGCGGTGTGCACCGATGCGTCCGAGCAATGTCAGGTAAGCACCGAACGCAATAACGGATCCGAAAATACTGAGATATAGCAACGAGACGACATAGGAAAGCGAAGCCTCGAAAGTAAATTCCAGTCCCTGCGCCAGTGCAATCGCACCGGTCAGGATTGCCCCGTACAACATGCCCCACGCATTGGATTGCATGATCGGCAGACCCTGGCTTTGTGCGCTTTGCGAGGCCATGTTGCCTAGCGATGCAATGTAGGCGCCAACCACGCAGATCGATGTGCCAAACAGCGTCGCGTCAGAGAACGAAAACTCGCCGATTTGCGGAAGAAACAGCACCGCGATACCGGCAATGCCAAGAACCGAACCAATCAGCACGCGCCAACCGGCACGAACACCGAAAAAAATCCGGGCGTTGAGAATGTTCATCCACAACATGGTGGAAAATGCGATGGCCGAAAGCGCCGATGTGATGTACTGCTGTGCGTAGTACGTCAACACGTAGTTCAGACAAAAAAGCAGCAGGCCGAGAAGCATGAAGCTTCTGTGCGCGCCCAGTTCGAATTTCAGATTCAGGCCGCGGGCACGGCACCAGGCGAACAGCAGCAGCGAAGCCAGCACGTAGCGATAGAATACCGATACCTCTGGCGCTACCACGCCCAGCTGGAATTCGATGGCGATCCACGTGGTACCCCAGACGGCCACGGTTACGATGTAAAGCGCCAGGTTGCTCACGCTCCGACACTGCCTGAGGCAGATTTGCACATATCTCCACGCTGCGCACGGAGCCGCTTTCCGGCCTGACGGTTTTCACGGACTTCAAGTGCATCATGCAACAGGCGCGTGCGAACGCCCCGGTAGTGGTGCAGTCGCAGCGCCGGGCCGCCCAGCAAGCTTAATGCCCTGTGCCAAAGCTGACGGCTGTCCCCGGCTGCATGCGTCAAGCTGACCTCTGATCCGCCCGTTTCATCGTGATGTCGTTTGCTGTGCATGGCTCCGTGCTGGCTCGAATCGGCCGAATTCAGGCTTGACTATACTGGCAGGATGAAACTATAACAGTGGCAATTTTGTGAAAATGTAATGTGAACAGTTATGCTCGCAGTCGATAAGGGAAACGGCGATTACCTGTACCGTCAAGTCATTGATCTGATTGCAGAAAATATCGAGACCGGGACGCTGAAGCCAGGCGATCGTTTGCCCTCGCTTCGGCGCATGAGCAAGCGCATAGGTGTCAGTGTTCCAACGGTTCGCCAGGCTTACGTCGAACTGGAGCGCCAGCGCCGCGTCGAGTCGCGCCCACAGTCCGGGTTTTATGTGCGGGGCGTGAAGTTGAACGATATCGTGCGTCCCGCGCCGCGCTTTCGCCGCAATGCCAAGCCCTCGCTGGTCCGTGGCAGAAGCCTGATGGACCGCGTTTACGAAGGACTCTACCAGCCGGGTGTCGTTCCGCTGGGAATTGCGAATCCATGCATGGCGCGCCCCGCGGCCAAAGCCCTGAACCGCGCAATGAAACGCGTCATGTCGCGAGCCGAAGATCGCAGCCTGGCTTACGCGCCGACCATCGGAGAACCCGGGCTCCGGCGACAAATCGCCTTTCGCCAGCTCGACACGCTGGGCAGTCGCGTGGATCCTGATGATATCTGCATCACCAACGGCGCCCAGGAGGCTTTGTTGCTGGCGCTGCGCTGCGTCGCGCAGAAGGGCGATGTGATCGCAGTCGAATCCCCGACCTACCACGGCTTGCTCGAATTGATCGACAGCCTCGGCATGCTGGCGATTGAAGTGGAGACCTGTCCGGAAGAAGGCGTCATGCTCGATGCGCTGCGAAAAACACTGGACACACACCCCGTGCGGGTTTGCATGTTCTCGACAACGCTGTGCAACCCGCTCGGGGTATCGATGCCCGAGGAAAAGCGCAGGGAGCTCGCGGAAATCATCGATCAACGCGACATCGTACTGATCGAAGACGATGTCTACGGTGAACTGCTGTTCGACGGCCACCGTCCTAAACCGGTTGAAGCTTATTCCCGCAGCGGGCGGGTGATGACTTGCGGGTCTTTCTCCAAAACCGCTGCGCCGGGTTACCGTATTGGCTGGCTCTTGAGCGGTCAATACCGGGACAAAGTCAATCGTTTGAAGCGATCCTATTCCTGTTCTTCGGGTCTATTGCAACAATTGACCCTGGCCGAATTCATGGCCGGCGGCGACTATGACCGCTACCTGAAATCGCTGCGCCCGGTCCTGCAGACGAATGCCGAGCGCATGCGCGGCCTGGTTGCGGAGCATTTCCCGCGGCAAACCCGCACCTCGAAACCCGTCGGCGGTTCCGTACTGTGGGTGGAACTGCCGGAGTCAGTGGATTCCGAGGAATTGTTCGAAGCCGCAATTTCGGCCGGCATCAGTATTGCGCCCGGCTCCATTTTTTCCCCATGCCGCCGCTACCGGAACTTCGCGCGCCTCAGCTTTGGTCACCAGTGGTCGGACGACATTGACGCAGCGGTCGGCTGGCTGGGAAAAAAGGTCCGGCAAATGCAATAGGCCAGGCAGGTTAAGGGCCTGTTCAGGTAGTGGTGCCTACTATTCGGTCACGATCACTGAATTGCGCCGGTTTTGGCGCAGATAGCCAGGAGGCTGTTATGGACAGGCAATCGTGGAAAGTCAGGCTCATGGGCAGCGTGTTGGTTGCGGCCCTGGGCACATTGAGCGGCGCTTCGCCAGCGATGGCGCAGGTGCCCGTCGACGCAAACGGCAATCCGCTGAGCAGTTCAGCCGCGCTCGATTCTACCGTGCGAGACGCCGGCGACTTTGACGCCCCTGCCCTGCTGGGTCCCGCGGAGCTCGAAGAGCTGGTCGGCCCGGTCGCCCTGTATCCGGACGATCTGCTCGCAATTGTCCTTCCCGCATCAACGTATCCGCTGGAAATTGTTCAGGCGGCGCGCTTCCTTGAGCAGTACGAGAAAGATTCGTCATTGCAGCCGGACGAAGACTGGGACGAGTCCGTTACGGCACTGCTGAATTATCCGGAAGTATTGCGGATGATGGATGAGGACATTGACTGGACCTGGCAACTCGGCGATGCGGTGGTCAATCAGCAGCCGGACGTCATCAACGCAGTCGAATCGTTTCGCGACCGGGCTTACGCTGCCGGCAACCTGAAATCCGACAAATACCAGACGGTCAACAATGACGACGGCATCATCGAGATCGTGCCGGTCAACGACGAAATCATTTACGTTCCCTACTACGAACCGGAACGAGTTGTGGTTCGCCAGGTTACGCCCGTCTACTACTATTATCCGCGTCCCTACCCGGTCTATTACTACCCGTACCCGGTCGGCTACTCGTTTTACAACGGCTACTTCTGGGGCGTGACCACGGCCTACCGCATTGGCTGGACCAGCCACAACCTGCATGTCCACCACTACAGTTACTGGGGTCATCCCTACTACGGCCACAGTTACTACGGCCACTACTACCGTCGCCCCAGCGTGCACATCTATAACCGCTGGTACGTTAACAACTCGAGGCACTACTCATCGAATCGCTACCGCGACGGCGACTACTGGCGTCCGAGATCGCATGCGGGCACGCGGCCGGGACAATACAGTTCAAGAACGCGCAGTTACCGCGATCGCGACGTGTCTCGCCGGGAATCGGTCGGCAGCGATGCCGTCCGCTATTCTGCCGGGAACCGCACCGTACAAACATCGCGAGGCAATAACTCGCAGAACGACCGGTCGCAGCACAGTAGCGACGCAAACCGGCAGTCTCGCAGCGAGCCGATCCGCTTTCGCGAACGCCCCGAAGCACGCAGCGACGACCGTGCCGAATCGCGAGCCGGTTCGCGCACTTCGGCAGATAACGTCCGGCGACCGGTCACGACAAGCAACAATGCAACTCGCGAACCTTATATACGCGATCGCGTGAATCGCCCGCAGCCGGTGGTACGACGGGACGATACGTTGAACCGGCCGCCCAGGTCCGACGCTGCGCGGCAGGCACCGCAACAGCCTCGTCGTGAATCTTCTGCAGACGCCAGGCCGCAACGCGCCGCAGAAAGCCGCGACAGTCAGCGGGCGCCAAGAAGCGGAGAAACCAGGTCTGAGAATCCAACCCCACCGGCCGCTGCGCAGAATCGTCGCGAGAACCGCAGCGCCGCCGACCGGCAATCACAAGCCTCAACGCGCGATTCGCAGCAGTCGAGAAGCAGCCGCAGGCGGTAGGCGAAATCTGGAGTGCGTCAGCAACTCCGGCAGACTCCCCGGTCAGGCCGGAGTTTTGTGAAGAGCCGGGCGAATGTTTTCACTCTTTCGCATCGCCCGGCTCTTCCTTTTCGTCAGTCTCCGACGAGACATCAATGAAGTCGTCTGACGACAATCTCCAGGCGATGTAGAACACGCCGCTGGCAGCCAGCACGCCTAGGAAAATCAGGATCAGCATCAGCAGGTTCATTGCCGCTGATGATAGCACCGCAGCCCGGATACCCGGGGCTAATCTCCGACCTCTCTCTGCTTCGGAAGCCGGCCGGCCTTGCGCAGGGCCTCGCGCAAAACGAACTCGATCTGCGCGTTCAGGGAACGCAGATCGTCATTCGCCCAGCGCTGCATTGCAGCCAGCGTTTTCTCGTCGATGCGCAGCGCGAACGGTTTTCGAGCGCTCATGAGCAGTGGGACTTTTTCGGCGTAAGCCTGTGCACTTCTCTTGCTGCGCTCAGGTGTAAAGCGAACCGGTATTAAGCACTGGCCGGGCACTCTCCTCGCTGCACAGAACCGTCAGCAGATTGCCTACCATTGCTGCTTTTCGCTCTTCGTCGAGCTCCACGATGTTTCCGGCAGCGAGTTGCTGCAAGGCCATTTGCACCATGCCGACGGCTCCGGCAACGATCTGCGTACGGGCCGCGATTACTGCCGACGCCTGTTGTCGCCGCAACATTGCGTGCGCGATTTCCGGTGCATAGGCCAAGTGACTGATGCGAGCTTCGATGACGCTGATGCCGGCTTCCTCCAGCCGTTCCTGGATTTCCTCGCGAAGTGCACCAGCGATCTCGGCGGGATGGCTGCGCAAAGCGATTCCGTCCCCTTCATGGGGTTCATAGGGGTAGGACGTAGAAAGATTTCGCAATGCAGATTCACTCTGGATGTGTACGAACTCCTCGTAGTCATCTACCTCGAATATGGCCTCGGCCGTGTCGAAAACCTTCCACACGACCACTGCTGCGATCTCGATAGGACTGCCAAGCGAATCGTTGACCTTCAGCTTGCCGCTCTCGAAATTCCGCACGCGGGTCGACACCTTGGTCTTGGCATAGAAAGGATTTGCCCACCGCAGGCCGGGGTCGCGCGCCGTTCCCACATAGCTACCGAACAACTGCAGAACCTTTGCCTCGTTCGGGTGCACCATGAAAAATCCGGCCCACAATATCAGCACGACCATGAGCAGGATCATCGCGACGATAATGCCTGCCACCGACTGCTCTCGCGCAGCCAGATAGACCAGGTAGCCGCTGACAAACTGTGCTACCGCCAAGACAACAAGCATCGTGTATCCGGAGGATACTTTTCTCGCAACTTCCCGGGTCATAGTGACCTCCCTGCGTGAATCGGAAAAACCATTCAAAGTGATATTATTTTGATATCACATGCGAAAAATAGCAAGGACATACGCGAAATTGCCAGTGCCGGCCGGCCGTTTACCGGGCTTATGTAAAACAGCAACCCCGTTCAGGGGCAAGACGGCTCGCTGTTCAGTAATTCGATTTCGGCAGCGCTCGGCGTCATGCCGTCGTCGCCACCGGAATCAAACATGACCCGCCAATCGCCGTCGTCGTTCCTGCGCCAGGTGGAAATGAAATGTCCCCAGGACACTGTGATTTCGCCATTCTCGCCCGTTCGAAGAGACCGGTAGGGACCCCGGCTGAGCCCCAGCCGGCCATCCGCTGAAACTTCGGTAATCGCTGGCCGCCAACGCATTGCGGGTCCATCGGAACGGAATACCGCCCCCCAGGCGGCGGCAATTTCCTCCTTGCCCCTCGCCACAATATTGTTCGCAAATCTCGCATCCGGATCCACGAAACGGAGAAATGCCGGCAGGTCGCGCCTCTCGGCTGCACGGCTGAATTCGGTCTCGGCGCACACCAGCAACTGTGTCAGATCTGACCTGCCGTCAGGGACAGTTATGGCCAGCAGCGATGCGGGAAACAAGAGGCAAGCTCTGAAGAAGTTCTCTGTGGAAGGCATACCTTGTACTCCGGTTGATGAAAGACATTCGACCCGCATCGATTCGCCTTGTTCAGGCCGCAAGTTCATTCAATTTTCTATTGCTGGCACGGTCAAGGACAGGCTACCGTGCTGGCAGATCTGCATACGAGAGTGGTTGTTAGCTTGAACTCGCGAAAAGACAGTGCACAAGTGCCGGAGAAGTCACTCGACCCGGATGACTGGGAAGAATTTCGCGCGCTCGGACATCGTGCGCTCGACGACATGGTCGACTACCTCCGGACTGTGCGTCAGCGCCCCGTTTGGCAGCCGCTCCCCGAATCCTCAAAGGCTCTGTTTTCCGCGCCGCTACCGGACGAGCCCACGCCGGCAGCGGACGTTTACGAACGCGTTCGTGAAGACATCCTCCCCTACCCGACCGGGAATATTCATCCGCGATTCTGGAGTTGGGTCGGCGGCACCGGGACACCCACGCAACTGATCGCCGACATGGTGATCTCGACCATGAACGCGGCGGGACTGGGCTTCGACGAGGTCGCCTCGACTCACGTCGAAATCCAGTTGCTCGACTGGCTGAAACAAATGCTCGATTACCCCGGGGATGCCAGCGGCCTGCTCGTCAGCGGCGGCTCCATGGCCAACCTGGTCGGACTCGCCGTGGCAAGAAACCATACGGCGGGCAGCGATTTGCGAACGCTCGGTGTCAGTTCGACCGGCCGCCCCAGGCAGATGTTTTACGCGTCTTCGGAATCGCACTCGTCCGTGCGCAAGGCGATCGAGTTGATGGGACTGGGCAGCGACTCCCTGCACACCATTCCCGTACGAAAAGACTTCACGATTGATGTCGAGGCGCTGCTTGCAGCCATAAAGTCTGACAGCGCAGCGGGCCATCAGCCCGCCTGCCTCATCGCAAATGCCGGCACTGTTAACACCGGAGCGATTGACCCGCTTGTCACGCTCGCAGATATCGCCGCAGAGCACGGGCTCTGGTTGCATGCGGATGCCGCTTTCGGCGCGTTCGTCAGAATGTCTGCACGATCCCGCGAACTTGTTGCCGGTCTGGAACGTGCCGACTCTCTCGCATTCGATCTGCACAAATGGCTGTACGTGCAGTACGACTGCGGCTGCGTGCTGGTCAAGAACCAGACGGCCCACAGGAACACTTTTTCCGTGCTGCCGTCTTACCTCAGGAACCTGGATCGCGGACTGGCATCCGGACCTTTGAATTTTTCGGAATACGGCGTGCAGTTGTCGCGATCTTTCAAGGCGCTGCGGGCATGGATGGGACTGAAAACCGAAGGATCGAAGCGGTACGGGGAACAGATCGAACAGAACATCGCTCAAGCCCGGTATCTATCGGATCTCGTTGAGCAACACCCGAACCTCGAATTGCTGGCTCCGACATCGCTCAACATCGTCAACTTTCGTTTTATCCACCAGGGCCTCGGCCCGAAAGAACTCGACAAACTCAATGCAGAGGTGCTGATGACTTTGCAGGAGCGAGGAATAGCGGCGCCGTCGTCGACAGTGCTAAATGGAAATTTCTCGATTCGCGTGGCCAACTGCAATCATCGCAGCCGGCGCGAGGATTTCGATCTGCTGGTAGCTAGCGTCGTCTCGATTGCCCAGGAAGTCACGGCGGCCGGCTGAGAACCTCGCTGCGCCAATCCGGGAATCCGGCTAATCGCCAAACGTTTCGCGGAGAAGCGCCTGCAACCTTGCCCAGCTGTCCTGGTCCGCGGCTTCGTCGTAGCGCAGCGGCAAATCGAATTCGACTCCGACTTCGGTCGCCCCCGGATTCGTGAAGCTGTGCATTACGCCTGGGTATGTCACGAATTCCAGATCGACGCCAGCCGCCTCCATTTCCCGATTGAACGCATCCACTTCGGCTTGCGGAACAAAGGGATCGGCCCCACCGTGCGCAACCAGCATACGTCCCTTGAATGCGCCCGGCTCCGCAGGTGACTCGGTGCCCAGGCTGCCATGAAAGCTGGCGACGACGTCGAGGTCTGTACCTTTCCGTGCCATGTGCAACACGACCGCACCACCGAAGCAATATCCGATAGCGGCAATTTTTTCGGGGTCCGTGCTCGAGTGATCTTGCAGCACCGACGAGGCGGCGAGAAAACGCGCTTCGGCGGCTTGCAAATCGGCAAGCGCTTCCATCATGAATTTCTGCGCGTCTGATGGGTGTGCTGCCTGCTTTCCGTCTCCGTACATATCCAGTGCAAACGCGGTGTAACCCAATCCGGCCAGCATTCGCGCCCTTTCGCGAACATACTCGTTGTGCCCCCACCATTCGTGGACGACCAATACACCGGGCCGAGCTCCACTCCTTGCTGCATCGTATGCAAGGTAGCCTTTGAGCTGGACCCCACCGGATTCGTAGCTCACTTCTTCGCCGCGAATATCGGGCGCCACGGTGTCAGAAGGCATCGGATCCGTCGTTGACGGCGCGTCATTTCCCTGGCCGCAAGCGCTCAGCAGTATTGCTGCAATGAAAATACAGGACTGGCGTTGGAATGACATGGCTGGACCTCGCTCGAACATTCGGGATTGCGGAAATCAGGCGCGAGTTTAGCAATATTTTCGGCAGCCGACAGCGCCTGCAATAACCGTGAACCTTCGGGCGAGCCGGCAATCCAACTGCCGCATTAGAGCCGTGTTTCGCCTATAATCCGCAGCCATGAAAAGCCTCGTCGCCGAACTTCGAAGACGCAACGTCCTGCGCGTTGCTGCCGCTTACGCCCTGGTGGCCTGGATCATCATCGAAGCGGGCTCTGTGTTATTGCCGACATTCGGCGCATCCGAGCGAGTATTCCAGCTGTATGTCATCGCCGTCATTGCCGGTTTCGTTATCGCAATTGTGTTCGCCTGGATATTCGAGGTAACACCGGACGGAGTTCGGCTGGACAGGAATGTCGACCGGACAAGCCCGGTCGATCCTGCGTCGGGCCAAAAACTGAATTATGCACTAATTGCACTGCTCGTTATTGCACTCGCCGTATCGATCACATTCAACGTAACTGGAATTCGCGACAGCGAGCCAGGAGTCGCGGCAGATATCAAGTCGATTGCGGTCCTGCCTTTTACCAGCCGCAGCAGCGACCCGGAGAATCTGCTTTTTTCCGATGGTATACACGATGACTTGCTGACCAGGCTCGCCAATATCAAGGCGCTGAAAGTCATTTCGCGCACATCGGTCATGGAATACCGCGATACAACCCGAAACCTGAGGCAAATCGCGGCAGAGCTTGGTGTGCAAGCCATTCTGGAGGGCGCGGTACAGCGGATCGGTGACGATGTGCGTATCAACCTGCAGTTGATAGATGCGCGAACGGATGAACATGTGTGGGCGAAGACTTTTGACCGGCAATTGACCATGCAAAACATTTTCTCGATACAGAGTGAAGTTTCGGAGTCGGTTGCGGCTGCGCTGCAGGCAACGCTATCGCCGGACGAGCAGGTGCGAATGGCAGTGATTCCAACAACGGATCTGCGCGCATATCGCCTGTACAAGGAAGCCAAGAATAATTTGTACAAACGCCTTCTCGAAACGACGAGGACAGCGCGTGAGCAGTTTCAGGAAGCGATTGCGCTTGATCCCCGCTACGCGGATGCGCACGCAGGACTGGCAGAGGCCAACCTATTGCTGTGGATCAATCACGCGGATCTTTCGGAAGAGGAGGCAACCCGGGCAGCGCAGGAAAGCATCGACAATGCTCTGGCGCTGGATCCAAACCTGGCCGACGCCTACGCTATTCTTGGCCTGATGAATTCCAGCCAGTGGTCGCACACGCGTATTGGTACAAAAAATCTGGACGCGGAAGCCGCATTTCGCAGAGCCATCGCGCTGAATCCGAATCATGCGAGCGCCTACATGTGGTTCGCGTCGCTTCGGGATACCGAAGAGCGGCTTGACGAAGCAATCGAGCTGTACCAGAAGTCGATGGAGCTTGATCCGCTTGGACGTATTCCCTATTCCAACCTGCCAATGATCTACGCCAAGCGGGGCCAGTCCGACGAGGCGATGCGCCTGTGGCTGGAGGCCGTACGCATTCATAATGACTGGCCAACCATTCACGAATACATTGCCATTCAGCTTTGGGGAATGGGACGACTCGATGAAGCCTACGCGTGGCACGAAAAAGCGGAAAGGCTCAGCGGCGGTATCAGAATCGCCGGCAATATGAAGCTCGGCGTTCTCGCCGAGATAGGCGAGTACGATCGGGCACGGGCCGAGCTCGACAGCATTCCGACATCCGATCCCTTTTATCCATTGGTCGGCGCATTCCATGTATTACTGGATGGGAAGTTTGGCGAAGCACATGCACAGTTCGCCGATGCAATCGACAGCGGCCGCGTACCTGCAAAATACATTTACAAGATCGCCGGAGATGCCGCCCTTCTCTCCGGCAATCTCGAGTCAGCGAAAAGGTGGACACTGCAAGCCAATCCGATTCTTGCCAGCGATGCCGAATTCACTATCGACCGATACACTGCCCGGGATGTCGTCAGACTTGCCTATATCGAGCAGCGGCAAGGCAATGACGAGACGGCATTCAAGCTGCTGTCGTCGGTGCTGGAGCTGGTCGAGTCGCTGCCTCGCCTGGGTACTTTCGGTTTCGGTATTCTCGATGTGCAAATTTACGCGCTCCTAGGTCGCAAGGAAGACGCGTTGGCGGCATTGCGGGACGCGATCGACCAGGGTTTTCGGGGTACGATCTTCTTCGACAGCTGGACGATCGACATGGATCCTTACCTCGAAAGCGTGCGCGGCGACTCGCGATTCCAGCGCATGAGCGACGAGCTCGACGGCTATCTGCGTGTCATGCGCGACCGGCTGATTCAGGCCGAAGAAGCGAGCAATCTCGACAGTCTTCGGGCAAAGGTCGAATCGACCTGAGTGTTTTAATGACGCGATTACGCCATTTTTTGTTGTTGTTTCTGCCAACCTGCGGATTGATCGCATCCTGCGACAACGCACCGCCACCACCGGCGGATAGGGTGTATCTCAATGGCGCGGTTTACACGTTTGACGAGGAGCGCCGCAAGGTCGAGGCAATCGCCATCCGGGATGGCGTGATCGTCTTCGCCGGGTCTTCCACAGCGGCAGCCCGATTCATCGATGAGCAGACCGAAGTGACTGACCTTGCACAACGGATGCTGATGCCCGGATTTCTCGACAGTCACGCCCATGTGCTGGCGGCAGGACTGGGCAAGGCAGGTTGCAATCTCGAGGACGAGCGGGATCCGGACCTGATCCGGGAAATACTGGAAGCCTGCGCTGGAAGCGGCGATGCGGAACCGGATGAATGGGTTACAGGTTCACGATGGGCATTGGCGGCTTTTCCCAACGGTCGTCCACCGGTGGCCTGGCTTGACGAGATCTTTGCTGGCAGGCCCGCCTACTTCGTCGATTCATTCGGACACAGTGCCTGGGTCAGCTCGCGCGCATTGCACATTGCCGGCATCGACAGAAGTACCAAGGATCCCGAGCAGGGCGTAATCGAACGGGATGGGCGCGGTAATGCAATCGGAGTGCTGCGTGACGCAGCAATGGAACTGGTCGCACGTCACATTCCACCTGCAACGCCTGCGGAACTTGCCGCGGCAATCAGAACCGGTCTTGCCGATGTCCGGCGATTCGGCATAACAGCGTATACCGAGCCGGGACTTGCGGAGCGGCACCTCAGGGCCTACAAGGCAGCGGACGAAGCGGGAAAACTGACGGCTCGCGTATTCGCTTCAATGTCTCCGATCGGCTGGGATGCCGGAAAATTCGGCAATGACATCTATGACCTCATCGCCAAACGCGACGCATTTCGTGGCAAGTATCTGAATCCCGATTCGATCAAGGTCTACATCGACGGCGTGATCGAAACGGAAACATCCTTCATGCTGCAGCCCTACACCGATGGCGGAAACTTTCCGCCCTTCTACGCCGCCGAAGAACTGGCAGTGCTGTTTCAGAAGCTGGATGCCGAGGGCTTGCAAATCCATACGCACGCGATCGGCGACGCGGCAATTCGGTCGGCACTGGATGCCTACGAACACGCTGTTACAGTCAATGGGCCAAGCGACAACCGCCACCAAATCGTGCATCTGCAGCTTATTGACGACGAAGACATTCCACGTTTCGGCGAGCTGCATGTAGCAGCTGATTTTCAGTGCATGTGGTGTTACCCGGATGAATACATCGAAGTAGCCATCGGCCTCGTGGGTAAAGACCGGGTCGACAGGTTCTACCCGGTTGCCGCTGTGCTGAAAGGCGGCGGGCTGATTATCGGTGGCAGCGACTGGGACGTGTCGTCGCTGAACCCCCTGGACGCGATCGAAACGGCGATTACCAGGAAGAATCCGTTCACTAACGAGGGACTGGAACTCGGTTCCGGTCAGGGCGTAGACCTGCAGACCGCACTCGAAATGTATACGCGAAACGCATCGCGTGTCATGCGACTGGATGCTTTAACCGGTTCACTCGAGGTCGGCAAACGCGCGGACCTGATCGTTCTGGACCGGGACCTCTTCGATATTCCGACGTCGGAGATCAACGAGGCGCGCGTGCTGCAGACATTGATGGATGGCGTCGAGGTGTATACCGATAAAGCGTTCTGAAGATCTGATCTCGCGCAGAGCGCACCTTTTTTCGCTAGCGCCGCGATGACCTTGCGCATGGAAATCCCTATACTGCCGTGCTTGCCGTCGGCAGCCACAAATACGAAAAAGGAACAAGCATGAATTTCCGCTCAATGACTGCGTCTCTGCTGGTACTTGCAATCGCTGCCTGCGGTTCACCGGAGAAAGAACCCGCCGCGGAAGCGGCCGCTGGCAACATTACGGCGCGCGCGCAAGACATTGCGAAAAAGTCCATCATCATCGACACACATATCGATGTTCCCTACCGGCTGGAAGAAAAATGGGAGGACGTGACAAAGGCTACTGAAAGTGGTGACTACGACTATCCGCGGGCAGTCGCCGGTGGATTGAATGCGCCGTTCATGTCGATCTACACGCCCGCCGAGCTCGAGGCGGAGGGACGCTCGAAGGGCGTCGCCGAAGAACTGATCGATCTGGTCGAAAAAATTGTTGCAAGCAATCCTGCAAAACACGCGATTGCACGCTCGCCGGACGATGTGGAAGAACAGTTCAGGCGAGGAATCGTCTCCCTCCCCCTGGGCATGGAAAACGGCTCGCCGATCGAGGGTGACCTGGCCAACCTCCGGCATTTTTACGATCGGGGTATACGCTACGTTACGCTGGCGCACGGACTATCCAATCACATTTCCGACTCGTCCTACGACGACAACCGGCAATGGGGCGGCCTGAGCGAATTCGGGGTGGAAGTCGTCGCCGAAATGAACCGGCTTGGCATTTTGGTCGACATAAGCCATGTCTCGGACGAGGCATTCTGGGATGTCATGGAAGTCACCAAAGCACCGGCGATAGCTTCGCATTCGTCCGCCAGGCATTTCACTCCGGGATGGGAGCGCAATATGGCAGACGACATGATCGTCCGCCTTGCGCAAAATGGCGGTGTCATCATGATCAACTTCGGCTCTGCCTTTATCAGTCAGGCAGCCTGGGAGTACGGTACGGCGCGTCGCGAAGCGTATGCTGAATATCGCGAGGCCAACCAGCTGGAAGCCAGCGACGACCTGGAGAAATCGTTCAACGAAAAGTACGCGTCCGAACACGGCGAATATCCTTTTGCAACGCTGGACCAGGTACTGGATCATTTCGATCACGTCGTCAAATTGACGAGCGTAAGCAACGTAGGCATCGGCTCGGACTACGATGGTGTCGGCGACAGCCTTCCGATCGGACTGAAAGATGTGTCCAGTTATCCGAACCTGGTTGCCGGCTTGTTGCGCCGCGGCTACAGCGAAGAAGACATACGAAAAATCCTCGGTGGAAACCTGTTGCGCGTATGGCGTGAAGTTGAAGCAGTGGCGACAACGCTGTGAAAATGAAGCTGATCCTGTCGGGAGTTTCATGATGTCGAAGTTCGCTCGTTTCGCAATGCGTGGCCTGCTCCCGCTGTTGGCCCTGCTGATTGCCTCTTGCGGGAACAAGGATGCCGACTACGACATCATTCTTCGGGGCGGCACAATCTATGACGGGCTGGGCAACGACCCGATCGTCGCGGACCTGGCCATTTCCGGCGACCGGATTGCGGCCATAGGAGATCTCCGCGAATTCACGGCGCACCATGCCTATGACGCGCGTGGCAAGGCAGTCGCGCCCGGCTTCATCAATATGCTGTCCTGGGCGACGGAATCACTGCTCGAGGATGGCCGCGGCATGAGCGACATCATGCAAGGCGTCACACTCGAAGTGATGGGTGAAGGCGAGTCCATGGGCCCGCTGAATGCCGACATGAAAAAGGAAATGCTGGCACGCCAGGGCGACATCCGGTTCGATATCACGTGGACCACGCTCGGTGAGTATCTCGACCATCTGGCCACACGAGGCATATCGCCGAATGTCGCCTCGTACGTCGGCGCCACGACGGTCCGGATCCACGAGATCGGTTACGAAAATCGACCGCCGACCGCCGAGGAACTTGCGCGCATGCAGGATCTGGTTCGGCAGGCAATGCGCGAAGGCGCGCTCGGCGTAGGTTCATCACTGATCTATGCGCCTGCCAGCTTTGCCGACACGAACGAACTCATTGCCCTGGTTCAGGCTGCTGCCGAGTACGACGGAGCCTATATCTCGCACATCCGGTCCGAGGGTGATCGCCTGCAAGAAGGCGTTCAGGAGCTGATAAAAATTTCCAGCGTGACTGGTGCACCGGCAGAGATCTATCACCTCAAGGCAGCAGGTCGGGAGAACTGGCACAAGCTCGATAAGGTATTCGAGCTGATCGAAAGCGCACGCAGTGCCGGGCTCGAGATCAGCGCCGACATCTACACCTACCCGGCCGCGGCAACCGGGCTGGACGCTTCGATGCCCCTGTGGGTCCAGGAAGGTGGGCACGACAAATGGGTCGAGCGCCTGAAAGATCCGGAAATCCGCGCCCGGGTCGCCGCCGAAATGCAGCAAACAGGTGAAGGCTGGGAGAACCTGTTCATCCGCACGGGTCCGGAGAACATGATTCTGCTTGGTTTCAAAAATGCGGAACTGAAAGTACTGACCGGCAAGACCTTGCTCCAGGTTGCCGAGGAGCGCGGCACGACACCTGCCGAAACTGCGATCGACCTGGTCATCGAAGATGACAGCCGGGTCGGTGTGGGCTATGTGCTGATGTCGGAAGACAATGTTCGCAGGAAAGTAGCGAAACCCTGGATCAGTTTCGGCTCGGATGCGGGTGCACTCGCTGCGGAGGGTGCGTTCCTGCTGAGCAATCCTCATCCACGGGCTTACGGAACTTTTGCCCGAGTTCTTGGCAAATATTCGCGAGACGAGGGTGTTATCCCGCTCAAAGAAGCCATCCGAAGATTGACTTCCTTACCCGCTTACAACATCAACATCAGGCAACGTGGCGAGCTGACCGAAGGCTTTTTTGCTGACGTCATCGTATTCGATCCGGACAGGATTACCGATCACGCTACCTTCGAGGATCCACATCGCTATGCGACCGGGATGGACCATGTATTCGTCAACGGCGTGCATGTACTGAAATGGGGCGAACACACCGGCGCCATGCCCGGGCGGGTTGTGCGCGGCCCGGGCTGGGCAGGCTGGACCGCTGAAGAAGATAATCCGCTACTGATTCTCGAGGATGCGAGCTGATCGCATCCGACCCGGCTTGCGGCAATTTAAGCGCGAATTCGACCGAGTGCTATTCCCAGCAGCGTTGCTCCGATGCTAAGCACGGCAATAATGCCGGCGATTTTGCAAACGACGATAACGATCTCGACCATGACATGCCCTCCACTATCCCGAGGCATTCTGCGCGGCCGGTGCCGAATCTCTAATTCGTAAAACTACTTATCGCGGGCTTCGCGGTCAGAACGAAAACGGCCGTCTGTCAGCGGCCGACTGCCGCAAATAACGTTCGCGGAGTCGATCCTGCTTATACGGCGGAAACTCCTCGTGAATGATTCGCCGAACGTGATTTTCGGCAATCATCAACTTGTCGTTTGCGATTTTTTGCAGTGCACGTGCATCCTGCAGCACACCTTTTGCTTCCTGCAGTTCGCTCGGGCGAATTTTCGCAGACTCCTGCAACATCCGATCCAGTCGGGATTCGGCCTTCTCCGCAAACTTTCCGCTTTTAGCGGCCGCAAGCGATCTTTCCTGCAAATCCGTCAGGGCACGGCGCAACTGACCGAACGGAGATTGCCACAGACGCTGAAAGATTACATTCAGCACCACCGCCAGCAGAAGAACCGACGCTGCAAGCAGTCCCCAGTTGCGAATCAGGAAATCAGTGTCCATGAATCAGAATCTAGCAATTTTCAACTGCGGGAAATCTGCCCGGCGTCGCAAAAACGCATAGTCATCGCGGCCCGACCCGGCATTGGTTATCCTAGTGGCAGTTTTTCTCTGGTTTACAGGAATTCCATATGTTCAGGGCGCTTACAGCTTTCGCCGCAATCATGGTCGCTGCTCTGCCGGCTGCCGCACAAAATCACAGCTCTTATTACACCGCCGACTACCAGGTAACGGCGCTTGAGATCTATCGCGACATTATTGCCATTCGTTCGGCAGCCGGCCATGGAAAGGTACCGGATTTGGCGAATTACCTCGCAGAGCGATTTCGCGAAGGCGGTTTTGACGACGAAGATGTGCAGGTACTGCCGCTTGCCCTGTCCACAGGAGAGAAAACAGCATCGCTGGTTGTACGCTACCGTGGTGACGGGTCATCGCGCCGCAAGCCAATCCTGCTGATTGGCCATATGGACATTGTCGATGCCCTGCCGCAGGACTGGGAACGGGATCCTTACACGCTGGTGGAGGAGGATGGCTACTTCTTCGGTCGTGGAACACTCGATGACAAGTTTGGGGTGACTACGCTCACTTCGACATTCCTGCGCCTCAGGGCGGAGGGTTTTACGCCGACGCGCGATCTCGTCATTGCATTCACCGGGGACGAAGAAACGCTACAGGAGACGATACGCGATCTGGTTACAACGCATCGCAACCTGACGGACGCCGAGTATGTCTTGAATGCCGATGGCGGCAGCGGTTTGCTTGATCACGACAACAACGCGAAGGCCTATTACATCCAGGCGGCGGAAAAAGCCTACGCCAGCTTCCAACTGACGATCCGGAATCCGGGTGGCCACAGCTCGATGCCGCGCAATGACAATGCCATATACGAGCTGGCAACCGTCCTGAAGAATATCGAGGCTTACCGGTTTCCTGTGCAGACCAATGACATCACACGTGTTTTTTTCGAAAAGATGGCCGCGATGACCCCCGGTGAAACCGGCGAGGCCATGCGACGTTTTGCGGCGAACCCGGACGATCAGGAAGCAATCGAGATCATCAGTCGTGATCCGGCCAAAGTTGGCATAACCCGGACGACCTGCGTCGCAACCATGCTGGCCGCCGGCCATGCGGAAAACGCATTGCCTCAGTCAGCGACAGCCACGATCAACTGCCGAATTTTTCCCGGAGTCGCCTTTGACAGCGTTAAACAGACCCTGGCTGAAGTATCGGGCAATTCAGAAGTCGAGATCGTGACGCTGGACGAACCCAGGGCCAGCCCTGCCTCCGAGCTCAACGAAGAAGTCGTCAGCGCCGTCACCGATGCCGTGCACGCTCGTTACCCGGGCATTCCGATCATCCCGTACATGGCCGCCTACGCGACCGATGGCCGCGAGACCCGGATTGCCGGCATGCCGACCTATGGTGTGATGGGCCTATTCATTCGCGAGGAAGACGAATTTTCACACGGCCTCAACGAGCGGGTTGCCGTACGCGAGTTTTACGGTGCACTCGAACATTGGTACCGCATTCTTAACACGTTGGCGGGAAACTGAGGAGAATCCTGTCAGTCGTCGTCATCCGGCTCGTCTTCGATAGCCTTCGATGGTGGCCACGGCGTATCGAACGGAAACGGCCGTACATTGGTATTGAAAGTGAGGAATCGCACTATCTCGTAGGTGTAACCAGCCAGCGACTGACCGAGCGCCCGTAGTTGCTCGTTGATGGCACCACTGAACAGCACCCAGAAAAACTGCAGGACTACCACAGCCAACAGGACCATGCGGGAAACGAAATACAGGGCCGCGAAGACCAACATGAATACCAGACGTAGCCACGTCGCTTTCGATTTAACGTTGGTCTCGAGTGAATGGATCCCGGTGTCATCGTCATCCGATCCATCGCCGGGAGCATGATCTCGCGGCGGTGTTGCATCGCTCATTGCCGATCCTCGTTTACTGTAATCAGGGTGTATGCATCATACCGCGGAATCGAAGGGAATCATTTCCAATTTGCGTTGTGGTCGCCCGATCTTGGTGAGACATACATCGTAATCTCGGCACGCACGACTTCCTTCCCCTGTTGATCCGTAACGATGACCGCAACGATGACATCCTGCGCTATCGCCGCAGTGACCGCAGGCATTGCAGCCCTTGCCTGCACGGACGTAGCCGCTTTGGACAGGTAATGAATCGTCATGCAGCGGGGAATCCAGCGCATTGAGGAATCCAGCAATGCTTCCATCATGGTTCCAGCCGCGATTTCGCAAAGATTGGCCATTGCGATGGCATGTACGGTTCCGATGTGATTGGTGACGCGGCGACGCTTTTTCATTCCGACCACGGCCCGACCCTCACCGAGCTCCAGGAAGAGCGGCCGGATCGACGCGAAATACGGAGCGCGCCAGCACACGATCCGGGAAAACAGCCACCTGCCCGGTGCATGGGCCTTAAGCCTATTCCATGTGTTCAACGCGAGAGACATGCTTGACACCCCTGTACCACGACTTCTTGTTGCTCATTGTAAGACTAAGGGCTCGTTAAACGGCTTCACGCACTGCGACGCCAGCAAAGCCGCAACAAGCAGGCGGTCGTTAACTGCTTTTCGGCTGGTCAACCCGCGCTTGTGTCAGTACCGGCCAGTAGACAATCAGGAAGATGGTAAATGCGGCGCACCAGGCAACCCCCGCATAAGTCAGCAGTCCGAGGTAGTGCTTGCTGTCCAAAGGGCCCCATACACGAAGCAGTACGGCGACGATCAATGAGATGTAGGCGACGACCGTCAACCTGGATGCATGCAATGGCCTGCCCGTGTGCCCCAGCGGCACGCGGGTAATCATCGAGAGAATCATGCCACCGATGCCACCCATCGTGAGCACATGCAGTGCTCCTGTAGCAGTACCCATGCCGGCGACAATTGCAAGACCGAGCAACGCGTATCCGACCGGCAGCCAAAAGTAACTGAAATGCAGCACGAAAAGCAGCGGTTCGCGAAAAGTTGCCAGTCCCCGCCATTGGCTCAAGCGCCATGCATGAAGGATTGCAGTGGTGATTGCCAGCCACCCCACCGCGCTGCTCGTCTCATAAAGGCTACCGGTCACGCCAAGCAGAATGGTCATTCCAATGGTCAAGCGATCAAGCCATGCACAGTTGACAGGCGGCCTGGGAGTACCGTGGCTGCGCATCCAGTTTGCTGTGAAATTGGGCAGGATGCGGCCACCGATAACGGTGATCAGCAGCAGAATCGTGTGAATGAAGAAATACAGCACCAACCTGTCCGCGCGCGGGATCACGCCTGCTATGCCGAAGTGGTAAACCAGGTTCAGTAACGCGAGTAATACGGTGATGGCAACGATCGGGTAATTTCGGCGGTTTTCCGCGGCGAAAATCTCGCGTCCGACCAGGAGGCACAGCCAGACAGGGAAAAGCATGTCCAGAGCCGCGACTTCCCAGCTCTGCAGGCCGGCGGCGAAAGCCATTGCAAAGCGTCCCGCGATCCAGAAGATTGCGAGCAGAACGAGTGGCGCGCCATCCACTGGCTTTCGTCCGGTCCAGGTGGCCACCGCCGTTAGCAGAAAGCCTGCAATAGTGGCCATCGCAAATCCCACCAACATCTCGTGGCCGTGCCACTGCAGAACATTCGGCACCGGCATGCCGACACCGCGCAGGATCAGGATCCATGCACAAACGGCCGTCACGGCCGCGAGCCCGCTCAGCAGGAAAAACGGGCGGAATGCATGGCTCCACAATACGGCGGGTTTCGGCACGGCGGCGGCATCGGTTTATGGGGAAAAGAGACTCTTGGCGCGAGGCGACTCAGTCTGCCGAATCTATGCCGCGCCTGTCATTAGGGCTTCCACTATGACGCAAAATGCGTTACATTTGCTGCTCATTTGCGTTGCAAGATGACGATGCCTAAAACCAAGATCGCTACCCTCAATCTGCGGATCGATCCCGGCCTGAAAGAAGCGGTGCGGGAGGCGGCGGACATGGAACACCGCAGTGTAGCCAACATGGTCGAAGTGCTGATAAGGCGACACTGCGATCAGACCGGCATCGTTATTCCAGAACAGGGCGAAATGTTTTCGGGGAAGCAAAATGGATGAAAGAATGCTGAAGGCCATGGTCGCGGCCGGTGCGATCCGCAAGATCAATATCATTGGGCACGGCGCCCGCTTCCACATCGAGGCAAACACGCCGAACGGATCGATCACCGCCGAAACCCGCAAAGGAAAGATCAAGACCTGGGTCACACTGGATGCCGCCGCACGCTGGGTTCGGGCCTTGGGCATTGGCACCGCGAATATCAGCCTGGCGCACTGGCAGCCGGGGCAAAGGGAATTCCCGATCTAGCCCGGATCGGCACCGGCCGAGAAGAACTGCACGAGGCGAACCATGGCTTCGGTGTCGTATCGGCAGTAAGCCAGCAGCTGCTCTCGAAGTTGCTCCCGCCGTGGCTCGGATGTGGTAGAAGCAATGGCCTCCAAATAACCTTCGGAAGCCGCTGTACCTTCTTGAATTCCCGACAAGTCCTCGTATTTCAGATCGCTCGCGATACAGGGTACAACGTTCTTTAGTGACCAGGAGCCGGCCATTGCCGGGTGGTAGTAATTCTGCTCGACCACCGGCAACAGGTCGACGAGCCTTGGCAACACGGCCGCGAGCGATACAGCCAGGTCCGGAAACCGTTCTCTCAGACCGTCTATTACCCGGCGCTCGAAGCCCGAATACGTCAGGATCGGCCCCTCCTTGCCCAGCACACGGATCAGGGACTCGGCGACGCGCCGCATGGGCGGTACGCCGCTCAAATCGAGGAACTCCGCGTGCCGCAACTGACCCGCCGCAGATTCATAGTGACAGGACCACTGAACGGGCAAGACTTCGTAAGGCCGGGTCCCCGCCCAGCGGGGCACGCCCGGCGAAACGGTTTCGAAGTCGAGGTAGTAGCGTGGGTACGCCAGCCCGGCGACGAATCGTGCGGCGCCCGGTAGCAATTCCGCTACGCCGTTGCAGCATATCGCCTGGACCCGTCGTTGCTTTTCGTTGAGTTCCCCGGCGGGTAGCAGCCTGAGGTCGCGGATGCCCCCGGCAATCCACCGCCCCGCTTTGGCTTTGCTCGCCCTCGGGAGCGTCTGTACCGCATACGGACCGTCCGGCCAGCAGTGCCCGATGAAAGGACAGTCATACGGCGTGTTGCACTGGGCCCCTACCGCAATCTGCGGCTCGTCACCGCGCACTGCGTCCCTGGCGCTCCGAACCCATTCCGGCACAAGCGGCACGAGTGCTGCTACGGCATCCGTTACGTCGACCTCATTCAACAGGCCGAAGTAATCTTCATTGCCCTGATAGACAAACTGGTTGTCCACATGCGCAAGCGATATGCGGCTCTGGCGGTAACCCAGACCCAGGAAAGCCCAGCTTTGAACGGCGCAATCGAACAGATGCTCTTCCTTTAGCGACGTGGATGACTTTACTTCGACGATTCGCCAGCTGTCGCTCGCCTCATCCGGTAACAGCGCATCGAGACGCACGAGAACGCCGCCGAACGACAGGGTCGCTTCGAATATCGGCAAGCGGACAGCGTCTTTCAGGAGACGTTCCGTTTTTCGGACGGCATGAGACAGACCGCCCGCGTAAGGGATCAGCACAGAATGCGCGCCACCGTAAATTTTCCGTGCGATCTCGCCTACCTCGTTGCCGGTCGCAAAGGCTGCCAGTGTTTGCGGCGGAACCACGGCCAGTTCGGGTCGATGTACTTCCAGGAACAGCCGTTTCAGGCATTGACGCGCCGACATCAGTCGCGTCTTTGACAGGTTTCCGTGCTGATTGCGCATGAGTAAACCGGACCCGATTGCCCGCCGACTGGACAAGCCCTGACAGCGTTGCGAAACTAGCCTACCTCGATCAGCTCGATACGGGCCACCACGCCGGGGAAAAACAATGCGTCGCTATATCATCAGCTTGTTGTTGTCACTGGCCCTCGCTTCGACCCTGCAGGCACAGACTCTCACTGGAACGCTGAAAAGAGTCGCGGACAGCGGCGTTTTCACCATCGGCTACGTTCCTGACGCGCCACCGATGTCGTTCGACGACCCGAACGGCAAGCCGACCGGCTTCTCGATCGCTCTGTGCCTGCACGTGGCAAATGCCGTCAAAGAAGCCGCTGGCGTCGAGAATCTCGAGATCCGTTACGTGCAATTGATTTCACCGGAGGACCGGCTCAACGCGGTACAGAATCATACGGTCGATATCGAATGCGGCGCGACGACGGTGACATTGTCGCGTCGCGAACTAGTGGATTTCAGCCTGATGACATTTATTACCGGAGCGGCCGTGCTGTCATTGACCAGCAAGCCCATAATGTCGGTTGAAGACCTGTCGGGCAAGACGGTTGCCGTGATCAGGGACACGACCACAGACGCCGGACTGCGCACTTTTATCACGAAAAACGAATTCAAGATCACCTTGCGCATGATCGCGACTCATACCGAAGGCATGGAATTGCTTGCCGCCGGCAAGGTCGACGGTTATGCGTCGGATCGCGCCATGCTCATCGGGCAGGTATTTCAATCCCCGGACCGGTCGAAATTCACCATCACTCGGGACGTGTTCTCATTCGAGCCTTACGCGTTGATGTTGCCGCGCGGCGATACCAATTTCCGTCTGGCCACGGACCGTGCACTCGCAAACCTGTATCGTGGTGCGCGAATCCGACGCCTGTACCAGGACTGGTTCGGCCGTTACGGCGAGCCGATGTCGCCGATTCTGGAAGCTCTGTACGAGTTTCAGGCTGTAGCGGAATGATCAGAAACCTGCTTGTACTTGCGCTGGCCGCAGTGCTTCTGCAACCCGGCCTGGTCGCCTCTGAGGAAAAGTCCCCGGCCAAGAATGAAACGACTGTTGGCGACAACGAGCGGCATGTCAGAATGCACAAGAATCCCGGCTGTGGTTGTTGCGACCTGTGGGCCGAGCATTTGCGGCAGCACGGCTTTAGCGTTGCTGTCACGGAGGATCCGAAGGTCTACGATCTGAAAGAAAGCTCCGGCATTCCACAGCCTTTGCATTCCTGTCACACCGCATTCGTCGGAAAATATTTCGTCGAAGGCCATGTGCCGGCAAAGGACATCCTGAGTCTTCTTCGTCTGAAACCCCAAGGCGTGACCGGCATCGCCGTTCCCGGCATGCCGCTGGGCTCGCCGGGAATGGAACATCCCCGGCCACAGTCGTTCAACACGATTGCGTTGACCAGCGACGGGAGTGCCTATGTTTTTGCCAAACACGAAGCGGGCGAAGATTTTTCGAACGGGGAATAAAGCCTAGGCGAGGGCCTGCTCGAGGTCGGCTATCAGATCTTCGACAGCCTCGATCCCCACAGACAGCCGCAACAGGTCTTTTGGAACCGGGCTCGTCGCGCCTTCGATCGAATAGCGATGTTCAATCAGGCTCTCGACCCCGCCGAGTGACGTTGCCCTCACAAACACCTGGCATTTTCTTGCTACCGCCAGTGCTTCAGCCTCTCCGCCGTTAACGCGAAATGACAACATGCCGCTGTAGCCGCCTTTCATCTGTCGTTTGGCCGCATCGTGACCAGGATGACCGGTCAATCCGGGATAAAGCACCGCATTGATTTTCGGGTGCCTCGAAAAATGTTGTGCGATAGTCAATGCCGACGCGCTGGCCTGCCGTACCCGCAGAAACAGCGTGCGCATTCCCCGCTGCAGCAACCAGGCTTCGAATGCCCCCGCAATGGCCCCGCCGTGCGATCGCACTTCGCAGACCTTCTCCCAGAACGCATCTTTCGTGGCCGTGGCAAGTGCACCGGCTATGACGTCGCCGTGGCCGTTCAGATACTTGGTCGCCGAATGCATGACGATATCCGCACCGTGTTCGATCGGCCTTGTCAGCACGGGTGTGGCCACAGTCGAGTCGACCACCAGTCTGGCACCTGCATCGTGCGCGATCGCAGCCGAGGCGGCGATGTCGATGACGTCCCAGGTCGGGTTGCAGGGTGTTTCTATCCAGACCAGGCGGGTCTGACCGGGCTTGATGGCGTTCGCCAGCCCGTTCGAAGCCGTTGCATCGAAAAGATCGATCTTGAGGTCCCAACTGTCACAGAATTTCAACAGCCAGTTACGCAAACCCCAATACATTATTCTCGGGGCTACGATATGGTCGCCTGCTTTCAACGACTGTACGACGGACATCGCTGCGGCCATGCCGGAGGAAAAGAGCAAAGTCTCCTCTGCGCCCTCCAGTTCCGAAATCAATCTTTCGGCCGTCAGAAAGCTCGGGTTCTCGTCGCGCCCGTAACTATGATCGGCAGAGAACAGAGCGTAGTTCGCATCCCTGGCAAATGTCGTCGAGGGCTGAATCGGTGGCACTATTGCGCCGGTCGAGGCGTCGATGTAGTGCAACGCCTGCGCGGCAAGCGTCTCGGGCGCTAAGTGCTTTTTCTTGTCCAAAACAGCTGTTTCCCGGCTGGCGAGTGTGCAGTTTCACCTATTTTCGGCGATGCTGCACGTAACATCGGATCGGGATGTCACAGTGCCAGGCAACTGCGGTGGGTAAAAAAAAGGGTGGCAGGCAGGTATCGCAATGGACACCGGCCCGACACCCGTCAGATAGCGGCAGAAGCGAAAGGCCTTACGCAGCGTTTACGTTATGCAGTACAAATCTAAGTAAGACTTCGTAGCTGTTTTTCTCCATGGCCATGCCCTGGGGAAGTTCCAGCCTGTGCACAGGAGATTGATCTGGATTTCGGATCTCCTGATACAGCCTCGAGCCTTCGCGGTATACCCTGTACAGAACCTCACGGCGGGCACCCAGTCTCAGGGGTACCAGTGCGGTCGTCCAATCCTGGATCACAGCTGAAGTCATCGTTTCATGCCCCGTATCTTCGCCGCAGTCGCGGCCAATCTCTCAGTTATTCGGGGTAATTAGGTGCAAGCCGTGTGCCAACCTGCAGCAGTCTCAGGATGTTGGCTATAAGACACTGTTTGTATTGTGTTAATTTGCGACGGTCGCCAGCAGAGGAATTGCGCCGCACTGTCGCAAATCGGTGGAACTACGACCTGCATTTCAGGCGATTGGCGACAATCGCTTTACATAGTTCGCGTTTGAAAACCCCGTCGCATGGCCGGTCCCGGAGTCGATTTACAGAATGAAGACCCGAATTCGGCTCACAGGGCGGAATTACATCAGGACTCAGCTCATGCGGCTTGTGCCTGATCTGCCGGCCTTCGCCAGATGTCATAAATGAAAAGCGCTACGGCAGTCCAGATCAGGCCGAAACATACGATGTGCGCCGTCGTCAGGATCTCGCCGTACAGGATTCCCATGATGAACTGAAGGGTTGGCGCGATGAACTGCAGGAAGCCGATCAAGGACAATGGTAATCGCCTCGCAGCGAGTGCAAAGAACAACAACGGCAAAACCGTCAGAGGTCCGGCAAGAACCAGCAA